>Ga0074199_1000027_pt1 | contig 356414 bp, 279 predicted proteins | sample EPASupsiteSAE347_FD_64528 | JGI IMG/M metagenome (GOLD analysis project Ga0074199, IMG submission 64528) | Bioremediated contaminated groundwater from EPA Superfund site, New Mexico - Sample SAE3-47 | ecosystem: Environmental > Aquatic > Deep subsurface > Groundwater > Contaminated ...
AGGTGGAGGCGTGTGCCAGGGGGAAGAGAATTGGAGGCGGATGGGGTGGGAAAGAAGTGGGGGGTGTAAAGCGACGATGGGGCGGGGGCGCTTCTGCGCCGCCGCCGTATCGTCCGGACTTTCCGTTCCGAATGCTGACCGTATTCCGATAGGAGCAAGTCGATGTCCGGCGCCGTCATGGACGGCGCCACCCCTGGATGGAGAGGAATCGATCTCGTCAACGTGAAGGCTCAGGGGTTATTTCCACTTGATTCCTCTGAAAATAGCGTCTCGGTTGATGTTTGCCTTGTATTTTTCTACCAGTTTGAACAAATCGGCCAGGATTTCGTTGGTGAGATAGTGCGGCTGAAGGCCAAGATCCAAGAGACCGGTAGAAGTGGGATTATAGTAGTGATCCTCTTTTTCAACCCTGGGATTCTTCATGCGATCGATCCGTACCCGATAGCCGAGGCTTTCGCCGACCTCCTTCACTTTGTTCGCGATGCCGTTGACAGAGAACAGTTCCACGAACTGGTTGAAGATTCTGAGCTGCCCCGGCCCCGCCGGATTGATCAACGTGAGGTAGAGGCACTGGAGGCTGTCAATGAGGTTCAAGTATCCGCGGGTTTGGTTGCCCGTGCCGAACACGGTAAGAGGGTAGTCTGCCACCGCCTGCACGACGAAGCGGTTGTAAACGGTGCCGAAGACCTCGTCATAGTTGAAATTCGGCAGAAGACGTTCATCCAGAGCTGTCTCCTCGGTCGCGATGCCGTACACGGGACCCTGCATGAGGTCCGTGACTCTCAAGCCCCAGGTGCGGATATAGAACCACAGCAGGTCGGTGTCCTGGATTTTCGTGGTATGATAAAGTGAACCGGCTTGCCGCGGAAAAAGGAATTTGTCCTTCCTCCCCTTATGTTCGATCTCGATCCAGCCTTCTTCGATGTCTATCTCTGGGGTGCCGTACTCTCCCATGGTGCCGAGCTTGACGATGTGGCACGCGGGGTTGGTCTCGTGGACAGCATGGGCGATATTGAGTGTGCCGACAAGATTGTTGACGAGGGTCTGTGCTGCCTTGTCCCGGTCGATCATGGAATAGGGCGCGGAAGGCTGTTCTGCGAAATGGACTACCCCGTCCGGACAATGCTTCTCGAAGACCTTCTTGAGAAATTCATAATTGGTTACATCACCGATATACCCATGGATTTCCTTTCCCGTGATGTCTTTCCACACCTTGATGCGCTGCGTCAGGTTGGGATTTGGAATCAGGGCTTCGGAGTCCAATTCCCTGCACATATTTCGTCGAAGGTAGTTGTCTACGCCGATGACTTCATGCCCTCTTTGCGAACAATACATGCACAAAGGCCAGCCAAGATAACCATCAGCTCCGAGAACGAGAATTTTCATAGTGATTCCCCCAGGAAGTCAAATTGTCGTTTGAAATTATGGTCATATATCCGGGGAGGATTGCCTCCCAATCCTATGGTCCGGGTTCGGCGCGCCGCGAAACGGGTCGGCAGGTTCCGTTCAGCACATGCGATTGAACCACTCCCATGTTTCTTGAAGTCCCGTCCGCAAATCTGTGGAAGGGCGGAAATTCAGATATTCTCGAGCGCGGGCGATGGAGACGAAATTTCGACGCACTTCGCCCGGGCGCTCCGGAGCGAAGACTACCGGAGGAAACCTGTCATCGCCTACGACCTGGCGCAGCACTGCAATCAGGTCGTTGATGCTCGTCTCCTGGCTGCTGCCCAACTGAATGGACCGGCCAAAGGGCACAGGGGCTTCCAATGCAGCGGCAATGCCCCTGCAGAGGTCTCCGGCAAAGACGAAATCTCGAGTCTGTCCCCCGTCTCCGTAGACGACAAGGGGTTTCCCCGACCGCACTTGCCGGAAAAACATCGCGACGACGCTCCCCTTATGATAGGAAAAGGGGCCGTAAACGTTCGCAAATCTGAGGTTGATGGTCTGGAGGCCATAGGCGCCCCAGAAGGCCGAGCAATAACCTTCAGCGGCCAGTTTGCTGGCCCCATAAGGAGATATCGGGCTGGGCGGCATATCCTCATGGACCGGAGGAGCCACGTCCCCTATGATTGCCCCGCCGGTAGAGGCGAAAACGAACCGTTGCACGTTGTGTTTGACGCTGGCCTGGAGCAGATTGAACGTGCCCCGAACATTGATGTCCAGGTTGAGTTGAGGATTCTTGACAGAATCGATGACGCTGGTGTCGGCCGCCAGGTGTATGACTTTCGATACGCCCTGGACGGCCCGATCCACAGCCCCGGCGTCCCGGATGTCGGCCTCGATGAACTCCACATCGAGATCGGCAAGATCTTCCCGCCGTCCCGCACTCAGGTTGTCGAACACGCGAATCCGCACATGCGACGCTGCAAGAAAACGAATGAGATTCACGCCGATGAAGCCGGCGCCTCCGGTAACGAGATATAAGCCTCCAGAATTCATCGGTTCCTTCCTGCCTCAGGTCCCCTTGCCCCAGACCATCACTTTTACGGTCTTGAACAATATGAAGAGATCCAACCAGATGGATTGATTGATAAGATAGAAAAGGTCATATTGCTGCTTTTCCGACTGTCCTTCCTTGGATCCCGCATAGTCATAATTTACCTGCGCCCAGCCAGTGAGGCCCGGTTTGGCCAGGAAACGCAGACGGTAGAAAGGGACTTCCTTGACCAGAATATCCGCAAAGTGCCTGCGGATGGGGCGCGGGCCAACGACGGCCATGTCTCCCTTAAATATGTTGTAGAGTTGAGGCAACTCATCCATGCGCGCTTTGCGGAGAAGCTTTCCCACACGAGTGATCCTGGGATCGTCGCCCGCGGACCACTGCGGCCCGTTGAGCCGTTCGGCATTATGAATCATGGTCCGCAATTTGAAAAGCCGGAAAGGAACTTCGTTCTGGCCGAGCCGTTCCTGGACGAAGAGCACGGGCCCCTTGCTGTCCAGCTTGATGGCCAGGGCGGAGGCCAAAAAAATCGGCAATGCGATGGGTGAAAGGAGAAGGACGCAGCAGAAATCAAAGGCACGCTTTACATTGCTGGCAATCGCCGGCATGAAGATTTCTTTGTTGGCGTTTACCAAAAGCGAGAAATAATCGAGAAAATGCAGTGGACACTTATAGGTCAATCGTTGATAAAAAGTATAAGCGTCGATGATGCTTTTTGTATTAAAGCTGACGGTGATCAAATCATCTGCTATTTGTCTGACCAGTTCTGAATTAACAGAGTAGACGATCAAATCGATGTTATTATCTTTAAAAAAATCGTACAAATCTGGACGAGGGCCATTCTTGCCGTTTTCGCGCCATTGCTGGACAACATGGTAGTGCTGGGGAAATTCGATCTGGATAACTTGGGACAATTCTTTAAAAATAGGGTCATCTCCTATGAATAGAAGATGCTGAGGCTTGATGGCATTAAACCTCTTGAATGATAGTCTCCACAGGTAGGTGGAAATGACAGTTATCGATGTAAACAAAATGAGATTTATTTTACCAGGACGAAGCGATATAAGAAAATATGCCATTGCGCTATATATTATGGTGACTATTGTAAGACCAAGGCAAATATAAAAGAGAATGATCTCGGAGTTCTTTAAAACGTACAAATCGTATAGATCAAATACATATAATGCGAAAATCATAATAGCCGATACTGTAGTATAAATGGCAAAAAGCTTCAGCACACTCCAGGCAAAAGGGCCTGCTTTGTTGGTATCAAGGTAGAGAACAATAGATAAACTTGCAAGAATTATGAATAGATCCCCCAGAATGAGTACGATTCGGTATTTTCGGTGTGGCTGCAATATCAATCTGTGCATCGTGGAGAAAATCCTTCTTGACCGGTACTATATGTGAAAGTTGATGAGTCGCGATGAATTGCCTGAGGCAATGGCAGAAGACTCAATATCAATCGCGAAAAGACTTCGAGAAAAAACTTACGGGCAACGCCGATTGAGCGATCCCTGATCCTTTGGCCTCATTCTCGAAGCATCTGCACTGATGAGTCAAGAAAAATGTGAGAAAATGAATGTAAAATATTGTCTGCAATTGTAAAGGTCCGGGCTCTGCGGGTGGAGGCTTTTCCCATGAAATTCGATGGATTGCCTGGTATGATTCGGCCGATATTCTATCCATGATATGTGGCGGAAGCTCCGCATGGTGCCTGGATGCATGCCACCACGGAGTGACCGCATCGGATGCTCTGTGCTACTAACATGCAGATTCTCAGAATCTTGCCAAGAAATGTATGCAACTTGCTTGTTTTCTCTGTGATCTCTGCGGTGCATCGTATCTTCTTTGGTTGCGGCCTTGCCGCGCTGTGATTCACGTGATCCGGGTAGCACGGACAACCTGTTGTCCGTGCGCGGAGCGCAAGATGCCCGCAGCACAAGTGAATGATGCAGCCGCTGAACAGCAACGGTTGGAGATCTCCATCTGGTAAAGGTCTCTGGTTTCCTCCACCATGCGCTTTATGGAGAAGGTTTTTGCAAAGGCGGTCAGCTCCTGCATCTTGGATCCGCGCTGTTTGCGGTTTTCCGGAAGGTGTGCGATTCGATCTGTCAACATGGCGGCCAGGGTGGAGGTGTCTCCAACCCGGGCCAACGGAAAATCGGGCCCAAGGATTTCCTTCACCCCTCCGCAATCGAAAGCCACAATGGCCAGATCGGCAGCCCTGGCTTCGATGACAGCGCCCGGAAGACCCTCATAGAGGGAAGGAAAGATGAGAATATCGCTGATCCCGTAGTAATGAGCAGGATTGTCCACCCAGCCGGTAAACATCACGTCGTCCTGGAGGCCAAGTTGTCTGATTTCTTCGATCAACTGATGCTTGAAGGATTGTTCGGAGGGGAGACGGGCTTCTCCTACGAATATCAGCTTGGCGGTTACGTGGTCTGTTTTCACCTGATGGAAAGCGCGCACGGCATGCAAGTGGCCTTTGGATGGGACGATACGCGCAACGTAGGTGATGAGGGGTGTTTCGGGATCGATACCGAGGGTTTTCTTGCCTGCCCCTCTTGTCGCTTCCGGGAGTGATGCTGCCCGTATGAAGGGACCCAAGCGTCGTCCGCCGTAGATGACCCTGGAGTTGTGCGGGTTGCAGACGCCGGCACGGAGATAACGGAGACGCAAATCCTGGCCCACGAATATGAACTTGTCGGTGACCTTGCCGGCAAGTTTTTCGAGCGACAGGAAGGTGAAGCGATTGAACGGCTTCAATGTGGGCGCAAAGGTCGGGCCGTACACTGTGTGGAATATGTGGGGCACGCCCGCCATTCGAGCCGCAGCTCGCCCGATTATGCCCGCCTTGGCAAGATGGGTGTGCACGATGTTGAATCGTCTGTTGCGAAAGAAACGGAACAATTGGAACAGCGCTTTCAGATCCAGGAGCGGGTGGACATACTTCGTAAGGCTGGGAATCTGAGTGACGGGGAAGCCGCGCTCCCGTGTTTGTTGAAGTAAGCCGCTGGAAGCGTTGCAGCCGGTGACGAATTCGACGTCCCATCCCTGGCGGACCTGATCCTCGGCAAGATGGAAAGTTCGAGACCAGGCCATGCCGGGGTAAAAGGTAGTCACCACATGAGCTATCCTGGGTTTGGTTGCCGCCACGTCGAAAGGATTGCAGTTCGCCGTGTCGGCGCCCCCCGGTGAACGGGATGCCCCGTTTGCGGCATCCATGGTTTCGGCGACACGGATCATTCTTGATCTGCGCTTCATAAAAGGCATCGGAAAACATCCACGTTATGGTGGTCAGGAAGCCCGGTCGAGCAGCGCTCCGGCCTTCAACCTGATCGCTTCCATCTGTTCCCAGTCGGCTACGGGCTGTATGCTGTTGATGTCGCGGCCCACCTGCGACACTTCTCTTTGGATTTGATTGAATTCAGCGTCGGCAATCTTCCTTTGTCTGGCGGCCTCTTTGAGCAAAACCAGGTATTGGTAGTCCTGGAAACCGCGGAGAAGCGCCTCCAAACGCAAGGTGGGCAAAGGCATGCCAGTCTTGGGGTCCGGATAATAAAACGTGCCTCTTCTGAATTTGTCGCCTTGCCCAGGCACCGTAATCCATGGGTCCTGGGGCCAGAAATTCACCGACCAGAAATAATACCCGGCAAAGTCATGACTATAGAGAAAATAAGCCAGCAGGCGTTGATGGGCCGGTGGGTGATCGATCCCATGCAACCTGTTGTCGTATAGCCAGATCTCCTGACCGTTTCGTCGGGCGGCTTCGATCTTGACGGGATCATAGCTCTGAGCGCCAGTGACCCAAATGTCCACGACCCGAGACAGTTGGTCATCGGGTGGCTTTCCAGTGCATATGGTGCGAATCTCGGGAACCGCCTTCTTGAAAAACAGATAGGCCTCGACGGCGCGCGGGAAAAAATCCGGCTTGGGTTCGTCCCACAACTTCACTGTGGCTTTGCCAAGCCAGCCCTTTTCTCGCAGGTACCTGACGACCTCGGGATAGACATTTTGGACATTTTGCCGTAGCGATTGGATATCCGCAGGTTGCCGATTCGATCCCATACTGCGCTCGTGGAGGCTGAAGTATCTGAAACCGGCCTTTGAGGAAAGAAATTCCAACCGACGGGTAATTTGCGGAAAATCGGTCAAGTGTTGCCCGCGAGCTATCTTGTCCACGGGAATAGCCAGATAGCCACTGATGGCATTGATCTTGTACTCTCTCATGGAGAGCAAGTAGGCGTCGGAGACGTTCTCTAAACCTTCATGAGAGCTGACACCATACCGTGCGAATGCATCTTTGTCTTGGCGAAAACTGGCCATAATGGTAATGGGAAGATCATCAGGCAAAGAAAACCGCCATACTCTCAGATCGATGGGTTGAACTATTTTCTTGTCTAAAGTGCTGAATACCAGATGATACTTGAATACGCCGCTTGGATGATCGGCTGGTGTCTTCAGCGTGATTGATAAAGCATAAGATACAGCAGGAAAAAGGATCTGGCTACCTAAAGGCGCAAGACCGTCGATTGTCATTCCATTGGGCAAATTGCCGGGAACCGGTCTGATTTGCCGGGCGTTGAGGTGGATACCGTCTTTCTCCTGGAGTTCAACCTGAATTTTATCAACTGGCGCTCCGGACAAGTTGAAAACCAGAATGAGCTTTTCATTTTTCGCACAGGAAAGAGCAAGTGGAGGCGGAGAAGGTTGGAAAGGATTTCCCTGGAACGACAATGGAATAGAGGGAATAGATCCCCCATCGGCTTGCACCCCGGAAAATCCTTGTCGACAATCAACGGCAACGAACATAAAGAAGACAAAGGTAAAACAAATCAGTCGTTTCAACGTGTGCCCTTTTTACGGAATGTTTGAATCGTTTCCAGAAATGTTCGATTGCCCTTGGTGACAAGGGTTAAACACATGATAAGGGCGATAAGCATCCAAAAGGATCTAAACCTGAAGCCATTGTGAAAAAAATTGTATAAGAAAAGGGCCATCGTTATGAAAATCCCGCCTTCCAGAAGGCATGACAGCAAAACGATACGCATGATCCATATGAAAAGAAGGACGAAACCGACTATTCCATAGACTCTGAAGGTTGATCCCCAGGCATTGTGAACTTCCAGCCCATCGGGAGCTGCCTCCGTTAAGCCACTACCGACGCCAACGACAATCTGCCAATCATGTTTGAATATCATCCTGTCGAATTGGCGATCAGTCCTCCCGAGCACATCCATCACGACTATACGATCTTGCATTCTGCTCACAATATCGATTACATCAGGCTTGATAATACAAACTATAAGGGATACCGCGATAGCCAGGAGCGCATACAATAACAATTTCTTCCAGCCTATCTTAAAGACATAATATGAATCGACTATCAGTATACCGCCAAGAGCTGCTCGCGAGCAGGAAAAAACAACAAATAAATGGGCACAAACAACCATCGCGTAAAGCATGATAGTAGTAAATTTGGTGGATTTAAGCTTTGGCTGCAAGGTTGTGGTCAGGACTAATACAAAAGACATGATGATAATGCCAAAATATCCCATTTGATTGGGATTATTGAAGGAAAAAACAAATCTGACACCTTGCATGTCCGCACTGCCTTTGATTGTAAAGGCAAATAATATCAAAAAAAGCGCGCCAATATAGAAATAGTTGAATTTATTGCTTGAAATGACAATGGAAAACAAAACCATCAAACTATAGGTCAGAACAAAAATGTAAATTGCTTCCAATGTCTTTTTAAGGAGCATGACATCGTGATAATTGCACGCAAAATATATTAAGTTAACGACAATTACCCATATCGTGTATGGGGCCAGATACATCATATTGTTTAGTGCGAGATCCTTAAATTTGTCATGTACAAAAGGTATAGAGATGACAACAATGATAAGAAATACATCTACCAGCTGCAGGCCACCAGATGGCAGCAGATATACTGGAAGAAATGCAAGTGAGAGTACCATCAAAACAGTAAAGTAAAATTCTTTAAGATTATTTCGTCTTGAAGAAACGGGTATATAAGTCTGTAAATTCATTCAAAATTTCCACTACATCAGAGTGAGGGGCAAAGTTTTCAAACAAAGAAGGGTCCGAATATGCTCAGGACATAAAATGACAATGTCAAAGTATGCCTCTGTCTCCCTGTAGATATGAAAAGCATGAGTTATGAGAACCTATCTGGTTCGACAAGTGAGAAGGTATTCTGATGAACTCATGTTGCATCCAGCCTGTGATGTCTGGAAGAGATGGAGGCGAGTGCAGAGCTGCTATGTCTCTGAAATGGTGGGGCAGCAGGATGCAACTGCACCGTAACTTGCGAGCATGCTCCAGAGCATGAGAAAGAAAGCGATCGAAACAAACGGAATCGGCCGTGGAACACCACATGTCTGCGCAAACCAAGATTTTCATGGCGCTGTACTTTCGATGGGTCTTCTCCAGGAAAACAGCGAAACCGATGAGCGTGTCCGCAAGATATGCCGCGTACAAATGTCTGCGGGTGCCCGTGGTTGGAGTGAGATACCACCGGAGCACTTCGGCCGTTCTGATGTTGGTATTGGAATAGTTGCTGCGGGTTCGTTCCCAAAGGACGTCGAATTCCTCGTCGGGATGCGTGACGTCTCGGATCTGGATGTCGGGCGAGGTGGAACCCAGCCAGGTGTTAAAGAAACGATTTGAAAAGCGGAAGACAATCGGCATGGCCGTCATGGTTGCTTTGAGGGCAGTCGTGGGGCTGAGTTTGTATGTCTGCGCAAAGAGAAATGCAAGTGTGCCCACCGGACTGACGGGAACCACGGCAGTCTGTCCGCCTGCCGATCCCGCCTTTCGAGGGATGGCCTGGAGTTTTAGGAATCTATTGAGTTTTTGACTGACAGCGTTCGGGGTCGTGGCAAATACTATGATGTTTTTGTCGAGGCGGAGTTGTCGCGATCTCAGTTGGAGCCCTAAACCGAGTTTCCTGTACTCCGGGTGTACCGCCAGGGACGTTGAATTGGACGCGAGCACTTCCTTGCCCGAGACCTGAAAGCGGGTGGGGAACTGCCCTATGAACCCTACGATGCGCGAACGGTCACGAGCCAATATGCCCCTGGTCCAATCCTGTGAAAACGCGGGATTGCTTTCCCACAGCAGGCCAAAACGCTCAAACCACAGGGCGGCGGGTCTGTTGAAGGAGCTCGATAGAAACGAAGAGAGCTCGCAGTAGTCGTATTTTTGTGCAGTCTCAAATTCGATCGGGGGCATGTTTGCGTGGTCCGTGAGAAGGGAGATCGGGCGGTGACGATCCGGGATTATCGATGGAATTCTGGATGAAAGCCATGGGCAAGAAAGTGCACCCCTTTGCGAAAGGCTAATTTGACGCCTTGAGGCAGAAAGGCTGTCGTCTTCGCATCGATAAGCGTCCAGTCTCCAACGGAGGAAATGGTATGAATGCCCATTGAATAAGGACTGTTCGGGTTCGGATGGAGAACCGCCGTCTCCTTTTCCTCGTAGTGTGCGGGAGTGAGGGTCAAGACCTCGTTGACCACGATTTGCGCCCCGTAGCTACGCGAGCAATCCTGCGCGGGACGGTAGAGTTTCCCATCGTGGACATAGGGCGTGCCGGCAGAACGACTGGATGAAACGGATGATTTGACGGGGTTTTTCGGGTGGGGCCGCCACCTGCCGGTGAGCTCTTCAGCATACCATAAATACAAGTCCCTGTTGGAATCTGACTCAGCATTAGTGAACCACATCCACCACATAGAGTTATACTTATATACGGTAACGTCAGCAGCATGTATTCCTTCGACAAGGTTGCCCACATGGTGCCACTTATCAGGAAAATCGAGCGCTTTGTACAATCTGACTTCAGCTGACCTGGATGTCTCAGGAATGCAAAAAATAGAATTTCGATCTTGAAGCAAGTATGGGTAAGCGATATGGAATGGACAATTTATGTCAATGGCCAACTCCTCAATATTGGTATCCTCAGAAATTCTGATAGATACAATTCTGCCCATGCCGCTCTGGTAGTCGAACTTCTCACACAGTATGAAAAGTTCACCGTTGTAGATGATGCCGAAGGGGTCTGCGAAAAAAACGTTCCTTTCGATAAGTGGCAACCATTGGATATTACAATCATATCCGGATTGAATAACCGCGTGTATCGGTTTGTGAATGATACCTACATTCCATATTTCATGTCGAAAGATGGAAGTAAGCTTGGATATGAATTTGCTTCTACTGATACGATATTTACTCAGGAATTGCATGATTATGTAAATGATCTCTCATTGATGAATGTAGTAGGTGATGTCGATTCAAATGAACACATGAATATATATCTATGTAAAAAACAATAACAATCGAAAAATATACTATCGTACAATAAACATGCTTAGGCGTTTAGTTGAAAGAGATAGCAAGTAGGAGACAAACAATAATAAAAATACAAAGGCTATAAAAGCAAAAACGAGTTGCGTTTTCTCGAAAAATGGAAATACAGGATTGTATTTAACTAGAAATGGCCCGTGCAAAAGAAAAAGCTCATATGAAAAAGTACCGGTGAGAAATAAAAAAGTGCTGTAGTAATTTCCGATTGATACTGATAACGCTATAAAGACAAAGAAAAAATACGGATTCAAATTCATCAGGACAAAGTTCACAGCGCGGTAACCGAAGCGAGAGGATGAATCGAAGTTGACTATAACATATTGGATGAAAATTACCAATGATATAGACGCGAAAAACACCATATAGCGATTTATTGGCCTCTCTAGATAAGCGCGCACTTGTGAAATGCAAGCAGCCAGAAAACATCCAATAGGAAACGCAAACAATTGATGTTGGCTAGACTCAGGAAAAACTCTGAAATATAAAGCAGCAATTGATAGTAGCAGTCCAAAAATGAGGAGTACGATTACTGACCTGGCAGCATCAAACAAATAATGAACGACATAAAATAGAAAATACCATAATAATAGTAATGAAACGAACCATCTGACAAAATCGATGTGACGCAACGCTTGCGTTAGATTACAGCCGAGAAATGTCAAAACAATATCTCGAGGCTGGTAAGTCCTGCCGAGAAAATACCAATCCATAAATATCCAAAGGCATGTGGCGATCCAGTAGGGTAGAAAAACCCGCTTAATGCGAGCGGTAAGGAAGCCGCGAAGGCCGTTCTTTTCAAAGGAAATGGAAAGTCCAAATCCCGATAGGATGAGAAAGGCGGTAACGGAGGAGGAGGCAACAGGGTAAATTGGAGGAATCTGACAGGCATGAACCCAAAAGTGCCCGACAATTACGAGCAAGATGGAAAGTCCTCGAATCTGGGTGGTCTGGGCGGCATCTAGAATGCATGTTGGCTTCTCGTGCCTGCGCGGGGTCAAAAGGGCGATAAGAATAATGACAAACAGGATGGCAAAGCTCAAAAAGATTGGGTGATCGATGTTGAGCTTCGAAGCTTCATAGTTGGCGAAAGCGATCATGGTTCACTCAAAGGCAGGTTGCAGGAGATGGACGGGGCCCCTGGACGCGCATGGGCTGTTCCATGCCTGCGCGGCGGTCGAAATTTGAAATCCAAATCGATCGGCGTCCTTGACCGTGCGTGTCATGGGAAGCTCTCAGACAGGAAATGAAGACTGGGTGGCTTCCAGGAAGGTGAAATGGGGCCTGGCATCAGCAAATGAGAGCACGGGCGTCATGGAGAAAAGGCGACTGACAAGACGTGGAAAAAGAGACTTCGCCTGTGTGTGGTAAATAAAAAAAGAGCACTCTTGGATGCGGGATCAAACCGGCAACCCTGGAGTACTCAAGCGCGGAAAAAAGAAAAATACCCTGCCAGGCGAATACAGAAATCGTGCAGATTGATCTGCGCGCATCTCAAGGAGCCTCGACCAATCTAACTTCAAAATCAAAACGACGGTGCGTTAGAAGAATTGAAGCGGAACACAAGCGTGAAACAACATACAAACATAAATGACACTGTAAAAACACATTAACAACGCTCATTAATATAATCAACAACAGCAATGATGGTGTTCAACTTATCAATGTCGTCCTCGGCGATTGCGATTGCATATTTCTCTTCAACTCCAAGGAAAAGATTTGCTCTATCCAGGGAATCGAGGCCAATATCTGAAAAATCCTTGTGGTAATCAACGTGAAATTTGTCGATATGTATGCCAAGTTCAATCATATAGCCTACAATATCGACTGCAGTGACACTCATAATCAGTCCTCCGTAGCATTTTCAGTTGCGATTCAATATAGAAGTAGCCCATGATAATCCAACGCCGAATCCACTAATGACAACGAGTCTGTATTGATACTGATCCAGGTATTGTTCAAAAAGTATAGGAATCGAAGATGAGACGGTGTTTCCCAAATTCTCTAGATTGGAAGGCACTCGTTTCCTATCTATATTGAGTCTCTTGGTGATAGTGTCGACAATAAATTTACTGCCTTGGTGAAAAATGAAAAGATCTATGTCATCAACGTGATATCCGGATAATGAAAGGAGATTCCTCACTTGCAGTGGAACGGCTGTTGCAGTAAAATTGAATATGGCACGACCATCCATGTGAAGATGATTGTTGTTACATATCAATCTGTGATGGTCCTTTCCCCTGGTGGCAAAAACGGAACGCTCGATCGTGAATACAGGGGATCTGCTGAGCAAAGTCGCTGCAGCTGCATCTCCGAAAAGAAGACTGGTGTCCTTATCCGTTCTGTCGACCACCTTTGAGTAGGGATCGGCTGTGAACAGGATGCCATTATTCATCCCATTGGCCTCCATAAAGGAGGTGAGCAGCGAGAGACCGTATACGAACCCTGAACATCCCAGAGAGATGTCGAACGCTGCAATGTTTTCTTTGAGGCCGAGTTTTCCATGCAAAATGGCCGAAGCATGAGGCAAACCGTGTCCGTCAGGATTCTGAGTGCATATGGCCATACAGTCAAGTTCTTGACCGATGCCGGGGACCTTGGCTTCGAGATTCCTGTAGGCTTTGACACACATATCAGAGGTGTCTTCATCATGAGGCTTTTGACGTTTATTGATAACGCCGATCTTCTCATGTATGAAAGTTTCAGAAATTGCGAAAAGATCGAGTTTGTCGAGATTGCTTTCCGTAGAACCGGGGATGTAGCTGGCAATGGCTTGGATTCCGATCATGCAGACCCCACTGAAAAATAGATGTGACCAATTAGCTCGCCGTCAGAAAAAATTACAGATTTAGTAAGTGAATTGTTAAAATTATGAATCATCTTGATTTGGATTCCCGTTGCGTCATTTAGTGTGAGCATCCTTAAGAGGTCAAGTTGGCTGAAAAGCCATTTGCCTGTTTTAAGTCGTATTAAAATGTTATGAAGTATTTTATTCATTGCTACGATAACTTCTATTGGTGAATATCCAGAGTGAGCAGATATAGAAATGGATTCTGCTGCAACAGTACAAAGGTCTTTAATCCTTTCTTCGTCGTATGGATATCGTTCTAAAACAGCTTTTGTGTGTTCGATAAGATAAGCATAAAGAAACTTATCTTCTAGCTTCGCATAGATATCTACGACTGCAGTTGATGGAACTGCGATATGCTCGTCGAGTTGGCCGAAACACAGATCGCATTGTCTCGTGATAAGTTTACGGAATTTGAAACGTAAGCGGCGAAGAAGCGACAAATCGTAATGTTCGGATAAACATTGAGCAACCGTTGTGTAGACGTCGGTGCCATGGACGTAATTGCGATCACCCTTGTAGCGATAATTGAGTGAAATTATCTGCATCATAGTACCTCCGAGAGCGTCATAGGAGAAAAACGTGATAACGCCTATAAATACCTACGACACCTGGAATTCGACTCCAGCAATATTCGAAATGCAACAGTTGGTAGTTGATGTGTTTCACGGAATAGAAACTATTGGTTATGAAACCTTGTGAGACGCATGGAATCTATTCAGGGCAAGCTCGAAAACAAGCCTGTCCTCTGTGTCGAGTTTGTTACGAACCAGAATCCAATACATTCCGAAGACAAATGCTACAATCGAAAAGTTGAACAATATTTGTATGATATAATGAAAATGAACTTTCATGACATATTGTTCGATAATGAAAAACGATATGGAAAACACGATCGGAAATGTATATCTTCCGATGCCCTGTGAGACAATGCGTATCTTGTACAATTTGTTCAATTCTAATATTCTGATTACATTTACAAGGGATAGAGCGAGGCAATTTGAGATAGCCGCGCCAAGAACAGAGTATCTCGGTATTAAAAAAATGTCGGCGAGAATACTCAGAAAAACAACACAGGTAGTATTGAAAAGTTCAAGTGATTGCCTTGATGTCATCATTAAGGTGAGTCCACAGCAGCCAGTCATACAGTTTATAAGTTGTCCTATGGAAAGTAAAATAAGAGCAGTCTGACCTGACGCAACGTATTGGGACCCGAAAATGAGCATGATTTCTTTAGAAGAAAAAACGAGGAATAGAAATATAGGGATGACTATGTAGGAGATCCATTTAGTTGTTAGTCTGAATATATTCGAAAATCTGGCAATCTCACCTTCGCTGTAACAACTAGCTGCCATGGATGAGTAGATGGAGCCGGTTGCTACAAGGAAAAGCATCATCATCTGTGGAAATTGAGACGCTGCACGAAAAACAGCAACGTCCTCAGGAGAACCGAAATAGCCGAGCATTAGAGTGTCGAGCCATGTTATGAAATACTGCAACAAAGTAACAAAGAGAAGGGGTGCCGAATAGGCCATGATCTCTTTAAAGGCAAAAACCGGTCGTACTGAAGAGTATCGCAAGCCTGGGAAAATTTTGATGAGAAAATAGATACCAAATAGGGATGCTATCCCGTAAGAGAAAATGAAAGCATATATCGCTCCGGACAACCCGAATCCAGAGAAGCAAAAGAAAATGAGAAATATAGAGTCCGCAACAGGCTGTATAAAATTCTTGATATATACGGTAAATCTTGTAGTCTGAAATCCTAATAATAGATTAGAAATAACATACAATAATGTATCGAATGGAAGTCCTAATGCAAACAGTTTAACAATCGAGTCTAAGTCAGGACGCTGAAAAAGCGTAGTGGTTACTAAATGACCGAAAAGAAGGACCGCCATTGCGATCAAAACACTGTTCAACACGGAGACAGAGAGCGTTGAAAAAATGGCTCCCTTGAGTCTTGCTGGATCCTTTCCCGCATATATGGAGACAAATCGCGTTCCACCCGTATTGAGCCCTCCGCTGGATAGGATTGCGGCAAGGCGGATCAGGGCCAGGCCAAGGGCGTAGAGGCCGAAGGATTCCGCACCGAGAACCCTGGCAATGATCACCTGGTTGAGAAAAAAGAGGCCTCTGCCTACGGCAATGCCAACCAGACTTGTGCCTGCGCCTTTGGCGACTTTCGAGACATCGCTTCTCTGTAGGTTGTTCATTGCTGCCTGTGGTCCGTCGATTGGGGCGGCCATGGAACCTGATAATGCAAAGGATGGTGCCGAGGGGGGGACATGGGGAGTCCGGCTGGAGAGCGATCAAGCCTGAACAGAACGCCCGGGGCACACTGACGAGAGGGACGGAACAGATAAGAATACAACGAAAATCGACGATGGCATATCAGAAAATATTCGAGTCGATATAGGACAGGATGTGGTTGTCTTCAAGATATGCCTTGATTTCCTCCAGAGTCATGGGGACTTCCGTAGAGGAAATGTAGGGACGCTGGTTATCTTTGTGTGGGAGCATATCCGGGTAGCGGTAGTCGATTTTGTGATAGAACGCGCGCAGAGCGGGGAAGATGACGAACATATTCGGCAATTCATTGACGCGGCTGACTTCTTCCTGGCTCATCAGTTCTTCATAAAGCTTTTCCCCCGGCTGAGATCCGATATATTTGATAGGGATCTTTTCGGGATCGATCCCGATTCGTGGCGCAAGCAGGTCGATCATTGCCCTGGCCAGATCGACAATGCGCATGACAGGCATTTTGGTGACGAAGACTTCACCCCCGCAGGCGAGCCGTGCACTCTGGAGAACCATGGCGGCTGCCTCCTGAACGGTCATCACGAAACGGGTCATCCGGGCGTCGGTGATGGTGATTGGGCTGCCTGTCAGAATCTGTTTGGCGAATATTGGAACCACCGATCCGCGGGAGCCTAGGACATTGCCGAAGCGCACGCTTGAGCAGACCTGATGGCCGTTATTGTTGACGATGTTGGCTGCAGTGACAATGCGTTCTCCCATGAGTTTGGACGTGCCCATAACATTGGTTGGATTGACCGCCTTGTCGGAACTCGTGAAGATAACCCTGGAGACATTGTTGTCCATCGATGCCTGCACGAGGTTTTTGACGCCGTTGATATTGGTCTGGACGGCATCGAACGGGTTGTATTCCGAGAGAATCACGTGCTTGAAGGCTGCGGTGTGAAAAACAATATCGACTTTCTTCGTGATATTCACAAGTTTCTGCTCGTCGCGAACATCCCCTAGATAAGACCTGACAAAACCGATAGATTGATACTTGTTGTTCAAAAAAAACAATTCGGACTCATTGTTATCCATCAAACGAATTTCACGAGGTTCGTGTTTTATCAACTGGCATACTAACTCTTTACCGATTGTCCCGGCTGCTCCTGTAACCAAAATGACCTTACCGCGAATGTAATCGATCATATAGTTTCCTCTTTCCCGGGAACGAAGCGTTTGTCTGACGGATTCAAATCGACGGCACCGCTACTCAAGGCCGACCGAAAGGAAACAGTCAGATTGGAGTGTAATGACCAGTAACCGAAGATGTGAAGCTGACAATTTCATATACATCGTTTCATTTCTTGAGAGCTCCAGATTCCTGCTGACTCTCTGTTGCAGCATCATGATATCCTTTATACTGTTTGTGGTAATAATGGTAGTATTGGTAATAGCCTCCGTACCCCATGAGATCCTTCCTGGCCATCGAAAGGACCGCTCCAAGAATGCGGCAGTTGTACTGAGACATGAGTTGGACGGTCAACCGCGCAGCTTCTCGTGTGGTGGAATGGTGCCTGAAAACGAGCACGACTCCATCTCCCTTCGATCCGAGGGACCGGGCATCAGCGAAACCAATAACGGGTGGCGAGTCGAGTATGATGTTATCGTATTCCTCGCGGAGCTGCTGCAAAAGTCTTTCAAAGCTTGAAGAATTCAGAAGATCGTTAGGGTTGGGCGGTGTCGGTCCTGCTGATATGAAGTATAGATTGGGGACGCTGGAAGGACGTACGACCTCGGCCAATGTGGCGTTTCCGGTGAGATGATTCGTCAGGCCCTTTCCGTTTGATTCCCCGAGAGTCTGGTGCACTTTCGGCTTCCTGAGATCGCAGTCCAGAATGACACATTTCCGTCCCGTGCCTGCAAGGGTGACGGCAATATTCGATGACGTCACGGTCTTGCCCTCCGAAGGGTTGGGGCTGGTGACCGTGATGACCTGCGGAGGTCCCTCCGAAGCAGAAAGCATGATGGATGAGCGGACGTGGAAGTAAGCCTCGCTGACCATAGAGGTAGGTTTGGTGTAACTGATGAGGCCAAGAAGGTTTCTCTGGTCTCCAGTGTCTTTGGAATCGGCCAGAGGAATTACGCCCAGTGCAGGGATTCCACAGAGCTTTTCCAGTTCCTCAGTGCTCTTGAGGGAACTGTCGAGATATTCGATAAAGAAAGCAGCTCCGGCGCCGAATAAGGAGCCCAGGACAGTGGCAATGGCCAGAAACAGGAGAGGTTTCGGTATCCATGGCTTGTATGGCATCTCTGCTGCGGAGACAACCGATACGTTACTGGACACCATGGTGCTGGCGATGCTGGCGTCTTTCACACGGGCCAATAAACCATCATACAATGCCATGTTCGTGTGCAGGTCGCGTTTCAAGATGTGGTGTTCGACGAGACCGTTCTGCATCTCAATGACTCTGGCTTTCGCCTGTTCGTACTCCTGTCGCAACAGGTTTTCCGCTCCCACGGACGCCTCGTAGTCGGATTTTATGCTGGTCTGAATGCGCTTGATTTCCTGTGCGAGGCGTTGTTCGAGTTCTTTCATTTTGCTGGTCTGAGCCTTCAGCTCGGGATAGTTGGAACCGAACGTACTGCTGGTTCCCGAGACCTGAGTCTGCATATCGATCAGCTGATTTCTAAGCGAAGAAATGAGACTGTTACCGGTTATCAGGGGCGCGTCAACACCTTTTTCGAGTATCTGTTTATATTGGGCCTCCTTGTTGGCCCTCTCCGCCTGGGCATTAGTCAATAACTTGCTCACGTCAATATACTTTACAACTATTACGTTGAGTTGAAGATAATTATTGTCTTCCATGGACAAAAAGTCGGTCTTTTGGCCATTGGTGTAAACCGCCTGTTCTGAAATCTCGAGTCTCTTGCCGTGGCGCGCCAGTTCGCCTTCGAGCCATTCCTGCAACATGCTGTAGGATTGCCGCCGCGTCGTCATACACACCTGCAGATATTCACGTTGCATGGCTTGAGGAATCTTCAAGGCAAGATCCGTGTAGGTCGACTGATAGGAGATATTGACCAGAAAAGAATTCTTGATCGGATCGACCTTCATGTGATCCAATAGATTATCAGCATATTTCTGCCGAATAACGTCAGCAGGAAGGTCGGTGTTGTCCTTTTCCATCTCCTTGTATGAAGGATGGTCCTTGAGGTTCAGCGCGTCCATGATTCCGTAAGCCATGGTGCGAGATTGAAGAATATTGTACTGAGTCTCATAGAATCGATCGATCTCACTCGACCCCGTTATGGCGCCCAAGGGATCGGAAGCGCTTCCGGCGAGAATGGACGAGGGTTTGTCCTGTATGATCTGGAGAGTGACGGTGACCTTGTAGATGGGCGGCATAAAAAATATTATAAGTAGGGTAATCCCGAGTATGGCAGACAATACGCTGAAAAACCACCACTTACGTTTTACGAGAATACGCCAGTAATCCCGTAGATGCTTGCCTTCTTCATCGTCCGGTGTGAAATACGTCACCTTTGTTGTGGGAAGAGATGCCGCAGGCGGCGCCATGATCTCAGTGGACTGATTGTTCTGCATAATGTGAATCCTGACGGGCTATACGGGTGTAAAGATCGTCCGTTGCATTCCGCACAGACGTAATTGCGACGCTGGCGGCCGAAAATCGTTCAAGTGCGGGTTGACTCAAAACCAGCCTGGGCCGATTGGAACGTTGAAAGGCACCATGAGCCTCAAATTGTAGAAAAATCTGCGAGCGGAATTCTCGCGCACATATACGATATCATTCGGCTGCAGGGGAATGTCGGCCTGAATACCCTTTGTGACGTTGCCGAGATCGACAAGGATGGTTTGAGCCTGGCCGGTCTCGTCCTGGCGGAGAATGGCAGCGTTATTAGAACCGAGTTGGAGGCTGATGCCGCCGGTCTGAGCTACGGCTTTTGTGACCGTCATGTTGTCCTGAAGGCGGACACCTCCCGGCCTGACGACGGCTCCAAGAACAAAGACGGTCTCCGCGAAAGGCACAAAAATCACATCCCCGTTTTGAACGGGGATGTTCAGTTCTACATCTCCCTTGAGCAACAATCGTCGCAAGTCTATGACAATTGTTTCGGCTTCGGCGAGGCCCGCCTGCTGTTGCAAACCATTTGTATTGCCAGAGACTTTATTCCTTTGCCGCATGACGTGGCAGGTTTCTCCGGCCTTCTCCGAAAGCCCGCCGGCCATGCCCAACATTTCAAGAAGACTGCGGGGGCCGATGAGCGGATAGCGATTCGGGATGTTGACCGCTCCCGAAATTTGAACGGCCTGGTGCCGGTATTCCTTGACACTGACGGTAATTTGGGGGTTTACGAGAAAACCGCCTTTTCGATATAATTCCGTGAGTCTGTCAGCAATTTCAGTAGGAGATAACCCTTCCACATGGACATTGCCGACAAGAAGGAGCCGGATCTCTCCCTGGCCGTTGACTCGCAACTCGGCTGTGAGCTTCTCCGCATCCAAGAAGCTGACAGCGAGCAAATCTTCTGTCCCTACCTTGTAATCATAGTAGCTTTTCACCGGGGTCAAAGCGGCCTGTTTTAGCAATTGCTCCTGGAGTTCCATCGGTTTGGCCGTGGGAGCCGACTGGGGCGAAACTTGCGGCGAGGATGCCTGGGCAACGGGCGAAGACGGACCGGATCGGATTTCATACACGGGCCCATTGCTTCCGGACACCATTCGTTGCTCCCACTGAGAACCAGCGCAGCCCGACAGAAATATCACCACACTCAACAACGCCAAGACATTCGGCCTCGACTTCATCACGGTTCCTTCTTGCCTTATCTTCAAGGATCTAGGTGTTTGGGTGGTTGGGGCAGCAAGACATGCGCTGCCGAAAAGAAGTGAATGAGAACTCGCGCCCTCGTTCTTGTCGGTGATCTCACGGAGAATCATGGCCTTCCCTCAAAGGGATTCATCTGGTTTTGCGAGCGGCTGGCAACCTCGCGGGGGGCGGGTGCGATCGGACCAGGGCCGGTTTGGATAGGATTCGCCTGCTGCCTTCCCGAGCATGTTCAAGGCCGAACGGCATGTTTCGTGAGGTGCCTTCCGAAGCTTCAATCATGCATCGAATGACGCGCCGAGACGAAAAAAGGCATAGCTCCGCCATCTCGGTTACATCTCGACCTCCACCGATCGCCTGTACTGTGCCCCTGGTATCATCCCCGATCACTCGATGTCCTCGCGGGCCAGTAATGCCTGTTGCCACTTTCCCCCGGCATCTTTCCGCAATGTCCGATTATCACTGCTTCAGAATGTTCCTGCAACAGGGTCTTTCTGCACCGTCAGGTCGCGTCGCTCCTCAGAAAACTGCCCTGCCGTTCCCGTGTTGATCCTCTGCCTTGCGGGATGCCCAACCCCGCGAACCTTTGCAGGCGCCATGGCGGTGGGAGGTAGATCGCTCTTGAAGTAAACGTGCCCCTCTGCAACCCATTTGTAATGATTTGTAATGAATCAATCAGCCCGTGCGGGAGAGAACCTCTTGACCCGCCCATTGTGCAGTATTATCAATAAATGTTATTCTTGAACACCATTGCTCGCCAATTCCTGCACACCGGGGCTTATAAACCATGCAACATCTCTTGTCAAGTCTGCATTGCGCCGCCTGAGTCGTCCTCTTGCCGTGGTCCGCGACAGTTGAGACGCACGTTCGAATTCAGTGAAAACCTCACGGGGGGAAGGGCGATATCTGTCGGAGGGCTCCGGGACAACATCCGGGTAGGGAAGAGCTGGAGAGGTACACCGTCATGAAGCGGCGGTGGCCTTCAAGAAGGAGAAGAATTTCTTGAAGATCGACGGATTGAGCGACTGTTTCCCGATCGGTATGGGGTCGGGAATCGAGATTGGTTCGCCGGCAATGATCTTGCGGGGTGTTTTATCCACCATTTGGCGGGCCGCATCGACACCCGCGATTTTCTCGGCCGCCCTGACGCCGGCCGAGAGGCGTGGCTGGCGCGACTTCAACCCGTGAGAGTCGGAGGCAAGAATATGGACCATATTGTGCTCCAGAAGCAAGGTTGAAAACCTCTGTGCTTCAGGGCCGAACCGTCCAAGAATGCTGCTGGTCGTGACCTGGAGAAGAACCCCCATTTCGACCCATGCCGAGAGCCTGGCCGGATCGCGCATCATCACGGCATTCCGCTCAGGGTGGGCAAGAATCGGCGTAACATCAATCAGTTGCATCTCCCAGAACAAATGTTCGATGTGATGAGGCACCATTGCCGCATGAAGTTCGACAAGAGCGAAACGCCCCGTGTCATTGAGCGTGAGGATCTCGCGGGATTCGATCTTTCCGGGCAAGTCGGAGTCCACGCGGAGTTCCGACCCGGGATAGACCTTAAGGGGGATGCCCTCTCGTTCCAGCAGTCGCCCGAAGTCAGCGACGGATTCCATCACCTTAAGTCTGGTGTTTTCGTATTGAGATGCCGTCCAATGCGGCGTGCAGACGACCTCTTTGATTCCGTCCGCCACAGCAAGGCGCGCCATGGCCAAGGCCTGCTCGTTATCGGCGGCTCCGTCGTCAAGGCCGGGAAGGATATGGCTGTGTAGGTCAAGCATCCCTGCGTCGTCTTCCAGACATCCACGAAAAGCGGAATGAGCTTCGGAGAACGCATCGAAGCAACCTGATCGGGTCTATCATTCGGTGGCTCCCCTCACGCGATCGTTCCAGCAAACGAAGAATGTAAAATCAAATAAGGGGCCAGCGGACCAGCCACCAACCCCTCGGGTTTCCTGGTGGAGCTACGGGGAGTCGAACCCCGGACCTCTTGAATGCCATTCAAGCGCTCTCCCAACTGAGCTACAGCCCCGGCGATTTGTATCAATACATAAAGACCCCCGGTGATGTCAACTCTTTTTCGCATGCGGCCCACAAGACGCGCACGCGGGTTTCGCCGCAGGCCCGGCTTCCCGTGAACGCGTCTTGCCAGCGACACGTGAAAAGAGGACTTGTGCGTTACTGGACGATCCCCTTCCTTTGGGATTTCAGATCGGAACCCCGGTGCAGATTCAAATCCGCTTGACACCTTGCGGGCCGTTTGTCTATAGTCTCCCCGTACCGCCGGAGTGGTGGAACAGGTAGACGCGCTGGACTCAAAATCCAGTGACCCTTGCGGTCGTGAGAGTTCGATTCTCTCCTCCGGCACCACGGATGAAGTCAGGGGGCTGGCCTTTCAGGTCGGCCCCTTTTGGCTTTGGGGCATCGCCCGCGGGATATGCCGTTTGCAGCCAATGTCTCACCGACGAAGACTCGATATAGGGGCAAAGGGCGTCTGCGGGTCGTGCAGCCCGGCCCGGGCAGAAGTCTCAGCCACAAAGAAGCTTCGCTCATTCTTCATCGATTTGTTCGGGGTTCAGCTCCCTTTCGGCATATGCCCTGTGCAGCTTTTTCTCCACGAGGAGTCTGAAAAGATCGGGGTCAATGTGGTTATCCCTCGTCATGTATCGCAGGATGTCGAGCGCCTGCGAGAGCCGCATGGGAGGTTTGTAGGGACGGTCTCTTGCGGTTAAGGCTTCAAAGACGTCCGCGATGGCCATGATCCTTGCCTGTAAGGGAAGTTGGTCTCCCTTCAATCCGCGGGGATACCCGGACCCGTCGAGCTTTTCGTGGTGCCCGCCTGCGAATTCCGGAACCCGTGCAAACTTCTTGGGAAACGGAAGCGCATGGAGGATCTTGATGGTCATCTCAGCATGGTTTTCGATTAAGTTCCTCTCTTCTGAGGTGAGATTTCCCCTTGGCACCGCAAGGTGATGCAATTCGTCAGGAGCGAGGTAAGGTAGCCGCTCACCGTTCAGTTCGTAGGACTTCCGGGCGATCTCATGGAGACGGGTAACCTTCTGAGGGTTCAGTGACTCTGCGGGAGCGTTGCACGCGGCGATAAAAAGTTTCTCGTCGTGCAGCACATCCAGGGCCTCCGCAAGGTCCCGGTCCAGAAGGCTCAAGCCCACTCTATCATCCGGATTGGCCGCGAGGAGACGCAGTTTCTCCTGTAAGTATTTGTTTTGAATAGTCTGGCCGATCAGATCGAAACGGGTTTCGATCAGGCTGATCCGATCGAAGATGGTCTCCAGCTTGGTGCTCTTATCGATCACATGCTCCGGGGTCGTGATCTTTCCGACATCGTGCATCCAGGCCGCCAGCCGCAATTCTTCGATTTCGTCCTCGTTGAAGCAGACGCCTGCAAAAGGCCCGTCATGAGTTTCGTTGATGCCCGCCGCCAGCATGAGGGCCAGATCGACCACTCGTCTGACATGACCTCCTGTATAAGGAGACTTTGCATCGATGGCCATCGCAATGCTCTTGATGAAAGAATAAAAGAGATCCTGCAAATCTTGTATCAATTGAGCGTTGGTCAAGGCCACGGCGGCTTGTGAAGCCAGAGATGCAATCAGGTCGACATACTCGCCGGAAAAAGGGATGATCTCGCGACATTCCGGGTCCAGTGCATTGAGGAGCTGTAGAACGCCGATGATGTCGTTTTCATGGTTTTTCATCGGCATGACGAGCATGGACTTGGATCGGTAGCCTGTCGAGACGTCATACGTCCGCGGACCGGTGAAGTCGAAGATGTCCGATTCATAGACGTCCGGTATGTTCACGGGCTGTCCCGTGAGAGCAACGTACGAAGCGACATTCGCATAATTGGGCTTCTCATCCTGTTCGAGCGGAATGGGGGGGAGTTTGACGGAGGTGATGCTGGTCCCCCCCCACCTCGTGTTCAATGTGTCGTTCTGCAGTATGGCAAATTTCAGGTTCTTCGCGCAGGGATCGACAATGTAGAGCGATCCTGCATCTGCTCGGGTGATTTTTCTCGCCTCTTCCACGATCATATCGAGAAGGCTGTTGACGTTCTTCTCCGCGGAAAGAGCGGTCCCGATCTGAGTGAGGCGCTTGATCTGCGAAATCTGATTCTCCGCGTACAGCTTCACTTCTGTGATGACCGTTTCGAGGAGATGATTCAGGCGTTTGTCCAGTGAGTATGCTCCGGATTCCAATGGCTTTTTTCCTCCTGATGCGTCGCAGCCATCTCCCTCGGCTGGACCCTGCCGGAAGGTTCAAACCTCATAAGAGTGCGTAAAAGAGTCCTCCTCTCCCCCCACCAGGCGGAAGAGAGGCTGGGTGAGAGGGGGCAAGAATCTTGATCTGCCGACCCCTCGCCTCGACCCTCTACCCTTGGAAATAGAGGGAGAGGAGGTTTCCAGACACGCTCCAATCGATGGGCGACGGGAAAAATACGCCGCCATGAAGAGGATGCGATGCCAGGCCGTTCCGTCCCGGCGGCTTTCATCCCCACGGGCGAGTCTCATCTCGGATGGGTTTCCGGCCATCAGCCATAGCGAAAAGGTTGCGGCCCGGATGCGTTCATCCGCTCCGGTCGATGTGGTGAACAAGGGGCAACCCTCCGGGCTCTCCAAACAATCGGCAGACCAAATATTACAGCAGGTTCATAGAGTCGCATAGGAGATTATTAAGAAGGGATGGATCTCTCGGCGATTGGTGCCGTAGGAGGAATGGTCTCGAACGATGTCTTCGCTCTTCTTTCGATCCCGAGGTGCACGCGCGCTCTCGACAATCCGAAAAGCAAACGGATTGAGAAGAAAATTAGGGCAATAGCCGAAATCGGACGGCACTCCGCCGCCAAGGGATGCTGAGACTCCGCCCTCATGTCTGCATGGCGATGTTTCTGCCATAGAGAGCGGCCCCGAGCGCCCCTACCGTGTCGGGATTCTCTGGGATCAGCAGTTGTCGCCCCATTTGTTCCGCCAGGATGCGCCTGATGCAGGGGTTGTGGGCCACGCCGCCCGCAAAAACAAGGTGAGGCGATGCACCGATCTTGCCGAGCATGGACATGGTGCGTTGCACGACCGAGAGATGAAGGCCGAGGGCGATGTTTTCCGGGCGCTCGCCGCGCGCCATAAGCGAAGTAGCCTCACTTTCGGCGAATACGGTGCACATGCTGCTGATCTGAATCCGCCTGTCGGAGCGGAGAGCAAACTCACCGAAGGATTCCAGGGGAATCTGCAGGGCGGTCGCCATGAATTCAAGAAACTTCCCCGTTCCCGCGGCGCATCGGTCGTTCATTTCAAACTTCGTTACCTTGCCGTCCGCCGCAAGGGATATGACCTTCGTGTCCTGACCCCCTATGTCGAGCACTGTCCGCGCTTCCGGGAAAAGCGATTTCGCGCCGAGAGCGTAGGCTTGAATCTCGGTTATGGCGACGGTGCGCCTGTCTTTGAAGGCATCGGCGAAAAGCCTCCGGCCATAACCGGTTGCAACTATCCCATCGAAGTCAACGTCAGCGATGAGCTTCCTGCACTGGGCCATGGGATCGAAAGTCGTGGCGGCCTTTGCCACGTGCGTCGGGCTGCCGTCGGTCAACACGACCAGTTCGATGGACCTGGACCCTATGTCGATGCCTGCGAAGTTCTTCATTTCATGTATCTTCTGTAGCCTGCAGAGGTGAAGTGGCCGTGGAGTCGCGGCGGCCCCCTGCGATCGCCGCGATCACCCACGGAATCTCGATTCGGCCAATCGTTCTAACGAATCATCTCGACAAATGCCTCCAGACGAGTCTTCAATTGCGCAACGTCCTCCATGCTGTAATCGGTTTCTATCGCAAGCATGGGGATACCGGCAGCCTCCAGGGCTTTCTCCACTTTATAGGCCTCTATGGCGTATGGCTGGCAAAACGAGAGAGCATAGTGGATCACGCCCTTGACATTGAGGTCGCGCGCCATTGCAACGATATGATCGAGCCGTTCGATGTTGGGTGTGAAGCAGGCACAGTCAATCTGCATGTAACGATCGACGATGGCGTCCAACATCGCCTCGGTGGTGTCGCCGCTTTCATCCACCAGATCCCGGATGTTGCGTGTGCCGATGCAGGATTCCTCTCCAACGATAACGGCTCCCGAAGATTCCACGATGTATGGAAGCTTCCAGTTGGGGACCGCCATCGGACACCCGGACAGCATGACGCGGGGCGTTTCCTTCCCAACGATTCCGAGTCCCGATTTCACCTTCTCTTCCATCTCGTCGCAGAGTTTTCCGATGTTTTCGGTAAACCGGACCGGATCGTCATAGAAGCTGATCTGGTTCACGAGCAACGCATCGCGTCCCGAGATGGGAACCGGCGAGGCTTTTCGCGAACGGTTGAGTCTCTGAAGAACCCGGCGCCTCTCGTTTACCAACCGGATGGCGTCTCGAAGCCGTTCGGGAGTGATCGTCCGCCCCGTAACCTCCTCGATCTTCCCCTTGAAGCGGAGGATTTCGGATTTCCAGAGATCCCGGTCGCAAGCGTTCTTCATCTGCGGGATCTCCATCACGTAGACCGGAGCGTAATCGGCAAAGATCTCATAGGCCTTCTTCTTGCCGTCGCAGGTGGTCTCTCCCACCACGAGATCGCAGGATTCGATGTAAGGGCAGAGCCTCGACAGTTTGAACCCGACGAAGGATTTGATGAGAGCGCAGGTGTTCCTTGGGAGGAGCTTTTCTGCGGCCTTTGCCCCAGCTTCAGCCCCCGCGCAAAGGCCCACCTGAACGGCCCCCGCTGCAAGGACGATCTCTTCGGGAACGAAAACGCAAAACGTTCCGACTATCTTCTTGCCGGCGGCTTTGGCGTCCTGGAGTTCCTTGATGCGGAGTCCATGGACTTCGGAAAGCACGAAGTCGAGGTATTCCATTCCGCGAAGCCGCCCCGACTGACTGAGGTAGATGTCGCCGTAAAATTTACCGAGGACCTCGAGCAGCCCGGAATGGGCATCCAGATCCAGGTTCAATTTCTCCCACATGGCGTCGTGTGCGTTGGCCATCGAGCATTCCTCCAGTGGATCGTGTGTGAGTACAGGCGCTCATGGAAATGGCAATCAAACGATTGGCTCATTTACAGCTTGATCTTATATAGTCAACTCTCCCATCCAACAAATCGCAAATTTCGACCAGAGTTCAAAACTGCATAGGAATTGCCTATGTATCGCGTGGACCGGTAAGATCGAACGAACCTCTGTGGAGGGAAGGGGGCGCAACGAGGAACGCCGCGAGCAAAGTGCAACCTGGGGCTACAGCCAGAGCCGGAACTAATTTACCGCTGTCATCCGTATCCTGTTGGGCCGATCGATCACACATCCTCGGGAGATGCTCTTTCCCGAGCGGAGAGCTTGGGGAATGCTGAGAGTGCATGCTGCCTGATACGACAACGCAGAATCCCAGCCATAATACCAGGGGGCTCAACGCCGGCGCTGCTCTGGAGTCACCGGAGGCTAAGCGCCTCCACGATATTCATCCGCGAAGCTCTTACGGCGGGCAACGCGCCTCCGAGAAAGCCCATAATGCTTGCGAATGAAAGGGCGTTGAGGACGATGGGGCGAGAGAGTGTGAAGCGGAAGGAGAGTTCGGAGAATGTCTGCCAGTTGATGGTGGATATGGTCAGTTTGTCCATGAAGGACGCAGCGGCCAGACCCAGACAGCCGCCAAAAAAGCCAAGGAGGATCGATTCCATGAGGAATGCGGCCAGTATGGTCGTGCGCCTGAATCCGAGGGCGCGCAGAACGCCGATTTCCGAAATGCGGTTGGCGACTGCCGCGTACATGGTGACCATGGAGCCGATGACGGCCCCTATGCTGAAGATCATGGTGAGCGTGATGCCGAGAATCCTGATGAAGCGGGCCATCAGTTCCGATTGGGAAGCGTAGTAGTCGATCTCTCGCCGCGCTTCCACGGTGAGGCGGGGGTCCTTCAGAGCGCGTTCTTTGATGGCCGCAAAATCCGAAGGGCTTCGAAGGCGCGCGAGCAGGGAGGAATAGACAGGTCTTCGGAAAGCAGTCATGATGAGATCTGCGTCACCCCAGATTTCAGAATCGAAGGCAGAACCGGCGGCGTCCATTATTCCCACTATGGTCCAGTTGCGCATCCCGAAGGCGAGCGTTTGCCCCACCCCTCCAACCTGGAACCGTTGCGCGATGCTTCTCCCGAGCACGATTTCCGAAGCCCCCGGGCGGAAGGCCCGGCCCTCGCTGATGCGAACCTGGGGGCGGAGATCGAAAGAAATCCCGGGTTTTGCTCCGCGGATCACAACGTTCGCTGTGCTACGCGCCCCGTGCTTCTTCAGACTGATGAGCACGATGAGTTCTCTTGCAGCCAACCTTTCGCCGCGATCGTTCGTTCCGATTTCCGGGAAGGCCTCCAGTATGGATGCGTCCTGGCGTGTGAGGATGCTTTGAACTTCTGTCTCCGAAGACCGGCGGATGAAGAGTGCGTTCCCTTTGCTTCCGGTGCTGACAAGGGTCTTTTCGAGCCCTTCCGCCAGCATCAGGACCGATGCAAACACAAATACGACGAGACCCATCCCCCCTGCGGTCAGGCAGGTCGTCAGACGGCGGACCCACAGGTTTCTGTAACTGTAACGCGCCAGGATGAACATAGTATTCAAGTGAAGCCGCGGAAACGCCGGCGGTTCAGCCGCAGAACTTTCCCTACGATCTTGGTTCCGTGGCGAGGGTCCTCTGCTTTTCTTCAACGATCTTCAACTGATTGTTGATCCGTTGAATCTTCCAGACGTTCTCGGTCCTTCCAGAGATTGATTTCCTGGAATTCCGGACGGAGAAGGTAGAGATGAACTTAACGATTCTTACGTCCTGTTGGTCCGTGACGATCGATACGACATCGCCATCGAGCGCGCAGGCGATCGTATCCCAGTTCTTGAAATAGTAGCCCATGTCTCTACGGATATAATCGAGGTCGACCAATCCCCTGTCGTAGTAGTTCACCCGGTCCGCGTAATACGGAAGAATGGAATTGAGGTCCTTTTTGGCTGTCAGGGCCAGGATGCGGCGAATGAACGCGGCGACGTCCTCCTTGGCGATGGGCAGTGGGGCCGTCGCTCTCAATTCCTCGGTTTCCTTCTCGGAATTTGCCACATCCCGTTGGGGTTTCTGAGGAACGCCTGCATCAGCCTGCGGTGTCCGTTCGCTCGCGGCAGGACGGGTGTTCTGCCGATCCATGGATGATGGTTTCGATCCGGAATCGGATTGTTCGGCGGCGGGAAGCTTATATTTGTCCGGAAGGGGGCGCAGTTCGGGCTGCCCTTGAGGGGAAGCCGGTGCAGAGGCTGTCTGCGCTGGTGCGCTCTTTTGCACGGCCTCGAGAGGTTTCGGATCGGCGGGCGGCCCCTTGACGTCCCGATTCAGATCCTCCCGGGTGTAGTCCTCCTTCACGGGTTTGCCCCCTTCCTTTGACGGTACCAGGTCAATCAGCAACGGCCTTCTGTCTTTCGGGATCTCCGCGACCGACGTATAGGTGATCACCGCCTTCCTGTTTCGCAGTTGTTCGGCCGTGTGGGTCAGTGCGGCAATCTTCTGTTTGTTCATTTCGGGAGGCCAGTAGAAAACGAGATTCGGGGCATATACGCCGTATTTGTCCACGTGAAGGATCGTCGCCTCTATCTGGCTTTGAGTGGCGGGTTGCTTCTCGGAGGCCGCATGACCGTGGCCACCCGCGAGCAGCGTCATCACGAGGAGGAGAGGCACTAAGAGCAGGAGGTTGAGAAATCTTGCCATAACCGTTCCTTCATGGCGATACGTCGGCATCTGGCTCCCTCCGGGCCGGCCCCGGGATGGTGCAGCCCCGGTCTGAAAAGGCTGGAGCCGAATTGTGGGGGCAATCCGGCTCCGCGTACAAGTAACTTAAACCAAAGGGTACGAAGGATTATAGGCCTTGGGATGAACTTGTCAACCCCTTTGGATGGCGTCTCAACAACCCTTCCTGCGTGACTTCGCGCGAAGTGGTTCGGAGCGAGAGAACTGAAACGCCGGGCACTTCACTCCAGAGAAATTGTTCCGCCTGCAACTCTGGAGGATTCTCTGTGTTACTAACCTCTAACTTATTGGCATCTTGGCAAGAAATACATGCAAGTAGTAGGTTCTGTGCGATCTCTGCGTTCTCTGTGGTGCATTCTTTCTCCTTATGGTTGCGGCTTTTCCGCTCTGTGGCGGCATCGCTAATGCATCAGCCCCAAAGCAGCGAAGAGTATGACGAGCACGCCCATGAGACTTTCCCCCGCGATGATTCCAGAAGCTACGGGGATGATGTGTCTTTCCGCGGCCTCTTTGGCGAAAATCCCTACCATCTGGGCTATCAGGGCGCCTGTGAACATTGCCAGGGTGTTCCAGAAGGGAATGACGAAGGCGAGTCCCAGGCCCATCGCCGACGGAACGAACCGTCGAATCCGGGCAGGCAGGACACGCTCCATGATGGGGAGTATGATCCCCGCCGCACCGCCGATTGCGAGAGCCCATCTGGCGCTCGCATCCAGGCTGCCGAAGCCTTTGGACAGAAGCTCTGCGACGCCTTTCCAGACCTGGGCCGACGGGGCGGGAAACCTGTCGCTTCCCAGTATTTCCGGAGATGACGCCAGGAGATAGAAGGCGGGCACTATTGCCGCGGCGCCCGAGAATATTCCCAGGAATTGCGCAATGAATTGCTTTCGAGGATTTGCGCCCAGGAGATAACCCGACTTCAAGTCGGTGAGCAGGTCCGCTGCGGATGCCGCGGCGCCCGCCGTGACGCAGGCCGTCATGAGGTTGGCGGTGATGTTGTTCGGTGCGATTATGCCGAACGTGAGTTGAGACATCTTGCCCATCGCCCCGATGGGCGTCACGTCGGTTTCACCCGTTGCCCTGCATGCGACGATGGCAAGGAAGAAAGTCATCAATACGGAGAGGCACCCCATCCACCAATGGATGGAAAATTGCACAACCTGGATGGCAACCACCCCTGCGGATGCAACGCCGAGACCGAGGACCACCCAGGACGTCGGGACTTGAATCGCCCGCGCAGCCAGGGACTCTTCCGAGGAAAGGCCGGATCTTTCTTCCCTCATGGATTTTGAGAGTCTTGAAACGGAGTGACTGATGGTTCGCCACTGCAAGGCGAAAATGAGCAGCCCCGATGCCACCATGACCGCTGTGCCGCCCCAGATGCTCCATGACACTATTCCCCGAAAACCCAGATGGCGTATGATGCCTGCTTCGTGCAACCTGGGAGCCAGCCACGCGTAGTTCAAAATAGCGCCGACGAGCATGCTGCATGTGACGCGCATTCCCATGATGGCGCCCGCCGCCGTCATGATCAGGCTCATTTCCCATGAAATGGTCCACTCGATGAGGCGGCGGCCCGAGATGGTCCCCCAGAATTCCAGCATACCCGGGATCTTCAAAGATTCAGGCCACCATGAGAACGTGTTGTCCCGAAGAAAGGCAATGAGTGCCCCTACCACGCCCGCTACTCCAAGGCTTCGGGCTTTTCCGGCGGCTTCTCCACCCGCGGCGTAAAGCGAACGCAGGGTCTCCGCTGCGGCCACGCCGCTCGGAAATTTGAGTTGTTCCACGTCGATCATCTGGCGTTTCATGGGGATCGCCATTACCACCCCGAGCACGGCGAGAAAAACCGTCCAGGGCAGGAGCGTCCAAAACGGTATGTGTTCCCCCCGGATCATGACGAGCGCCGCTACTGCGCTCACCATGACTCCTCCCGTCGAATAGCCCGCGGAACTGGCGGTCGACTGCATGCAGTTGTTTTCCAGAATGCTCAGATTCGATCCGAGCATTCCGATCTTCTTCATGACGGTTCCAACTGAGAAAGAGAGGATGCAGGCGGTAATGGCTATGCCGACAGCCCAGCCGGTCTTGAGGCCGATGTAGAGATTGGAAAGGCTCATGAGACCGCCAAGCACGGAACCGATGAGAACGGCGCGCACCGTCAACTGTGGCATGTCGCCCCGGTAATGCTCTTGGAACCACTCGAGTTCGATTTGGCCGGGAGTCTTTCCGGTGGGGTCTATCCCCAGGAAGTCGGAGGGGTCTCCTCGGTCCATTGTCTTGATGGGAGCCAAGTCAGCACTCCTGTTTACGGGAGCTTCGTTCACTCGATCCGGTAGAGAATCGAATGCCGGAGTGGACGCATGTTCATGCTCTATAATGGCGAAGCCGCCTATCGAAGAATGATTGCGGCTCGTCGCGACCTTATACTTCAAAGAAGGTGGCGCTTCAAGCGATTCCACTTTCGATCGTCTCGGCATGGCCACGGGTTTTATTTAGGGATATTGATTGGTTGGGAATAAGGGACCGGGTTTTTATCACAAGCCGGCAAAAGACCCTTGGATGGCTGACTCGGCGCCCGGGATACAAAATGTCGTGCGGACGGGATTCATGAGTGGCCGATGTGTTGAATTCCGTTGCCCGAATCGGGTGTGTGAGGATAATATAATGACATTCCGGGCATAATCCGGAACGTACAGATTCTTGACCGAAATGCTATGGGATGTTGCATTTGCGGCGGTATCTCTGGAATCTCGAAATCCTTTCACCATGGCGGTTCGGTGTGTCCTGACAGCGTCTGCTCCCCAACTCCCGAGGCAGAGGCGATGCTGCGGTCTGCGGGTTGTTGTTGCCGGCGTTTTTCGCCGCCCACTCTTGTCGACCCGGATTCCGGTAATGGAGGGGTGCGTTTGGGGAGATTGTAGAGGACAACCGCTAATGCCGTCAAGGGATGTGCCGAGCATCAGGACGTGGAGTCCCACCGGGATGAAAGAGGAAGGTTCGGTAGAGGCGCCCGGGTGGTTGCGAATTCTGCGGTAGTGTTCGGGAATCCGGGAGATGGAGATCAAAAACCCCGCCGCTGGCGACAGATTGCCGGGGGGAAAAATGGGCGGTTCGCGGATCAAACGTATTCTCGTTGTAGACGATGAAGATCTCTACAGAGCGATGCTCCAGAAGTTTCTGACCAAGAACGGCTATGTCTGCGATATTGCAGGCTCGGCTGTAGAAGCTCTGGACGTTCTTCAGCGAGAGGAATTCGACGTCGCCATAAGCGATATCATAATGGAGGGAATGGACGGCCTTCAGATGATGAAGCGAGCGAAAGAGGAATATCCTCAGCTTGATTTCATTATCATGACCGGCTACGCGGAAAGGTATTCCTACAGCAACATTGTCGATGCGGGCGCATCCGATTTCATCGCGAAACCTTTCGATCTTGGAGAGCTCAAGGCCAAGCTCGATCGAATCGGTCGAGAAAGGAGAATGCTGCGGAGGCTCGAGGAGGCGAACGAGGCGCTTCAATGGGAGGCGGGGGTGAATGGATCGTTGGCGGAACTCTCCAGGGCACTGCTGGCTTCCGTGCCCATGGAAAACATTTCGCGGCTCGTCCTTGAAGATGCGAAGATGCTGACGGAGAGCCCTTTTGCTTGTGCGGCCTACATCGACCGGAGCACTGGATGCGTGGTGTCTCTGTCTCTCAGAGGGGATGTCTTCGAGAGTCTCGAAAGTCCGAACCGGGAGGAGGTCCTCGATGCAGACAAGGACTTTTGGGGGTGGATGCTGGCGCACAAAAAGTCTTTGATCGGGAACGACATTCCAACGGACGGAGATTCTTCCGGAGGCGGTCCGGCGCCGATGCGACCGCGCCGGTTTCTATCCGTTCCGGCACTGGCCGGAGAGGAACTGATCGGGCAGGTGGCCGTAGCCGACTCGGAAAGGGACTATACCGAGAGGGACCAGGAATTGCTGGAACGTTTGGGTACGATTTATGCGCTTTCCATGCAGAGAAAATGGTCCGAAGACCAATTGAGAAAGGCCCATGACAAGCTGGAAGAATTGTTGAATGAACGGAGCGCGAAACTGGCCAGGGCTGGCGAACTCCTTCGAAAGAGCATGAAGAGCCTGGAGCAGATTCGTACCGAAGCAGATCAGACATGACAGCCGGGAGATCTCAGGATGGATGATACAAAAAAGGATTGGATCAAGCACATCCTGGGGCGATGGTTCAGTTCCGGGGATTTTCCGGAAGAAAAACCTCCGGACCCGTCCCTCGCTCCTCAAGAATCTTCTGTAACCAAAGATGCGGGCAGCGGCACTGAATCCAAATTGAAGGCTCCTCCCATCGCCATGGAAGTATCGAGGAAGCTGAGCGCCTTGAGAAACGCCGTGGAACTGGGGGGCGATGCAACGTCCAGGTTGTGCAATGTCCATTCCACCGAAGACCTGCTCCTTTACAGCTATGAAGTGATCTTTCGAAAGTTCATGAGTTTTCAGGAGATCGGTCTGGTCAGCGCGCAATCTTCCCTCGCACTGGATGCGATACATCGGAAGTATCAGAGCATACTCAAGAACCGGCAACCGGAGTCTTCGGGAATCGATCCCGCCGAGAAGAAAAGGCTCGAGGATGAAAACAAGGGGCTCAGGGATCAACTGAAGAAATTGAAGGCGGAATTCGTCAAGAAGGGCATCATCTCCGAGAGGGAGATCAAGCTCGATGAGGAGGTCAATTACCTCCAGAGAAGATTGAGGGAGCATGCGGTACAACTGGAAGTGAGCCGCAAGAAGAATGAAGTGGCTCTGGCCGGCGTCGAGATGGCGAATGCCTTGCTTGCAAAAAACGGCCTGTTGAATGCGCGGCTCGCGAACCAGGAGAGACTGCTCCGTGCACTGACTGCTCAGAGTCCCAAGCAGGAGGAAATGCTTTCGAAACTCGATGCGCTCCGCGAGGAAAACAGACGTCTGCGAGAGGTCGTTCAGGATCGTTCCGAATCCGAAACTGAATTGAAGGAGCTTTTTGGCGCCGACCCGGAGTCCAGCCAGATGCTGGACGGTCTTCTGGCTGCCAACAGGGACCTCAAGGAGGAACTGGCCCGGAATGACGGCAGGCTCGACGGCCTCGCGTCCGCCGAGCCGCAGACGGATGTGACCGAGACCATTGAGCGGTTGAGCAATGAGAACTTCGAGTTGACCACTATTTTCGAGACCGGTCGGGCCATAAGAGAGTGCGCTCAGAGTCGTGAGAGCGGGGATTTCGGTCACGAACGGATCGTGGATCTCTTGAAGGTCGAGAATCAGCGCCTGCAAACGGCGCTTTCCGCGAAAGAGGAACAACTGAAGGCCTTGTCGTCGAACCCGGCGCATCGATCCATGATGAAGGCGATCATCCGGATCAAGGATGAAAACAGGCGTCTTTCCAAAGCGCTCGAAGTCCGAGGCCGGTTGCACGAGCAGTGGGAGGAGGAGAAGAAACAGTTGCAGATTCAAAGCCGCCGCAGTGAAGAACTCATGAGAGAAAACCTGGCGATCAGAACCAAGCTCGAAAGTGGTGGACAGATCATAAAAAGCTTGCAGAAAACCGCTGCGCAATACCAGTCGCTGAAGAAAGAGTATTCGGTGGTGCTCTCCAAATATGATGCCGCGCAGGTGGAAATCCTCAACATGAAAAAGCAGTTGTCCAAGGTCACCGCTCAATATGAGATGATGATCAAAGAATACGAGAACATTTTCGGCCAGTTCAAATGACCTCGCGGGAACAGCTTGCCGGCCAAGAGTCCATATATGCGATCGATGCGTTTTCGGCCACACAGATTTCCGCCGGGCGTCTCGATCCCTCTGCGTGCATGCCAACGCTGTTCCCCTGGGCATTCACGCGGTTTGTGCGTCAATCCATCGAAGGCATGGGGGAGTCGCTCATGAATCTTCGGGCTATTTCCATTGCGATTAGTGGAGCATTGCCGCCCGCGCGGTTGTTGGCGATGACATTCACGGTTACGCCTTTCCTGACGGCTTCCCTCATCAGTTCGACGGTTTCATCCAGCATCGAGGACTGGAGCATGCCGGCGATTGTTCTGTCGAAAGGAAACGCCCTTGCATAGGCGTCTTCGTAACGCATTCCCAGGGGAGTCATGAGACGGACTGCCCTGAAACTCGCGCATAGCGTCTAGAAAATCCGCATTCATGCCGGAAGCCCAAAGAGCGGCGCATGGATACCCCAAGGCGGGCGGGCCGAAGCTCGCCCTCGGTGTGGCTCGTGGTAAGGCTGCAATCCACCGTGCAGCGGTTTGCGGGAAAGTGACGCTGCTATTTTGTGGCTTCGTAAATCCGTAGCGGGGGGATGTTCATGATTTCATAGCGAGAATGGACTTCTGAAAAAAAACGCTCGAGGTGGACTTTGAGGTGTCCGTTGGTCTGGAAGCAGGTTTGATAGACGAGGAATTTACCCCCCCTTTTCAATGCCCTATGGGTGTTCTTGAGAATCCGATGCTTCATCTCGCAGTCCAGGAGCAGAAAGGGAATGCCGGAGATCACGTAGTCCGCCTGGGATTCCTCGCAACGCCGGAGCGTCTCCAGGACATTCTCCGCGCTGTCGTTTACGATGACAACCCGAGGGTCTTGGATGGTGCTTTTCAATATCGAGTCGAAATTCTTGTTGCGCTCGATGAGGATCAACCGGGTGTCACTCTTCATTTTTGTCAGCAGATAGTTGGAAAATACGCCGGTTCCAGGTCCGTATTCCACAATCAAGTTACTGGAATCGAAATTGATTCGACTACATACGGTTTTCACCCCGATGCTGGATGTGGGTGTGATCGATGCAACATTCTTATCCCTGACGAAGTTCTTCAAATATGTAATCGTATCCATTTTTCTCATGGCTCCTGATGCTGAATCGTTTGTTGGCTCAGTCGCGCCAGGCGTCGCCAACCATTCGGATCCGTTGCCGTTCAGGTTGGTGCGCCGTTCGACTTTGCTGTGACCGGGCGATCACTTTAGAGGCGAAATGACCGTCATCCTCTTCCACCCAACGTCTCCGGAGGTTGCCGAACACCCTTCGCGTGCGGTGTTGCACTGCACAATTCGACCTTTTCAACGCGCCCGGGGTGCTCCGAGCGACCATGACGGAGTCTCCGGCTGCCAATCTCCCGGGCAACAGAGCGGCTGTGCGCTTGCCTTCGTTCCCGTTCCCCCATGGTGTTTGCACGGGAATTCGACCGACGTTCTTCTCATCTCCAGTAGAGGGAAAAAGCCGATTCGTGAGGCTTGTGGAAATCACCCCTCGCCTGGAAAATGGGTTTCCCGATCCATCGTTCCGTGTGGTCGCCGGAAATCCGTTCGTCCAACCATCTCAAACCCATTTTCATGGCTCAACCGGGTCGCCCATCGCGTGAAATTCAGGTCGAAGCTTTCATGAAAGGTCTTTTTGTCCCCAAACCTGAGAACCGAAAAAGGAACGTTGAATGGCGCAACGCTCCGGACTACTACACCATTACCGGCAATGCTCACCCGGCGGTCTATGGGAGGGAAACCTCCCCGTTGGCACTGATGTCCTGCCCATGGGACGGTGGCGCACGCCTGCGATATCCGTCCCTCCTGTAATTTGGGCGGGAGTATAATGCATGTGATGTGAAATTGCAAAAAAACTCCATAATTTTTCCTCGAGGGTCCTCCTCGATGCTCTTCATTCATCCATACAGCCGAAGGATGCTCGTTTCGAGGCCGGGTTTTCCGTCTCCACAATTCATCCAGGCGGTCTTGGACGTAGGGAGATGCCGTTGCGAGCAATGAGGATGATACAGGGGACCTTTTCCTGTATAGTGGGCGCTGTTGACGGGGGTCGCATGGAGGAACCCGGGATGGTCCTCAATGGACTCCGCCCGAGCGGATTTCACAGGAGCGTGAATGATTCAGCAGCGATGGTCTATAATCTCGAAGAGACGGCCTTCTTCCATCGAGGAAGTGAGGGAAATCCTTCTTGACAATCGACGCGCGGACGGATCGTTTCTCGACGGCGCTTTGGGGGACTTGGAGGCGTATCTCGTCATAAAGGGGATGGACGAGGGGGCTCGGACAATGGCCGAACAACTCGCTCGAAGGCGCCGGATCGTGCTGGTGGGAGACTACGATTGCGATGGCATTACTTCTGCGGCGCAGATGGCCCATTTCCTGACCGATATCGGTTACGGAGACTTCAGCGTGGTGATACCCAATCGTTCGGAAGGCTATGGAATTCCCAAAAGGGCTGTGACCGATAATCCCGATGCGGGCCTGCTCGTTGCCATGGACTGCGGAACGTTCGACGCGGAAGCTGTTGCATTGGCTCGCGAGCGTGGAACCGACTGTGTCGTCATCGATCATCATGAAGTGTCTGACAAGGAACCGGCGCCCGCGACCGTTCTGATCAATCCCAAACAACCCGGGTGTCCCTCGGTTTTCAAGGACTTCTGTTCCTCGGGCCTCACGCTCCTGTTCCTGACGCGGTTGCGGAAGGCTTTGGCGGGAGTCTTCCCTCCTCCGAGGCTTGGGGGAAAATTTCTTGGACTGGCTGCCATTGGCACCGTCGCGGACATGGTCCCGCTCGTCGGTGGCAACCGGATACTGGTTCGGTACGGCCTCCAGAGCATGAACGACGGGAACGATGCCTGCCTGGAACGGATCGCGGCCGTGGGCGGATTATCCCGCAAGCGGCTCACCGCGGGGCATCTCGGTTACTACATCGGTCCGCGCATCAATGCGGCGGGGAGGATGGCCGATCCCGCGATCGCTTTCAATTTTCTGTTCGAGCGAGACTCTCGGGAGGCGTGGAGGCTCGGGCAGGAACTCAACCGGTTGAACGGGCAGAGGCAAAAAGAGGAAGAACGAATTCTGGAGGGAGTTCGGGCGTGCTACACCACGCAGAATGCCTCCGACCGCACCTTTGTTACGGGAGAGGCCGGATGGTCCGCCGGAGTGATAGGGATCGTCGCGTCGCGGATTCAACAGGAAATCCATTACGGCCCGGTGGTCGTCTTCAGCCTCGATCCCGAAAACGGTTTGGCCAGGGGATCGGCAAGGAGCATTCCGGGGTTCGACATCCATCTCGCTCTGAGGCGTTGCGACGACCTGCTCCTGAGATGGGGAGGACACAAAATGGCTGCCGGCATGACGGTAGCTCTGGAGAAACTGGACGCCTTCGCCCATCGCTTTGAAACCGTAGCCCGGGAATGCTCCGCGGAGATCTTCGTCCCAAATGGCCGAGTCGATTCTGAACTGGATCTCCGCCTGGTCTGTCCGGAACTTCTGGACCTCCTGGGCGAGATGGAGCCTTACGGTCTGGGGAACCCGACGCCGACCTTCGTCGCCCGCAATGCCGTTGTGACTGTCGCCAAGGTATTCGGGAGGGAACGAAACCACCTTCGACTGATTTTAGACGATCGCGCCGAAGGAATCTTCTGGAGGGGAGACGCGCGGTATCATGCCGAAACCTGGGCAAGGACCGAGAAACTCGATGTGGTCTTCACTGTGGAATGGGATGCGTACTCCCGCAAGCCCGTCCTGAACGTGAAAGGAATAGGCCGCGAACTCTGAAAATCGAAAGGTTCTCGCAGACTCTCCTACGAAAATGAAGCGTGAGCCGTGCGTTCGAGCAGGGCGAGTTGCTTCATCCTCTGCTTTTTCATCTCCCAGATTTTCTCCTGAATCCCGACGGCCCTCTCTCCCCGGATGGCTTTCAGGATGCGTGCGGATGCGACGATGTCCTCAGGCCTGCCGCTTGCCGCCATCTCTTGGGCGAGTGTGCTGGTCAGTTTGAAACACTCGATCGCGTTCCACTCTTCTGCCGAGAGAAACGATTCCAACAGGACGTAAGCTATTCTGAGGCGGTTTCGCACTTCGATGTCAGGGTTCTCGACAATCTCCTCGCAGATGGCTTGCCCGATGAGGTCCTTGGGGCAGGGCAGGTCGGATTCTCGCGCCACCGAACACCCGCATTTTCCCAGTACCAAAGCGTAAGCCGAAATGATCTCTCGTCGACGCCTGTGACTGAGGGATGGAGCCGCGGGCATGCGGTTGGAAGCGGATTGGATCGCCTCGGCTCCCGCGCGCCGGTCCGGCCTTTCATCGCCGTTGACAGGTTTTTGACCCTGTTTTCCTCGCTTACGAAGACTCATCATAGGACCCCCTGCCACCACAAGAATGTCCATGCGCAGTTCCGGCCCGGCCGCCCCGCCGTGTGCCGAGTGTCCTCTCTCGGGTTTTCGCGGTCTTCCAAATCGTCGAGGTGAATGTTCGGAGATTCTATCGTAACAGAAAAGCGGCCGGTCGAAATACGGTGAGGACAGTATTTGAGTGGGAAAAAAGCAGTATTCGGAAATGGGTATCGGTAGCAGGGATAGGGGACATCCTCTCTATCAATTGTATAGGCGCGGCATTTTCATGGTTGCGCATAGATGTTACGTTCCCCGTCGAGGTTGAGCAACCTCGGAGGCGGTTCCCTGCACGGGAAGAGAGCAGCAGGGAACTCCTCCGTCATGACTCCTGCAATGCGACAACAAAAGGCGGGGGTCTTTTGATCGATTCCGGTCAGCCATGCCTTGCCGGGCATCGCTACGGGTTGCCCTCGCTCGGTCGTTTCTCCTCCATTCGAGTCATCTTGACAGGCTTATCGTACTGCCACTGGAAAAACACTTCTCCATTCTCCGTGAAAATCTTGATTCCCGTATCCGACTTGATTTCCTTCCCGTCTAGCACCCAGTTCCTCCAGCCCGCATAGATCTTTTCCCCACCTTCCTTGCTGCGGAAGAAAAGAAGGCCATACTGGTCGCCGTATTTGGCCAGATAGTATTCAATGGGAGTGGCGTCGGTTTCCGAAGTCTTCGACTTCCAGCGGTTCCACACGCATTTCCACTTGCCGAGAAGTTGCGGGTCGGGTTCCTTGAGAACCTTGCAGAAAACAGTCGGCTTTCCGACACGGTCCGACTGGACAAGCGTTTTCGGGGGGGGAGTTGAAGCGGCGCAGCCGGCAAGAAAGGTCAGCAAAAAGAGGATGGCGCCCAGTCTTTTCATCTTTGGTTCCTCCACTTTCAATTTGTTGTGTTCGGGCCGTCCGCTCGCGTTCGAAAGGAACCGCTTCTCACGTGCCCGATATCGATAACAAGAAGATCAACTTGCCTATCTATATCACGCACAACCCTCGACGCCGGAAAAAAATTCAAACATCCCTTGTGCGTCGTGCAAAGAATTCTTCTCATGTCCAGCCGCCGCACAGTCCCGCGGCTTTCTCGTGTTGAAAGAAACGGCGGATGCGCCCGGGGATCAGATGATTGTTCCCTTGATCCTCTTCACGATCGAGAGCGCCAGTTCAGAAGCCGTGGAAGTCCCGGAGTCCATCACGAGATCGGCCGTCTCCTCGTAATAAGGCCGACGCTCCCGGAGCGTGATCGCGATCTCATCCCGTAAAGAAAGGGACGTCAGCGCGGGGCGGTCCGAATGCGTCTTGGGATCGCGTGCGAGTCTTTCGAAAAGGATTTCAGGACTCGTATTGAGCCAGACGTTGAAGAAACGCTCCTTCAGAACGTTGCGGTTGGCTGCATCGAGTATCACGCCACCGCCCGTAGCGACCACGATTGCTTTTCGATTGGCCAGGGTTTCCAGGAGATGCGACTCTGCTTCCCGGAAAGACTCCCATCCGTGGTTCAGCACCCAGTCCCTGATGTCCCGGCCGAAGGACGACGCCAGTCGCTCGTCCATGTCGACAAAAGGCCATTCGATCTCTTCCGCCAGAATCCTCCCGACGGTGCTTTTCCCTGTTGCGCGAAAGCCAATGAGAGATATATTTGTCTTTCTCAATCTTTTCACCTTTCGAACACCCGCACCTAAGATGGTGTCCGGGGAGCGTTGTTTCGAGCCGCAGGCGAGAAGTCTCGAGGAGATCTAAATGTCGGCATTGCAGACTGCCGATTCCGATCGGCGCAGCCCGATCTGATAGGAAAGGACTTTGGAAAAACCCTTTCAAAAGTGCTCAATGGGACGTGCATGCTATGGATAAAACTGAAAAATCAGGCCTTTCCTCCAAGCGGGCCGGAGAAATCTGCACCGCCGATCGGCTGAGCTTCCTGCCTCCCCTGATTGCGGGAATGCATCGCCTGCTTCACCGGACCTGCAGGTTCACGGTTCTCGGAGGCGAGCACGACGAAGCCGCCAGGCGGATGGGAACGGCGATGCTTTATACAACCTGGCATTTCGCCTTTCCCGCCGTCATTTATCATTTCCGGGATCAAAATGGAATGCTTATGGTGAGCCGCAGCAGAGATGGCGAATGGGCCGCCCGGGTGGTGGAACGTCTTGGATACCAGAGCTTTCGAGGTTCCCCCGGCAAAGGCGGCAGTGCGGCCCTGCGGCAACTGATCGCGGCGATAAAATCGTCCCCGGGCGGAGGATTCATTGCCGACGGGTCTCAGGGGCCGCCGCGAGTTGCCCAGAAGGGCATTCTCCTTCTCGCTCGCTACACCCGGGCTCCGCTTGTCCCCGTAAGCATGGCTGCGAATCCTTGCTGGCGTTTCAATAGCTGGGACCGGACCGTGCTCGCAAAGCCTTTCGCGCACGTGGTCATTGCCATGGGGCGTCCATTGCTGGTGGAAAAGGATGTTTCTGCAGATCGTCTTGAAGAGATGAGGGAAGATCTCGAGCGGGTGCTGAATCGTCTGACGGAAGAGGCCGAGGAAGCGGTGGGATACGAAATCGGGACCGAGGATTCCCACAGAGGCAATCGATAAGAGGTAAAACGGCCGGCGATCCCCGGCAGGTAATTGGGATGGATTTGAAAGCGAACATCGAGAGGTTGCCCGTGGCGACAGATGGCGAGCCATTTTGTGCTGCCAGCCCGCAGGTTTTTGGAATCTTGCCAAGAAATACATGCAACCAGTTGTTTTCTCTGCGATCTCTGCGCTGCATTCTTTTTTTATTGGTTGCGGCCTTGCCGCGCTGTGATCCACGGGAGCACGGGGTGCAACCCCGTGAGACCAATCGAGACTTGCAAAGTCCGGGTGGCTTTGTTATGTGGTCCATTGAGTAAATGATTGTTTTTAGGTATTATTGTAAGCGGGTACGATTTGCGGGAAATCAGCGGCGGATTGCGCGATGGTGAGAACCCGGAAAACGGGGGAGTGTCGTGAAGCTCGGCCCCGATAGCACGCGCGCTGACTGCGCCGGTGGGTTGAAGGCAAGGGGTGATGGCTGCCTGCCGGTGCGGGCGTTCCGGGGGGTGAGCATTATGCAGCAGAATTACGGTTGGGGATTTGGAGCAGGACAGACGATCGCCGGTCTCCTGGCGGGATCGGAGGAAAGTCCGGGCTCCGCAGGGCAGGGAGCTGGGTAACGCCCAGTCTCGGCGACGAGAAGGAAAGCGCAACAGAAAGCAGACCGCCCCGCGAAGGCGGGGTAAGGGTGAAACGGTGAGGTAAGAGCTCACCAGTCCCGGTGGTGACATCGGGAGCTAGGCAAGCCCCTCCCGGAGCAAGACCACATAGGAGAGCGTTTGAGGGTTGCCCGTCCGAAGCTCTCGGGTAGGTTGCTCGACCCCTCTGGCAACAGTGGGGCTAGAGGAATGATCGTTGCCTTTCTTCCGTTCCATGAGGAACGGGAAAGGAACAGAACCCGGCTTACGGCCTGCTCCAAATCCCTTTTTTCTTGGATTTCTGGATTCTTGCGATATGACTGAGACCATTGTCGTTATCCCCGCAGCCGGGCGTGGTGTCAGAATGGGAAGGGACAAACCGAAACAGTTCCTCGAACTGGCCGGAAAACCCGTCCTTTCGCATACGTTGGCCACATTTTCTCAAGTTCCCTTCGTGAACGGCATCCTTCTGGTTGTTCCGGCCGATTTTATAGATAGAGCCGAAGTCGTGGCGCGAGCGTGTCAGGAGGAACTCGTTCGTGGCCTTCGTGCACGCGCAATGGCAGGGGAAGGAGGGAACCCGCCTGCGGTTGCGGGGAATATCCCGTCCATACGGGTGATTCCCGGCGGAGCGGAGCGCCAGGACAGCGTTTACAACGCATTGCAGAATCTTCCGGACGAGTGTGGATGGGTCATGATCCACGACGGAGTTCGCCCGTTTGCATCGTTGAAACTCATTGAAGAAACCTGGATGGCGGCACAAAAGACGGGAGCGTCCATAGCCGCCCTGCCTGCTACGGATACGATCAAGCGGGTTCTGGACGGGAAGGTGGCCGAAACCATTTCGAGAGATGAGATCTGGCTGGTCCAAACGCCTCAGGTGTTCCGGAAGGATCTCATCCTTGAAGCCTACAGGCAGGCGAGGGAACGAGGTTGGGCCGGTACGGACGACGCTTTTTTCGTGGAGCGGTTGGGTGTTTCCGTCGTGGCCGTCAAAGGGGAGGCCTCCAACATCAAAGTCACCACTCCGGGCGATCTGGAATGGGCGGAATGGCGTCTCGCTGGACAACCGGCCGCGAGAGGCGAAAGTCAAGAGCCAGGGGAGGATTGAAACGTTCATGAGGGTGGGCTTCGGATATGACGTCCATGCATTCGTTCCCGACAGGCCGCTTTTCCTCGGTGGGGTCAGGATACCTCACACAAGAGGTCTCCTCGGCCACTCCGATGCGGACGTACTGCTCCACGCCGTTTGCGACGCCCTTCTGGGTGCAGCCGCTCTGGGGGACATCGGCGTCCATTTCCCGGACAACGATCCCTCCTACAAGGGTATTTCAAGCCTGGTTCTGCTGAAGAGAACGGTCGATCTGATCGGAGAACGGGGCTTTCGTATAGGGAACATCGACGCCACAGTGGTGCTCGAAAAACCCAGGTTGGTCTCTCATATCCCGGAGATGATCCGGGAGATTTCCGGAACCGCCGGGATTCCTGCCGGTTCCGTCAATGTCAAGGCGACCACGACCGAGAAACTGGGTTTTGCAGGACGCGAAGAAGGCATTGCCGCATATGCAGTGGTTCTGCTCGAAGAGAGAGATCACTGACGACGAAGGATCGATTCCGATTTGCTCCGGGCTCTGCGGGCCATCCTCATTTCCGTGACGCCGGAGCAGCCCTCTTCACTTTTCTTATTATTTTCGGCTCCAGCCGTCGAATATCTGGCATCAGCGGAGAACATAGCTCATGGGACTGCACGTCTATAACACCCTGACGAGAAAGAAAGAGGAATTCGTTCCCCTGGAATCGGGAAGGGTCAGGTTGTATGTCTGCGGGGTGACCGTTTACGACCATTGCCACATCGGACATGCACGTTCGGCCATCGTTTTCGACGTCGTTTATCGTTACCTGTCTCACCTCGGATATGACGTCACCTACGCGCGGAATTTTACCGATATCGATGACAAGATCCTCCGCCGCGCCAGTGAGGAAGGCGCAGACTACCGCACCATTGCGGCGCGCTACGTCGCCGCTTTCTATGAGGATATGGATGCGCTCGGCGTGCTCCGCCCGACCGTCGAACCTTTTGCCACCGAACACATCCCGCAGATGATCGCCATCATAGAAATCCTTATGGCGAAGGGGGTTGCATACCAGTCGGGGACGGACGTCTATTTCGGAGTGGAACGGTTCCCCGAATACGGAAAATTGTCCGGGCGTCTCTTGGAAGACATGATGGCGGGAGCCCGCGTGGAACTGGACGTCAACAAGAAGAACCCGCTTGATTTCGTGCTTTGGAAGGGAAGCAAGCCCGGTGAACCCGCATGGGAGAGTCCATGGGGCCCCGGGCGGCCCGGATGGCACATTGAATGTTCCGCCATGGGGAGCAGCCACCTCGGGAAAACCATGGACGTTCACGGAGGAGGAAAAGACCTGATCTTTCCCCATCACGAGAATGAAATCGCTCAGAGCGAAGCGGCCTACGGTGTGCCGTTCGTGCGTTTCTGGCTCCACAACGGGTTCGTCAACATCCACAACGAAAAGATGTCCAAGTCTTTGGGAAATTTTCTGACCATCCGGGACGTGCTGAACAAGATGCACCCCGAGGCGCTCCGCCTCTTCGTCCTCAGCAAACACTACCGCAGTCCGGTGGATTTTTCCGATGAGACGGTCGGAGAAGCTGAACGAGGTCTGGAGAGACTCTACGGAACTTTGGCCGCGGGCAAGGATCGCGCTTCGGATCCGGTGGTTGCCGGGATTTCCGAAAAGGCCCTTCAGTCACAGGATAGCGAGCTCTACCAGGAGATCGCAGAGCTGTCGAACGCATTCCAAGAAGCAATGGATAACGATTTCAATACGGCCCAGGCAATCGGACATCTTTTCAGCCTTCAGCGCCACATTCAGCGGTTTCTCGATCGCCACGGTCAAAAGAAGCTCAAAGGCCCCGCCGCCGCTCTCGTGCAAAGAGGCGCGTCTGCACTCCTGCAACAAGCGAATATCCTTGGCCTCTTGGAAAAAAATCCCGAGACGTTTTTCGATGAACTGAAAGTGTTGAAATTGAAAGTTCTGGGTCTGAGCGCCGAGGAAGTGGAGGACCTCATCAGACTCCGCCACGAAGCCAGGCAGGCGAAGGACTTTGCCGAGGCCGACCGCCTGCGAACGGTCCTGGAAGAAATGAAAATCCAGTTGGAAGACTCGCCTCAGGGAACCCGCTGGCGTGTCATTTGCTGAGTACCACAGGTGTTGCCCGGAGCCGCGTTCTGTTTTCCCGGCAGGTGGTTTACGCCCCTGGTGTCTCCGACGAGGCTGCGGGTTGCGGGCGGCGCGTTCTTCATGAGGTGAGCGTCAAATGGACGGAAAGAGTGAAGAAAGAATTCGGGCAGAGAGAGATAAACTGGATATTTTGACAGCCAGGATCAGGTATGGGTCTGAAGTTGAAGCCGTATGGGAGAAGCGCGGCAATGTGCTGGTCGAAAACCATCCTTATCTCATTGGTTATATTTTTATTGTCGGGCTGGCTGTGCTTGTGTTTTCATCCCACTTGACCGCATTTTTCATGTCTTTTCTCTTCCTCTATTTCATCTCCGATTTCATGGCCAACGACGTTCGCCGTTACATACCGTTTGTGCCCAAGATGCTGCTGTTTTCGATTCTCTACATCCTGCTGGTGGCTCTCATTTTTCTGCTCACGTACAAGATCGTGCCCGGTATGGCGAAGCAATTTCCGGACATGGCAAATCAGCTGCAAACTCAGATCACCAGGCAACTGAAGGATGCGAATCAGCACTACAACCTCACGCGCTACGTCGATCTGGAAGACCTTCGAGCTGGCGTCGTCCAGGCGAGCACCGGCTTCCTGAAGTTTCTCATGAACGGCCTCTCGCCTTTGTATAAGGGAATCATCCAGTTTATCTTCGCCCTGGTGATCAATTCATTTCTCTATCTCGACATGGAAAAGATCGACGAGGTTTTCAGACGAAGGCCTCGGAGCATGATGGGTTTTCTGTACGATTTCATAGGCGTACGGCTCAGGATTTTCTACTTTTACTTCAAACGCGTGATGGGCGGCCAGGTCATCATTGCGACCATCAACACCGTCATTTCCTCGGTTGTGATCGTTGCTCTGGGTTTGCCTCATCCTTTCCTGCTGATCTTCATCGTTTTCTTTTGCGGACTTTTTCCCGTGGTGGGCAACCTCGTCTCCAATACAGTGCTCTGTATCAGCGCCTTCGTATCTCTCGGTCTCTGGGGAACCGGCGTCTGCTTGATCCTTCTCATCACGGTTCACAAGCTCGAGTATTTTCTGAATTCGAGAATAATCGGCGGGATCGTACGGCTTCCCATGACCATCTCGCTCGCGGCGCTCATATTTTGCGAGGTCCTCTTCGGGATTCCCGGACTGATCCTTGCCATCCCCCTGACGCTTTTCTTGAGACACGAACTGGAACATATTCCGGGCTTTTCGGGAGGCGGTCCGAAAGAGCCGGGCACGCTCCTGGAGGAGGGAAACAGGACGTAATTTCCGAAGCAATGCGCCTACCATTCCTCGATGGGGGCATCGCAGGAACTGCAAGCCAGCGCTCCGAAAACGATGTACAGCAACTGCCGGCTAATGACTTCGATGCAGACTCTCTGGCGGATGTCAAACCGGTTTTCCAGGAATGTCTCCACATCTTCCCCTCTCAGGTTCTTAACTGCCAGGTTGTGCAGGTCGCAAACCGAGAGGTTCACACGATCGAGTTCCTGCCGAAACAATTCCTCCGCCTTTTGTGTCAAATCGGCGCCGCAGACTTCACAATAGAATCTTACCGACTTTCCCAGTGCCACCCGAGTTCCTCGCTTTCTTGGGTCCGGTTCGTACGGACCCGCTGGAATTACCCTCCCACTGCCTCATAGTGCATCGCAGGAATTGTGAAAGACCTGCCCCTTACGGTCTTCCTGCACAAGCGGGCCGGATAATACCATCAAAAGGAGTCAAACCACAGCATTGAACCCATTTCATCTGCGCGCATTCTAAGGATAGAAGTCATTCTCTGGACGTCTGGAGTTCCCGGAACAACCACAGCACGCGGGCCAGGATGAAGCGATGGATCCCTTCGTCCGTGCTCAGGGTGAAACGGGTGATCCCATGGTTCCTCGTGTTATCCGGAAACAAGATGACTTCATAGCCCGTAGATATCCTCACCAACGCCACACGCTTGAGAGCCCTCTCTCCGTCCGGAAGCCTGACCAGGTAGACTTCTCCCTCCTTTGGTTCATCCCTGCACGAACGAGCCGTATCCACAAGGATGATGTCCCCTGGGTTGACGGTCGGAACCATGTAGTCTCGCCGGATTCTGGTCAGGAGAAACATGCGCAGCCGCTCTTCGCTGAGGTCGGGAACGGAATTCTCAAGCCACCTGCGCCGGATTGGAACGTATTCGAGAATTCCGTCGTGGATGATCTCGCCTTCGCGCCCTATGACCCATGTCTCGATGAGCGGGAGCAGGAGGTATTCCCTTCGCTGGAAATCCTTGGAGCTTTCACTGAAGAACTGGTCGTCCAGGTATTTCGGCCCCACCCCGAGGAGCAGCCAGTTGGGACTGATGCCGAATTTTTCGCACAATGCCGTCAAAAAATTGCTGTCGGGCGCATTGTGTCGTTTCACATAGTTGGAATAGGTGTTTTTGTGGATTCCAAGAGATTGGGCGAATTCGGCAATGGGGATGTGCCCTCTCATTTCCTCCAACCTGCTTCCAAGAGACATGCTCGCTCCCAAGTCTTCAGGTGATGTGACATACAATTTTAGTTGACAAACCACAATCGTGTAGTAGCATCCAGACTGGATAGTATAATACATATAAAAATATAATATACAACAGGATATGTAAACAAAATATTATGATTTCGTGGTATGGAATTTCTTCGAATTACATGATTCTCTCCATGAGGGGGACTCGTCTACGCTGCTTGTCGCTTTGTCCGGGGGGCGGTCTTCGCCGGACGGGCGAGTGGTGGTTGCTGGTGAAACGATGAAATCGAACGCGCTCGGGAATCGTGAGGGGCGGGATTTTACGGATTCCGCCGGAGACATCCCCACGCGGGAGGAGTGCCGCAATCTTCTTTCGCGCTTTGCCGTCTCAGAAGAGGTTGTCGCCCATTCCGAGATGGTGGCGGAATTTGCACGCATCCTTGCAATCTATCTCAACAGGGCCGGGCTCGACCTCCGCGTGGATCTCATAGTCTCCGCGGGTCTTCTCCACGGTATCGTCAGAGGAACATCTGACGATGCCGAAGCGGGCGCATGTCTGCTTCGGCAGTTGGGCTATGTGCGTGTAGCGAATATTTTGTCATTGATTGTGAAAGTCGGCGCAAATGGCCCTCGTTTACTGGATGAATCCGATCTGGTTTATTTCGCAGACAGATACATCGAGAAAGATCGACCGATGCCGTTAGGGGAGCAGTATCGGCTCGCTCTGGAACGGTTTGCTGCCTATCCCGAAATCCTCAACGCCGCGTGCAGGCGACTGAACCATGCGGTAATCATAAAGCGGCGCATAGAGAACATCCTGGGATGGAGCGTGGGCGAGATCGTTCGCAAGCACAGGAAGGGCCTGCAAGCGGCTGCATCGAACGGACCGCGCGACATCTATCTCTTGCGTCACGGGGCTATTCGGCAAGAGAGCGGGGGCGGGCGGCGCCCGGGGCAATCGGATCTTTCGCTGAGCCCGGCTGGAAGGAGACAGGCGGAAGAGTTGAGTCGTGATCTCGGAGCGGTCCGGTTTTCGGCCGTCTATTGCAGCGATCTGAGGCAATCCTTCGAAACGGCCGCAATCGTTGCGGAGCCACACTGCCTCCATCCAAGAAAGATGGAGGAATTGAGAGAGGTGAGCTTCGGTCTCTGGGAAGGCTTGTCCTCTGCTGAAGTCTCCTGTCGCTATCCCCGACTGATGAGTGAGAGGGAGAGCGACGTGTTTCGCTTCAGGCCTCCGGATGGGGAAAGCTACATGGATTGCGTCTTGAGGGTGATCTCGGCCCTCTATCGAATTCTCTGTGAGAATCGGGGCAACGTGCTCGTTGTGGGCCATGAGACGGTGAATCGTATCATTCTCTGCCAGGCGGCGGGGGTGTCCGCAGAGAGGCTCTTCGATTTCAAACAGGACTATGGCTGTTTGAACGTCATTGGTGTGGAGGATTCCGTTTTCACACTGAAGGTTCTGAATCGTTGGCGGAATTGGGTTGGAAACATCCAATAAGAGAGGTCGACGGATGGATGGAATGTGGCCAACAGAGTGTGCACGGGCGGATGTTCGGGCCGGTCCGCCCTTGAACCTGTCTGAATGATGACCGCCGCAGCGGTGTGCCGTTAACCTCCACTAAATAAGCCCCGTGCGCCCGAAAGCCTTCCGCCGTATCTTTTTGTATACTAAGACTTTCAAAAATGCTACTTTCCGCTCGAAAAACAGGTGGAACAGAGCTGGATTGCGATGCTTTATAATATTAGCAAAGCTAATGGATACGGGCAGAAAGGGGAAGTGAGATGCCAAGGCGCGAGGACATCAAAAAAGTGATGATAATCGGTTCGGGTCCCATCGTGATCGGTCAGGCTTGCGAGTTCGACTACTCCGGCACTCAGGCCTGCAAAGCCCTGAGAAAGTTGGGCTACGAGATCGTGCTGGTCAACTCCAATCCGGCGACCATCATGACCGATCCCGGGATGGCGGACGTGACTTACATCGAACCGCTCACGCTCGAATCGCTCACCAGGATCATCGAGAAAGAGCGTCCGGACGCCCTCTTGCCGAATCTTGGTGGACAGACGGGGCTGAATCTTTCCTCTGAACTTGCCCGGAAGGGAGTGCTGGAAAAATACGGCGTCAGGATCATCGGCGTGCAGGAGGATGCAATCGAACGAGGGGAAGACCGCATCGCTTTCAAGGAAACGATGATGCGGCTCGGCATTGACATGCCCCGAAGCGAACCTGCATTCACTGTTGACGAAGCCGAAGCAATCGCAGTGAAGCTTGGCTATCCGGTGGTCATCCGTCCCGCCTATACCATGGGAGGCACCGGGGGTGGACTGGTGTGCAATGTCGAGGAACTGAGAACGATCGCAAGCCGCGGAATCTCGGCAAGCATCATCGGCCAGATTCTTGTCGAGGAATCGGTTCTCGGCTGGGAGGAACTCGAACTGGAAGTGGTGCGCGATTCAAAGAACCAGCGCATCACGGTCTGTTTCATTGAAAATGTTGACGCAATGGGTGTGCACACCGGAGATTCCTTTTGCGTGGCGCCCATGCTCACTATAGATCCCGCGCTGCAGCAGCGGCTGCAAAAGTACTCCTACGACATCGTGGAGGCGATTGAAGTCATCGGGGGTACGAACATTCAGTTCGCTCACGACCCGCAAACCGGAAGGGTTGTGGTCATAGAAATCAATCCAAGGACGTCCCGTTCATCCGCACTTGCTTCCAAGGCCACGGGTTTCCCCATAGCGCTCATCTCCGCAAGTCTTGCAGGAGGGCTCACCCTCGACGAAATACCTTACTGGCGCGATGGAACCCTCGAGAAGTACACGCCCTGGGGGGATTACGTGGTGGTCAAGTTCTCCAGGTGGGCCTTCGAGAAATTCAAGGGGGTCGAAGACAGGCTGGGAACGCAAATGAGGGCCGTGGGAGAGGTGATGAGCATCGGGAAGAACTACAAGGAAGCGCTCCAGAAAGCCATCCGTTCCCTCGAAATCGGCCGCTCCGGACTTGGGTTTGCGCGGGATTTCAATGAAAAGTCCCTGGAAGAACTCATGGAGATGCTGGCGGACCCCACCAGCGAACGCCAGTTCATCATGTACGAGGCGTTGCGCAAGGGCGCGAGCGTGGACGAACTCTACCGGATCACCCACATCAAACCATGGTTCATCCAGCAAATGCGGGAACTCGTTCAACTGGAAGAAGAGATCCTTGGGTATAAAGGCGGGACCCTCCCCGAGCAACTGTTGATCAGCGCCAAGCGGGATGGATTTTCAGACAGGTACCTTTCCCGCCTCCTCGGCATCGAAGAAAAGAACGTGCGTTCGCGGCGGGAGTCTCTGGGGGTTCGTCAGGCCTGGGCAGCGGTGCCGGTGAGCGGCGTCGAGAGTGCGGCGTATTATTATTCCACCTACAATGCGGTCGATGAAGTGCCGAGCAGCGACCGGCGCAAAATCATAGTGATCGGCGGAGGACCGAACCGTATCGGGCAGGGGATTGAATTCGACTACTGCTGCGTTCATGCTGCGTTTGCCCTGAGGGATGAAGGGTTTGAGTCCATCATGATCAACTGCAATCCGGAAACGGTCTCGACCGATTATGACACATCGGACAAGCTCTATTTCGAACCCATCACGGTCGAGGACGTGCTGGCGATCTACCAGAAGGAAAAACCCGAAGGCGTCATCGTCCAATTCGGCGGTCAAACGCCGCTCAATATCGCTCGTGAACTGGCGGAAGCCGGAGTGAAGATCCTTGGCACGTCCCCTGAAACGATCGATCTCGCGGAAGACCGCGACCGTTTTCGTCAAAGGATGAAACGGCTTGGGATTCCCATGCCGGAATCCGGAATGGCGAGCACGTTGCCCGAGGCGCTCCAGGTTGCAAGGCAGATCGGGTACCCGCTCATGTTGAGGCCCTCGTATGTGCTCGGCGGTCGGGGAATGGAGGTCATACATGATGAAAGGATGCTTCGCGAGTATGTGCAGGCGGCCACGGGGGTGACGCCGGATCGGCCCATACTCATCGACAAGTTCCTTGAGAACGCCATTGAAGCGGAGGCTGACGCCATCGCTCAGGGGTCCGACGCCTTTGTGCCCGCGGTGATGGAACACATCGAACTCGCTGGTATCCACTCGGGCGATTCAGCCTGCGTGATACCCCCCATCAGCATCCCGGCCTGCCATATCGAAACCATCAACGATTACACCCGGAAGATCGCCGTCGAACTGGGCGTTGCCGGTCTGATGAACATGCAGTACGCCATCGCCAACGATATCGTCTACGTGCTCGAAGCCAATCCGAGAGCGTCGCGGACGGTGCCGCTCGTCTCCAAGGTCTGCAACATCCCCATGGCGCGTTTGGCGACACAGGTCATGCTCGGCAGGAAGCTCTCCGATCTGGGACTCAAAACCAGGCGCCTCAGCCATTTCGGAGTGAAGGAAGCCGTGTTCCCCTTCAATATGTTTCCCGAAGTGGACCCGGTGCTCGGCCCCGAGATGCGCTCCACGGGGGAGGTTCTCGGTATGGCGGGCAGTTTCGGACTCGCCTTTTACAAGGCCCAGGAATCCGCTCTGCAAAGGCTTCCGGTTCAAGGCGCCGTCCTCATCACCGTCTGCGACCGTGACAAGCATGCCGCCTTGCAGGTGGCGCGCCGATTTCACGAACTGGGGTTTACCGTCAAGGCCACCAGAGGCACCGCGCAGTTCTTCGCACGGGAGGGCCTGGATTGCGAATCCATGGACAAGATGCACGAAGGAAGGCCGAACGTCGTGGACGCCATCAAGAACGGGTGGATTCAACTCGTGATCAACACTCCCGACGGCAAACGCAGCAAGCACGATGATTCTTACATACGCAAAGCAGCCATCAAGTATAAAATTCCGTACATCACCACCACGGCGGCGGCCATCGCCGCGGCGCGCGGCATCGAAGCATATCGGAGTGGGGAAGAGGACAGCAGGTCTCTCCAGAGCTACCATGCCGACATTGGATAGAACCGCATCTACGGAGCACCGGGAGGGTGCCCAGCAGAGGTTCTTCACGCTCTCCCGGCTTCTCGCATGCCTGCGGGAGGACCGAATGTCTACCTTTTCTTGCGTTCGCGCGCCAGGGCCGAGGCCTCCGCAGCGCGTTCATAAATTGATTTTGACCAGGCTTCCGGAAGTTGAATGCCAGATGCGGCAAGGGCCTTATACAGTTTTGGCTTCAACCGCGTGTCAAATATGATGTGGCAGGAAGGGCAGAGCATCAGAATGTTGTCGGGGATGTCGTTCCTCCCGTCGAAAATATGCGACTTTTGTCTGACGGCCACGTAATGCCCACACATCTCGCAGATGCCTTCCGTCTTTTTCATATCGTGTTCCATTATTTTGCGATGGCTCTTTAAGGGTCAAGACCGCCAGTTTGTCTACAGCTTCACATCACAAACACGGTCGAGAATGCCGAAAAAATTGCCGGAGTGATTGCGTTGCCCGGTGGGGCTACTGGTTCGTTTCTCATGGAGATGGGGAATTTGCTGTGGCTGCACATCCCAGTCTTACCCGTCTCGATCATTCTTCCTTTGTCCCAAGTTGCTTTCGGATCAGGTCGCAGAGAGTCTCTCTGATTTCCGAGTGGCGGGGCACGGGAGCCATCTTCCCCGTTCTTGGATTCATGTAAATATCGTGGTTGCTGCCGTGACGTTTCAAGAAACATCCGGTCTTCATCAACTCGCGAACGAAGTCGTACCGCTTCACACCTCTACCGCCAGTTCTTTGGTGCGGGAGTCCGGCTGATGAGCCGTTTCACCTTCAGCCATCATCAGGCGATAGGCATCCCTTATGTTTTCTTCCAGTTCGGCGAGAGTGCCACCCTGGCTGAAGATGCCGGGAACCTCATTGAGACGGCCAACGTACCATCCGTCGTCAATCCAATATTCCAGGGTAAAATGTCTCAGCACGGTCAGGTCCTTTTCAAAACACATTTCCTCTTATGTGAATCCCGCTGCAGCAATCGACGCGGGGCGATAGCGCTTCAAAGTCGGGCAAATGATGATGGCCGCCGATTTCGCGGGGAACATGCCCGAGTAAGTCCGGAATCCCGCTCCTCTGCGCCGATGATTTACGTCTATCCTCGATTGCACAGATAGTCAAGGATAGACCGCTTACAGGGGATGATCGCAGGTGTGCGCACCTCGATTGACCGTGTGGCTTGGGACGTCCTGCAACCGATTCAATCGCCGTCCGGCCAAAGGGATCTGGCAGAACACTCACCGAGCCCGAAGGTAAGGTATGCTGCTTCGTAGTACTCAACTCCGTTGGACTCGCAACTTGCTTCCATCCTACGTCTATGGATGATGTCCCGATGCCTCATGCACCCTTCGCCCCGCCCATCGTGCCAAATGAGTGCTTTATCGCCTGGAGTTTGATCAGTCACCGGTGGATCTGGATTTCCCTGGCCACTGCGGCAGAGGGTTGTGGCGGGAATCAAATCGCGCCCGTTATGTCCAGATTGAACAGGATATCGTTTTCGCGGAAAGACTGCTCGAGCCTCTCCTGATGATCCCGCAGGCGCACCCCATTCCTGCTCGCAAGCTCGAAGGTGAAATAGTTGATGAGGCACGAAAGCGTGCTCGGGCTCCCCACCAGGGGGATGTGCTTCGATGGGGCTATCAGGCTCAGGTGAGCAAATGGAAGTAGCGGGCAGATGGGACCGTCGGCGATGACAACGAGCGTCTGGCCGAGTCGCCGGACCAGCTTGGCGACTCGGATGAGTTCATTGGGGTACCTGGTGGTCGCTATGATCACGACGAGGCTGTCGGATGGGGCTATGGTGAGCCAGTCGATGGTGGTGCTGTCGCTTCCCTTCAGGATCTGAACGTCCGGGCGGACCTTCATGAGCGACCAGCCCATATAGTATGCCAGCGTATAGGAAAGGCGGGAACCGACCACGTAGATGCGGGCGCTCTTCTCGATAAGATCGACCACTTGCCCGGTGGTCTCCCAGTCTATGGTTTCGTAGAGCTGCTTCAGGTTGTCCACTTCCTCGAAGACGATCTTTCGGAAGCGTTCCTTGTCCGGTCCACCTGTGTGTGCAAGCTCGACCCGATCCAGAAGAGTGAGTTCCGTATCGACGAAATCGCGCAGGGCCTGAATGAAATCCCCGTAGTTGTCGTAGCCCAACTGGCTCACGAAACGTACCACCGTCGATTCGCTGGTCTGGCAGACGGCAGCCAGTTCCTTCGTCCTCATAAAGACCACCTTCCGTGGATTCTGAAGGACGAAATCCGCCAATATCCGGCTTCTTGGCGTCAGGGATTCCCTGTGTTCCGAGATTCTTTTCAGCAACGGATGCCCGTCGGATCGTTCGGTCATGATTGCTCCACCCAGTGGAATTATGAAAACTTTCATTCATTTGCTCTATTTATCTTCACCAAGCCGCCCTGAGTGCACGGAATCGCACCAGGAAATCGTAAATGACAATATTGTTGAATTTCAGAAAAAAATCAAGTCATTTTCCATTATTTTCCAAAATCCCACGTGGCACATGAGAGAGAGTATGACGCTCATTTGCCCATGTTGCAGAACTTTTTGTGAGGTTCTCCCTTTGGAGGAGGATGTCAGGAGGATGCCTGTTTCAGATTTTATTTATTAATATTAGCTTGTTATGATGCTTTTGATGAAAATCTAATCATATATTTTTCTAATTGACATGATTACGGTCATTTGATATGGAATAATTCATCTGGTAAATGGATACACCCAAACAACGAAATGCTTGCGCTTGTTGACTCATTTGTGGGGTGGTTTTGCCAGGGAGGGGCAGGGATCGCCGGCTGCGTACATTCCATGGTGACCCGGCCGGTGGTGCCCTGTGGCACGGTGAAATTCGTTGTGGGCGTTCGGTGGTCCGGATTCCACGTTTGGCGCAAGCAGGCGCAATGCACAGCCTTCGGCGTGAGAGAATCATGGCAGCGATTTGCAGAGGCATCGATCCAAAGCGTCGTTCCATGTCTATGGCCTTCAGGGTGGGAGCACCATTCCGCCCCTTTCGGATTGTTTCTCGGGGAAAGCGATTTGTTGGCTTTTATCGGTACTCGGCTTGCCAGTGAGCAGGGGGAATTATGTTTCGCCGGATGAAGCGGTTATGGGGTAAAGCTCCGTTCAAGCCCAGCTACGACGTGGTAATCATAGGGGGTGGCCTTCATGGGATGGCGGCTGCCTATTTCCTCGCTCGGGACCACGGCTTGAAGGATGTAGCGGTAATCGAGAAGCGCTATATCGGTTTCGGAGGGGCAGGGAGAAATACCGCGATCGTGCGCGCGAATCAAAGGACCAAGGAGAATATCCCGTTATACGACGAGGGGCTGAAGCTCTGGCCGACGTTGATGGCCGAGCTTGATTTCAACATGATGTTTTTCAATTGCGGAAACCTCAACCTGGCGCATAGCGAGGCCGGGATGAGCGCTATGCGTATGCAGGTGGCGTCGGCGCAGTTCATGGGGGTCGAGAGCGAGTTGGTCGATGCGAGACAGTGCAAAGAACTGGTACCGATCCTCGACATATCGGACCGCCTGAAATACCCTATATTTGGCGGCATGTATCATCCTCCCGGAGGAACGCTCCGGCATGATGCGGTGCTCTGGGGGTTGGCCAAGGGCGCGGCGAAGCTCGGCGTTCATATTCATCAGGGAACCGAAGTCCGGGGGATCCGCACCGAGAAAGGGAAAGTCGTCTGCGTGGAGACCGACCAGGGGGGGATTTATACCTCGAAGGTGCTCAACGCGGCGGGCGGCTACTCCCCGCTGATTTCCTCCATGGTTGGTATCCGCCTGCCCGTCCACGTATTGCCCATTCAGGCGATGGTGACCGAGCCGGTGAAGCCATTTCTTCACCATGTAATCTCCTCTGGAATGTACCACTGCTACGCCAACCAAAGTCTCAAGGGGGAGATCGTCACCGGCGCTCACATGGATCAATGGCCGAGCTATACCACGAACGTCACCGGGTATTATATCAAGCACCAGGCCGAGGCCCTCACCGAACTCATGCCGTGCCTCAAAGGCCTCAAGTTCATGCGGATCTGGAGCGGGCTGACCGATATGACTCCGGACATGGCTCCGATCATCGACGGGAACGATCCCATCGAGGGATATTACATGGACTGCGGGTGGGGATATTTCGGATTCAAGTCCGGGCCGATTGCCGGCCGGTATATGGCCCGATTCATCGCTTCGGGGGAGTGTCCGGAAATACTCAAGCCTTTTGCCTTACGCCGTTATGAAGAGAATCGCCTTCTCGGCGAAATCGCCACCCCCGTCGAGTACGGACCGTGGAACTAGTACACGCGGGCGGAAATTCGGCACTCGTTTTGGTGGGCACGATAAAACCTTGCCCACCCTACCAAGCGGTTGGCACTGTAGGGTGGGCACGCCTTCTTGTGCCCACCGGAACTGGTCAGGGACTTCCGCCGTCCTGTACTAGGAAGGAGATCACCCCATGTCGTTCATTATCACATGTCCCGTATGCGGCAGGCGAAACGGTTACGAATTTCGTTTTGGAGGCGAAGAACGTGGCCCCAGACCGGATGGAGAAGGATTGACCCCTGCGGCCTGGTGCGAATACGTGCACAAGCGGTCCAACGTGGGGGGACCGCAGAAAGAATGGTGGCTTCACCGGGATGGATGCGGCATCTGGTTCACCATATGGCGTGATACTCTCACCAACCTGCAGGTAAACGGACCGGAGATGAAAGAATGAAGAGGCTTCCCCAAACGCCGACGCAGCGGATCGACCCGACGCGGGAGATCCTTTTCACCTACCGAGGCGACACCTGCCGGGGGCTGGCAGGCGACACGGTAGCAAGCGCCCTCTATGCAAACGACGTCCGCATATTTTCACGGAGCATCAAGTACCATCGCCCAAGAGGACTGTACAGCCTGGATGGCCAGTGCAGCAACTGCCTGATGGAGATCGACGGCATCCCCAATGTGCGGGCTGAAACCACTCTCCTGCGGGAGGGTATGAAAGTCGAGCCCCAGAATGTTCTGGGTTCTCCGGAAAGGGACTTTTGGGGCGTGCTCGACTGGCTGGACTGGGCCATGCCGGCGGGTTTCTATTACCGCTGGTTCCACAAGCCTTACCGATTCTGGCCCTTCTTTCAAAACAAAATACGGAAAATGGCGGGCATTGGGAAGCTGAACCCCTCCTGGAAGGGGGGCGATTACGACGAACTATTTCTCAACGCCGAAGTGTGCGTGATCGGGGGTGGCCCCGCGGGAATCTCTGCCGCTCTCGCTGCCGCCGAACAGGGTCTCCGCGTGATTCTTCTGGAAGCCCGGCCATGGCTGGGGGGCTTTTATGACTGGCGCTCGGTGGAGTACGCGCCGGAAGAACCTCTGCGCTCGCGGGGGGAGTGTCTTGCCCAGAGGCTCAGGGAATCTCCGAACGTACGGGTCTTCAGCCATGCCTTCATGAACGGCTTCTATAGCGACAACCTCATCACCGCTTTTCAGGTCCGCGGCGCAGGCGACGCTTTCGATGAGCGGTACCTCGAAATCAGGGCTGAAAGTGTTGTGGTGGCTACCGGCTGCGTCGAACGTCCGCTCATTTTTAACCACAACGAACGCCCCGGGGTCATGCAGGCTTCCTGTGCACACCGGATGGCCAGGACCTACGGGTTGCTTCCTGGCGAACGGGCCGTTTTCAGCGTTGGAGACGATCTGGGGTTGGAGGCGGCGATGGAACTCTCCCGGTTGGGCCTGGAAGTGCTCTGCGTTGCCGATTGCCGCTACGACGGACAGGACCCCGAACTGGTCCAGGCATTGGAGCAAATGGATATCCCGTTCATCCGGGGCTGGGTGGCGTCTGCTGCCCATGGATGTGGGATGGTCCGGGGAGGAACCCTCGCGAGCGTCGATGGGGTGAGGCGGAAGAAATTCGAATGCGATCTGCTGGTTGCTTCGGCTGGGCTCACACCCGCGGCCGGCCCTCTCTTCCTCGCCCACGCGGGAATGTCCTTCGACGTCCACACGGGGTTCTTTCTCCCGCACCTGCTTCCACCCAAGGTTCATGCGGCGGGGCGAATTCTGGGCTACCAGGATCCTGGATCGATCGAGATGTCGGGGACCGTGGCCGGTCTTTCGGCCGCGTCCGATTGCGGTGCCGATCCGGGTCCGCGCCTGAGGGAGGCGGTCGAAAGAATCCGGGATTTTGCGGGACCGGCGCGCGGGTCCAAGATCGTCATGGCTCCGGGCAAAGGACGGAAGCGCTTCGTATGCTTCGATGAAGACGTGACCATCAAGAACGTCGATCAGTCTTGCGAACTGGGTTTTGACGCGGCGGAACTCGTGAAGCGTTTTACGGCTGCCGGCACCGGTCCGGGGCAAGGGGGCATCCCGGGGCACAATCTTCCCATGGTGCTCTCTCAATACCACTGTGAACCGGCGGGATCGTGCAGGCCGACAACGGTTCGTCCCCCGCTGATTCCGACTCTTCTCGCAACCTATGCGGGCCATTCCCATGACGTTTTCAAGCGCACCCCGCTCCATGCTTCACAGGAGCGGGCGGGGGGGATCTTTCGGCGAGTGGGCGTCTGGAAGCGCGCACGCTTCTTCTCGCGGGATTTGAGCTGCAAGGCCGAAATCGAGAACGTCCGCCGGAACGTGGGGATGATCGACGTGTCCACGCTGGGAAAATTCAGAATTTTCGGTCCGGACGCGCTCAAGGTGCTGCAGCGGGTCTACGTGGGCGACATGTCCAAAATGACGGCGGGAAAGGTCAAGTATTCGGCGATGTGCAACGAAGACGGATGTCTCCTCGACGACGGCGTGGTCGTCAAAATGGGGGAGGAGGACTACTATTTCACGGCATCCACCGGCCGGACGGGTGGTACGATCCCGTGGCTCAGGTACCACACGCGGTACGACGGGTGGGATTTCAATGTCGTGAACGTGACCGATACCTTCGGGGCTATCAACCTGGCCGGGCCGCGGTCGCGCGAGGTGCTCGGGAAGATCACGGATGCGGACATCTCGAACGAGGCCTTCCCGTTCATGGGATTTCGGCAGATGACGTTGAAGGGGACTGTTCCCGCCAGGGTGATGAGGCTTGGATTCGTGGGGGAACTCTCCTACGAACTGCACGTCCCCTCATCTACCACGCAGGCGGTGTGGGACTGGCTTGTGGAAGCCGGTGCAGAATTCGAGATCCGGCCCTTTGGTCTGGAGGCTCAAAACATGCTTCGATTGGAAAAAGGCCATGTCATCATTGGTGTGGAGAGCGAGATTCGCACCACGCTGCATGACCTCGGCATGGGCTTTTTCTGGCACAGGGGAAAACCGGAAGCCAAAACGGTCGGTGCGCCGGCTCTGCGCTTTACGGAACATCAGGAAGGACGCATGAAGCTTGTCGGCTTCAAGATGGAAGATCAGGGGAAGACACCCAGGGACGGCTCCCTGGTGGTAGATGACGCCATTCGGGGACACGTGTGTACGGCGAGGTACAGCTTTACGTTGAATGAGTCTGTCGGACTCGCCCTGGTGGAATCCCAGCTTGCGAAGGAGGGCACACGGCTCCATATATTCCAGGATGGGGGCGGCACTGAACGGCTGCAGGCCCATGTGGTTCCCACTCCATTCTACGATCCCGAAGGAAAACGCCTCAAGATGTAAGGGAGAAGCGCATGGCGAATTATCAACGATATTCCCCGATTGTATTTGAGGGAAAACAGATTCGGACCGAGCGCCGGGATGGCTGGGAGGTTGTCCTCGAATATGGAAATGAGGGGCAGGGGCCGCATCTGATCGACCTCAGCCATCGGCCAAAATGGGATGTGCAAGACGGGGATCTCTCGCGAATTCGTCCCTTGGAACTGGCCATTCCCGAAGTTCCCGGCCAGGTTGCGCTCAAGGAAGGGCTTCTCATCAGCCGCATGAACCGGACTCAGGCGGCCATATGGCACCTCTTCGGCAAGCCCGTGCAAATCGGCCGGGAGCGGAGCTACACGGATACGACGGATGGTGTCGCTCTTATGGCTCTTATGGGGAAAGGGATATTTTCGATCCTGGAGAAGGCCTGCCCGCTCGATCTCGCCGCACCCGGCAGGACGGCGCCCTTCGTGTTTCAGGGGCCGATTTTCCACGTCCCGTGCCAGATAGTGGTTCTTCGGGATGGGTCGGATTTACAGATCGTGCTGATAGGGTGCTCCAGGGGGTACGGCCAATCCATGGCCGAAGCCCTGCTCGATGCGGGGTCCTCAGCCGGGTTGCGCCCGGCGGGGGAAGCGGCTTTCATCGAGTCCGCCAGGTAACCCGTGTTGCAGACGCGGTTTGGCGAAGTGGGACCGGCACCCGACGTGCTTTCATCGGCAGGGTGAAATAGACGGGCGTGAATTGACGGTCGGAAGCGATTCGCAAGACTTCGTGTTCTCAGTCCAAACATCAGGCAGCCCAAACATCGGGCGGCAAGGAGTCTGTAATGGATAGCAAGGGGCTTTTAGGGGTCCAATACCGCCCCCTGACGGATGAACAGGTAGAGACGATTCACGAGGCGTCGCTCACCATTCTTGAAACGACCGGATTCACCTTTGAATCCGGTCTGGATGAAACCCTCGAGATGCTGGAAAAGGCAGGCGCCGAGGTGGACCGCGAACGTGCCAGGATATGGTTTCCCCGCGATTTGATATCCATGGAGATTGCCAGGGCTCCGCAACGGGTGATCCTCTACAGCCAGGATGGAAGGAATGATCTGGACCTCACTGAACACCGGGTTCACCTGGGGACGGGAGGAGCAGCCATAAGGATACTCGACATCGAGACGGGCAAGGCGCGTTCCAGTACCCTCCGGGATCTGTATCAACTGGGAAGGCTGGTGGACCGGCTGGACCACGTCCATTTCTTCCTCCGTCCGTGTATCCCCACCGATATCCCCCAGGATGCCTATGATGTGAATGTCTTCTACGCGTGCCTCAAGGCCACTGCCAAGCACGTGATGGCAGGCGTGAACAACGTGGAAGAGTTCTACAAAGTGCTCGATCTGGCGTCCATCGTTGCGGGCGGAATGGACAAGATCAAGGCGAAGCCCTTCATTTCCATCATCACTTCCTTTGCCATCAGTCCTCTCAAGCTTTGCACCCAATCGACGCTCATCATGCGAGAAGCGGTGAAGAACCACATTCCGGTGGCATTGTCCTGCGCTCCCATGGCAGGTTCCACATCGCCGATCACCATGGCGGGCACCCTGGCGCAACTCCATGCGGAACAGCTTGCGGGCATCGCCATTTGCCAGTTGACGAGCCCCGGGGCTCCTCTGCTTTACGGCGGGATTCCCGGCATGGCGAACCTCAAGACCATGGGTTATCTGGGTGGCGCCGTCGAGTGCGGTATGATGAATGCCGCTGTGCATCAACTGTCGCACTTCATCAGAGTGCCGAACTATAATTCATCGGGGCTCACGGACGCCAAGATCCCGGACGCACAGGCCGGGTGGGAAAAGGGCCTGACGACCCTCATGGCAGCGATGGGTGGGTCCAATTTCGTGCATCATGCCGCCGGTATGCTGGAATCAATGCTGGCGGTGGCTTATGAACAATTTGTGATCGATGACGAAATCATCGGGATGTGTTGCAAGGCTCTTAAAGGGATTGAGGTGGACGCCGAACACCTGGCGCTCGATGTGATCGATGCGGCGGGGCCCGGTGCCAACTTCATGGCCGAGGAGCATACCCTGAAGCACATGCACGAGGAGTACTTCGTCGGAAACGGCGTCACCGATCGAAAGAGCCGGATCAAGTGGGAAAAGGAAGGCTGTGCCGACGTCTGGGGGAGAGCCCGGGCCATCGTGAAATGTATTCTTTCGGAAGACGAGAAATCTTATATCACTGATGATCAGGACAGAGCTATCCGGCAACAGTTTGAGATTCTGCTATAGGGACCGGGAATAAAGGGGCCGATCATGTTCGATTCCAAACCGATTATCGAAGCTTTAGTGGCAGGGGACGCGGGAAAGCTCACCGGACTGGTTCGCCGGGCTCTGGATGGTGGTATTTCCGCCAAGGAGATTCTGGACGAAGGGCTCATGGCGGGGATGCACGTCGTCGGCGCGAAGATGGAAAACGAAGATATGTTCATCCCGGAAGTCCTTATGGCGGCGAAGGCCATGAGTACAGTTCTGCTGATTTTGAGCCCGCTTCTGGCTGATGGGGATATGACCGTTGCCGGGCAGGTAATCATCGGGACGGTGAAAGGAGATCTACACGACATCGGAAAGAACCTCGTCGCCATGATGCTCGAGCTTTCCGGTTTCCAGGTTTTCAACCTCGGCGTGGATATACCTCCCAACAAATTCGTGGCGGAGATCACTGCCAGGCATGCGAATATAGTGTGCCTTTCAGCACTACTGACCACCACCATGCCCATGATGAAAAAGACCATCGATGCCATCGCGGCGGCCGGACTGCGGGACAAAGTGAAGATCCTGGTTGGCGGGGCGCCGGTGACCCAAAAGTACGCCGACGAGATCCGAGCGGACGGCTACGCGTCCGATGCGGGTTCTGCCGCGCGCCTGGCAAAGTCGATTTTGCTGTGAGTGGGGGGTGCCGGATCGGGTGAGGATAAGTAGCTCGTGTCTTCCGATATATGTTAAGCCATGAGGGTAGGGGCAATTTGCCAATTGCCCCTGTATTCCCCGGTATGTCGATTTCTTAAATGACTTCTATAAGGAGGAAACGTACGGATTTTCAGGCCGGGTTGTGTCGGCCTTATCGCAAAGAGTGGTCGTTCATTCTCGAATTCATTCTGAGTTCCGTTCAGGAATACGGTATTGTATCTTCCACGGTACGTGTTGTGCTGATTAGAGCGTGTCAACGTGTTTCTATCGACTTCATGCTTGCCGGCCTGATCTCCTGAAGATGGGAATCGGGGGTGGCATTGATGTTGACCTGGCGCAGATGAGGCCCTTACTGCCCCTTTTCAGGAGAGCCAGGGGGATTTTCGATAGGATCTGAAACCTCACTCCCCCGCGGCCTTCCTTTAGAAAGGGGGGAGAGGGCCTGTCCTTTCTCGACTTGCCCTTTAAGCCGAGAGGGGAAGGTGTTTTTAGACACGCTCTCAAACGTCTTTTGTTCCAAAAGAGTTGGTTCCATCGATTCCTCGAGTTGTTGAAATGGATACCCCTCAGTTCAATGGAGAACTGGACGGGCTGTTTCAGTGTTATCACAAAGGGATATGTGGCGAGGGGTTCCATCCGGTCGGGATGAAAAGCCCTTGATCCTCGCGTATCCGGAACATGGACAATCGGCTATGGGACTATGAGCACACTGAATTTCTTCATCGAGAATTGGGGTGAGACGATCCGTCTGGCTCAACAGCACGTGATCATCGTGGCCATTGCGGTTGTGATTGCCATCGTCACGGGAATACCGCTGGGCATATGGATCACGTTCCACAGGAATGCCGCCCGGGTGATCCTCTATTTTGCCAGTATCATGATGACCGTGCCGTCCATCGCACTCTTCGGCATTATGATTCCGATCCTTTCCATTTTTGGGCACGGCATAGGCACGGTTCCCGCCATCATCGCGCTCGTGCTCTATTCTCAACTGCCCATCGTGCAGAACACGTACGCCGCCATCAAGAACGTCGATCCCAGTATCATCGATGCGGGGTTGGGAATGGGAATGACGCGGGCGCAGGTGCTTCTCAAGGTACAGGTCCCCCTGGCGATGAGCGTTATTTTCGCGGGTGTGCGCGTGGCCGTAGTGATGTCCATCGGCATCGGCGCTATTTCCGCCTACATTGGAGCAGGAGGTCTCGGCCATTACATTTTTATGGGAATATCACAAAGTTACGGAGCGATGATCAATGCGGGTTCCATCGCCGTGGCGGTCATGGCCGTCGCCGCCGATTACGCCTTCCGAATCGTCGAGAACCGGATGGTCAGCAAAGGGTTGAGGACTGGGCTATGATCGAGTTGGAGCACGTTAGCAAAATCTATCCCGGGTCGAAGCTTCCCGCGGTGGACGACGTAAACCTGACGATACCCGAAGGAGAGATCTGTGTGCTCATCGGATCATCGGGGTGCGGAAAAACGACCGTCATGCGCATGGTGAACCGCCTGATACCCATCACCTCCGGTATCATCCGCATCGGCGGAAAAGACGTGATGGAAATGGACCTGATCGAACTCAGGCGAGGAATCGGTTACGTCATCCAGCAAATCGGACTTTTTCCGCACATGACGGTCCGCGACAACATCGCCACGGTCCCCAAATTGCTGGGTTGGGACAAGAGGCGGATAGACCAGCGCGTAGATGAACTTCTGGAGTTGGTGAACCTCGATCCGCCAGTGTTCCGGTGCCGCTATCCCCGCGAATTGAGCGGCGGGCAGGCGCAACGCATAGGGGTTGCACGTGCCATGGCGGCCGATCCCCCCGTGATGCTCATGGATGAACCCTTCGGTGCCATCGATCCCATCAACAGGGAGGTGCTCCAGGATGAATTCCTGAACATTCAGGAAAAATTGAGAAAAACCATTGTCTTTGTGACTCACGACATCCACGAAGCCATCAAGATGGGCCAGAGGATCGCTCTCCTCAAGGACGGTCAACTCGTCCAGTACGGTTCCCCGGGCGAGCTTTTGAGCAAACCCAGGAACGAATTCGTCAAAAGTTTCGTGGGGGCCGACCGCGCCTTGAAGAGATTGAACCTCCTCAAAGTCGAGGACGCCATGATGACCAACCCGGTCCATTGCTGCTCCGAGGACTTGAGCGGCAAAGTCCTGGAATACATGCTCATCCACGATCTCCAGTTCCTTCTGGTGACGGATAAGGATGAAAAGCTGCAGGGGTATGTGAATCTCTACGACCTGAGGGGGTATAGCGGCGCGGTCGGGGATGTCACCCGCCCGATGACCCTGACGCTTTCACTGAAGCAGAACCTGAAAGAAGCATTGAGCAAGATGCTGGCCTACGATCTCGGCATCGTCGTGGCAACCGACGAGGAAGGGGTGCTCAAGGGCATCCTGAACTCGAAAACCCTCATTTCCGTCGTGGGTGAAACGTATGACGAAAGAGGAGGGCACTGGGGCAACATCACCGCTCTCGGGAGAATCGAATGAAAGAGGCCGGCCGCAGCATCCTGGGAAACCGCAGGTGGATCATCCTGGTGATCCTGTTGGCCTATGTGGCCGGGGTCTTTTCTGAACACCAGGGGTTTCTAAAGTTTGCTCGAAAGCATCCGCTGGAGATTTGGCGGTTATTGCTGCAACACCTCCAACTGGTCGGCATATCGGGCATCATCGCCATCGGTCTGGGAGTGCCCGTCGGGATCTTCCTCACGCGCGGCTTCATGAGACTGTACAAAGACTGGCTTCTTACGTTTCTCGGGATCTTTCAAACGGTGCCGTCGCTTGCAGTCATTGCCATCAGCATGGCATATCTCGGGATCGGGAAGAAGACGGCAATTTTCGGCCTGATCGTCTACTCGATCACTTCGATCATCCGCAATACCGTTGCCGGCCTGGCCAACCTGGACCCCGTGGTCCTTGATGCCGGACGCGGAATGGGAATGACCCCGTTCCAACTCCTCTACAAGGTGGAGCTTCCTAACGCCATGTACATCATCCTCCGGGGGATCAGGACGGCCATGGTGATCAACGTCGGTTCCGCGGCCATGAGCTTTCTCGTCGGAGGTGGGGGGCTGGGGGACCTCATCTTTACGGGGATCGCCATGGTCGACGCCGGCTACATGTTTGCGGGGGCCGTGCCGACGGCCGCTCTGGCCGTGGCCATCAATTGGGTTCTCGAACGGTTCGAAAAAGGGCTCATCAGCCCCGGCCTGGTATACGACGATTGACGCCGTCAAGGGGCGCAGGGACGGTAGCGATGAAGGGGGTATTGTCGAACAATGGCTTCCGAGGTCGTGACAACCCATGCACATTGAAGGCGAGAACTGATACCAAAGAATACGGGCGAGGGATGGCGGCAGGGAACGGACATTTCCGGATCCTGCCAGTAGGGAGCAAATCTTGTGAAACACTACAGGGAGGTGGCGACATGGCAAGGTTGGTGCGTGCATTGGCAGGAATCGTTTGTGGTCTTCTAGTGGCTTTGTTTCTTATCGCGCCTGCCACGAGTTTTGCGGCCGATAAGAAGCTGGTGATCGGATCCAAGGCTTTTACGGAGCAGAGGATACTTGGCAACATACTGATGGCCCTTCTGGAGAAAAACGGTTTTCAATGTGAAGACAAAACCGGCCTTGGCGGAACAGTGGTTGTGCGTGAGGCCCTGATCAACAAACAAATCGATATGTACGTTGAATATACGGGTACCGCGCTATTGGCACTTCTTAAGCATGAGAAGGGTATATCGGACCCGCAGAAATGCTATGAGACGGTGAAGCAGGAAGATCTGGAGAAATACGGCCTTGTCTGGTACCCCTACATGGGATTTAATAATACCTATTGCCTGATGATGCGAGAAGCTGACGCAAAGAAACTCAACATAAAAAGCCTCTCTGACTTGTCGAAGTATGTCAAGGCCGATAAGAATGCCATCTTGCTCGGATTGAACGGGGAATTTTATGCCCGTGCCGATGGATATGGCCCTCTCAAGGAGGTCTACGGACTGGAAATTCCCGATGACAAGATCGTCAAAATGGACCCTGGTCTTCTTTACAGTGCACTGAAAGACGGACAGGTGCAGGTTGCCCTGGGGTTTGCGACGGACGGGCGTATCAAGGGGTTCAACCTCGTGGTGCTCGATGATGATAAGGGCTTCTTCCCGGTCTACAACGCTTCTCCGGTTGCAAGAAAGGAGACTGCCGACAAATACCCGGAGCTGCAGGCGATTTTTGCCGAACTCGGGAAGAAGATGGACACTCCCTCCATGACCGAACTGAACTATCAGGTGGACGTGGAGCATAAGCCGGTCAAAGATGTTGCTCGAGACTGGCTGAAGAAGGTGGGATTGCTTTAGATGGGTGTTGAGTGAGTCTTTAACAGTCATTGCCGTGAAAATCTCCCCAATCCCCCCTTTCAAAGGGGGAATTGGGGCCTCTCCGAGGGGATGGGATAGCCGGTTCTCCCAAGGTGGGGGATATGGGGGGGACCGAGGGGGAAAAGCCCGGGTTGCAGGAAGGAGATTTCAGGGAAGAGAGGCAGCGCGAAGTGCCGATGAATCATACCGATAGAGTCATCCAGTTTATCCGGGATGCCGAGTGGGACGGATTTCCACCTGATGTGCAGCGCCAGGCAAAGCGCTGCCTGATGGATACGCTCGGGGCGCTCATAGCCGGCTCACAAACTCCCGTCGGGCGTCTCATGAGCCAATTCGTGCAGAAGCAATTCCAGGGGGATGAAGCCAGCATTCTCGTTTCAGGGGAACGTGTGTCTTTCGTTGGGGCAGCGCTTGCCAACGGTTTTTCACAAAACGCTCTGGATATCGACGATGGCTACAGGCTCGTCAAGGGGCACCCCGGGGCCTGCGTGCTTCCGGTCCTTCTCGCGGCGTCCGAGATCCCGTCCGGTCTGTCGGGGACCGCATTCCTCGCGGGATTGGTGGTTGGGTACGAAGTGGGTATCCGCGCAGGCATAATACGGCATGCAGTCTATCAAACATATCATGCTTCGGGAAGTTGGGGAGCTCTTGCCGGTGTTGCCGCCTCGGGCAAGATTCTCGGCGTGGATGCGGGCATTCTCCGGGAGGCGATGGGAGCGGCGGAGTATCACGCTCCCATCGCCCCCATGATGAAGGGCATAGCAACTCCATCCATGGGCAAGGACGGCATAGGCTGGGGATGCATGGTTGCCGCCTCATCGCTGTTGATGGCCCAGAACGGTTTTACGGGAATCGAGCCGATATTCAGCGATGCAGCGGAGGCGGAATGGATCGAGAGCCTTGGGAACCGGTTCGAGATCCTCTCGCTCTATTTCAAACCCTATGCGGCTTGCAGATGGGCGCAGCCCGCCGTTGCCGGGGCGCTCAAGATCGCGGGCGAACACCGCCTGTCCCCCCTGGAGATAGAACTGGTTCGCGTAAGAACATTCGATGCGGCAGCGGCATTGAGTCGTCGCCATCCGTCCAACACCGAAGAAGCCCAGTACAACCTCTCATACCCCGTGGCCGCGGCATTGATCGATTCCGAAGTCGGACCCCGTCAAGTCTTGCCCCCGCGTATCCACGACACGGCCGTGCTCGAACTGGCGGACAAGGTGGAAGTGGAGGTGGAGGAGAAATACGAGCGCGCCTTTCCGGCGAAGGCCTATGCAGAGGTGATCGTTCACACGAAGGACGGAAGGAAGATGATTTCGGGAACGATGGAGGCCATCTGGGAACCCCCGGGGACTCTTCCCACGGATGGGGAACTGGAAAAGAAATTCAACTGGCTGGTCGAGCCGGTTCTTGGTTCAGGCAGGGCCAGGACTCTCCTGTCGATCATTTGGGAATTCGAGCATCTCGGTGATATTGGGCCGTTCATCGAGTGCTGCGTGGTCAAACCCGCGGGCAGTGCATCCGGCAAGGCACAAGGGCACGATGCGGCGGATCGCTTTCGCCGGAAGAGGAGTGGGCAAGGATGGAGGAGCAAAAAATCCCTGGTGCGGCGCTGAAGCGGAATGTCGCCTGGATCGAAGCGGTAGAGAAAGCCTTGGAGGAATCGGGGAATTGTGCCCTGGTCAGGGAAGTAATGAAAGCGGCGGGGCATATGTGCGCTCGACAGATCCTGGCAGACTGCGAGGAAATATTGGGCAGGAAGCCCGGGACCGTGGACGAACTCCTCGATGCCACAAACCGGCGGCGACGCCAAAGGCACAATCTTGCCAACCTTTGGGAAAAGGAGGGGAACAGAGCTCATCTTGTGATTCCCGAATGCGCCTGTACCCTTGTGAGAGCGGGGCTTGCAAAACCAAACCCGACTCATTGCCTGTGTTCCCAGGGAATGTGGGAGACTCTCTTCTCGGCAGTCAGCAAAGGACCCGTGAGTGTCGAAATAGTCAAGGCGGTGGGATTCGGCGATGAAGGCTGCGAGTTCACCGTGACTTTCGGCTAAATGGCATCCGGAATCATCGAGTTGCTTCAATGACTCACAGATCGTCACCCGGGTGAAAGCAGGGATACGGAAAAGGCTGAGAACGCAGCGCGGCAAGGCCGCAAGCAAAGAAAAGACAATCAACCGCAGAGAACGCAGAGATCACGGAAAAAACAATAAGTTGCATACATTTTTTGGCAAGGCTCCAAGAACCCGTGGGTTGGTAGCACAGGATTCAGACCTCTGGCGGAATGACGAGCGAGGCATCGTCTTGAGGCAGGTGGCGTGCGAGCAGTCCTTGCACGGGCGATCAGGGAGCCGCCAGAGGAAGATTGTAGCTCCGTGTGGGGTGCGTGGCGCTTCAAGGGAGTGACAGGTACTTGAATCATAAGGAGATATCCGGTTATGCTCATCGTGGGAGAACTCATCAATGCAACCCGCAAAGCCATCATGGAAGCCATAGAGGCCGGTGATTGGAGTGCGATCCAAAAGGTGGCGAAAGATCAGGCGGAAGCGGGCGCAGATTACATCGACGTCAACGCGGGCGGATTTGTCGGCAGGGAGCCCGAAATCCTGAAGCAGTTGGTGGCAACCGTGCAGGAAGCGGCGGAATCCCCTTGCTGCATCGACAGTTCCGATCCCAAAGCCTTAGAGACGGCCCTCTCAGTGCACAAAGGCGCGGCGATGATCAATTCGATCTCTTTTGAGAAGAGCCGATACGAGGAAATGCTCCCCCTTCTGGCGGGGACGGACCTCAAGATCGTAGCCCTGTGCATGAGTGACGAGGGAATGCCCCAGTCGTGCGCGGAACGCGTGGGCGTCGCCGAAAAGCTGATCAATGGATTGGTGCGAAATGGCATGCCCATCGGGAACATTTACGTTGACCTCCTGGTGCAGCCGGTCTCGACGAGGGACAGTTTTGGAGTTGAGTTCCTGGAGGCGGTCCATGAGATAATGACCAGGTTCGAGGGTGTGCACACCATCTGCGGGTTGTCCAACATCTCCTATGGCCTGCCGGAGCGGAAGTTCGTGAATCGTACGTTTGCCGCCATGGCCGTTGCCAAAGGGCTCGACAGCCTTATCGTGAACCCGCTGGACCGGCGAATGATGGCGAGCCTTCTCGCGGCGGAGATGCTGAGCGGCAAGGACGAGTACTGCAAGGAATACATTCGGGCCTACAGGGCGAAGAAACTGGAAGGCGTCTGAACTGAGCGCGGTACTCCCGCCTCTGCGCGGCAGGGTATGCCGGGATTTCATCTTGACCTTTCCGTGCGTTTGCGATAGGGAAATTCATCTGCACCGCTCTCGATACGGTACACAAGGAATGTGTACGGAGCGGACGTTGCGGCGCGCGGGTCCCATGTGGTGTAAGATTCGGTAAATAAAAAGAAAATTGGAAAATGAAGGCCGTGAAAGCCTTGCTCTCGCTCGAATGCGAAAGAAGGCTTTTTTGCGGCCTTTTTTGTTTGACGCTTCCAACGGGCCGCGGTTTTTCGACAGGAGCAGGCCCGCCTGCCCCAACGTCGCCAGGCAACTCGGGAAAGAGGGACTGGTGTTCCTGAGGGTGACCATTGACGAGCGAGGTCGCGCCAACGAAGTGGAACCCCTTTTGGGAGCGGGTTCGGGTTTTGATGGGGAAGCGGTGCTGGCGGTCAGAAGCTCCACGTACATTCCTGCGACGAGGGATGGAAGGCCCGTGACCTGCAAAGCGATTCTTCCCGTCAGGTTTGTTTTGAAGGACCACAGGATAGAGAGCGAATCGTTCCGAAGGGAGGTAAAGGCGCAAAAGGGAAATGCGAAAAGCTGAGGAGGGGCAGGATCTCCCCTGGCAAGGAAATTCGCCTGCCCCAAGAGACTGGTGCGAAACCGGGTCCCGGTTTCTTTCTATCATGCTTCGACAGGCGGGGCAATGGAGGGAAACAGAGCATGGAGATGTTCACCGTTCGATTCAACTGCTGGAATTGGATGAAGTTATGCTCGCGTGCGAGTGAGGCGAAGTTAGGAGTGGGATTCATCGTGGTGGTGATTGCGGCCGTCGTGTTGCTGGTTCCCGGAGCGTGGTCCCGGACAGCGCTCGCGGAGGAAGCAGCCGCTGTAGTCCCCGCCATCGATGGGGGGGAATCGGCGGCCGTGGCTGTAACGGCGGAAGGGGCGGGAAAGTCTTCGGGCGATAGAACGGAAGAGCATCTCCTCGACGAGATCGTGGTCACTGCCACGCGGACCGAGAAAAGCATTGCGGACGCCCCTGCCTCGGTTTCCGTGGTCACGCACGAGGATATCGAGAACAGGAACGTGCAATCGGCCGACACCGCCCTCAATCTCATACCGGGGTTGTTCAACAAACGGTCGAAAGAGCTGGATACGACGGCGAGCGTCACGTTGCACGGCATCCCCGATCAGAAGCGAACGCTCGTACTCATCGACGGGCAGCCAGTCAATGGCGGCTACTCGGGGGATGTGAACTGGAACGGGGTGGACCCGGACAGCATTGATCGGATAGAGGTCGCGAAGGGGCCGTTTTCCTCCCTTTATGGCGGCAATGCGATGGGAGGCGTCATCAACATCATCACGCGCATGCCCGAGAAAAGGGAAATCGTGGTGAAGGGCGGCTATGGCTCCAATGAGTTCTGGACGTCCTACGGTTCCTACGGGGACAAGTTTTCCGATAAGTTGAGCGTGTTCGCGGGCTACGGTTACAAGACGAGCGACGGCTACCCCTCGCAATACGTTGTGAAGAGTCCTTCTACAACGGGTTCGGGTCTGCCGGTCCACGGGGCGATCCCCACCACGACCGCCCAGGGCAATACCGCGTATATCGTCGGAGATCGCGGCGACAACAACTGGTGGAGGGATTCGGCTGATTTCAAAGTTGCCTACAATGTGAACGAAAGCTCCAAGGCGACGGTCTCCTTCATGAGGAACAATTATGAATACGGTTACGGCAATCCTCACAGCTATCTGACGGATGCGTCGGGCACCCCGGTGTTTTCCGGATCGGTTCTCGTCGACAACAATCAGAAGCTCCTGACGCTCTCGGAATCGAATTTTCTGGCAGGGGGAGGGTTCAGGACCGAGAACATCGGCAACGTGGGGTATGAGACGAAGATGTTCAGCGACGCTATCCTCAAGATCAACTGCGGCATCCTGAATCGGGAACGAGACGGGTACGTCACCCCTTCGTCGACCGCAACCACGAAGGGGGGTCTGGGCACCTACAGAGACACGCCCTCAGACTCGGTGAATTCCGACGTGCAGATGCTCCTGCCCGTTTTGGAAAAGCATCTCCTTACTTTTGGAGCGGCGTTCCGGTTCGACCAGGCGAACACCAGGCAGCACCTGCTCACCGATTGGAGCGACAACGGCTCGCAAACGGATCTCAACTACGAGGCCAAGGGAAAAGACGAGATTTTCTCCTTCTATACGCAGGCGGAAATCAACATCCTGAAGAACTTGACGGGCTATGTCGGGGTTCGCGGCGATTATTGGAAAACTTTCGACGGCTATGTCAGCCAGGATGGAACCACGGAGAGCGCACAGGAATTCAGCGGGTCGGATTCATTCTCGGCCAACCCGAAAGGGTCCCTCGTTTTCAAGCCCACCGATTCGACGACCCTCCGTGCCGAAGTGGGCACGTCCTTCAGACCTCCGAACATCTACGAACTCTATAGCACATGGTCGTATTACGGGGTGACTTACGCCAGCAATCCGAATTTGAAACCGGAGACGAGTGTTTCCTATGACTTTGGGTTGGATCAGAAGCTGGGTCAAGATACGATCGTGAGGACGACCTTCTTCTATAACGAACTGCACGATCTGATCTACTTGAAGACCATAACCTCCACCTATCAGCAACTCATAAACGCAGGCAAGGCGAGGACCTACGGGGCGGAACTGGAGATCGAGCGCAAGGTGTTCGGTTGTTTGACGCTTTTTGGAAATCTTACGGTGACCAAAAGTGAGATGCTGAGCAACCCCGCCAATCCCGATAGTGAAGGGAAGCAACTCGTTGGCGTGCCGTTGTTCCAGTATAGCGTGGGCGGAGAATACAAACGCGGACCGCTTTCACTCACCGTTACCGGACGGTACGCCAGCAAACAATACAACAACGACACCAATTCCGATACGGCATCGGGAGTCTATGGTTCCTACGACGCCTATTTCGTTGCGGACGTGTTTGCAAAATACCAGTTGACAAAATCCGCCGCGCTCACCTTTGCCGTGAACAACCTTTTCGACAAGGATTACTTCACCTACTACCAGGCCCCCGGCCGGCAATTCTTCGGGGGAGTGAGCTTTAAATTCTGAAAATGGTCTGCATGGCGGTATCGTGATGAAACGAAGCATTGTCTGTATGGCCTTACTGGTGGGGCTCCTGGGGACGACGGCACCCGCCGGGAGTTTCAGCGTCAAGGACAAACTTGGATGCGAGATGGAGATCGCGCCGCCGCTCCGAAGGGTGGTTTTCCTCTCGCTTTACGAACTGATACCGGTCTTGGATCTCTGGGACAGGGCCGTCGGCATCAACCGGTGGGCTTTCCAGTCCGAACTGCTGGAGGGTTTTCCCCAGCTTGCGGCCATACCATCGGTGGGGACCGCCGACCAGGTGAACGTCGAAACGCTCCTCGCCCTCAGGCCGGATCTCGTCGTGACCTGGCCCTACAAACCCGAAGGGGTCGAATTCATACGGAAGAAAGGGATCAAGACACTGGCCGTCGACCCGGAGAGCCTGGACGAACTGTACGAAGTCCTGGAGCTTTGCGGGCGGCTCTTCCAAAAGGAGGAAAGGGCGGCGGAAGTCCTGTCGCGCATGGAAGAAGTGTTTCAACTTGTCAAATCGAGAACCTCGGACATCCCCGCCGATCGGAAAAAGAAGGTTTTGTGGCTCTGGCGGAAGCCCGTCACCGTGAGCGGCAACGGCGGGATTCAGAGCGAACTCACTCACATGGCGGGGGCGGTCAACGCGGCCGAGAAGTTGCCGTTGAGGTATTCGGATGTCTCGATGGAGGTCATTCTAGCCTGGAACCCCGACGTGATTTTCATATGGGGAAGCGCCAAGTACGGGGCCGGGGATCTGAAAAACAACTCCCAGTGGCGCACGGTGAGGGCGGTGAGGGAGGGAAAGGTATTCAAAGCCCCCTCGTGGTCGACCTGGTCGCCTGCGGCCGCCGTGCTCGCGTTGTGGATGGCCCGGAATATCTACCCGGAACGCTTTGAGGGGATGCCGCTGGAAGATACGGCTGGCGAGTTCTTCTTGAAGTGTTACGGCATTTGTCTGAAGGAAAGGATATTCGACTGAGACATGGCGCCGGGGAGAAGAGCCACATTTTTGCTGATCGGGCTGTCGCCTTTCGTATTTGGAGGAATCGCCCTCTTCTGGGGGGCGTACAGCGTGTCGCCTTCCGCTGTGGCGAAGATCCTCATCTCGAAAATGTTCTTGACGGCTGTGGACGCGCCTGAATCGTCAATCGTCTGGGACATAAGGCTTCCGAGGATCATCCTGGCGGCCTTCGTCGGCGGGGCGCTCTCCATTTCCGGAGCGACGCTCCAGGGAATATTTCGGAATCCGTTGGTCGACCCCTTCATCCTGGGGCTCTCCGCCGGGGCGGCCTTCGGCTGTGCTCTCTCGGTGGCCGTTTTGCCCCGGATTCCGATTCAACCAGCAGCGTTCGCGTTCAGCGTGGCGGCGTCCTTCGCCGCTTATTCGCTCGCGAAATGCCAGGGGGAAGTGGCGCGCCTCCCTCTCGTGCTCTCCGGGGTTGTCGTCTCGGCCTTCTTCACCGCGCTCGTTTCGATCCTGAAATTCATCGTCGATCCCCACAAGCTCGCGAACATCGTCTACTGGTTGATGGGCAGTTTCGCTCTCGCCGACTGGCAGACGGTCTGTGCGGCTTGTGTCGGCATCACGGCGTCCTGCATTCCACTCCTGCTCATGAGGTGGCGGCTGAACGCGCTCTCGATGGGTGATGAAGAGGCCAGGTCCCTGGGAGTCCGCGTGGAACGGGACAGGCTGCTTCTGATCGGCGCTTCCTCTCTTGCGGTTGGCTGCGCCGTATCCGTCAGTGGAATCATCGGATGGGTCGGACTGATGGTCCCTCACTTGGTGAGAATTGTGGCCGGGCCGGACCACCGGGTGTTGCTGCCGTGTTCTCTGGCGGCCGGAGCCGCCTTCATGATTCTCGCCGACACTCTCGCGAGGAACCTCACATCGTTCGACATACCGGTGGGGATCATCACTACCTTGAGCGGCACACCCTTTTTCATCTACCTCATGAAAAAGGGCGGCAAGGAAAGCTGGGGCAGATGATCGAAGCGCGGAACCTCGGATTCATCCATAAGGGCATGACGGCGCCGACGCTCGAAGCCATCGATTTCAGGGCAAGGCGAGGCGAGGTTACGGCGGTGCTCGGCCCGAACGGCTCCGGCAAGACCACCCTTTTCCAATGCCTGCTCGGCGTTTGGAAGCAGTCGGCGGGCGAAGTCCTCATCGACGGGCGGTCCATAAAGGCCATGAAGAGGCCCGAGATCGCCAGGAAAGTGGCGGTTGTGCCCCAGGAACACGAATCGCCTTTTCCCTATTCGGTCCACGACATGGTGCTCATGGGAAGGGTCGCGCACGTGGGCCTCTTCTCCACCCCCGGAAAGAACGACGAGGATGCGGCCCTGCGCGCGCTCGCCGCCGTGGGAATCGAGCCTCTCGCCGAACGCCCCTGCACGGCGATAAGTGGAGGCGAACGGCAGATGGTTCTCATCGCGCGTTGCCTGGCCCAGGAGGCTCCGGCCATGTTGCTCGACGAACCCACGGCTCATCTCGATTTCAGGAACCAGGCCGCCGTCCTGGAAAAGGTCCGGACCATCGCGGACGAAAGGGGGCTGGCCGTCCTGATGAACATTCACGATCCGAACATGGCCCTGCTTTTCGCCCATCGCGCGATGCTCTTGAAAGGCGGAAAAATGCTCGCGTACGGGAAACCGGGAGACGTCATCAATGAAGAGAACATGAGGGCGATGTACGGAATGGAAGTGCAGTTCTTGACGGGGAAGGGCGTGAGAATGATCTGCCCGGACATTCGTGCGCGGGAATGACGGGTGGCGATTGGACACCCGATTATCCGGCGCAGTACTCAGTGGGAGACACAGACCGAACGGTCGGGGAGCAAAGGATGAACCTTCTTTCCATAATGTGGTCCAGCTACGTGCCCCTTCTCAAACAGGCGGCGGCGGGGACGGGATCGTTCCATCTCAAGGCATGGTCGATAAAACAACTTGCGATGGATATACGGGTCCTCGATGACGTGAAGAAGGAAATGAAAAGGGCGGACCTGATCCTTCTCTATCGGACGGCGGACGGCTTTTGGGATGCCATCATAGAGGAAGTGAAGAGCCTCGGGGGGAGAATACCGGTCGTGGCGGTTGGCCCCGACCCTTCCCACTGGCGGGTCTCCACCGTAAATCCGGAGATCGTCGCCGCTACCTACCGGTACATCCTCTATAACGGCCTCGATAACTTCGAAGAAATGTTGAAGTACCTCCTTTTTTCGATCTTTTCCCTGGATGTCCCCTTCAAGCTGCCAAAGGAGATTCAGTGGGAAGGCGTCCACCACCCAGAGTGGGGCGGTCCCTACGCCGATACCCGGAGCTTCCTCGACGTTTACCCCCTGGCCAGGCGGCCTCTTGTGGGGCTTCTCTATCCCAGGTCCAACTGGGTGACCGGAAACGCCGAAGTCGAACGCAGCCTGATCTCCGCCCTCGAACGCCGCGGCCTGGGCGTGGTCCCGGTATTCTACTATTCCTTGAAGGACAAGAACCTCGGGAACCTCGGCGGGGAGGACGCAGTTCGGAAATTCCTTCTTAAAGATGACGGCTCTCCCCTCGTGGAGGCGTTCGTCAAACTCAGCGTGTTCTTCCTCGGCCAGAAGAGCGGAGAAACGGGGGAATCGCAGGCCGATGCCGGCGTGAGGCTCCTCAAGAGCCTGAACGTCCTCCTCGTCAATCCGGTCATCTCCTACTATCGCGAAAAGGAGGAATGGCTTGCCGACCGCACGGGCCTGGGGCAGCAGATCGCATGGAGCATGGCCTTGCCCGAGTTCGAGGGGTCGATCGAACCGCTTATCGTCGGGGCGGCAAAAGGGATCAGCCGACCCGATGAGGAATCGTATGAACCCATTGAGGACCGTGTGGAGAGACTTGCGGCGAGAGTCAGGAGGTGGGTCGATCTCCGCCTGAAACCAAACAGTGAAAAGAAAATCGTCATCATCCTCCATAACAATCCCTGCGCTTCCGTCGAAGCCACGGTCGGGGCAGGGGCACACCTGGACACCCTCGAAAGCGTTGCGGACATCCTGAAGGCGATGCAAAGGGAGGGCTATGCCGTCGAACCGCCTTCGACGGGGAAGGAACTGATCGATGACATCCTCGAGCGGAAAGCCATTTCCGAATTCAGATGGACGACCACGGCCGAGATAGTCGGCAAGGGAGGTTGCCTCGCACAACTGAGCCCGGACGAATACGTTCGGTGGTTCCTGGAGTTGCCCGATGAAACCCGCCGGAAAATGACCGAGGCGTGGGGGGCTCCGCCCGGCGAGGAAAAGGATGGAGTCCCCGCGGCCATGGTCCACAACGGCAAGATACTGGTCACCGGAGTCCGGTACGGTAACGCGGTGGTCTGCGTGCAGCCGAAGCGGGGCTGCGCCGGGGCGCGGTGCGACGGACGGGTCTGCAAGATCCTTCACGATCCGGAGGTTCCTCCCCCGCACCAGTACATTGCGACCTACAAGTGGCTCTCCAGGGACTTTGGAGCGGATGCCGTCATTCACGTGGGCACGCACGGCAACCTGGAATTCCTGCCGGGGAAATCGACGGGCCTCTCGTGCGGCTGCTTCCCTGACGCTGCCATTGACGAGATGCCTCATCTCTATATCTACAACGCCGACAATGCGCCGGAGGGAACCACTGCAAAGCGGCGAAGCTACGCCACGCTTGTCGATCACCTCCAAACCGTGATGGTGCAGGGGGAACTCTACGGAGATCTCGACGAAATCGAAAGATTGCTCGCCGAATATGAAAAACTGAAAGACGTGGAGCGGGGAAAAGCCCACACTGTCTCTCACATGATCGAAGACAGGTTGAGGGCGGGAAACCTGCTTCCCCTCGTGAAGGCGCCGGAGGACGCGCCGTTTGCCCAAAAGGCCAGGGCAATCCACGAGGCGCTCGCGCTCCTGAGGGATACGTACATCCCGAGCGGAATGCACGTATTCGGAAGAATTCCGGAAGGAGACGCGCTCGAAGATTTCATCTACGCCGTCGTGCGCTACGAGAATGTGCCCGGCTCGCTGAGGGGGGTGGTTGGCGGCCTCGTCGCTTCGGACCCGTCGGTCTTCCAGATGGACGAATCGGCCCGGAAAGGGCTCGCCGACGAACGGGCGAAGGATGCGTGCAGGCGATTCCTGAGGGATGGCGTTCCCGTCGGCCGGAGCCTCAAGGAGTATTTCCGCGGTGCGGAAGTGGACGAGGCCGTTCTCGCCGGGATCGAAAAGCAGATATGCAACGTACGGGAAAAAACCCTCCTTTGCGACGAGGTCGGGTCCCTCCTGAACGGCATGAACGGTGGATACATCGCTCCGGGTCCATCCGGGCTCGTGACGAGGGGAGGGGTCGACATCCTTCCCACCGGCAGGAATTTCCATTCCATGGACCCGCGGAAGATCCCCTCGCGCCTGGGATGGGAAACGGGCGTCCAACTCGCGACGAAAACGCTCGAAAAGTTCGTCGCCGAAGAGGGAAGGCTCCCGGAAAGCATTGCGTTCTACTGGCAGTGCACCGACATCATGTGGGCCGATGGGGAGGGGATGGCCCAGATGCTTTTCCTCCTCGGGGTCAAACCCGCCTGGGAATCTAACGGGCGGACGAACGGATTCGAGATCATCCCGCTCGCGGAACTCGGAAGGCCGAGGATCGACGTCGCCATCAGGGTTTCGGGGATCACCAGGGACAATTTCGCTTCGTCCATCGAAACGATCGATGAAGCAGTTCTCACCGTGGCAAGTCTGGACGAACCCGTCGAGCACAACTTCGTGCGCAAGCACCTTCTCGAAGAACTCGGGAGAAACGCCGCGTCCGCAGCCGATGCGGAGGCTTTCCGAAAGGCTTCCTACCGGATCTTTTGCAGCATGCCGGGCGTCTACCAGGCCGGGACTCAACTCGCCGTCTACTCTTCCGCCTGGAAGGATGAAAAGGATCTTTCCGATGTTTTCCTCCAATGGAACGGCTACGCCTACGGGAAAGGAGTCTTCGGCGAACCCGCGCGCGGAGCTCTCGAAAGCGCCCTCGGCGCGGTGGACCTCACCTTCTGCAAAACCGTCACCGACGAATACGACCTCCTTGGCTGTTGCTGTCATTTCGGGACGCACGGCGGGATGATCAATGCGGCGAAAATGCTCTCCGGAAAGGAAGTGAAAACCTACTACGGGGATACGCGGGAGCAGGGCCAGGTTGCCGTTCGAGATCTCGCCGAGGAAATTCAACGGGTCGCCCGGACCAAACTGCTGAATCCCCGCTGGATCGAAGGAATGAAGGATCATGGTTACAAGGGGGCCGGAGAAATCAGCAAGAGGGTCGGCAGGGTATATGGGTGGGAGGCGACGACAAGGGAAGTCGACGATGGAATTTTCGACGACATTGCAGAGACGTTCCTCATGGATGAGAAAAACCGGGAGTTCTTCGAGGAACACAACCCCTACGCCCTGGAGGAGATTGCGCGGAGGCTCATCGAGGCTGCGGGGAGGGGACTTTGGAAACCTTCGCCGGAAGTACGGGACGTTCTGAAAGAGATCTATATCCTCATCGAGGGCTGGATCGAAGAAAGAGCGGGCGAGTTGGAAGGCAATTTCCAGGGCGGTTCCATCGACGTGATGACGTGGCGGGAAGTGGAAAGCTGGAAGGCGAAAATGATGAAGTCCATGGGTGGAGAGGATTGAGAGATGATTTTACCTTTCACCGCTGTCGTTGGGCAGGAGCAGATGAAGCTCGGCCTCATTCTGAACGTGATCGATCCCGCCGTCGGCGGGCTTCTCATCATGGGCGAAAAGGGAACGGGGAAGAGCACCGCGGTCCGGGCGCTCGCCGAACTCCTGCCCGAGATGGACGTGGCCGCCGGGTGTCCGTTCAACTGCGATCCCCGCGGGAAGCTCCTTTGCAGTTCGTGCGCGGACGAACTCGCCCGGACCGGCGTCCTGCGGCGCGAGAAAAAGAAAATGAAAGTGGTGGAACTCCCGCTTGGCGTCACCGAGGACAGGCTGGTGGGAACCCTCGATATAGAACACGCCTTGAGGCGCGGGGAAAAGCGGTTCGATCCGGGGATACTTGCCGATGCAAACAGGAATTTCCTCTACGTGGACGAGGTGAATCTGCTGGAGGATCACATCATCGATCTCCTGCTCGATTCCGCCGCAATGGGGAGAAACGTCGTGGAAAGGGAGGGGATTTCTTTCACCCATCCCGCGCGGTTCATCCTCGTGGGGACCATGAATCCGGAGGAAGGGGAACTCAGACCCCAGTTGCTGGACCGTTTCGGTCTTTCGGTCTGCGTCCTTTCCATAAAAGAGAAAGACTTGCGGGTGAGCATTCTCAAGAGGCGTTCGGAATTCGATCTCAACCCCGAAGGGTTCTTCATGGCGTGGAAAGGGGAACAGGATGCGCTGTCGAAGCGGATCTCGGATGCCATCGAGCGGCTCCCCGAGGTGGAGATTGCGGACGATCTTCTCGATGTGCTTGTGGAAATCACCCTCGCCATGAACGTCGACGGCCACCGCTCGGACATCGTCATGGTGAAGGCGGCGCGGGCGCTCGCGGCCATGAGAGGGATGAAGGGGGTGACGAGCCGCGAGATCGGAGACGTGGCGCGACTTGCTCTCAACCACAGGCTGAGGAGACTTCCCTTCGAGGAAATCGGCTCCGAGAGGCGAAAAATGGAGGAGGCGCTCGCGCGCTTCAATCTGTCTGGCGGGATGGGTAACTCCTGAGAGGACGTCCATAAAGTCGCTGGTACGCGTCACAGGCAAAGGCTGGAGGCCAATATGTCGTTTTGCAGGTTCGTCGGGGGGAAAGGAGCGAAGCTTGCCCTCATTTTGAACGCCATCGATCCCCGCATCGGCGGGGTCCTTTTCGTCGGCGCGAAGGGTACCGGCAAATCGACCCTTGCAAGATCCTTTGCGGCCCTGTTGCCCGCCGGCGTTCCTTTTGTGGAGGTTCCGCAAAACGCCACCGAGGATGCCGTGACGGGAGGCGTGGATATCGAGAAATCCGTCAGGACGGGAACCAGGCAGTTCGGACCCGGTCTCGTGTCTCGGGCGCGCGGCGGGGTCCTGCACGTGGACGACGTGAATGTCTTCAGTTCCGACCTGCTGAGCCTCATACTGAACGAACGGGACCGGATGGAGAACGAGCCGGAATCGAGCGCCGACTCCTCCGATGGTTTCATCCTTGTGGGCGGCATGAACCCCGAGGAGGGACCCCTTTCGCTGCATGTCCTCGACCGCTTTGGCCTTTGCTGTTTCTTTGAAGGGGCAACCGGCAAAGTGAACGGGCTGAGGGTGCTGAGGCGCTCGATCCGTGACGGGGAGAACGACGAGAGGTACGCCAGGCTGGACGAAAGGCTTCGGAAGCGAATAGCTGCGGCGAGGCTCGGCGTTGCCGGGATTGCGACGCCCGGAAACATCCTGGCGTTGGTGGTCGATGCGTCGATCGAGGCCAACGCGGCGGGCCACAGGGGCGATCTTGCGCTGCTTCGGGCCGCACGAGCCTATGCGGCGTTTTGCGGCGATCCCGTGGTGTCCCGAAAGCACGTGGAGAAAGTGCTCCCGCTGGCGTTGACCCACCGGGTTCTTTCAGTGGAGCGGGTTTCGAGATCGGAAGAACGGGTGGAGGAGACCGCCGGGTCCGAAGAGGCTCGGGACGAAGCGCAGGAACCTGGCGACCGAAAGGAAAACGAAAGAGATGATGAAGAGCCTTTCGGGGAGTCGGCGGGGAGTCCTGACGAGACGGGCGATTGGAGCCGGTCGTTGCCGCGCTCCCGGGTCGGAAGCCCGGAGGAAAAAAACTTCGCTCCGGGAGATCCTTTCAAAGTGAGGCGAATCGTCTTCGATGCCGACAGGATCGAACGGCGGGCGTCGGGCCGCCGGACTCGAACCAGGCATTCGGGGACGGGTGGGAGATATATAAGAAGCATCGAGCGGCCGAAGAAGAAGGACATCGCGGTGGATGCGACGCTCAGGGCCGCGGCGCCCTGGCAGAGCGCGAGAGGAAGATCGTCCAATATCCTCGTACGGGAGGAGGATTTGAGGTTCAAGCAGCGCGAGCGAAAGATGGGCCATCTGGCGATTTTCGTCGTGGATTGCTCGGGGTCCATGGGAGCGAGGGAAAGGATGGTCGAGACCAAGGGCGCGATACTGTCCCTCCTGGTCGATTGTTACGAGAAGAGGGACAAGGTTTCCATGATCGCATTCAGGAAGGATGGGGCGGAAATCGTCCTGCCTCCCACGAGCAGCGTGGAACTCGCTTCGAGCCGGCTGGGAGAGATGCCCGTGGGGGGCAAGACGCCGCTCGGGGCAGGCCTTCTCAAGGCCTTTGAACTCATAAGAAAAACCAGGGTGAAAGAACCTCATGCCAGGATCGTCGTCGCCATCGTAAGCGACGGGCGTGCGAACCATTCCATCAGCGATATGCCCATAAAAGAAGAGGTTCGTCGATGTGCGGGAATCCTCACGGGACAGAGGAACGTGGATTTCCTGGTGATCGATACTGAGGAAAAGACGGGGTTCATGCACGCGGACTTGGCGGTGGAATTGAGCGGTCTCCTGGGCGCGGGTTATTACACGATGAACGATCTCAAGGCGGAGCGCCTGGCTGCGATGGTCGACGAAGCAAAGCGGAGGCAGATGGCAGGCTCCGCGTCGTTCCTGTGAAGATAGGGGGTTCTTCCGGTCCGATACTCTCATGGCCCTTCAAATCCACATCCTCCCCGTTGAGCCGGGAGCGCTCCTCCTCGATCAAAGCCCTGCATAGACGCCCACATGCGGCACCATTCGGGTAGCCATCCAAATAAGATTGCCCCGCTATATCGTCGAGAAAATTGCAGCAGTTTTTGTTTCAAATGTGAAGAAAAATGCCATAGATTGGAAAAATGACACGTTGGCAAGATCTGCAAGTTGCACCGCTTTCTGTTTTTCAGGACAATTCGGAGAATGCGATTTGAACATTGACCAACGAAGGGTTCCAGCCGATGCCGGCCTCGGCGGGCATTTGTGCAGAGGAAGATCTGGCAAGAGGGAACGTTTGACAACGCGGATTCCATCTCAGGGAGGAGTATTATGAAAAAACTGATGATTCTGGTGTTGAGTTTTTTTCTGGTACCGAGCGCCTTTGCGGGCGATCCAGCCAGGGCCGTGAAGGAAGGCAAGGTGAACCTTTACGCCAACATCACCGCGATCGAACCGCTCATGGAGGCGTTTACCGCCACGAGCCACGTACAGGGCATCTACACCCGGGTGGATACTGCAAAGTTTCTGGCCATGGTGCTGACCGAGCATGACGCCGGCAAGCTCCAGGCTGACGTGCTCCAGGGGCCCCTGCCCATTCTCGAGATGCTGAAAGAGAAGGGGGTTCTCGTCCCCCACAAGTCACCTGCCGCCGCCGGATATCCCGCATGGGCGACTAAGGATGACACCATCGTGCAGTTCGGCATCGAGTACGTCGCACCGATCTACAACAAGGAACTGCTCAAGCCGCAGGACGTTCCCAAACGCTACGAAGATCTTGCCGACCCCAAATGGAAGGACAAGATCGTCATGCCGGACCCCTCCTCCCACGCAACCACCATCTGCTGGCTGGTCGGTCTGAAGGAAAATAAGGTATTCGGCACCGATGATGCCTGGATGAACTTCATCAAGGGGCTCGCGGCCAACAAACCGATGTTCGTCAAATCCTTCGGTCCCACCCCGGCTCCGGTGGAAAGCGGCGAAAAACTTCTGGCCATTTCCATGCCCAAGTACATTGTCACCAAGGCTCCCGCTCCCCTCGACTGGGTCCGCGTGGACACGCTGCTGGGCACCCCGCGCGCCATAGCCATCGCGGCCAAGGCACCGCATCCCGAAGCCGCCCGTGTGTTCCTGGATTACTGGCTGTCCAAAGACGCCATGAAACTGCTGGCGGAACAGGTGGGGGAATACGTCCTGGCTCCCGGGGTCTTTCCACCCATCGACGGCATCAGCAGCGCCAAGGTCCTGCCCATCCGGGAACTGTCGGATGAGGAAATCCGCAAATGGGGCGATGAGTTCAAAAAGATCTTCTTTGCCCAGTAGCAGGCGCTGTTCCTTCGCGCCTAAATTCAACCCCTCATGGGCTCTCACCCACAACGAAGGATGAAGAGCCCCCAAGGTTGCTTTTCAGGCAAACAACATCGCCGAGGCGGCTCGGCACCATGATCTTGCATCGGGGTATCATGGACATACGCATCAAGGGTCTCACCAAGGATTTCTATTCGGAAGGCAAGCAGATCAGAGCCCTGGATCATGTCGATCTCACCATTCCCGCCAATCAAATCTTTACCCTTCTCGGTCCGAGCGGCTGTGGCAAGACGACGCTCCTCAGGTGCATCGTGGGACTGGAAACGCCGGATGCGGGCGAAATCGCTATTGGGGGTGAGGTCGTCTGGTCCAGGGAGAGCAACATTTTTCTGCCGCCGGAAAAACGGGGGCTCGGGATGGTGTTCCAGACGTACGCCATCTGGCCGCACATGAATGTTTTCGACAACGTGGCCTACCCCCTGCAAAATCGGAAAGTGTCCCAGTCGGAGATCCGAAGCCGGGTGGCGAAGATTCTCGAGTTCGTGCAGCTCGAGGGGTTTGAAAAGCGCCCGGCAACCGACCTCAGCGGCGGCCAGCAGCAGCGCGTAGCGTTGGCTCGAGCGCTGGTGGCCGAGCCCAAGGTCATCCTGTTCGATGAACCCTTGAGCAATCTCGATGCGAAGCTGCGGGAGGCAACCAGAAAGGAGTTGCGGCGGTTTCTCACGGAGTTGAAGATCACGGCCGTTTACGTCACCCATGACCGGCTTGAAGCCCTGACGCTTTCAGATCTGATCGCAGTCATGCGAGCCGGCCGCATCGTCGAGATAGGCGATCCGAAGAAAATCTACTTCAACTCCGACCACCGGTTTGTCGCTGACTTCATCGGCCGCGCCAATCTGATCCCGGGGAAAGTGAGAGCCCTCGAGGACCTCCATGCCGTCGTCGATTCGGCCATCGGGCAGATTGTCGCATTGAACAGCCGGAAAATCGCCGCCGGCCGGGAGGCGATGGTGTGCGTGCGCCCCGAATTCATAAAAACCGTGCCAACCGGAGTGGCGGGAGGCCGCAACTGTTTCCGGGGAAAAGTTGAGAGTCTCGTGTTTGTCGGCGAAGCGTATGAGGGCGAGATCCGCATCGGCGAGACCCTGCTTACCCTGGTGATCGAACCAACCGTCAATATTGGCGAAGGCGACGAGATCGCAGTCACCTTCAATCCCGACCACTGCTTCCTGCTGTCCGCGTAGGCGCCGACATGTCGCAGAAATCCTTGCTTACCCCCACCCTCATTGTCATCGTCGGCTTGCTCACGGTGTGCCCCGTCGTCATGCTGGTAGTCGGGAGTTTTTCTTCCGGGTTCGGCACGTTCGGCGATTTCACGGTGGCCAGGTACGTTGCCGCCTATACCGATCCGGGGTTGGCCGACATGCTCTGGAATACGGTGCTTTTCACCTTCGGGTCGGCCGTCCTGGCCACGGCGCTGGCGCTCTTTCTGGCCTACCTCAACACCCGCACCAACTTACCCTGGAAATTTCTCTTTGGGATCATCTCCATCATTCCCATGATGATTCCCCACATTCTCTTCGCGGCGAGCTGGGTGCTGCTTCTGAATCCCAGCAACGGCATCCTGAACCGCCTGTTGATGGAAGTCTTCGGCCTGCAAAGCAGCCTTTTCAATATCTATTCCCTGTCTGGAATGATCCTGGTCGAGGGGCTGCTCGACCTGCCCATCGCCTATCTGATCATCGCGCCGGCCATGAGCGCCTTTGACGTATCGCTCGAGGAATCCTCCCGGGTGTGCGGGGCGTCAGGTCTGCGCACTCTGGCCCGAGTAACCCTGCCGGTGCTGCGGCCCGCCATCCTGGCTGCGTTGATCCTGGTCATCGTTCGCAGCCTTGCCTCCTTTGCCGTCCCGTCGGTCATCGGTATGCCCGGTCGAATTTATGTTCTCGCCAGCCACATCTACCGTATCGTCGCCACGGGATTTGTCGCCGACTACGGCCAGGCTGCCGCCGTGGGCATGAGTGCTCTCGCCGCCTCGATCGGCCTCATCTGCATCTACCGCTACCTGACCGCGGCGAGCGAACAATTCGTTACCGTATCCGGTCGGGGCTTCAAGCCCGCCATGATTGATCTCAAGCACTGGCGCTACCCCCTATACGCCGTGGTCGGAACCCTTTCCTTTGTGCTGATCATCCTGCCGGTGCTGGTGCTCTTCTATACGTCCCTGACCCCTTACGTCATGGCGCCCGGCGCCCGAGCTTTTTCACTGATGAGCTGGAAGAACTGGATCCTGGTGCTGAAGGACCCGATTTCGCTCCTGTCGCTCAAGAACAGCCTCATCCTCGGTCTCTCGGGGGCGACCCTGGGGGTGATTCTCTCTATTTTCGTCGCCTACGTGATTGTCAAAGTGCGCACGGTAGCGGCGGGCATCCTGGAGTCCTTGAGTTTTCTCTCCTTCTCCTTCCCCGGCATCGTGATCGGCGTCGGATTCATGCTGTTTTTCGTGCGCACGCCGCTCTACGGCACCTTGTGGGCGTTGTTGATCGGCTATATCGCCACGTACCTGCCCTATGGCATAAAGCCGCTCTCCAGCGCCTTCATCCAGATCCACAGCCACCTGGAGGAATCCTCGCGGGTTTGCGGTGCGCCCCCCTTCCGGACCTTGCGCCGCATCGTCATCCCGCTGCTGATCCCCGGCATGGTGTCCGGGTGGATCCTCATGGCAACCATGTTCGTGCGCGAGCTTACCCTTTCGGTGGTGCTCTCGCGTCCGGGGACGGAGGTGCTGGCAGTGCAGATCCTGCGTTTTGCCGAGGACGGCTTGTGGGGCAGACTCTCTGCTCTGGGCATCATCATGATCTTCATTTCATCGGCGCTGGTGGCGCTGGCCTCTCTGATCGGGCGCAAACTGACAAGAATGCAGCTCGCAGGCTGACGGGAAGTTTTCGCGGAACGAAAATGAGCGACGGCTCCCTGCTCCAGTCCCGTACTCAGGACTCAGGACTCAGGACTCAGGACTATTTTCCGGGCAATAACGCAGCATTTTGATGTACATCTTCCCGGAATTCCCGGAGGCTCCCTTGTTGTCTCGGAATGTCAATCAGTCCGGGTTGCGTTCATCAACGCGAGAAACTCTTGCGGCAGGCTTCAAGGCCATCCAGTCGCCACAGGCAAAACTCCGCCGGTAGCTTCTGAATTCGGGATGTTTTTCCGGATCGAGATGAATGATGAAGCTCATGTTGCCGTGCTCAAACTCTTCAAATGCGGCCACAACGGCCTTTTCAGGAGGCAAATGATAGTCGATCGCCCTGTTGTTCACGATATTGACCACTTTCGTTAACGCCATTTCCAGCTTGCTTCCTTCGTGTTTCTTTCCGGCGACCAGGGTATTCGATCCACGCCGGTCGGCGGGTATCCTTGAAAACGGAACACGCCACAGGCGCTCGCCTGTTCCGTCGAAATCCGGGACCTTTGAACTCCAGATTGCCCCGGGGCCAATCCCAGCCAGCAAACATCAATGAGCAAAATGTGGGCCAACACGCCTTTAAGACATTGAAAAACCTCGATTCCTGCTTTCGCAAGAATGACGTTCGTGCGTTTCCGGCATGGGGCCCTGTGGCTGCAAGAAACGAATTGTCTTCGTCGCAGTCCTTCAAGGGGTTCCGCCACGGTTTGTATCGCTAACTGGCAGGCACGTGTATCGCTATGACCCAATATTCGGATTATTGAGTCATTGTGACCTCTATCGGAGATCCGGTCAGGGTTTAACAGAAAAAGAGCGGTGCGGATCGACCTTCCGTGGTCGACTGAATTCCCGCGACGCTCTTTTCGTCCTTGACCGGGGTGTTCGATCTTGATAGAAGACACACTGCATGTGATCTATAAGTCGGAATGGTAAGAGAACGGCATCGACTGGAGAAATACAGTCTCGTTTGGATGATATGGCGTTGTGTTGCATCGTTCTGAAGTCCATGTTGCGAAATCCCATCAAATAGAGCCTTTTCGTTCCCTCTGTCCCTGACGCTGAAGACTCGCTCCCTTTACTTTCTCCCCCATCCCCATCGGGACACTGGCCCAGACGGGTGAACGCCCGGACGGCAAGGGCGGCGTTTGTCTGGACCCGTTGGTGAAAATCGATATGGGACGGTTGGGCAGCGAGTTTTTGAGAAGGAGTTTCTCCGTCAAAAATGATAAAAAAGTACGGCAAGTCCTGCGTTTTTCTGATAAAACCTACCGGTTGCAAGATCTCGGTTGATTGAGTATCGGTCTTGTGAGTGTGTTTCTTCAATGCTCATTGGAGAGCGGAACAACTACATGGAGTGAGCGGATGGCTGGCGTATCGGAAATAGAAGAGGTGGATGGCGTGCTGGCCGGGTATGGCCGGAGCCGGGAGAACCTCATTCCGATCTTGCAGGACGTGCAGGATCGGACGTCCTTCTTATCGGAGGTAGCGGTTGAACGGATAGCGGAGCATCTGGGGCTTTCGGAGAACGACGTATTCGGCGTGGCGACCTTTTACACGCAGTTCCGGTTCCACCCGCCGGGGAAGCATCACCTCAAGGTGTGCCAGGGGACCGCGTGCCACGTTCGGGGGAGTGGATTGATCCTCGAGGCCGTGATGCGGAAGCTCGGGATCGCGCCGGGCGAGACCACGGAGGACGGGAATTTCAGCCTCGAACGGGTGGCGTGTTTCGGCTCGTGCGCGCTGGCGCCGGTGGTGGTTGTCGATGAGAAGGTCTACGGCCGGATGACGTCGAGGAAGGCACAGAGACTGATCGAGGGCGATAAATGAACTACGATGAGATCCGGAAAGAGGCACAACGGGAGTGGGAACTTTTCACGCGGGCGGATCGGCCGCGCATCCTGGTGGGTTCGGCCACCTGTGGCCGGGCGGCGGGATCTCTTGAAGTGCTCGGCGCGTTCGAAGAGGAACTGAAGGGGAAGGGGGTTCCGGGCGAGGTCGCCATCAAGGAAGTCGGCTGCCTGGGTCTCTGCTACGCCGAGGTGCTCGTGGAGATGAGCGGCGCGGACGGAAGACGGGTTCTCTACCAGGGGGTGGAGCCGAAGATGGTGAAAGAGCTCGTGGAGTCTCACCTCATCGAGGGAAAACCCGTGCTGAAGCATGCTCTGGCCGTCATGGAGGGGGAACCGCTCGATGGGGTTCCCGCCTTTGGCGAGCTTCCCATGATACGTCACCAGAAGCGGATCGTATTGAGGAACTGCGGCGCGATCGATCCGGGGAACGTGAGTCACTATATCGCGCGCGGGGGATACGCGGGGCTGGGCCGCGCGCTTTCCATGGGACCGGAGGCGGTGATCGAGGAAATCAAGGCGTCGGGGCTTCGAGGCCGCGGAGGCGCGGGGTTCCCCACGGGCATGAAGTGGAGTTTTGCGAGGAGATCGCCGGGGGACGTCAAGTACGTCATCTGCAACGCCGACGAAGGAGACCCGGGCGCTTTCATGGACCGTTCGGTTCTGGAGGGAGACCCCCACGCGGTGCTGGAGGGCCTGGTGATCGCGGGCTACGCCATCGGGGCGACTCATGGCTACGTCTACTGCCGGGCGGAATATCCCCTGGCCATCGAACGGCTCCGGCACGCCATAGAGGAAATGAAGGAGAAGAGGTTCATAGGGGAAAAAATCCTCGGATCGGACTTCGACTTCGACATCAAGATCAAGAAAGGGGCGGGCGCCTTCGTCTGCGGCGAGGAGACGGCCCTCATGCAGAGCATCGAGGGGAAGAGGGGAATGCCCAAGTCTCGCCCACCCTTTCCCGCCGTGTCGGGTCTTTTCGCCAGGCCCACGAACATCAATAACGTCGAGACGCTCGCCGCGGTTTCAGCCATCCTGGAAAAGGGCGCTGCCTGGTACGCAGGTTTCGGAACCGAGAAGAGCCGCGGCACGAAGACCTTCGCTCTCGCGGGAAAAATCAACCGCACGGGTCTCATCGAAGTGCCCATGGGGATCCCTCTGCGAACCATCGTGGAGGAGATCGGGGGCGGAGTCCTCGGGGGGAAGGAATTCAAGGCGGTGCAGACGGGCGGGCCTTCGGGCGGCTGCATCCCGGCAAAGCACCTGGACCTTCCGGTGGACTACGAGCACCTGGCGGAAGTCGGCTCCATCATGGGGTCCGGCGGGATGATCGTCATAGACGAGGAATCGTGCATGGTGGACGTGGCCCGCTACTTCCTCACCTTCACGGAAAACGAGTCCTGCGGGAAATGCGTTCCCTGCCGCATGGGAACCCAGCATCTCCTGCGGATATTGACGGACATAAGCAAGGGGAAGGGGACGCTTCACCAGATCGAGACGTTGCGGCTCATAGGCGAGACCGTGAAGAAGGGGTCGCTCTGCGGTTTGGGGCAGACGGCGCCGAACCCCGTTTTGACGACTCTTCGCTACTTCGAGGATGAGTACAGGGCGCACGTGGAAATGAAAAAGTGCCCTGCCGGAGTTTGCAGGGAACTCATAGGCTTCAGCATCGAAGCCGAGAAATGCACCGGCTGCGGGGCCTGCGCGGTTCTCTGTCCGACTGGCGCTATTACCGGTGAGAAGAAACAGCCGCACAAGATAAGCGATGAACTCTGCATCCGTTGCGGATCGTGCCGGGAGGCCTGCAAGTTCGATTCGATCGTCGTCAAGTAGGTTTTCGGTTGCAAGCCCGTGGCGCATCACGGGTTTTCGCGACGGGGAGAGAAGACCTTACGACTCTGGCGGAACAAATAGCGAGGGAGATTGAATGGGCAAGATCAAGCTGACCATCGACGGCAGGGAGGTTGAGGCCGAGGAGGGGGCGACCGTACTCGATGCGGCAAGAGGGGCGGGGATAAAGATCCCCACCATCTGCGACCATAAAGACCTCACCCCGTACGGCGCGTGCCGGATGTGCATCGTAGAGATTGAAGGCGTGCGGGGGTACCCCACTTCCTGCACGACTCCGGCGGCGCAGGGCATGGTGGTGAGAACCGTTACGGCGGAGCTTCAGACGCTTCGGGATCGCATCCTCGAACTCATGCTTTCGGGCCATCCCAACACCTGCCTGGTTTGTCCTCACAGGGAGCCGTGCGAGAAGTACCGCCCGAGGCCGTCAAAGGCCGGAAGAACCACCCGGTGCGCCTTCTGCAGCAACCGCGATGAATGCTCCATACGCGAGATGGCCCTCGAAGCGAAGAGCCGGGATCTGGAACTTCCGGTGCTCTATTCGGCGCACAACCTCGAACGGGGCGATCCTTTCATGGACCGCGACTACAATCTATGCATCCTCTGCGGCCGCTGCTGGCGCATCTGCGAGAAGATACACGGCGCTCCGGCCATAAGCATCGTGAACAGGGGTAAATGGGCGAGGATAGGGACGTCCTTTAACAAGAGCCACGTCTATTCGGGGTGCACCTTCTGCGGGTCCTGCATCGACATCTGCCCGACGGGAACCCTCACGGACCGGTACGCCCGGTGGTACGGGAAGCCGGACATCGAGCTGCCGTCGAGTTGCACGCTCTGCTCCGAGGGGTGCTCCCTCCTGGTTCTCACGCAGGGAGGGCGGACCATCGCGACGCGCATGACCGCCTTCGATCCGGCGGCGAGCCTGTGCGCCATCGGGAGATTCGGCTACGCTCAAATCGTCAACGCACCCGAACGGCTGAGAAAAGCCATCGTGAAGGAAGACGGCGAGCAGATCCCGGTCGATTGGGAAAGCGCGGTCTCGGAGATCGCGGAGAAGCTGAAGAAGTATGCGGGATCTCTCGCCATCGTCGCAAACGAAGGCGGGCCGAGGGAAGACGCGTTCCTCTACGGGGAGTTGGCGAAGGCCCTGGGCGCGAAGATAGTCTTTGCCCCGCCCGCGGGATCGGGGGAGGACCTGAGGCCGGGCGGCCTGAGAGAGGACATTTTGTCGGGGAAGATCCGGGCGGCTCTCGTGACGGGGGATTTCCTGGATGAGGAAGCCCTGGCAAAGCTTGAGTACGTGGCGGCCGTCGACTGTCTTCCCTCTCCCGCAACGCGGATGGCGGATGCGGTCATCCCCGCTGCGGTGCTCTCCGAGGTCGGAGGGACCTATCGGAACGCCGCCGGAGAGATCAAGGAACTCGCTCAGGCTACTTTCCCTCCGGGCGACGCGAGGCCGGAGTGGATCTTTTTGAGAGATCTCGGGAAGGCCATGCGGCTCTTAGACTTTGGCTATGTCTCCCTTCGGGAGGTCTCGGCGAGAATTTCAAACGATCCGCCCCCCGCTCCTTTCCCTGGAAATCCGAGGCAGAGGCTCACGGATCTTCCTGCCCGCTTCAGAGGCCATTACATAGCCGATGCGGTCTGCGCGCTCGGCGCCGTGGGGCTGCCCGCATCGCCCGTCGAGGCCAGCCCCGAGGTATTGGAAGGCGGCTTCGAGGTCCTCGAAAAATGTGAACTGGTTCCCAACTTCCACCTGGTAAAAATCCTCGCGCCTCAGATTGCGAGGTACGCGCAACCGGGGCAGTTCGCCATCGTGATGGTGAAAGAGACGTCGGAACGGGTACCCTTCACGCTCATCGATTGGAACGAGCAGGAGGGATCCATCACCCTTGTGGTCGAGGAGGTCGGGCGATCCAGCCGTGAGATTGCAGCCCTTGTGAAGGGAGGGAGAATCGCGCACGTCACGGGTCCTCTCGGGCTTCCCATCCCCATAGAGAAGGTGGGAACGGTCGTTCTCGGGGGCGGCTGCTACGGGATCGGCTCCATTTACCCCATTGCCCGCGCCATGAAGAAGGCCGGGAACCGGGTGATCGGAGTCATCGAGGCTTCGAGCAGCTATCTTTTTTACATGGAAAAGGAACTCGAATCGGTTTGCGACGAACTGCTCTTTGCGACCAAAGACGGGAGCAAAGGGACGTGGGGGGGAGTCCAGGAGGTTTTCGTCGACCTGGTTCGGGGAGGGACCAGGGTTGACAGGTTCATCGTCATCGGGTGCACCTTCATGATGCGAATGGTTTCGGAGGCAACGAAGCCTCTCGGGGTTCCGACCTTCGTGGCGTTGAACCCGATCATGGTGGACGGAACGGGAATGTGCGGCGCGTGCAGGCTTTCGGTCGGCGGGGAAACGAAGTTCGCCTGCGTGGACGGTCCCACGTTCGACGGGCACGCCGTCGACTGGGATGAACTTTTCTCGCGTCGTGGGGCTTACGCCATTCAAGAGATCGAGGCGCTCCCGCAGGGGGCGGAAGTGGAGCCTCATGTCGGGGCCGGATGCGGCTTTGGCGGGCGCTGAACGGATCAGTTTCCCAGGATTTTCAGATGGATGGAGATATGAACGAGAAATCGAATGCCACGTCGGGCGAAAACGGAAAGCCGAAGAGGAAAAAGATCCCGCGGCAGCGCATGCCGGAGCAGGACCCGAGGCGGAGGCGCAGCAATTTTGAGGAGGTTCCCAAGGGGTATTCCGAGGAAGTCGCGGTGCTGGAGGCCTCGCGGTGCCTCGACTGCAAGAAGCCGGGCTGCGTCGCCGGGTGCCCCGTGAACATCAACATACCGGGGTTCGTGAAGCTGATCGCCCAGGGACGGTTCATCGACGGACTGGTGAAGCTGAACGAGCAGAACGCGCTCCCGGCGGTCTGCGGAAGGGTGTGTCCGCAGGAGAGCCAGTGTGAGGCTCAGTGCATCCTGGGAAAGAAGGGGGAGCCGGTCGCCATCGGGAGGTTGGAGCGCTTTGCGGCGGATTATGCGAGGAAACACGGCGGCGCCCCGGACCCGGAAGCGGCGCCCCCGAGCGGGAAGAGAGTCGCGGTGATCGGCGCGGGGCCAGCGGGAATCACCGTTGCCGGGGACCTCGCCCGGTGGGGGCACGAAGTGGTGATCTTCGAGGCGCTCCACCTTCCGGGCGGGGTGCTCATGTATGGAATCCCGCAATTCCGGCTGCCCAAAGAGATCGTGCAATACGAGATCGGGAAGCTCAAGAAGCTCGGCGTGAAGATCCATACCGATTACGTCATCGGGAAGACGGAAACGGTGGATCAGTTGCTCGGGATGGGCTTCGACGCGGTCTTTATCGGGACGGGGGCGGGGCTTCCCATGTTCCTGGGGATTCCGGGGGAGAACGCCATCGGGGTCTTTTCGGCAAACGAGTTCCTGACCCGTGCGAACCTCATGAAGGCCTATGAGTTCCCGAAGTACGCAACGGCGCCCATACGGCCGCGGCAGGCCGTGACCGTGGGGGGCGGAAACGTGGCTATGGATTCGGCGAGGACGGCTATGAGGCTCGGGGCCAAATCCACCATCGTCTACCGGCGGAGTCGAAAAGAGATGCCCGCGAGGAATGAAGAGATTCACCACGCGGAAGAAGAAGGCGTGGTGTTTCACCTCCTCACGAATCCCATTCGGATTCTCACCGACGAACACCGCAAGGTGACCGGCATGGAGTGCCTCAGCATGGAGTTGGGGGAACCGGACGCTTCGGGGCGCCGGAGACCCATACCCATCAAGGGGAGTGAATTCGTGGTGGAGGCCGACACGGTGATCATCGCCATCGGAAACAGTCCGAACCCGCTGGTGCCTCAGACCTCTCCCGAGATTCAGGTCTCGAAATGGGGGACCATCATCGCCGACATGGAAACCATGGCGACGTCGAAGCCCGGCGTCTACGCCGCGGGGGATATCGTCTCCGGGGCCGCCACGGTCATAAGCGCCATGGGCCAGGGAAAAAAGGCCGCTCAGTCCATCCACAGATATCTCACGGGTGAAAACCCGCCCGGAAGCGAGGCGGCAGAAGCGAAGAGGGAAGAGGCGCCTTGAGGGGGCGGCAAGATGGAAGAACTGGCGGCATACTGGGAAAACATAATGGATGTCCTGAACGATGGCGTCTACATTAGCGATCATACGGGCAAAACCATTATGATCAACCGGATGTACGAACAGTTGACCGGCCTGGATCGGAGGGATCTGCTGGGCAGGCTGGTTACGGAACTGGTGGACGAGGGCAAGTTCGATGTCGTGCTCAATCCGGCCATCGTCCGGAATGGAAAACCCAAGACCGTCATACAGACGACGAAGGTGGGGAATAGAGTTGTCCTGAGCGGATATCCGGTTTTTGATTCCGCCGGAAACGTGGCGCTCGTGGTCACGTTTGTCCGCGATGTCACTTCACTTTCCAAAATGAAGGAACAGCTCGCGTACCAGCAGGAACTGCTGGAGCGGCTGAGCGAGGTGCAGTTCTGCTCCAGGCGCGACATTTTCAGGGACCTCTTCGTCTTCGAGAGCCCCAGGATGCAAGGCCTGCTGAGGCTCATCGATGCGATAGCTGGCACCGATGCAACCGTTCTGCTGCTCGGGGAGACGGGAGTCGGCAAGGACGTCCTCGCGAGGTACATCCACCAGAGAAGCCTCAGGACCGACCAGGCTTTCTTTAAGGTGGACTGTGCCGCGATTCCTCCGAGCCTGGTGGAATCCGAACTGTTCGGCTACGATCCGGGCGCGTTCTCCGGGGCAAGCAGCCGGGGGAAGCCCGGATTCTTCGAGATGGCCCACAAGGGTACGTTGTTTCTCGATGAGATCGGTGAACTGCCGCTGGCCATGCAGGGTAAGCTCCTGAGGATCTTGCAGGACAAGGAGGTCATCCGTATCGGATCGACGAAGGTCAAGAAAACGGACGTCCGATTCATCGCCGCGTCCAACCGGGACCTGGAAGAGGCCGTGAAGGGCGGGACTTTCCGCCGGGATCTCTACTACCGGTTGCAGGTGGCAGTCGTGCAGATTCCGCCGCTGCGGGAGAGAAAGGACGACATTCTCCCCCTGGTCCGGCATTTCCTCAATCTTTTCAATGTAAAGTACAGGAAGAGCCTGACTATGACGCCGGAAACCGAGTCTTTCCTCAAGGGCTATCACTGGCCCGGAAACGTCCGGGAACTTGAAAACCTCATCCACGGGCTGGTGATCATGATCGAGAAAGAGTGGGTCGAGACGGCCGATCTGCCGCCCAATATGCTGGCGATGCCGAAGGATGTGAAGGAGAGGTCCCTGCAGGCAATCATGTCCAACATGGAGAAAGAACTGCTGCGCAATGCCATCGAAACGTACGGTTCGGTCCAGGAGGTGGCCAGACATTTCAAAGTGGACAGGGCAACCATATTCCGCAAGCTGAAGAAGCACGCCCTTAGGTAAAGGCCGTCCCATGGAGCCTCGCGCCCCGCTCGGTTTTCTCATCTCTTGTGGGGATGATCGTTTCGAATGCCGTCCAATTCGAGTGTGCCGGGTGGCCTGGACAACTTGTTGTCCGGGTGCGAAGCGCAAGAGGCGCACAGCGCACCCCCGAACGGGTGCCGCCTCTCAGATCGGCCCGAAACGAAGGGGGGCCGAGGTGAGAGATTTGTTGTTGCAAACATGCGACTGGCGTTGCGAAATTGCGTCAAGCCGCCATCGGTGCTGATTGGAATCCTGCCGCAAGCTTTGCCTGTCTCTTCTGGGTTCGGCGTGGCTTGCCGCTGCTGCAAAACTCGAAGGAAGCGATTTCCCCGTAAAGCCCATGCCCTCATGATTCCTCAGTGCGCCTCCACAGGGAAGGAAACCCGAAACCCAACCGTCATTCCCGCGAAAGCGAGCATCCAGGCAGTTTCTCTGGATGCTCGCTTTCGCGGGAATGACGTGTCCGGATCTGCCCGTATATGGATACGCTTCCTTGTCGAGTTGACCCTTGAATGCAAACGGCGCCGGACCTCGATGAGAAGCCGGAGACGTCAGCCATTGGATAGAGCGCCTCGATTCCTTTTCTTACCGTAACATCGATCGAGTCCTTCCTGCAGAGATTTCCATTCGATATTGCAGGAAGATTCAGGACTCTTCCCAAGCCCTTCGGAGGGTCAAGGCTTTGTTGCAATACTGCAACAAAGCCTTGACCCTCCGAAGGTTCCCGTTCCCTCGTCCAGGCTGCCGATGCCATCCACAGTCCTGCGTTTCGACGTGGGTGGACTATGAAAGGTGGAACGCAACCATGCGGATCGAGGATGGTGAATCAATCTATCTGATTGAATATAAATCATATTTTAGAGATTCTGGCTTCAAGCGTTTCTCAATGACGTTCGTGAAAATCCCCGTCGGGACGGGGGGCGCGGCCACTTTCCGGGCTTACGATAGAGGTGGCATCATGATTGCTTAATACAGATTCAGTAAGTGGAACGACCATAGTTGGGATGACCATCTGCCTCTATCGAGAAGGTTCTGGTGGGGGGTGAGTTGAAACCGGCCGCTGCATGCGCCGGAATCGCCGGGAAGGCAAGGAGCAAGCCATGGATATTTGCTGCGAAGTGCTGTCGCCTCAGGAACTGAGAATTCAGGAAGAGATACGGGGGATTCACAGCGTCTTGGGACGCGAGCGGGTTTACCGAATCCTCGACTCATTCAAAACCGGCAGGCCGGTGATAGACATCGAGCGGGCCAGGTATTTCACCGAGTCTTTCAAGAAGACGGAAGGTCAGCCGCTCATTTTGCGGTGGGCCAGGGCGCTCAAGCACATTGCCGAGAACATCACGGTCTATATAGACGAGGGGCAGCTTCTTGTGGGCCGGGCGGGGCGCCAGGGACGGTACGGCATCCTGTATCCGGAACTGGATGGCGATTTCCTCGACCTGGCTCTGGAACGTCTGCCCAGCCGCGTTGAGTCGCCGTTCAACATCTCCGCGGAAGATGCCCGGGTGGTGGTCGAGGATGTCGCCCCGTACTGGAAAGGGAAGACGTTCCACGAAGCCCTGGCCGTAAGCCTTCCGGAAGAAACGCTGAAGTTCACCTACGATCCCGCGGATCTGCTACGGTCGCGGTTCATCGTGAACGAAACGGCCTCGTTTCGTTCGTCGCTTCAGTGGGTGCACGATTATGAAAAAGTATTGACGCGGGGTTTCGGGGACATTCGGCGCGAAGCCGTCGAGAAAATGGAAGCTCTCGATCCGCTCAGCCCCGTGGACACTCTTGAGAAACGTCCGTTCCTGGAAGCCGCGATCACCGTGTGCGACGCCATTGTGTTGTGGGCCAAACGCCACGCCGCGCTGGCCGCCCGGATGGCCCTCTCCGAATCCGATCCCGTCCGTAAGGCGGAATTGCAGAGAATTGCCGAAATCTGCGAAAGGGTGCCCGAGAACCCTGCCAGAGACTTTCGCGAAGCGGTTCAAGCGCAGTGGTTCACGCAGATGTTTTCCCGGCTCGAACAAAAGACGGGGACCGTGGTCTCCAACGGACGGATGGACCAGTATCTCTATCCGTATTACGTGGCCGACTTGAGGGCAGGTCGCCTCACCGAGGAGGAAGCCACGGAACTCATCGAATGCATGTGGGTCGGCATGGCCCAGTTCATCGACCTGTACATTTCTCCGACCGGCGGCGCATTCAACGAGGGCTACGCGCACTGGGAGGCGGTGACGGTGGGTGGACAGACTCGTGACGGACGCGACGCGACGAACGAACTCACCTATCTTTTCCTGCGCTCGAAGCGCGAGTTCCCGCTCAATTATCCCGATCTTGCGGCGCGGATCCACGGCCGGTCCCCCGAGAGATATCTGTACGAAGTGGCGGAGACCATAAAGGAAGGTTCGGGATTCCCGAAGCTCATAAACGACGAAGAGATCATCCCGCTCCACCTGTCCAAGGGTGCAACCTTCGAAGAGATTTATGACTACGCCGTGTCAGGATGCGCTGAAGTCAGAATGCCAAATCGGGATACCTACACGAGCGGCTGCGCGTACATCAACTACGCCGCCGCCCTGGAAATGACTCTGTACAACGGCCGCATGAAGCTCTACGGGGATGATCCCATCGGCATCGAAACGGGCGACCCGCGCAGGTTCACTACCTGGGACGAGTTCTGGCGGGCTTACCTCACCCAGCAGACGAATTTCATACGGCAGGCCTTCATTCAGCAACGGATCATCATCGCTTTGAGGGCGAAGCATTTCGCCGCCCCGCTTGGTTCCGTGCTGCACGATCTCTGCATGAAGAATATGGTCGATCTCCATCAGCCCAAAATCGAAGGGGGCATCGACCTGGGCTATTTCGAGTGCATCGGGTACGGCACGGTGGTGGACTCGCTGGCTGCCATCAAGAAAAGGGTTTTCGAGGAAAAACGGCTGACCATGGCCGAGGTCATTGACGCGCTCGAATGCAATTTCGATGGCCGCGAGGCGACTCGGCAGATGCTGATGAATTCGCCGTGCTACGGAAACAGCGATCCATACGCCGACAGCATCGCCAGGGCAATCGACAAGGCTTCGCTGGAGTACACGAAGAATTACGCCGGGGAGATCGGCGTACACCTCGACCTGCGCTACGTGCCTTTCACCTCTCACGTGCCTTTCGGAAAAGTCGTGAGTGCGACTCCCAACGGGCGCAGATCGTGGACCCCTCTGGCCGACGGTTCTTCCGCTTCCCACGGCGCCGATATCAATGGTCCGACGGCGATTCTCCTGTCCAACTACAACTCGAAGAACTATGATTATCGGGAACGGGCCGCACGCCTCTTGAACATCAAGCTCTCGCCCAGGTGCGTTTCGGGTTCTGAGGGAACGCAGAAGCTGGTTTCGTTCATCCGTACATTTTGCGACCTGCGGCTTTGGCACATGCAATTCAACATCATCAACAAGGAGACCTTGCTGGCCGCGCAGCGCGAACCGGAGAAGTATCGCAGTCTCCTCGTTCGGGTGGCGGGCTACAGCGCGTATTTTGTGGATCTCTCGCCGGACCTGCAAAACGACATCATTGCTCGGACGGAACACGCGAGCATGTAGGGCGAGGATACGAAGGCGGGCGTGTGAACCTCCCGACGGGGGCCGTGCGGCTGTCCGCCGGGAGAATCCCGCGGGGTGCAGGCGGAGGAGGATCGGCAGTGACAGTGGAAAAACGAGCGTACAGTGGAAACGGTGTCGTCTTCAACATCCAGCGGTATTCGCTGCACGATGGTCCCGGCATCCGGACACTGGTATTCTTGAAAGGATGTCCGCTTCGGTGCGGATGGTGCAGCAACCCGGAATCGCAGAAGCCCGATCCCGAATTGGCTTACAATGCGGGCAAGTGCATCGGAGTGAATGAATGCGGGTTGTGTCTGGCGCAATGCCCGAACGGCGCGTTGCGCGAGGGAGTGGACGGCCGGGTGATCGTCGATCGGGATGCATGCCGGGAGCGCTTTGCCTGCGCCGACGTCTGCCCTTCGCACGCCTTGAATGTATTTGGAAAATGGATGAGTGTCCACGACGTGTTGCGGACCGTCGAAGCTGATGGCGTGTTCTATGCGCGTTCGGGGGGAGGGATCACCCTCAGTGGAGGGGAACCGCTGATGCAGGCTGACTTTGCCTGCGACCTGCTCCAGCAGGCAAGAGGATGGCGCATCAATACGTCCATGGAAACCTGCGGCATGGTGGAGTGGGAATCGCTCGAACGAGCCTGCCGGAACCTCGACAGCATTCTCTTCGACATAAAGTGCATGAGCGGCGAAAAGCACAAAAATTTTACCGGAGTCTCAAACGAGAGGATTTTGGAGAATTTCACTCGTCTCTGTGAGTGCTTTCCCGATCTCGAGAAGTATGTCCGGACACCCGTCGTTCCAGGCTTCAACGACACGGAAGAGGAAATCGGAGCCATCGTGGATTTCCTCATGGATAAACCGAACGTCGAATACGAACTGCTCGGTTATCACCGCCTCGGCCAACCGAAATACTGCTATCTGAACCGGGATTATCCGCTGGGCGATGTTGTCCTCAGTGAAAACAAGTTGAAATTGCTTGGAAAAATTGTAGAGACGCGCATGGCGAAAGGGGTGCCGGAGGGAAAAGGGAGAGGCTCCCTGATCCGGCTGGAAACCGTGGGCGCGTCCCGCTGGAATGGCGTCTTTGAAAGTCTTTGACCCGGACCCCGGAGATTCTCCGGGCGTCGCCGCTAACCAGGCATGAAGGAGTGCTTCCATGGCGTTTACTTCGTTCAATACCGTTTCGCGGATTGTGCACAACTGGGGTTCGATTCAGGCGCTGCCCGATGAGATCAAAAGGCTCGGTGTGAATGCGGCCAGAGTTCTCATCGTGAGCGATCCGGGGATCAAAGCCGTGGGGATCCTCGATCTCGCGGCATCCATCCTCGCCGGAGCCGGACTGGAATCCCACACCTTCTCCGGGGTCAAGAGCGACCCGGCCTTTGATGTCGCTCTGGCTGCCATAGCGGTTGCACGTGAATATCAGCCGGATATGGTTGTCGGGATTGGCGGGGGAAGCAGCCTCGATACGGCGAAGCTCACTGCCGCGATGCTTACGAATGCCGATCCCATAGATCGCTACGTGGGCATGGATCTCATCGAGAAGCCCGGGGTTCCCCTGATCCTCGTTCCAACTACGGCGGGAACGGGCAGCGAGGTGACGTCCATCTGCGTCCTCTCCGATACCAGGAGCCAGGTAAAGAAAGGAATCGTGAGCCCGTACCTGTATGCCCGTACAGTTCTGCTCGATCCGGAGCTGACGACCGGGATGCCTCCGCACATCACCGCGACGACGGGCATGGACGCCCTGGTGCACGCCATTGAGTCCTTTACGGGAAAGCGGGCCACAGTATTCACCGACGCGTTGAATATCCAGGCTATCGAGCTCGTTGGGGCGAATCTGCGCAAGGCGTATAGAGACGGAACCGATCGCACGGCCCGGGAGAACATGCTCTTCGCCAGTTGCATCACGGGCATGGCCTTTTCAAACACTCAGAACGGCCTCGACCACGCGCTCGCCCTGGCGCTGGGGGGCAAGTACCATCTTCCTCACGGGCTCTTGACGGCCTTCATCTGTCCGTGGATGATGGAATTCAACCTGGTGGGAGCGCCGGAAAAGTATGCCCGCATCGCTCGCGCGTTGGGGGAAGACACAACGGGGATGCCCGCGGTTGCGGCGGCAAAGCTGGCCGTGAAAGCGGTGCGATCCTTGCTGGTGGATTTGAATATTTCGCCAAGACTGAGCGCTCACGGAATTCCCAACGATGAATTCCCCGCGATAGCGAAGGCCACCGTGGGGGCGGCGAGGCTCATCAGCAACAATCCCAGGGACGTTACGGTGGAAGACGTGGTTGCGCTGCTGGAAGCCAACTATTGAAACAAGCCATCAAGGAGATTCTCATGATTGACCTGAAGAACATCCCCTCGACAAAGCAGGATCTGGACTCCTATGAAGTGGAAAACATCCTCCATTCGTGGTCCTATCAACCGTCGCAGGCGCCGTTGCGAGTGGTCTCTTCCAAAGGGGTGCGATTCGTGACGGAAGACGGCAGGGAGCGATTGGATTTTAGCTCGTGCTTCGTGAGCCACAACATCGGACACCAGGACCCGCGGGTTGTGGAAGCGATTTGCGAGCAAGCTAAGAGCATCTGCGGTTTTGCCCCGAACTTCTCGACGAAGCCGAGAGCCGTTCTGGCGAAAATGCTCGCCGAGGTCACTCCCGGGGACCTCTCCCGGTCGTTCATCTCACTCGGGGGTACGGAGGCGAACGAGGCGGCGGTGAAGATCTGCCATCAATATACGGGCCGCCGGAAAATCCTGGCGCGCTACAGGAGCTATCACGGTGCCACGGCCACGTCCATGACCCTTTCTGCGGGCGACGCGCGCCAGTGGGCCCAGGTGCTCGGCGGGACGGAATGGGTGTCGGTGCCTCAGCCGTACTGCTACCGGTGCATGTTCGGGCAGAAGTACCCCGAATGCGATCTGCGGTGTGTCAAATACGTGGACGAAGTGATCGAACTGGAGGGTGGTGCGGAAAAGGTCGGCGGGATCATCTTCGAGCCGGTCACGGGAGCCAATGGGATCATAGTGCCCCCGCCCGAGTATTTCCCCCGTCTCCGGGAAGTGTGCGACAAGTATGGCGTGCTGATGATAGCAGACGAGGTGATGTCCGGGTTCGGGCGCACCGGGAAATGGTTCGCAGTGGATCACTGGAACTTCGTGCCCGACATCATGACGGTTGCGAAGGGGGCTACCTGCGGATATCTACCGCTTGGGGTCACGATCATGCGCAAACACATAGGGGATCGCTTCAAAGAGCAGTTTTTCTCCCACGGCGCGACCTATGCGGGACATGCGCTCTGCTGCGCCGCGGCGGTGAGAGTCATTCAGATTTACGAAGAGGACAACCTCATCGAGAATTCCGCAAAGATGGGGAAATACCTGCTCGAAAAGGCCCTGGAGTTGAAGGAGAAGCATCCGTGCGTCGGCGACGTGCGCGGGCTCGGCCTTTTCGTGGGATTGGAACTGGTGAAAAACAAGAAAACGCGGGAACCCATCATGCCCGTCTCCGCCAAGATCCGGCCTGGCATGAATCCCAAGCTCGAGGTTGCCAAACGGCTCGGAGAACTGGGGATGATGGCCATGGCCGCAAATCCCGGCAATACGATCGCCATGGCGCCGCCTCTCATCATTACAAAAGATGAAATCGACGAAGGTGTGGCCAAGATGGATGAAGCCCTCAAGGTGGCGGATGCGCACGCCGAGAAGTAGCCGGCCAGTGCCTTCATCGATGGTTGCCCTCGGGTGACAGGCCTTGTTGAGACTGCCCGTTCTTCCTGGCGGCAACCGTCCGGATGCGACAACCCGTTCAAGAAATGCAAACACGAGGAAACAAAAGAATGAGTCGGCCTGAAAAGGCCGGCCCATTCATCAATCGTTTCTTTTCAATGGGGATTTATGCTTCTTGGATCTTGCAGGAAATGATCATCCGACCCGGTGTTTCACATCGAGATTGTCATCACCTCATCCCGCACACAATTCCGTCCCATCCCTGATAGAGAACCCGAGCGTTCAAATTCCCGATTAGCTCCTCCCTGCTGGGAAGATACCAACGCCAGGTGATCATATTGAAGTATACCAAAACAGCCTCCCCACTATTGATATATCGAATAACTTCAGCAAGTTCGGATGGAAATGTGTCGTTAGTCAGTAGAGTGGATGGATTAGATTTGGATGGAAGCATCTTGGAACTTTTTCCAGTAAGAATATCAATGGCGTCAGGCCCATTTGTATAAATGATGGAATTGTTGGGAAGAGATTTGACAATGCCAATCAAATTCGAGTATTTCCAATGTTTTCCTGTAAAACCAGTACCTTTGTAGTGAAGAGAGGAAATCAACGGGATGGTGGAGTTGAGTTGGCTGACAATGCATAATATGGAAATACAAACAAATGCTATTGATCTATGATCGTCCTTCATATGCGTAGTGGATAACCTATGGAATAAACATAGAACGCCAATAATAATGACAGGATAAAGAGGAGATAATATGCGATCGTCAAGAGGAGTATGCGCATCTATAAATGATATGGAGATGATTAAAAACAATATGTAAACTATTACAAACATTATTGACAAGGATGGGAAATATAATGTTCGATTATGTTGTATGCCATCCTTGGCTCTGACATGATCTCTCAAAAGAAAGGCATAGCCTGTTAAGCAAATGGCAACGAAACATATCAGTAAAGCCTCTCTGACGTATACAGGCCATTCTTGAGGCATAAAAAGCCACGAGGAAAATGTTGAAACAGCTTCATTGACATGTTCATGGGATACTGGATGGTTAGTCACTGCCCTATTAGTCAAAGTGCCGGCAAGTAGTCTGTTCCTGATAATCCAGATGGATATGGGAAGCAGGCTAATCGTGCAAAATACCGTAACTGCAATATACTTCTTAGATGAATCTAATCTCGACAATAGCAATATACATAAACAGCCAGAGACAACCGAACAAATTCCTATATATCTAGTCAAGAATGCAAAACCTATAAAAATCGACGAAGTCACTAGTATCGGGAATTTCGATTTTTCGATATATTCACCTAGCGCCAAAAATCCGGCAAGAGTGAAGAAAATGAACAATCCTTCCGACCATGCAAAGGAATAGATGTAAGTCATTGTGCTTGATGACAAGAGAAACAGGAGGCCGACAACCACAGCAATAGTAAGCCCTCCGGTCTCTCTATAGAGTATCAATCCGGAGAGCGACACAGTCATACCAAACAGAATCGCCTGGATCCATCTCGCGCCGTCCAGGGGATCCAGCCCAATAAGGTTACTCAGTGAGAGGGCAAAAGGGTAAAGAGGCGGGTAATGGGTCAAGGGGGCGCCGGGAGCATGGAAGAAACCGTACCCTTTGAGGAAGTTGCGTGCCACGCCAATGTAGACGGTTGAGTCAGTAGTCACTCCTATCCCCCATGGGGTGGCAAAAATTACAATCAGCGCACCGATGGAGCCGCATATGGCCGTGACTGAGAGAGTGAGCCACGCCGAGGTGTCTTCCTTGGCGGCACTCGAAAGACGCCGCGGGAAATTCACTCCGGCCGACTCGATAGCACCGCGCTCCTGCCTGGAAACGGTCCGAGCGTTCGCCTTCAATGCAGAGTTCTGACCTTGGTGGACAATTTCTTTTCGCATTCGTTTCTCGCTGGCGACAGATTCCCGGCTTGCGGAAAAACCCGCGCGAACTCGGAATAGAAGATGACCCGGCACAACAGTCTGCGGTCAATTTCCTCTCAACAAAACACAAAGGATATTCCTAAGAATATAGGCCTAGTACAGGACGGCGGAAGTCCCTGACCAGTTCCGGTGGGCACAAGAAGGCGTGCCCACCCTACAGTGCCAGCCGCTTGGTAGGGTGGGCACGGTTTTATCGTGCCCACCAAAACGAGTGCCGAATTTCCGCCCGCGTGTACTAGTTACATGTAAATCTTTCTCTGCGCTCTGGAAAGACCAGGTATCGTCTTCCCGCAAAGTTCACAACTAATCCGACAACTGTAGCAGTGGCCGTAGAGAGCCATGCAGGGGCTCCAGTCACTGCAAGTATTTTCGTTATGGAAGCAACAATGCCGACTGAGACAAGCACGACCATGGAATACCATAATATTTCTAATGTTGAATTCCACCTGGCTTTATGGCGAAATAGAAACAGTATACATAATACGTAATTTACAATTGCGTCAAATAAAAAGGCGCATCCTGCTGATAAAATATGCGCAATTCCTGCATGTAACAGTAGAAAAAACAGAGTAATATTTACAAGTGAAGCAATACCTTCAATTGCTAGATAAATAATAAATTGGAGTGGCAGCAATGCTTTACTGGCATTGTAATGGAATATACAATAAATGGCTCGAAAACCGTCCCGCGCACTGATCTTTTTTCCATCAGCATAGGTTCTGCCGTGATAGGATATACCAATCTCATATATGCGAACTCCGATGTGAGCTATTTTTGCTATGATTTCTGGTTCAAATCCAAACCTGTTTTCTTCTATCTCGATTCTATCAATTATGTCTTTGCGGAATACTTTATAGCAACTCTCTATGTCGGTTAGATTCAAATCGGTGAATATATTGGAAAGCAGAGTCAAGAATGCATTACCAAGGTAATGCCAGAAATATAGAACTCTATGTTCCCCATAGGAAAGAAATCGAGATCCAATGACAACATCGGCTCGATCCTTTACTAGTGGACGTATAAGGCGTTTTAAATCAATGGGGTCATATTCCAGGTCTGCGTCTTGAATGGCAATGAATTGCCCAGTAGCATTTTTGAATCCCGTCCGAAGGGCTGCCCCTTTTCCTGTATTGGAGATATGTGCAACGACCCTCACTTCGGGATACTTTCGTTCAAGCTCTTTTGCCAATACTAGACTATTATCACTTGAACAATCATCGACTATGATGATCTCCAGAGTGAGCTTTTCGTCTTTGATAGCAAGAACCTTGTCTATGCATGCTACCAGTGTTCGCTCCTCGTTATAGCACGGTACTACGACTGATAATATTGGCATCGTCACCCCAATGTTGCTGAATACCCGGAATCCTCACCTTTTCATTCGTCGTGCCTGTCCATCCCGGCGTGGGCTGCAGCGTACACTTCCGTGAATTTCTTGTGTCGTGCCCCTGCGTCGAATCATGTTCTAACCGCACAGTGCCCAGTATGCCAGGCGTTTTTGAGTATTCGGAAGGGAAGAATCGGTTTCTGCAATCGTAACGACTATTATATTTCAAAACAGCAGTTGAGCGCCATGGCAAAGCGCATGCGACTACAACAAAAACCGGCTTTTGCCACTCCTTCCCTTCCGCTCCGCGTTCTGTGAAGGTTGTATGGAGCGATTTGCTGGCCACAACATACCGATGGTCTGAACGCTCGCCTCATCCCTGAATTCCTGAGTTCTCCAGGGCAACTGGCGACACGAAGAAAATCTCTCGATGGTTTTCTGATCCCGGGAAAGCGGCAAATTTGGATGGCATGCGGGGAGGACTGCCCTGGCCAAGAGGATAGAATGAATAAAGAAGAGGGATTAACCTCAAAGGTCAATCCCTCGTGTTTGCTGGCGGGGTCGAAGGGACTTGAACCCTCGGCCTCCGGCGTGACAGGCCGGCGTTATAACCAGCTTAACTACGACCCCTATTGTGAAACCTTTGATGGGCGGAACAGGGATCGAACCTGTGACCCCCGGCTTGTAAGGCCGATGCTCTCCCAGCTGAGCTATCCGCCCTCATGTACTCATCCGGGGCAGGCATCCTGCGCTACAGCCCAAACGAGACTCCCTATCTATTCGTTGCGGGCAAGAATGTCAAGAGAATTTTGCATGCCTCAATGCGTGCGAATCTCTTTCCCTTCCGGCGGCGGCGCTCCGGTTCCGAAAGGTACCTGCGGCTTATGCGGCGGCTCGGGTTCCCGGAAAAGGCCGCGATCGTCGTCCGGAACGAGAGCCTTCTTCAATACGTCGTCCATGTGGTCGACACATACGACCTGGATCTCGTCAAGGATTTTTGCGGGAATCTCTTTGAGGTCCTTCTGATTCTCTCCGGGGATCAGGACCTCTCTTATCATGGCCCGGTGAGCCGCAAGAATTTTCTCCTTGAGACCGCCAATGGGAAGGATGCGGCCCCGCAAGGTGATCTCGCCGGTCATGGCCACGTCGTTTCTCACGGGGATTCTGGTGATCGCCGAGACGATGGAAGTCGCCATGGTGATCCCTGCGGATGGTCCGTCTTTGGGTATGGCGCCCTCCGGGACGTGAACGTGAATGTCGAGGTTCTGGTAGAAGTCCGGTTCCACACCCAACCGCGCGGCCCGAGACCGCACGTAGCTCAGGGCCGCCTGTGCGGATTCCTGCATGACCTCGCCCAGTTTGCCCGTTATGGTGATCTTGCCCTTTCCGGGCATCACCACCGTTTCAATTCCCAAGATGTCTCCACCGAACTCGGTCCACGCAAGCCCGACGGCGAGTCCAATTTCGTCTTTTTCTTCTGCGCGTCCGTATCGAAACTTAGGAATCCCGAGGAACTCCTGAACGATTTCTTCTGTCAATCCTACCTTGGTCTTAGATCCCTGACGGACGACCTCCTTGGCTACTTTCCGGCAGACGGTCGCGATTTCGCGTTCGAGGTTCCGCACACCGGCTTCCTTGGTGTAATGACGTATGATGTAGAGGAGGATCTCATCGGAAAAGGATACGTTGTCCAGACTCACGCCGTTGGCCTTGCACTGCTTGCCAACCAGGAAATTCCTGCCGATGTTGAGCTTGTCGTACTCGGTGTATCCGGCGATCTGAATGATCTCCATCCGGTCCCGCAAAGGAGGCGGAATGGCGTGGAGGGTGTTGGCCGTCGTGATAAAAAAGACCTCCGAGAGATCGTAATCCAGATCCAGGTAATGGTCGTTGAAAGCGAAATTCTGTTCCGGGTCCAGGACTTCCAGAAGAGCCGCCGACGGATCGCCCCGGAAGTCCATGCTCATCTTATCGACTTCATCGAGGCAGAAAACCGGATTGTTGCTCTTGACCTTCCGCAGGGACTGAATGATCTTGCCCGGCATGGCGCCAATGTAGGTTCGCCGATGTCCGCGGATTTCCGCCTCGTCTCGAACCCCGCCCAGGGAGAGGCGGATGAAGTTGCGGTTCATGGACCTCGCAATGGATCGAGCGAGGGAGGTCTTCCCGACGCCCGGGGGACCGACGAAGCAAAGAATCGGACCTTTGATCTTTTTTACAAGCGACTGGACCGCGAGGTATTCCAGGATGCGTTCCTTGGGTTTTTCGAGGCTGTAGTGATCCTCGTCCAGAACGCGCGCCGCTTCCTCAATGTCGATTTTGTCCTTCGTCTTTTCATACCACGGGAGCGACAGGATCCAGTCGATGTAGTTCCTGACCACCGTGGCCTCGGCGCTCATGGGAGACATGAACTTCAGTTTCTTGAACTCTCCACGGACTTTGGTGGCGGCCTCGGGGCTGAGCCTTTTCCGTTTGATGCGTTTTTCCAGGTCTTCGAGTTCGGATTTGAAATCGTCCTTCTCGCCCATTTCCTTCTGGATGGCGCGCATCTGTTCGTTGAGGTAGTACTCGCGTTGGGTCTTCTCCATCTGGCGCTTGACCCTGCCCTTGATGCGCTCTTCAGTCTGGTTGATCTCTATCTCGCTACGCACGTGTCCGAAGAGCTTCTCGAGTCGGCTGTGGATCTCCAACGTCTCCAGAAGCCTCTGTTTGGTCTCGATGCCGAGCGGCATGTAGGCGGCGATGGTGTCAGCAAGACGCGAAGGATCGTCCACGGCGGCGACTGCGTCCAGAATCTCTTGTGTGATCTTCTTGTTGATCTTTGCATAGGCGTCGAAGGCCGACCGCAGTCCGCGTTTCAGCGCCTCCATCTCGACGCTTGGACCGGGCGTATCCTCGATGAATTCGACATTCACGTAAAAGAAATCAGGATGTGGGAGAAAATTGAGGATCTTCGCGCGGAAATCCCCTTCCACGAGAACCTTGACCGTGCCGTCGGGGAGTCTCAATATCTGGAGAATGTTTCCCACCGTGCCCACACGATAGATATCGGATTCGCCCGGCGTGTCCGTCTTGGCCTTCGTCTGAGCCGAGAGAAAGATCTTTTTGTCAGACGCCATGGCTTTTTCCAAGGCGTTCACGGACTTGTCCCGTCCTACGAAAAGAGGCGCCACCATGCCCGGGAAAACGACGATATCCCTGAGTGGCAGAAGCGGCAGTGCGAACGACCCGCCAGCGTTCCGATGCTCGTCTTTGCTTCGCGTCAATTTGAACATGTCTTGCATTATCTCCCGCTTGAGCCGAAGCTTTCTCTCAAATGGATCCCCTGGATCTCGAATGGACGTCGAATTCCGTCGCATGCTTCCAGGCCGTCAGGGGCAGCACCTGTTTTTCATGCAGATTCCTGGTTCTGGCCGCGATACAACAGCAGGGGCACAACCTGCTTCAGCAATACGTCTTCGTTGATGATGCACTCCTGAATCTCCGGGTGCGAGGGCAGGTCGTACATGATATCCAACATGATGTTCTCCATAATGGAACGGAGTCCTCTCGCCCCGGATTTTCTCCTGATGGCTTCCTTGGCGATGGCGCGCAAAACCCCTTCGGTGAAACGCAACCTCACGTCTTCCAGTTCGAAGAGCTTCTTGTACTGTTTTGTGAGGGCGTTTCTGGGTTCCGTCAGGATGCTCACCAGTTCATCCTCGGTCAGTTCGTTCAGAGTGGCAATAACCGGCAGACGGCCTACAAACTCGGGAATCATTCCGAACTTCAGGAGATCCTCGGGTTGTATCTGGATAAGGATCTCTCCGATGCTCTTCTCTTCCCTGCTCTTCAGTTCGGCCTTGAAACCCATCCCCTTCACTCCGATGCGGGAATGGATGATGGTCTCGAGATAATTGAAGGCGCCTCCGCAAATGAACAGGATGTTGGTGGTGTCGATCTTGATGAACTCCTGCTGCGGATGCTTTCTTCCTCCCTTGGGCGGCACGTTGGCGACGGTGCCCTCGAGGATCTTGAGGAGCGCCTGCTGCACGCCTTCCCCCGACACGTCGCGGGTGATCGATGGACTGTCGGATTTCTTGGCGATCTTGTCGATTTCATCGATGTAGACAATGCCTCGGGATGCCTTCTCGATGTCATAGTCCGCGGCCTGGATGAGGCTCACAAGGATGTTTTCGACGTCTTCGCCGACGTAGCCCGCTTCTGTGAGCGTGGTTGCGTCGGCAATGGTGAAGGGAACATTCAAGATGCGCGCGAGGGTCTGGGCGAGGAGCGTCTTGCCCGAGCCGGTCGGTCCGATCATCAGGATATTGCTCTTCTGCAACTCGACGTCGTTTTTGTCGAGTTTCAATTCGATGCGCTTGTAATGGTTGTGCACGGCGACCGAGAGAATTTTCTTGGCGCGTTCCTGGCCGATGACATACTGGTCCAATACGTTCTTGATTTCGACAGGCTTCGGGATCTGAGTGGCCCTTGCGGCTTCCTCCCTCTCATATTCTTCGGCGATGATATCGTTGCAGAGTTCCACGCATTCATCACAGATGTACACCGTGGGCCCGGCAATGAGTTTCTTGACCTCATCCTGCCCCTTGCCGCAGAAAGAGCATCTCAGTTCTCCGCTCCGCTCGTCTCGTTTCCTAGCCATTAAAATCCTCCTTGGCCGTTCTTATGGTTCACACCGAAGGACAAACCGTTCATCCCGGCGTCTTTTCTACCGGTCGTGCCATACGCAGCCTGGCGTCGGCAACCTCCGAAAAAGCAATGTTATTATAACCATCGACATTTCTTTTAGCCACCTTTAAATACATTTTCGTACATCATTCGTTACCTTACGACATGCCACAAAACTTGGCTCCCAAACGTCCGGTTCCATTGGCCGATGGCCGAACGAACCGCCGAAGGAGTCACCACCGGGCGACCTGGTCCCGAAGCCTCGACCGCCTCGACGGCGGAGTCGACCGTGGTCCCTGGCACGAAGACTTTCCGGCAACCGGGGCAGGATCTAAAAATCGTTGACACCTTTTACCCTTTATGACAACAAGTAATCGACAAGTCAAAGATTTCCTCGATTGGAATCGAATCCTGAAGGGTGATGGCTTATGGAAACACATTCCAGGGGACACCAGACTCCATGCGGCGCTTCGGGCGGCGATGTCGGCAAGAACGCCGGCAAACCGGTCCTGAGCGTCATCATCCCGGCCTTCAACGAGGCCGGAACGATTGGGAGAGTCGTCGGCAGCGTGTTCGAGGTCGCTCGAAACCTCCACGTGCCGTGCGAGGTCATCGTCGTTGACGATGGGTCGGTCGATGGAACCGGCTCTGAAGCAGTCTCGGCGGGAGCGAAGCTCATTCAGCACCCTTACAATATCGGCAATGGGGCCGCGATAAAGTCGGGCATCAGAAACGCCAGGGGGAGAATACTGGTCATGATGGATGGGGACGGCCAGCACTCGGCTGAGGAAATCCCCGCCATCATCGGTCTGCTCGACAAATATGACATGGCAGTCGCCGCCCGCACTCAGGACGTCCACGAGGCGGCTGTCCACCGGAATTTGGCGAATAATATCTATAACCGCTTTGCGAGCTATGTGTGCGGAAGGAAAATCCCGGACCTCACGTCCGGATTCAGGGCAGTCAAGGCCCCCATCGCCAAGGAAATTCTTCCATTGCTGCCAAACACCTTTTCATATCCCACCACCATGACCATCGCCTTGATTCGGTCCGGGTACAGCGTGGCTTATCATCCTATAAAGACGTTGGGGAGATCGGGTCCGAACAAGAGCAAGATAAAGCTGTTCAGAGACGGCACGCGTTTCTTGCTAATCATATTCAAGATTTCGACCCTGTTTTCGCCGATGAAGATATTTTTGCCCTTCAGCCTGATGACTTTTTCTGTGGGATTGACATATGGGTTATACAGGATATTTGTATGGAAGCTCAGGTATGGTCCTACATCGTCTTTCCTTATTGGGATCTCTGCGCTCATGTTTCTGATCGGGCTCGTCTCAGAACAAATAGCTCAGCAAAGATATGAGAATATCATCTTTTTCAAGCAGGCCGCATCATCCAGGGACTCCGGCAATGAACCGGAATCCAACGGCATGTGAGGCGTTGAGATGAAGTGCACGATCGTCATTTCTGCACACAGTAGCGGGGAGACCCCGGCGCCCTGAGACGCTTTGCGGGACGCTGAGGAACGAGAAGGTCGGCCGGACACCTCATAGACTGTTATAAATTCGGATGATTTGCCGGGCTGAGGCTCCCCAATCGAAGCGCTTCACGTTTTCCATGCCCTTGCCGATGTTTTCTTCGCGGCAGGTTTTGTCCTTCAATATTCTCAACGCTTTCTCCACGATTTCTTCGACGTTCGTCGGGTCGAACATCATTTCTTCATTGCCAACCACCTCTGGAAGCGACGACGTGTTGGAAGTCAGGGTGGGGCATCCGCACGCCATGGCTTCCAACGGAGGAATGCCGAAACCCTCCATGAGACTCGGGTACACAAACAATCTCGCTTTCTGATAGAATGACGGCAAATCGGCCTTCGGGACAAAACCGAGCATCCTGATAGCGTCCCTGTATCTGGATGCGCCGATATATTTCAGGGTCTTCCGAGAATCCCATCCTTCCTTGCCCACAATGACAAGGTCTTCAACGATGTGGTGCCTCTCCTTCATGATTTCGAAAGCCTTCACCAAGGCGATCAGATTCTTGCGCGGCTCGATGGTGCTGACAAAAAGTATGTACTCATGGTCGACGCCATAGGCATTCGCCAGAGCCCGAGATGCTCTTTCCCCGTCTGTCGGGACAATGCCGGGGGCGCAATGGACGACGTGGACTTTGTTCTTCGCAAACTCGAAAGCCTCCAAGATCTCGCGTCTGGTAAAATCGGAATCGGCGACAATGGCGTGAGCTTTTCTCAAAGACGACCGGATGGAAAAATTCGCCAGGACATTTCGGGTATGTCGGTTGAAAGGGTATCGCTTGTACAGGAACAGATCGTGCACGGTGATGACAATCTTCGCATCAGTCTTAAAGATAAAGCCGCCGGGCGAAAAGCGGTGGACAATGTCAAAGCGGCTGGAGTTGGAGCGCAAATACACGCTGTCGGAGAACATAACGGGAAGCCACTTGTGGCGTCTGTATAGAATTTCATTCCGAGCGTAGAGAGGGTTCGAACTCGGAGTAAAGTGAAGCAAATGGTAGGAATTCCGATCATCGATCTCGGTGAGGTTTCGAGCGATATGCTGCGCATAAACCCCTATGCCGGCGGGATTCGTCTCAATCGGGTAGGTGATCAGAGCAATGTTCATATCAGCCAGACCTCATGCCGGCAATTCACCACCAGGTACATTTGCAGATGGCTGCGGGAACCGAAAAGCCGACCGGCATCGGTAGAGAAGACGTACCTGGAGCGGGACGCTCCCACGTCCCGCCACCTGGGTGAAACCGCCGAGGGACGTCGCCTTCGAGTAAATCAGACCCTCTGAGCAGGTGAAAGCAAAGCGAAGTCTGCTTTCACCATTTCTTCTACCAATTCATTGAACAAAACCGTTGGCTTCCATCCCAACTTCATTCTAGCCTTACTTGCGTCTCCCTGGAGAAAAATCACTTCTGCAGGACGATACAATTGCGGATCTACTTCAACATGATCTCTATAGTCAATTTCCAGGACATCGAAGGTATGTTGGAGAAACTCTTCCACAGAATGAGTTTCTCCAGTGGCCAAAACATAATCTTCAGGTTCGGGTTGTTGTAATATCAACCACATCCCAAGTACATAATCTTTCGCGTGCCCCCAGTCTCTTTTTGCACTAATATTTCCCAATTGTAATTTATCCATCATACCTAACTTAATCTTTGCTGCGCTGGACGTTATTTTTCTAGTGACAAATTCAAATCCGCGGCGTGGCGATTCATGATTGAAAAGGATACCCGAAGCACAATACAGGCCATAAGCTTCTCGATAGTTACGTGTTAAATCAAATCCAGCTACTTTTGAAATGGCATATGGTGAACGAGGATGGAATGGAGTATCTTCGTTCTGGGGAGTACATCTGACTTTTCCAAACATCTCACTAGTGCCTGCGAAGTAAAATCGGCATTTTGGCGCCCGCTGTCTGACAGCAGAAAGAATGTTGTGGGTACCATTTATATTCGTTTTCAAAGTCGAAAATTCATCTTCGAAAGAGTATGAAACAAAACTCTGAGCGGCCAGGTGATAACACTCATCCGGCTTGACTGATTCTACGATGCTGAACATACATGCATAATTGTCGATAGATCCACCATGGAGGCATATCTTGTCGAGCAAGTGTGATATCCGACTCATCCGATAGTGGGGATCTTCGATTGCTACGCGTCTGACAATCCCATGAACTTCATAGCCCTTCTGCAAGAGCAGTTCAGCAAGATAGCTGCCGTCCTGCCCGGTAATTCCTGTGATTAGCGCACGTTTCTTGTTCATCCAACCCTCCTGTTTCTCACGATCGACAAGGCATCAAGATCCCTCAACTCGGACAAGGCAGCTTGCAAGATCTTTAGCGATCATCCGGCAGGCTCATTTTGGGGCCGTTTTGATCGGAACGCGCAAGGATCTTGCCTGGATGTCTCACCATTTTTGCACTGCCGGGGGAAAGGCGTCCGGTGGCGAGGTCCGCTATTCATTCAGAACAGATTGATAGACAGCCAGGACTTGTTGCGATATGTTCTCCCAGTTGAACATGGTTTTTGCTCTATGCTTGCCGTTTTCTGCAAGTCGTTGCCTCTCCGCGTCATCTGTCAACAGAGAAAGGATGCTCTCACTCAAGGCGTTCATATCGTTGAATGGCACCAATCGTCCGCTGACGCCGTCTTCAACCACGTCCCGGAGGCCGTCGACATCGGTAGCGACAACCGGCGTTCCACAGGCCATCGCCTCCGCGGCGTTGAGGCCGAATCCCTCGAAAATGGATGGAACAACGACAAGCGACACCTTGTTGTACCATTCGTTCACGGCGTCGTCCGGGAGAACGCCAAGGAAAGACACATTTCGGTCCAGACCGTAACCCTCGACCATCCGTTCCAGTTGTGGCCGCAGGATTCCACTGCCGGCGATGTAAAGGCGGACATTTTCGCATCGCGCCTTCACCAGCGGGAGGGATTTTACCAGAAAATCGATTCCTTTCCGGGTTTCCAAACGCCCCATGAAAAAGATGCTGTTTGGGGTCCTGGACATATCCAGCCCACGGAACTGCGCCTGGTCGACGCCGCAAAAAATCACGGCGGTCGGGGTCCTCAGGTCATACCGACTGTCAAGCGCCCGTTGAGTTGACGGCGAATCACAGATGAGGAAATCAGAATTTCGATAGCTGAACTTTTCCCAGAAGAACAGAAGCTTCTTCCAACTCTGGCTGTTGATGTATGTCGCTTGCTGGTAGTAGGTATGATGGACCGTATATACAACGGGAACCGGCGGTTTCCGGGTCAGGAATATGCCGCCTGCGCCCCCTTGACAATGGATCAGCCCAAGATCGTATTTCTCGATCAAGTCTTCCAAAATGAGGCCTAATTTCAAGGAAAAAGTAATGTTCTTGCCTGCAGAGGCATGCGAACCACTAAATACTTCGACGTGATGTGGATCGTCGATGCCGGGGGAGGGTGAGAAAATGAGAATTTTTCCCGGGTAGCGCAGGCGCATGTGCCTGCTCAGGTCGTAGACATACCGCCCCTGTCCCCACGGCTTGTAAGGGTAGAGGTCGTGGGTGAATATTCCGATGTTTTTCAGCATTGCTGCAATCTTAATGGATTGTAGGATTTCATGGAGAGAAAGACTCTCTTGATCCAATCAATGCCGGTTATGTTGAAAAGAGCGTGTATCAAAAGCTCTTGTATGCAGCCACTGTCTGTCAACATGACTGATGCAGCCGGATAGTCTTAACGAGACTCTGCATAGAACGCAGCACCCTGTTGATCTCATCCATATCGGTCATATTAAAAAGAGTCTGGATAACATAAGCAGGTCTGAAGTAATATTCTCTATATGCTCTTGCAAGTATATGTTTCAGTTCGTGTCTTTCCATATCCAGCGTTTTGACAACTGGACCATACGTCATATCGAATTCTCTAAAACTATCAGCAAGAAGCAGATCATTCGCTTTTGCGTATTCATATAAAGATGTTCCAGGGTAGCACATAGCTATGGAGAACTGAACCTGGTCTGGAGAAACCTTCTTGGCAAACCGTATCGTTTCCTCAATGGTTTTTCTTGAATCGTAAGGAAATCCAAACATGAACCCGCCAATCGTTTGGATTCTATGACGTTTCACCATGCGGACGCCATCTTCTATCTGTTTTAAAGTCAATCCTTTTTTGATCTTATCAAGCACCTCCTGGGAGCCGCTTTCGATTCCCAGCCTGATCATCTTGCAGCCGCTTCGCTTCATTTCGGAAAGCATCTCGTCGTCAACATTGTCCACGCGCCCGTTGCAGGTCCAGATAAGGTTGATCTTCTCTTGCCGCAGTCTTCGGCAGAATTCGATCACTCTCGTTCTGTTCGTCGTGAATGTGCCGTCATCAACGTTGAGCTCCTTGACCCCATAAGTATCGACAAGGTATCTGATTTCTGAAATTACATTGTCGATGCTGCGGAAACGCTGCTTGTGGCCGTACATGTTCTGAGGCCACAAACAGAAGCTGCATTGGTAGGGACATCCGCGGGCGGTCATAATGTTCATGAAGGGTTGACGGGAATACCACGCCTCGAGGTACCACTTCCACGGAATGGTCTCTCGATCGGGAAATGGCAACATATCCAGGTCCGCGGTCAGCTCGCCGTCGCCGTTGTCGACAATCGAAGCACCGTCCCGGTACGTGATGCCGGCCACGTCTGCGAGATTGTGCAGGTTGGCGGCAACTCTTGCTATTTTAGTGTCAAATTCATGGCGGATGGCAACATCGATTGCCGGACACTCCTCGATCACCGCCCTGTGGAAGTATGTCGCATGCGGTCCGCCCACCACGATCCTGGCGCCTGTGGCGTTTTTCAAAGCGGTAAGATTTTGATAATCCGCCTCTATGGAGGGCGTCGTTGTCTCCATGAAGATCACATCGGGCTGAGCCTGTTTGGCCTCCGAGAGAGTACGGGGCAAATCATAGTCCTGGATGACGGAGTCGATGTACGATACGCTGTGCCCCTCCTTTTGCAGTTGGGATGCGCTATAAGCGAGGAAGAGCGGATATTGAAGGAACTTGTCGCTCCGGTGCTTGATGATCCTGTTCTGAGATCTCGTACCGTATCCCTTCCCCGGCCAGGGGGGGTTGATGATCAGCACTCGCATAGAACGTTACCTTTTGAATTTAGCGTAAAAAAAACCGACGGTTTGCACGAGGAAACTCGTCGCCAATAGTGAAAGCACCAGGGGGAATTTCCTGTCGGAACGATAGGTCCGGATCACGTTTCGAGCGGACCACAGCCGCAACGAAATAAAATCGCCCTTGCGGGTCACTTTTTTTGAAAAGATGTAGCTGCTGATTCCTCTGCGAAACTGCCAGATCAAAAAGCCAACAAGGGACTCGCGCGCTCCGTGGTAAGCGACCACTTCCGGACAATATCTGATCGTGCATCCAGACTGCGTCAGCCTGTACGCGAGGTAGCTGTCTTCACCTCCCGCATACGGAAAAGACTCATCGAATCCACCGGCTCCCTCGAAATCAACCCTCCTGATGCCGCAATTGCAGGAACTCAGAGAATTGGTATAACCTTCTTCGGATACTCTCCACACTTTTTCAAACCCCAGGGCGCCGCCCGCGGGAAATCCCAGAGCGGAGATCGAATCACCCACAAGGGTTGAGGGAAGAAGCACGAGCTTCCCCATAACCGCCGCTGCATCGTCTTGTGTGAAGAATCGGTCAAACTGCTCGATCCAGTCGGGAGCAACCGTGCAATCGCTATCCGTGAAGATCAGGATATCGCCCGCACTATGCCTCGACCCCAGGTTCCTGCAACAGGCCGGGCCCCGGTTCACCGGCAACCGCACAACCATGCAGCCGAATCCGCGACAAATTTCAGAGGTGGCATCCAGTGAACAATCATCCACGACGATGATCTCAAAATCCTCCCCGTACGTCTGCCGGGACAAAGAGCGCAATAGCGCCGGCAAGGTGGCTTCAGCATTAAAGGCTGGAATGATGACCGAGTATCTCACTCTTCACCGTCTTTCTTCAAGGCTGTGCGAAAACAAACAGAAGGCAAACAACGGGTTGAGGCAAAAAATGATCCCGGCGGTGCCGGAGACTACAATTATGCTCTTTCCAGCCAGATTTGCGGACATGGGCATCGCCTTGCATGGATGAATCCCGGCAGACCTCCCATGCACTGAATTTCTTGGATAAATTCGATCGTCGCCGAGGCCACAAACCGCTCATCATTTTATCCGAAAGATTGCGGAAGTCAAGGCAAGTGTCGCAGTGACCTGGAACTCCGATATGAGATTGTGGTATAATAATAAGCGAGTTCAAGTTATTATATCTAACTGGCGTATATAATTAAATAAAAAATAGGTCTGAACGTCTTGATTCTTTCTTTTCCTGATAGGCTGGATTTGTCTATGGAACCATCAACTCGTTCAGTTCATCAGGATGGTATTGAGGGCACGTCCCCTCGACAGGCAATGCAATTGCTGCGATCTCGATGAGTGTTCTATTGGATCGCGAGGACGCGATCGGCGAGGGCCAGAATCGCCTGCGCCGCTTTGCTGTTCGGAGCTCCCTTGAGGAAGGGGGATTGGTCTCGGACCGCCTTCGTAACAGCCCTGTCCTGGGGAATTGCCCCCAGATACGATGGATCCAGGTCGAGGAATTTCTTGGCGACCCTGGCGAGGGTTTGATAGGTCTGGAGGCCTTCTTGCTCGCTGGAGACAAAATTGAGCAAGAGATGAATGTGGTTGCGGCCGTAGTCTCTGGTAAGAATCTTGATGAGCGCATAGGCGTCGGTGATGGAAGTTGGGTCGGGGGTGAAGATGATGATGTTGTGGTCGGCAAAGGTATTGAACCAGATCACCGACGATCCGATGCCTGCCGCCGTGTCCAGGAGGACATAATCGAAATGAATACTGATGTTCTGGAGGATCTCCCCGAGTTGGGTCTGATCGTCCGGGCCGAGGGCGACCATGTCGGGCACCCCCGAACTTGCGGGGAGAACCGCATAATTCGGAGTCAGATAAATGAGAGCTTCGAGGGGATCGCCTTCGTGCTGGAGGATGTCCCGGATGGTCTTTTGAACGGACAATCCGAGAAGGATGTCGATGTTTGCCAGCCCGAGGTCGCCGTCTACGAGCAGCACCCGCCGGCCATTCTGCGCGAGAGCCCAGCCGAGGTTCACGGTGACGCTCGTCTTGCCCACGCCGCCTTTGCCGCTGCTCAGGCATAATGTCACAGGGTTCGTTTCACTTCCCATTTTTCCCTACCTCTCGGGGTACACTATCGAGTTGTCGGCAAGCCTAATGCTTCGGCCACCTGGTTATGAACAGCGCAGCACGCTCATCGGTGGTGACCCCTGAGGGTGCGGGGGCTGGAACATTCTCCTCGTAGCAGACACGGTTCCGCCCCTGCATCTTGGCCTGGAGGAGAAACCGATCGGCGCGTTCGATGAATTCATTCGGTGTGAGGACCTGGCCGGATTTGTACACCTCAACACCGAAGCTCGCCGTCAACTTGAGCGAAACGCCGTTGAGATGCAGAGGGTTCTCTTCCATTGTCCGTCTCAAACGTTCGGCCGTGCGCACCGCGTGGGGAAGAGATGTCCCCGGCAATATGAGAGTGAACTCCTCGCCTCCATACCTGCAAGGGATGTCGATGAGCCGAATCCTCGTGCGCAGTATTTGACTGGTCCATCGCAGGGCTTCGTTGCCGGATTGATGGCCGTACAAGTCGTTGATGGACTTGAAGTGGTCCATGTCGAGCATGATCAGGCCCGTAGGCATTGCCGTTCTGCGGGTCCTCTCCAGCTCGAGCTCCAGGGCCTGCATCAGATAGTAGAAGTTGAACAAGCCGGTCAGGGGATCGACCTGTGACTGTTCCGACAACTGGTCGCATTGCTCCTTCAGCCGCTTCGCTTCAGCGGTGACGGGGCATGCGTCTATCCCCGCAGGGCATGCAAGAACAATATCTTCAAGCTCTGACACTCTGTATGGCCTCCCGCATCGAGACAGTGAAAAGGGGTCCACCCGCAATGGGATGACTCAATCGTAAACTGAGGGACGAGGATATTTCAAGAGCGATTTCCATGTCCTTTGGATCAAATCGTCGTTTTATACAGAAAATCGCATCTGACGCAATTTTATATTATGTAAACCCATTCATGCAACTAACCGTATTAAATGTGTTAATGTGCATGGGAAGGAGCGGTTTTCGACAAAAACAATCAGGAGATTCCTGATTTACACATCCCCGCCACCTATGCTTATATTCACCCTCAGAGGGCCGTAGTGACTAGACTACCCCATACTTTCGGTCAGGGAGAGGGTGATGGAAGACAAGGAATCCCTCCCAAGCCCCTTGTCTTCCCAACCCTCTCTCATCTCTCCCAAGGGTGTCAAACGTGTTTTTCATCCAACTCTGAACCGTGCGCTGAGATCCTTCCGCCGTCTCGACCAACGTTGGGGCAGATCAGCATTTTTGCCCCCCAGCCTCTCAATGTTATTGAATTGAGGCCTGTGATGCGTTCCCTCTCCCTCGTTTCAGGAGAGAGGAGGACTTATGTGGTCCGTGCTTGCTGAGGCGGATGTGTGAGGTCCGGTTGAGGCGCAAGGTCGCAGTCCTGCCTTCGTGTTCCCGGCGCATGGCGTGTCCGTCCGATTTCAGCATTGCAGAAATGGGGTCCACCGTGTATCTCATCTTGACGGAGGCTGGAGCGGGAAACGCCCGTGGCCGTCTGCACTGCCATGGTGAGCGCCTCGACGCGCCTTCCTCTCATGTGCCGTCAAAATGCATCTTTGCCCACGGCCGCGAAGGGATGTGTCACGATCGTTTCATGCCGGGCGTTACGAAGTCGGAATTCTGACGCTCAGTTCGCTTCCAATGAGATTTTTCGGGTGCGGTTCGAATGGGCGTCCAGACGCGCTTCTCCGAGTGTCTCTGGACGTCGCATGCCCGCTCGTGCAACGCTGAACCGCCGGTTGCAGCGCGTCGAACCGACGGGAAAGGGGTTATGGTGGCGCCATGAAACGGTCGATTCTGTCAGCATTGGAGGACCGGGTCCTCAACATCGCTCATCGAGGAGCGCGTTCATTGGCTCCCGAGAACACCATCGCGGCAGCTCGGAAGGCTCTGGCCGTGGGCGCCGACGCCTGGGAACTGGACGTGGGCGTGTCCTCCGACGGCGAATTGGTTGTTATCCACGACAAGTTGCTGACGAGAACATCCAACGTGAAGGAGGTGTTTTCTCGCAAGATTTCCATGAGGGTCCGCGACCATACGCTCGACGAACTCCGTCGGCTCGACTTCGGGTCCTGGTTTTGCCGGGACGATCCGTTCGGGACCATCCAGGCGGGTTTCGTCTCAAGGGAAGATGCTCTTGCTTATACGGGCGAGAGGATTCCGACCCTCAGGGAAGCCCTTGTGTTTACCAGGGAATCCGAGTGGTTGGTCAATGTGGAGATAAAGGACTTGGGGCGTGTTCCAGGTTGCAGGAACGCCATCGAGAAGGTATTGGCCGCTATCGAAGAAGAGCAGATGGGGGATCGTGTTCTCATCTCGTCTTTCAACCACGGGTATCTCGTGCAAGTGCGGAATTTGAATCCCCACATCCCCACCGGCGCCCTTGTAGAGACTGCACATCCCGATCCGGTGCGACTGTTGCGCCGTCTGGGAGCGCAGACCTATCATCCGGCGAGTACGGCCTTTCGCGTGCCCGATGTTGGGGCGCTGCACGATGCGGGCTATAAGGTTTTGGTCTGGGTGGCGAACGATGAAAAGCAGATGCGAACCCTTGTGGGGGCCGGCGTCGACGGCGTCTTCACTGACTTTCCCCACGTGTTGAAGGCCGTGATGATTTCGGCGACGGATTCGACGGGGATCTGATCCCCCGTCCGGTGCGGAGGAGACCCAGAGACACAATTCCCACTCCGGATTTCGATGGCGCTCGTATCCGGGGACCGGGTAAACGGAGGCGTCCCGATGCTGATTTTGCTGCTTGCCGCCCTTCCACAGGAATACGGGTCATTCAAGAGACGATGCGGACCCTGGACGCTTCTCGCGCGACGGCCCTTCCGCTGGTTCTCCGGTGATTTTTCAGGGAAGCAACTCTTCCTCGTCGAAACCGGCATGGGGGGGAGCCGGATGGCGGAGGCCATGGAATGGGCTTACGGAAAGTGCCGCCCGGACCTTATTCTGGCAATGGGATTTGCCGGCAGCCTTTGCGGCGATCTGGCGGTGGGGGACGTGCTGCTGGGCCGGGAATCGGTGCTGTACGATCACCTGACCGGTTCAGCAGAGGCTGAAAGATTCTTGCTGACCGTTCCGGAGACTCTCATTCGCTGCTTCAAGGCACGGGGCGTGACGGCAGGAATGATAGTTACGGTGAGGCAGCCGCAGTCCAAAGCGGCTATGGCGGGATGTTTTGCCGGGTCGCCCGCGGTGACGGATATGGAGACTCATGTGGCTGCGCGATTTGCATGGGCTGCGGGGGCGCCTTTCTTGTGCTTTCGCAGTGTCTCCGATGGCCTGAACCATGAAATCGACTACGATCTGAACGCCATCACGGATTCCGAAGGGAGAGTGCAAGTACTGAAGGTTATGGGCGCCGTTCTGAGGAGGCCGGGACTCTTGAGATCCTTTGCCCTTTCATGGCGTCGTTCGCTCAAGGCGGCGAACAGGCTGGGGGAGGCTCTATGTGATTTCCTGAATCTTCCCTTGCCGACCCTCTTGAATGTGGCCGGAGAGTGCCGGGTTGGATGCCGGAGAGGGGATGGGAATTCTTGATTCCGGGTACGGGAAATCTTCTAAGTGACGTTCCATGGCGCCCTGGGCGACATGCGCCAGTTTATACATGGTGAAGAAAAGGGTGTAGAGCGTTGGGAAGAAGAGGATGAGGCATCCCACCATTCCGAGGAGTGTTTCGCCTATAAGGAATGTGACCGTCAGGTTGAACATCAGAATGGAAACGTAGAGCACCGGGCCGAGAAACCGCAAAGCCGCCAAACGGTGATAGGCGACAGGGTTGAACCGGCGCATGGCGGGAACGCGGTCGAGCAGTTGAAGGGCGCCTATCATGGCGAAGCCCACCAGAAGCCATCCTCCGAAATTGCTCATGGGAATTCCAAAATAGAGACCCTCAGTGCGATAGCCGTAGATTTGGCCCAGGAACCAGCGGCTGCCTTGCAGGGCGACCGGATCGATGATGATGTCCAGGAGGACGAATAGAAAGGCTCCGAGAGTGAGCGTTTGCCAGGAGCGGCGCAGACGGTGAGTTTCCAGGATATAGACCGGCCTCGAGAGGGACAGGGGACTCAAGAGGAAAATCGCCATGGAATAGCTGCAGTAGGAGAGAAAGACATAGGAGAGCGAATCCATGAACGGTACGCCGAAAACCCACAGCTCCCGGTCCACGGTAGCCGGTATATAGAAGTAATCTCCATAAGGAAAACCCCAGTGGATGGAGGAGAATTCCGAAAGCCACGCGATGCCGTACCCCAGGGGAAGGAAGAGGATGGTCCTCCGCCATCCCAGGTGAACGCACGAAGCCGCCAGATAGACCGCCAGGAAAACGAATACGTAGGGGCGAAGCAGAACGGTACCCAGAAGGAGCCTCAGGATCTCATCCATTGATGCTCCACCTGGCCATACGCAGAAGATCCTTCCCGCTCATCTGGAGGGCGACTGTAGGTTCGTAACCGCAGTGGACCATGCACTGACTGCATCGCTCGTCCTGCCCGGAGACGTAATAGTCCCAGTCGGTCTTCCCCATCAGCTCTGAAAACGCCGGGTAGTGAGCGTCAGTGATGAGATAGCACGGCGACTTCCAACCCTGAGTGTTTCGAGTGGGATTGCCCCACGGGGTGCATCGCAACGGGCGATCGCCACAGAGAAAATCGAGATAGAGCGGGTTGCTGATGATGGGGAATCGGTGCGCCCACGCCCGAATATGCTGGAACTTGTCCATGATTTGATGGCGGGTGAGGAAAACGTCCCGAATCACCTCCTCATAGCTGAAGCCGGGCGCCACGAGAATTCCATCCACTCCTGCACGGGTGAGTTGGGTGAAAAGTTTTTCCAGATCGTCGACGTCGGTCTCGCGGTAGACCGTCGTATTGGTGCTGACCCTGAAACCTCTCTTCTTGGCGGCGCGGACTCCCGCCAGAGCCTTGTTGAATCCTCCCGGCCTGCAGATGATCTTGTCGTGGATTTCTTCTGTTCCATCGAAGTGGACGTTCCAGGTGAAGCGGGCATCCGGCCGGAAATCCTGAAGGGATTCTTCCAGGAGGAGACCGTTGGTGCAAAAATAAATGTGCTTTTTACGAACGAGCAACTCGCTCACGAGATCCCGAACGCGGGAGTAGAGGAGGGGTTCTCCGCCGGTTACGGTCACGACAGGCGCGCCCGCTTCGTCCACGGCCTGCAAACACTCGTCCAGGGTCATCTCGAGGTGCAGAGTGTTGTGGTACTCCACGATCCTGCCGCAACCCGAGCAGGTGAGGTTGCATCGATGTGTGGGTTCGAGCATCAGGACGAGCGGAAAACGTTCCTCTTTTTGAATTCGCTTCCCGAGCAGATAACCCGCCATGGAGACGTACAGGCTTAAAGGAAAACGCATGGAGTCTTCGACCTTCCTTTTCTTATTGGCGCACGTAATCGTTTTGCCGAAACCATGCAACCGCTTCGCGCAAAGCTACCTCCACCGGGGTTTGTGGCAGTCCAAGCTCGCGCCTCGCCTTGCCGGCGTCGAAAAACATGCGGCGGTGAGCCATCCTGACACCCTCGAGGGGAATGAGCGGAGGCTTTCCCGTCAAGGACGAAAGCATTTCACAAAAATGTCCAAGATACAAGACCGGCGTGTGGGGAAGTCGAAGGCGCGGCGCCCGGACCCCCGAGATTCGCTCCAGGAGGAGGAAAATTTCAGCAAGGGTGAGGTCTTGGTTTCCGAGAATGTATTTTTCCCCGACGCGCCCACGTTCCATGGCGAGCAGATGCCCCATCGCGACATCCTTTACATGGACGAGGTTGAGGCCGGTGTCGAGATAAGCGGGCATGCGCCGGTTGAGAAAATCCACGATGATCTTGCCCGTCGGGGTTGGCTTGCGGTCGCCCGGTCCTACTGGTGTGCTGGGGTTGACTATGGTGAGGGGCAACCCTTGCGCCAGGAATCTCTCTGCTTCCCGCTCCGCCAGATATTTCGACCTTTTGTAATGACCGATCATGTCGGCGAGGCACACTTTGGTTGTCTCGTCCGCCGGAGAACCGTCTTCGGTGAGTCCGAGCGCGCCGACGCTGCTGGTGTAGATCGCTCGTTCCACTCCGGTTTGCAGGGCCGCCCCCAGGACGTTCGCCGTACCCTTGACGTTGCTCTCGTATATTTCCTCCGGATTTTTCGCCCAGAGCCGGTAGTCCGCGGCCACATGAAAAACGGCCCGGCAGCCCTCCACGACCTGGCGAACGCGTAGGAAGTTCCGAATGTCGCCTGTTACCCACTCAACGGATGAACCGGGAAATGACGACGGGACCGGGGACGATTCGCGTCTCAAGGCGCGGACTCTCCAGCCACGTTCCACCAGCGCATGCGCCACGTGGTAACCGATAAAACCGGTTGCTCCGGTAACAAAGGCAATCTTCATGGTTCGCGCCTCCAAATCGTTTCAACGATGCGCCGTGGCTGAGTTGTCCTCATATAGCACAGATTGGACGCCATTTTCAAACCCCGCAGAAAGATAGGGCACCCCCGCCGAATCAATCCTGCCCCCAGTTGAGCTTGTTTCGAAGGATCTCGAAGTAATCGATGGAAGGCGTCATGATAAGGCGAAGCGGGTTATCGGCCTCTGAAACCAAAACCTTGTCCGAAGGCGTCAATTCGCAGCCCACCTGGCCATCGCATGTGAGGGTCACGTCCTTGTTGTGTTCGCTGAGTTCCACCTCGATGATGACGTTGGAGGGGAGGATGATGGGACGGTTGGCGAGGGTGAACGGGCATATGGGCGTAAGGATGATCGTTTTCGCCGTGGGGTAGACGATTGGGCCGCCTGCGGACAGATTGTATGCTGTCGATCCCGTGGGAGTGGCGATGATCAGGCCGTCACCGCGGTAGTGAGTCAGGTGACGGCCTGCGATGGCGGTTTTGATGCCCACGATCCGCGCAATGGCGCTCTTATTTATCACGGCGTCGTTCAGCACTCTGTAACGATGCGTCATCACGTTCTCGCGCATCACGGAAACGTCGAGGCGCATGCGCTCTTCGCATTCATACCCACCATCGAGGATGGCTTTGAAATCCCGATAGCAGGCTTCTTTCTGGATCTGGGTCAAGAAGCCGAGGGCTCCGAGGTTGACGCCGATAATGGGCGTGAGACGCTCTTCCAGAACGCGGGCCACGCTCAGCAAGGTCCCGTCCCCCCCAAGCACGACCACTGCATCGGCGGTTTCGGGGATGCTGATTCGGCAGCGATCGGATGTCGAGGAGTATCTACCGACGTTTTCCTGGGAATCGACTGTCAGCCCGTATTCCCGTTGGAGCCACATTTTGAGCTCTTCGGCCAGCCTGGCGGCTTCCGGCCGGCCGTGTTTGTAGACCAATGCAATCTGACGCATGGTTTCACCCTCCTGTATGCATCAGTACCAAATTATTAACGGCAGACTCCAAATATCGGCCGAAAACAGTTTGAAAAATTGAAATATTTGAATTATCCTGAGTAACTTACACAGGGACATCGTTTTCTCTTGAGAATTTTGTTCGCCCGTTTCGCTCCGAACGGGAGCAGCAGATGGCGCTCAATGTCCTGCAGGGCGAATCGAAGAATATGACGCCGATCGGATAGTTCTTGACGTTCTCCGCCCTCGATCGGAGAACCGTTCGATTCTGCTTGAGAATTTCACCCGCAGGTTTCAGGGTGGTCCAAAAGGAATCGTCGCGCTTGAGTCGCCCACGGGACGCACTTTGCCATGGCGAATGCAACCGCCGTCTCACGAGCGGCACTTGAGACGAACGCTTTGGAAGGATGAGCCGCGATGGACTCTCGCTTATGCGCCTCCATCGTGAAATTCCCTGCTGTCGCCCGAAACGGCGTGCGCTGATTTCCTTTTCGTCATCTCCGCAGGCGGAATGCACGTTGCCCGTATAGCACATGGGAAACGAAGTTGCTAGAACAACGGGAAGATTACTCAGATGATTCTCTCGACAATTTCTTTGCCGAAACCACCTTCTCAAAGAATACTGGTTGTAGACGACGAGCAGCAGGTCTGTGAGGTCCTGGTGGAGGCCTTGACCTATATGGGGCATGATCCCGACACCGCCAGGGACGGCCGGGACGCGATGGAGAAAATTGAACGCGCGCCATTCGGCGTTGTCATAACTGACATGGATATGCCGCGCATGGATGGCATGGAGTTGATCAGACGCCTGGTCGAGAGAAAAAACGGGGTCGACATCATTGCCATTACCGGCCACACGATGAAATACAAGTATACCGACGTGGTTGCTGCGGGAGCTGCCGACTTTATCACGAAGCCCTTTACGTTGAACGAACTGGAGGCAAAGCTCAACCGGGTGATCAGAGAACGGCAGCTTGTGGAAGAGTTGGAGCGGCTCGCCATTCGGGACCACCTGACGGGGCTCTATAACCGCCGGTATTTCCAAAAAGCGGTGAGAATGGAGGCCATTCGGGCCTTGAGGTATAATCATCCGCTGTTCCTGTTCTTTTATGATGTGGATCTTTTTAAGGAGTACAATGACTGGAAAGGACACCAGGCGGGAGATGAACTGCTGATCCAACTGGGGAGGGTTCTGGAGGCGTCGATTCGCGAAGATGTTGATTCAGCCTACCGATACGGGGGCGACGAATTTTTGGTGCTTCTGCCCTATTTGCCTGAAGGACAGGCGGCAGTGGTGGCGGAGAGGATACGGGAAAATTACGGCCGTCTCCGATTTGCCCCGACTACTCTCTCGGCGGGGGTTGCGCAGTTCAGACAGGCCGGGACCAGCATCGATGACGATGTGAACGATTTTATCCGGCGCGCCGATGCGGCCCTCTATCATGCTAAACACGATTTAGGACGCAATTGCGTGCATTTTGACGAGTAATTGTGCGTCAGAATCCGATTTTGCGACATATTTCCCGAGGGCTTCCGCTTTTTTCCTGCCTTATTTCCGTGCGTGACTTCTTTGCATGAGGTTTTTTCTTGACACGGGTCACCCCGTCCTTTATATAGTGCACAACTTCCGTGAAGAGACGGATAAACGATGGAGAACGCTCCGAAATCGAGAGAATTTGAATCAAGTGCGGAGCGGAGCGTGGGTGGGTTTTTGGAAAAGGGAATCTGGTGCGTTGACATAAATTTCGTTCTTGCGTAACCTGCATGATTGATGAGCCATTTGGCATGAAAATGGAAACTGGCCCGCCCTAAAAGTTTGGTTAGTGCGTCCATCAGGCATGATGGCTGGAAACGCGAAGCCCTGAAGCGTTTTCGGAAGTCGCGCGGTGGCATCTCCGGTAATTGGGCGGCAGAAAGATCAAGTGTGTTATGGCGGGACCCCGAGGGATCTCGCAATAAACAGGGAGGTGACTGCCATGGGCATGGGCAAACCCGAGTTTGGTTTTGGGGTTCACTTGATGGTGGATGGGTATGGTTGTGATCCGTCTGTGCTTGAGGATATGGGCCTCATTTATAATTTTTTGGATGACTATCCCGCGCAAATGGACATGACCAAAATCATGCCGCCATATGTTTTCCGTTACAACGGCTCCGTCCCGGAGGACTGGGGCGTCTCCGGATTTGTGCTCATCGCTGAAAGCCATATCAGCGTCCACACTTTTCCGGACAAGCGGTACCTCAGCCTGGATATGTTTTCCTGCAAACCCTTCGATACGCAGCAAGCGGTGGAGACTATTCAGCGATACTTCAAGATCCAGAAGTATGAAATGAAGGTCATGGATCGGGGGCAGGAGTTCCCGAATTCCATCCACGAGTCCGCCCAGGTTGTCCGAATGGATCGGATGCTCAAGCAACGTTCGAGGTAGGAGTCGACTGAATCCGCGCAAAATGCTGGGGCTCGGACTGAGGGAAGGTCCGAGCCCCATTTTTCTTTTCGACGTCTGCATTCTTGCTTTCGCCTCGGCTTCGCTCTGGTGAAGAAACGGCATAGTCGCCTGCGCTTCCCTGGTTCGTCGAGGTACGTGAGTTTGTCGGGACCCCCGCTGGTCCGAAGATTTTGTTGGACACCCCGAGTTCATGTTGTTAAATTAACACGATACGGGTGAGAGACGCCTGGGGGGCGGTGCGCTTCGATGGAGCGTCGGGAACTGTCGTTGGAGAGTTCGGCGTAAGGGTTTCAAATCATAACGAGAGGTGGGGATCAGACGTTGGCAGAGGAATCGGGAAGAGGATTCCAGGATTGGCTCAGGATGTGTTTCCGCCGTCTTGCTCGCGTCAAGGAATCTGAGGATATTGAAAAAGAGATCGAACAACTGATCGAGGAAGGGGAACAGCGGGGCATCATATCTGAAGACGAGGGAGAAATGATCCAGGGGATCTTCTCCTTTCGAGATACGATTGCACGTGAAATCATGGTTCCTCGAACGGACACGGTCTGTGCGCACTCGGAGATGAATATCAAGGATATCATTCAGTTGATCATCCAGAGCGGGCATTCTCGAATTCCCGTGTATCAGGACAACGTGGACAATGTGATCGGAACCCTTCATGCCAAGGATCTCCTCGGCTACTGGGGAACCGAGAAGTTCGATGTTCGGAGCATCTTGCGGATTCCCTATTTCATTCCCGAAACGAAAAAGATAAGCGAAGTCCTCAAGGACCTCCGGGACAATAAGTCCCATATGGCGGTCGTGATCGACGAATATGGCGGAACGGCGGGCATTCTCACTCTCGAAGACATTATAGAGGAAATCATCGGTGAGGTCATGGATGAGTACGATGCCGATGAGAAGCTCATCGTGGAGCACGAAGACGGATCCATCTCCGTCAATGCACGCCTGGACATCGAGGAATTGGAAGACTATCTGAACGTGGAGTTGCCGGAGGGAAAGTTCGAGTCGGTCGGCGGTTTCGTTATGAGCCTCCTGGGAAAAGTTCCCGTTACCAATGAGAAATTGGTTTTCGAAGATCTCGAAATGGTGATTGAGGCTGCAAACAGCAGGAAAATAGACAAAATCCGTATTCGCAAGATCGGTTCTCCTGGCGCCGGGCCGCTATCTGCGGCGGAGATTTCCCGATGAGAACGGGTCATTCATCTTCGGTCGCGGGCAGGGATGGCTCCAGTCTTCCGGCCGTTGCGGCGTGCTGCTTCGTCCTTCCCTTTTTGTGAGTCACGAGGGCTCGCGGCCTCCTCCTTTTCGACCCCTGTCCCGAACATCATTGAGAAACGCAGAGTCGCGTATGTCGCCTGTAGACGTTTTGTTGAGCATCCTGAGCGGAGTGTTGTTGACGGCCGGATTCCCGAGCTTCGACCTGTTTTTCCTTTCCTGGATCGCCTGGGTTCCACTGTTGGTCGCTCTACGCGGAAAGCGCACGGGAGAAGCCTTCAGGCTCGGGTATGTTTGTGGTTTGGTTCATTATGGCACTTCCCTCTATTGGGTTCGGTATGTCGTCGACCACTACGGAGGACTCGGTTTTCCGCTGGCCATGGTCGTTCTCCTCATCCTCTGTGTTTATCTCGGGGTTTATCCCGCCCTCTTCGCCGTCGCTGCGAAGAGGCTGGAACGACGGCCTTTGCTATGGGTTTTCGTCCTTCCTGCGGTTTGGGTTACGATCGAATGGATCAAAGCACACGCTGTGACCGGATTCCCCTGGGGAAATCTCGGCTATACACAAACGGCTTTCAGACCGCTCATCCAAATTGCCGACGTCACGGGAACTTACGGTGTCAGTTGGCTGGTGGTCCTGGGCAACACATCCATCGCAGCCTGGTTCATGCGGCCTCGCGTCCGGTCGGGCATCCTCGTCTCCGCGCTCCTCATCGGCGCGACGGTGGTCTACGGGTACTTTCGCCTCGAAACAATCGAACAGCTCCAGGATCGCGCGAATCCGTGGACGGTTGGCGTCGTACAGGGGAATATCGACCAGAGTCAAAAGTGGGACCCGGCTTTTCAACAGGAGACTCTCACTCGCTACCGGGAACTCTCGCTCAAAGCTATGGAAAACACGCCACGGCCGGATCTCCTGGTGTGGCCGGAAACGGCCGTTCCTTTTCTGTATGGGATTGAAGAGAAACTGAGCGTTCAGGTGAATGGCATGGCGAAAGAGGCCGGCGCGCCTCTTCTTTTCGGGAGCCCAGGGGTGACGTGGGTGGACGGAAAGACGCGTCTTCTCAACAGGGCCTACCTGGCGGACATTGGGAATCATCGGGTTGCCGCCTACGCAAAACAGCACCTGGTGCCGTTTGGAGAATACGTTCCATACCAGAAGATCCTGTTTTTCGTGCATCGTCTGGTGGCGGCGGCGGGGGATTTCGTTGCGGGGACGGACGCCTCGCCGATGAGGCTGGACGGCCGCTCCTTCGGGGTTTTGATCTGTTACGAGGGCGTTTTCCCCGATTTGTCCAGAAAGACGGTGGAACTTGGCGCCACGTCTCTGGTCAACATCACGAACGACGCCTGGTACGGGAGAACCAGCGCGCCCTATCAACTACTCCAGATGGCCAGATGGCGCGCGATCGAATTCCGCGTGCCTCTGATTCGAGCGGCCAATACCGGCGTGAGCGCGATAGTCGATGCGACGGGTGCGGTCCTGGGGAGCATTCCCTTGGACGAACGGGGCTTCCTGGTGCGGGCGGTCAGGCCCTTCCGAACGCTTACGTTGTACGCCCGATGGGGCGATTTTTTCGCCTGGTTTTGTGTTCTGGTTGCTGGCTGCGGGATTGGTTATGATGCCCTGCGGCGGGACTCTACATAATGAATATTTCAAGGAAGGAACAGTCATGACAATCGACATCGGAGAAATCAGAGCTGCCCACAAGGATCTTTCTCAAAGACATCATATTATTGGAGGGCATCTTTGACATCGAAGGCAAGAGGAAACGTCTGGCGGAACTCGAAAAGATTCTTCTGAAACCGGGCTTCTGGGACACCCCGGAAGACGGGAAGCAGGTGTTGAAAGAGCGGTCTGACCTTACGGGTATCGTCAACATCTGGCAGCAGTTCTTGGACGATCTTGAAGAATGCGGAATCCTACTTGAAATGGCTGTCGAGGAGGGAGACGAGGAGACATTCGTGGAGGTCCACGAGAAGACGAAGGCTCTTCGCAAGCGGTTGAGGGACCTCGAACTTCGTCAGATGTTGTCTGAAGAAAACGACGATAAGGATGCGATCGTGAGCATCAACGCGGGCGCTGGGGGCACGGAGGCTCAGGATTGGGCCGAGATGCTCCTCCGTATGTATCTCCGTTGGTGCGAAAAAAGGAACTTCAACGTGGAGGTGGTCGATCTCCTCGACGGAGAGGAGGCGGGAATCAAAAGTACTACGTTCACCGTCGCAGGGTCCTGCGCCTACGGTTTCCTGAAGGCGGAATCCGGGATTCACAGGTTGGTCAGGATTTCGCCATTTGATGCCAGCGGCAGGAGGCACACTTCATTTGCCGCGGTTTTTGTTTACCCGGAGATCGACGACAGGATCGAAATCGATGTGAAACAGTCGGATCTCAGGATCGATACCTTTCGTGCAAGCGGCGCAGGCGGGCAGCATGTGAACAAGACGAGTTCCGCCGTGCGAATCACTCATCTGCCGACGGGCATCGTGGTTCAGTGCCAGAACGAAAAATCCCAGCACCGCAACCGGGATATCGCCATGAAGATTCTGAGAAGCAGACTGTATGAGCGCGAAAAGCGCCAGCATCAGGAAAAACTGCAGGAGGTTCATGACAACCTGGAAGATATTGCCTGGGGCAATCAGATCCGTTCGTATGTTCTGCAACCCTATCGATTGGTGAAGGACCACAGGACCGGAATGGAAAAAGGGGACGTAGAGAGCGTGCTCGATGGCGAGTTGGATGAATTCATAGAAGCCTATCTCATGAGCCGCCTGAATACGCGGGAGCGCGCTGTAGTTGCATGACCGTCCGCTTCGCTCTTTGCCGCCATTCGGGGCTTTGGCGCCGAATGGCGGCAAGTTGGAGACGACCGTTTGTCAGATATTGTTGTAACCCACTTCGCCGTGGAGTTCCTTATCCAGCCCGGCCCACTCCTCTTCTTCCGTTACCCTGAGTCCCATGGTTTTATCGAGGACATAGGCGATGATGTACGTGAGGACGATACAGTAGACCCCGACGGAGACGATTCCAACGATCTGAATGCCCACCTGAGCCGCATGCCCGTAGAAGAGCCCCTGGCCTCCCACGGAGGCGAACAGGCCGGTTGCGAGGGTCCCCCATACGCCGCCGACCCCGTGGACGCCCACAACGTCCAGTGAATCGTCATACCCCAGTTTGTATTTGATCCTCACCCCGTAGTAACAGGCCACACCCGCGACCAGCCCGAGGAGGAGCGCCCACCCTGGAGTGATAAAGCCTGAAGCCGGTGTCACGGAACCCAGGCCCGCCACGATTCCGGATGCGAGGCCCAGGGCGCTGGGCCTCTTCAATAGCCACCATTCCATCATCATCCACGCGAATGCGGCGGCGCATGCCGCAACCATGGTAGTGGTGAAAGCCAGGGCTGCATTGGCGTTGGCTGCGAGGGCGCTTCCCGCGTTGAAGCCGAACCAGCCGAACCACAGGAGGCCAACCCCGAGGAGGGTCATGGTGAGGTTGTGCGGAACGAACATCTCGGAGGGGTACCCGTGGCGCTTGCCGATCAGAAAAGCGATGGCCAGAGAAGAGACTCCGGCGGAGAGGTGCACGACCATGCCGCCCGCAAAATCCATCACCCCAAGCTTAGCCAGCCATCCGCCGCCCCAGATCCAGTGAGTGATGGGGTCGTAGACGAGGAAAGACCAGAGCAGGACAAAAACGAGATAAGTGCTGAATTTCATTCTCTCAGCGATGGCGCCGCTTATGAGGGCCGGAGTGATGATGGCGAACATGCCCTGAAACATGACGAAGATATAGGTCGGGATGGACCCGGTTTGCGACTCAACGCCGGTCCCGGCCAGGAAAAGCTGAGTGAAATCCCCGATGAACCAGTTGCCGCCTCCAAAAGAGAGGGAATAGCCGATTGCGATCCACTGCAAGCCCACGACTGCCAGAGGGCCGAAGGAATGCATGAGAGAGCTCAGGACGTTTTTCCTCTGAACCATTCCACCGTAGAACAGGGCGAGTCCAGGGAGCATGAGCATGACCAATGCCGAGGAGACCATCATCCACGCGGTGTCCGCTCCGTTCAACGGAGGCTGGTCTGCGGCGAAAGCGACCCCGCCAACGATGGTGATCCCCAATGATGTCCCCTGCAGAATCGCCTTGGCCAAGAGACGCCTCCAGGGGGACCGATGTTTTTGCTCCCGGAAAAGAATACGACGCATAAAGAAATCTCCATGGTTGGAAAGGCTGGAAGACTGCGGGCAGTTCGCTTCCGAAGCCGCAGAGTGCACAAAATGAGTTGATTGCCGCGAATTGTCCGGAGCATTTTGTCCGGAAGCGCTGCTTCTTCTCTGTTCCCACGCTCGTGTGCGTGAAAGCACGCCGGGGCACACGAGCGTTGAACGCGAACGATCAGCGCCCAGTGCTGGTTTCCCGTTGTCTCTGGCACCTCTGCGCGGCAAAATGACAAGCCGCCGGAGGCAAGAGAGCAAGTTGTATACCAAATTTTGGAAACCTCGCATGCCGTGGCCGAATCAGGGCCGGAGGTCTGAGTTGCGCCGCTTCCGTCCCGTCGAGGATTACAAATTTGTTGACCAAAGGCTGATTTGCACGTCTGTGTTAACAATATTGTTGCATCTTCCGTTGAGTACGAGCTTCTTTTGGCGCCGGGCGAAGCGCACGAAGCGCGGCAAGGGAAAGAAATGTCGTTATGCCCCGTGCCAATTCCGTGTGGACCGGCTGCAAATCCGGTGATGCCTGCCGCCGTGATGAAGACCGGTTGTGAGAACGTTTTTGTACCTCCGGGAACGAGCGCCTGGACGGCATGGCTCGGATGGTTGCCGCAGTTTTCCTGCAACTCTTTTGTATAGTTTGAGATTTTCCGTATGCGCAAAAGGAGTGCATACGCCTGGAATCTGTCAGCCGAACCGGCTGCGTTTCATGTCGGCACAGTTTTGTCGAGATGGAAGAGAGGTTGAGGCGAGAAGCATGGACGACGCCCATTGATTATCTCATGGAGTGGTAGTAAGGGTAAGAGGGTGTCAAAAAAGTCCTCCTCTCCCCCCGACAATTGAGGGAGAGGAGGTTTTGGATACGCCCCAAGAATGGCGAGCGTTGCGGGTCGGTTTCGGGTGCGAGTGTGAAGAAGCGGGCTCGTTTTGGGCGATTGCGGGATGTCCCGGTGGAATATGCGAGAGGCGAACGGTAAGGGGTGCAGGTGATTCCGAAAACGAAGATGCAGAAGGTCGGGAGTCTGTTCTCCAGTCTGCGTATCCGCCTCGGCTTTCTCATCCTTTTGGCGGTGCTGCCTGCCATGGGGATGACTATTTACACCGACATGGAAGAACGGGAACTGGCCATTTCGAATGTTGAGGGGGACGTTCAGCAGATGGTGCAGTTTCTCTCCATGACCGAGGAGCAGTTCATCGAAGGGACTCGGCAGCTTCTCATCTCGCTTGCAAACCATCCCGAGGTTCGCGGGCAGGAGGAATCGTTTTGTGCGAGGCACTTCGCTGAGATGATAGAAGAATATCCGCGATATGTGAATCTCGGGGCGGCTGGAGTCGACGGAGAGGTGTTTTGCAGTGCGTTCACGGAGCCATCCCCGCCAAACCTCTTGACCCAAAGCTGGTTCATACGAACGCTCGACAGCTACGATTTCACGATGGGCATGGGTTCCATGGGCCAATCCGGAGGGAAGACGACACTCAACTTCGGATATCCGGTCATCGATGATTTTGGCGTGTTGCAGGGGGTGGTTTTTGCTGCGGTGGGACTAGACCAGATCAACCAAATCACTGGAGAACTCCGACTGCAGGAAGAAACGGAACTGATACTTGTGACGCAGAATGGAACGATACTGGCGTACGTTCCGAACTCGGAAAAATGGGTGGGACAGTCCCTTCCCAAGGCTCCACTAATCAAAGCGATCCTCTCCAAAGGGACGGACGTGGGGGAATACGACGGATTGGATGGTTCACCCAGGCTGTATGCCTTTACTCCCGTCCGGAGCACGGTGGAAACCGGAGTGTACATCTGCATCGGCATTCCTACCTCGATTGCGTACAGCGAAGCCAACAAGATCCTCGCCTATCATGTCGCGGGACTGGGGCTCGTTACCTTTCTGGCTCTTATGCTGGTTTGGGTTGGAGGGGACGTGTTCATCATCCGGCGGGTCAACGCCCTGGTTGATGCCGCTCAGCGCCTGTCGGGAGGGGATATGAAGGCCCGCACGGGGCTTCGCTACGGCGCCGGTGAACTGGACCAACTCGCCCGTGGTTTTGACGAAATGGCGGAGACTCTCGAACTGAGGGCCATGGAGATCCGGCAGGCGGAATCGAGGTATCGGACGCTGGTGGAACAGTTGCCGGTGATCACATACACTGCGAAGTTGGATCATTTCAGATGCCCGCTCTACGTTAGCCCCCAAGTCGAGACGGTGCTCGGATTCACGCCCGAAGAATATATGGCTGATGCAAGTCTGTGGTTTCGGCGGATTCATCCCGATGATCTGGATCGGGTCCGGGCAGCGCTTCTGGGAAGTTGCCGCAACGGTGAAACGTTCAGGTCGGAGTATCGGATATATGCGCGGGATGGGAGGCTGTTGTGGTTCAACGACGATGCCGTGGTGATTCACGACGAGGTCGACGGTTTCAGGTATCTGCAAGGCATCATGGGGGATGTCACTGATCACCGGAAGGCGCAGGAAGCTCTGAAGGAAAGCGAAGAACGATTCCGGTTGCTGGTGGAGCGGGTCAAGGACTACGGCATTTTCATGCTCGATCCGGCAGGCCGTGTGGTCAGTTGGAATGCCGGCACCGAGCGTCTCAAAGGCTACGAGGCCGAGGAGATCGTGGGAGAGCCCTTCTCCATCTTCTATGCTGCGGAAGACATGCAGGGCGGGATGCCTGAACGAGAACTGGAAACGGCGAGGGTGGAGGGTTGGTTTGAAGGTGAAGGATGGCGTGTCCGGAAAGATGGATCGAGGTTCTGGGCGAGCGTCATCATCACGGCGCTTCATGACAAAGCCGGTGGCCTCATCGGTTTCTCCCATATCACTCGCGATCTGACCGAATACAAACGGGCGGAGGAGAAGCTCATCGCTTATCAGGACCAACTGCGTTCGCTGGCTTCGGAACTCTCGCTGACGGAGGAACGTCAACGACGGCGCATAGCCACTGAACTCCACGACCGGGTCGGGCAGGCCCTGGCCATCTCCAAGATCAAGCTCGGGGTCCTGAAATCCACGGGGGAGTGCGAGGATTTCGATCTCTTGATCGATGAAATACGAAAACTGATCGAACAGGCGATTCAGGATACCAGGTCGTTGATATTCGAAATCAGTTCTCCCATACTCTACGAACTGGGTTTTGAAGCTGCACTGGAATGGCTCGTGGAAAGGGTCCAGAAGCAGCATGGAATCCATTCGACATATGAAGACGATGAAGCCCCGAAGCCTCTGGATGATGATATCCGAGCGCTCTTGTTCCAGGCGGCCGGAGAGCTTCTCATGAACGCTGCAAAGCATGCCCAGCCGAAGCATATCAAAGTGGGAAGCCGAAGAAATCGCGATTGCATCAATGTGAGTGTCGAGGATGATGGAATCGGGTTCGAGATGTCTGAGTCAAGGTTGGTCCGCGGCGAGGGTATGGGCTTCGGACTGTTCAGCATCCGAGAGAGACTGAACTACGTTGGAGGATGCCTTGAGATATCATCCGTTCGAGGGATGGGAACGCGCGTCACATTGGTGGCGCCGCTGAAAAGCGATTGAACCAATCGGGAAATGCCGGGACCTGTTTGCTTTCCGGTGCGAATAGTACATTGCGCAGGAAAGAATCAGTCAATTCGAAGTGAAAAATAGGGTATTTCCCCATGGCGTTTGTCGTCGGTGTATTGTAAACAGACCTATAAGGGATGAATGCTGGAATCCAGTGAGTCTCCGGGGGCTTTCTTTGTCAGGATGGACCGCAACGAACGAGTTGGGGGATGAAGGGGAGAACTTTCAAAAGGCAGGAAAGAGCGCGGCAGAAGGGCTTGTAAAAGAGAAGTTGTTAAAATCGTTTACTTTTATTCGAGGAGGAAAAGCTATGAAGAGGAAAAGTGGAATCATCAGTGTAATCATTCTTGCAATGGTGTTTGCCTTCACGTTCACCTCGGTCGGTGCGCCTGCTTTTGCAGCAAAGGCCAAATCGGGAGTCGTCCTGGGAACGCTCGACAAGGCTGCTGACGGCTATGTCATCGTTAGCTCCGGCAAGGGTGGAAAGATGACGGTTACGGTGATTGGCCAGGATTTCTCGAGCTTCGTCGGCAAGAAGGTGAAGGCGACCGGCACTTTCGAGGACACGAAGGACAAAAAGACCTTGAATGTCACCAAGATCGAAGAAATCACCGGCAAGAAGGGTAGCAAGAAGTAATTGATTGCCGGACGATCGCAATGAGGGAGCCGGAAGGCGCTTCCGCCTCCCTCATTCCCCGGAGTGATTGTTCCTCGTTGTCATTGCGCCTCTGTGGCTTCCTGTGACTCATTATTTCAGTCCAATCCCGCGTATTGCGAGAGGAAACGGCTTCAAAAGCTCGTGCAGGCGAATGATCCCGATATGAGTGCCAGAATCATCATAGCCGACGACCACAAGATCGTTCGGGACGGTTTGCGCGCCCTTCTTGAGAAGGATGCGGGCATCGAAGTCATTGCCGAGGCGGAGGACGGGCGGATGGCCGTTCGCATTGCCCGGCAACTGGTTCCCGACGTGGTGATCATGGATATCGGCATGCCGGATTTGAATGGAATCGACGCCACGCGGCAGATCGTATCCGAAGTTCCAGGCGTGAAGGTCATCGCCCTTTCGATGCATTCGGACAGACGGTTCGTAGCGCAGATGTTCAAGGCCGGGGCTTCGGCTTATCTGCTGAAAGACTGCGCCTTTGAAGAACTGTCTCGCGCCGTCAAAGCTGTTCTCGCCAATCAGACCTACCTGAGCCCGGAGATCACCGGACCCGTCATGGAAGATTATGTCCGACATCTGGCGAAGGCCGACGTTTCGGGGTTCTCGATTCTCACACCCCGCGAGCGAGAAATCATCCAGCTCCTGGCCGAAGGCAAGACGTCTCGCCAGATTGCCGCTGCTCTCAATGTCAGCGTCAAGACGGTCGAAACACATCGCCAGCAGATCATGAGCAAACTGAACGTGCACAGTGTGGCGGATCTTATCAAGTACGCCATCCGTGAAGGATTGACGTCCCTCGAATCATGATGGCCTTGGATCATGTCAGGCGACGTGCGCGAAACGACGGGATAAGGGCGGCGGTACAGCGCGCGGGAACGATTTCCTCGTTACGGCGAACGGGTCCATCGGTCATGGCGCATCCGATGGGGATCGAGCTTGATCCTTCGGGATCGCGAGGGGTCTCTTCTCGATCCAGTAGGTCTGCTTGTGCTGAGAGGACTCGAACTTCTCCACTCTGGCGAGCGCCTCGTCACGATCCTTGTAGCGGGCGACAAGGACCTTGACGCCGTTGTCGTCCTGCCGCCACAGTTCCCAGGATGGCTGCCCGCTTTCCGTTTCCAGGTCCTCAGACATTGCGGTCTCCCATCGTCATTCGCTGAAGGGTTAAGATGGTGTCCCAGCGCCACCGCCCACCATGGAGAACGTCCAGTATCCTTTCATACGGCTTCGACAATATCTCAACAATTACAGCATGAAAAGCACACGGCATACCTTTTTTGTTCTCCGTTGTGACCTGACAGGGGCGTGGATGCTGAAGAAGGTGCTGAGATCTGCGCCGAAATTTTGACGCGGTATCGAGAGCCGGGGTGATGCAGGAGAATGATTAAAGAATTTTTTCGGGTCGACCGATTTCTATATTGTAAGCAGGATAAGGCATTGAAAGAGGCAGCTAGATGGGTTTTGAGGGGTTCATTATTTGCGATTCGTTGATGAGAGGAGCAGGCGAGGTATGAGAATGTCGGCACGGATTGTGCTTAACCCAAAAGGGAACGCCATGACGGACTGGAAACGATGCTCCGGCTCCTGAGGTGAACGAAGGCGCGGTGAGGTTTTTCCAGGCATGGCGGCAAAGAAGGGAAGGTGTGTCATGCCTCAATGCGTAATTTGCTACAGTGCTTGCCGCTTGTCGGATGACGGCAGGTTTTATGTCTGCCCCAATGAGTGCAGTCGCTTCAGAGTATCCGCGGTCGAACGCGTCGAGAGAATGTGCCGGGAGAATGCAAGAGGCAGCAGCAGACTCCCGCTGCCGGACGTCGGCGATGTGGGGGGACGCCTTGACTTTCCCGTTCCCTATGGAGAAGTTCAGGCCTATGTCGTGGTGGCAGGCTGATGGTCTGCTGAAAGGCCTTTGCAGCAGGATCTTCTACCATAGTCTCTTCTTGGCCCGAAGGGCATACCTGCCATGACGGCCAATCCGCATTGAATTTTTCCTGTAAACCTCCTGGAATTCTACTCGCCGGATGCAACCGGCAAGGCTCCTGATGAGCGGGATGCGTTGTGTGGGCGCTCGTGAGGGGGAGATGCGTTCTCGTCGCATGCAGTGCGTTCTGCACCTCGCTCCTCCTCCCCGCTTCGGGAGAGGAGGAGCGCTTCTCAAACTTTGCATCAACCCCTCAAAGGCTGTCGCCCGCAATCGAGGATGAAAAGCGGCGGCCACTTTTCAGGCAAACAATATTGTCCCCCGGCGTCTCTCGGAGGATTGCGCGGGAAACGTCATTTCGTTTCGCAGGAGAGAGGTCTTTCTGGACGGAAGACCGGTATCTCAGATGCCTCTCCTGGCTGCGTTTCGATCGAGCCGACAGGAACGGGTCTTCGGGACAGCCTCTCAACGAGGTTTCGACACGGCAAGCCAACGCTCCATAGCATTCTGTAAATGGAAAATGGTGAAAGGTTTGCCGAGCAAATCGTCCATGCCGACCTGGAGGCACCGGGCCTTTTCCTCTGCCGTGGCAAAACCGGTGAGAGCGATAATCGGAACGCGGCCCGGCGGGTGCGGGGCGTACGATATGGACTGCGACGCCTCTATCTCCCTTATGAACCTGGTCGCTTCGTATCCATCCACTTCGGGCATCTGACAGTCCATGAGAATCAGAACGTAAGAATTCCTCGAGAACGCCTCGACAGCTGCACGCCCATCGGGTGCCACGTCGACCTCATAGCCCAGGCTCTCCAATATGCACCTGGCGACCTCCTGGTTCACGGGATTGTCCTCCGCAAGAAGGACTCGTTTTGGACTTTCGGTCATCTGCATCTGTTCCCCCCCCTTACTCCTCCAAACAGGATATTGTCCGAAAAGTCAGGTAAAACCTGTTGAGCCTTTTCCTCCTGCCCCTTTGGGCAAAAGATGTTTTTCCAGCCTGAAGGATACACAAATCTTAGCTGTACGGTTTGGTCTTGATCGAGGGACGGAGATCGCTTCCCCCGGGGTCTTCATCGTTCAACCGCGCCGTGCAATTCGTTCCTCAGGGCCTTCATGGTTTCCGCATATTCGTTTTCGAATTTCTGAACGAGCGACTCGGCAATGTTGACGGCGCCCGAACGACCCAGTTGTTCGAATTCCAGGCAAGACGCTGCCAGCTTCAGCGCTCCAACGTTGGCGCTGGCCGATTTGAGGCTGTGAGCCGCTTTTTGCATCCCCGACGGGTCGCCCAGATCTATGGCTCGACGCATCGTTCCCACGAGTTCCGGGGCGCTCTTCAGATAGGCTTGAACGACTCTTTCGAGAAAGGATGGTTGTTTGTTTGTCTGCAACGCTCTCAAATTGTCGATCGTTGTGCGGTCCAGGACCTCGGTTCCGGAACCCGGAAGTGCAGTTCCAGTTTCCGGCGTGATGGTTCGTGTGCCAGTCGGTGGAAAAATGGTGGAGGTTCCGGGTTGTGATCCTTCAGTTTCTCCTTTCGAGACGGATTCCTCGGGGGAATCGCTCCCCATGATCCGTTCAGGCGTCATGCCGGCAGGCAGCCAGCGTTGAAGGATCTCGAACAACTTTTCTCTTCTGAAAGGCTTGCTAAGGTAGTCGTCCATGCCTGCATGAAGGCACTGCTCGCGGTCTCCAGGCATGGCATGGGCCGTCAGCGCAATAATGGGAACCCTACGGTCGGCTGCACCGGCCGTTCTTCCCGTTGCAGCCGGATCCGCCCCCTGTCGCCTGATAATCCGCGTGGCTTCGTAACCATCCATTTCAGGCATCTGGCAGTCCATGAAAAGAAGGTCGTACCGCGTTCTGGAGCATGCGGCGACAGCTTGTCTTCCATCGGCTGCCACGTCGACCCGGCATCCCAAGTCTTCGAGGAGAAGACGTGCAACGTCCTGATTTACAGGATTGTCCTCAACAAGCAGCACGCGGGCCCGAGGCGCCGCCTTGCGTCTCTTGCGGTCTCGGTCGTCGAGTGCACAGGGGTCATCTTCGACCATGGACGGTTCCACGATACGGAGGAAGGCTTCGTAGAGTCTGGACTGGCGGACGGGCTTGCTGAGATGGCACCAGATGCCGACGCTGCGTGCAGTTGTTGTGTCTCCATATTCGGTGAAGGACGTCAGCATGATGGGGCGCACGCCGGAGAAGGCCGGGTCGGCCTTGATGGCTGCGGCCAGGTCGATGCCGTTGATTCCGGGCATCACCATGTCCACTATGGCGATGTCGAACGGTTCGCTTCGTCGATTGGCCTCGCGCAGCAAGTCGAGCGCATCGCCGCCGTCCTCCACGGTGACTCCATACATTCCCCAGGAAGTGATCTGGCGGTAGAGAATGCCGCGACTAGTCGAATTGTCGTCGACGATGAGTACGCGCAAGCCCTGCATGCTGTGAGGGGGAACGATGTCCGGAACCGACTTTTCGTGCTGGAGCTCAAAGCGGACGGTGAAACGAAAGGTGCTGCCCTCGCCCGGCCGGCTATCCACCCATATTTCTCCTCCCATCATTTCACAGAGTTGCCTGCAGATGGCCAAACCCAATCCGGTTCCCCCATACTTGCGCGTTGTGGAACCGTCCGCCTGAGAGAACGCCTCGAAGATGTGGCCTTGCACCTCGGGTGCGATTCCTATTCCGGTATCCCTCACCTCGAAACGCAAAAGAACTGAGGTCTCATCTTCTTCGACCACTCCTCCCCGTACTGATACCTCTCCTGATTCGGTGAACTTGACGGCATTCCCGATGAGGTTCGCCAGAATCTGCTTCAATCGGCCCGGGTCTCCCTGCAATGCGACGGGAACTCTCCGGTCGAGTTCAAAAAGCAACTCGAGGCGTTTTTGATGAGCCTGTTCCGCGAAAAGCCTGGTTACTTCCTCGACGGACTCCCGGAGGTTGAAATCGATGGTCTCCAGTTCCAGCCTGCCCGCTTCAATCTTGGAAAAATCCAGGACACTGTTGATAACCGTCACCAGTATTTCGCCGGACTGCAGAATGGTTTCTGATATGTAGCGCTGCCTGTGAGTGAGTTCGGTTTCCAGGAGCAGTTCGGCCATGCCGAGAATCCCGTTCATCGGGGTGCGAATCTCGTGGCTCATATTAGCGAGAAACTGGGATTTGGCGCGGCTGGCGGCTTCTGCTGCCTCTCTTGCCAGGTTCATTTGGACCACGGTGTGTTCCAGTTCGCGGTTGGACCTTGAGAGTTCCGCGGTTCGCGCAGCAACCTGCCGTTCGAGGACTTCGTGGTGTTTCTTTAACTTTTTATCCCTCATCTCGATTTGAGCCAGCATGTCGTTGAATCCGTCGGTCAAAACGCCAAGTTCATCATTGCCATGCTTTTCGACTCGGATGGAGCAATCTTTTCCATCGGAAACGGTCTTCATCGATTGAACCAGGTCCGCTATCGGTTTGGAGATGACACGCTGGAACAGGGAGGACAAAAAATAGGAGACAAAGGCGAAGACAATCATCATGGCCGCTACGATGAGTGTGTACCATCTGATTCTGAGGCGCATTTCCTTGAGATCGCCCCTCACCTGAACCATACCGATGGCGTCGCCATCAAGATCGATTCTGCTGCATACCTCGAGGTAGTCCCCCCAAAAGGGCTGCGGGACTTCCGTCGTCTTGGCGTCACGGGCGCCGTAAGCGCTCACGCCGCATGTTTCCCATGATGGCTGCGTTTGCGGGGCATCCCCGTGGTTCCTGTCGTACTCCGCAAAGAGGTTGCCCTGTTTCCCGTAGATCCGGACGGAAATAACGTTTGGTGCAGCACTGAGCGACTTCAGCATCTCTTCGGCGGATTTCCGGTCATTGAAGGTGAGGGCGGCAGCAGAGTTGATGCCGATGACTTCCGCAACCGTAATGGCGCTCTGTCTGAGAGTGCGGCGGAAGGTTATGAGTTCGTTGGCGACAAAGGCCATGGATGCCAGCAGCAGCACTATTGCACTCGTAAGCATGATAATAGCCGTGAGCTTCCGCTTTATGGAGAGGTCACGTATGATTCGCATTGCCAGTTTCCCTAATTGCGATTTTCGCAGACGGACTCTGCAAGTCCCAAAAGCTTAGAGCTGATCTCCAGTCCGCACGCTTGCGCCGCTGCCAAATTGATCTGGAACCGGATTTTATTCCCCACGGTGATGAAACCGATCGTTCCACCCAAACGCACGAATTCGGCCATATCGCTGATTGTGAGAACGCTGCTGCATGCGAGCGCCTTCAAAATCTGCACGGCGGATTCCCTCTCCGTCGAACAGAGATATAGAATATGACAACCTTCGCATCCTTCAAGTCTATTTACTTGCCGGATGGTGAATTTTCGTCCGCCGACGAGTCTGCCCCCGATGGAATCGCAGGCCGTTCCGAAAGGGTTGTCTCCGAAGATGCAGAGAACTATGGGAGAATCGGCTTCGGGGAAGGAAGTGGCGGGCCATTGAACGAACTTGGCGAAATTGTAGATGAAAGCCATTTTGACGCTGTACTCTTCAGCAAGGTCGGCGTGTACGCGGCTCGCTCCCATCACCGGAAGGAGCAGAGCGATCGAGATGATTTGCCGGGTGAGTCTCGTCATCGTGCGAATGCCGTCGAATTGGGTCTAAAGGGTGAAAGAAGCAAACGGTGCAATCAGCCGGGCCGGTGGCCATGTGTGATTCGCTCTCGGTCGCTCGGGGCGAGTACGGGGCGGTGCGCCGGGCAATACGCGCCGAGTGTGACGGGATTTCAGTCCATGGGTTTGACGTCTCCCGGGCTTTCTCGCGGAAACCGTCGAAAGCATCATGGCAGCGAGGCGCGCGGATTCCTCGGGACAGTTTGAACATCTGGAGATTACACACAAAGTAATGCCGCTCCTCAAAAGCGCCATGTGATTTTTCCATATACACCGCGTGGGACCTCAGTGGGAATTGACCACATGAAGTCGGGCACAAACTCGTAGTGACGATCGTCGAGCAGGTTCTGGCCCACAATCGATATTTCGATATTTTTCAGCGGTTTCCAACCCAAGCGGGCCTCGATTGTCGAATAGCTCGAGACGTTGCCCGTTTCGAGACTGTCTACAAAACGGAACCACAAATCGAACTCCCAGTGGTGCGGGAGATCCAGGTTGGAGCGAAGTGAGAATTGATGACGCGGGCTCCTCCCTTCAATGAGAACTGCGCTGGTTGTCTTCGTGCGGGTTGATTGAGGGCTGAGATTCATCTGCAAGAAGGTGTAGGCTCCCTGCAATTTCCACCGTTTCACCGGTTGCCACTCGGAAGAAATTTCGACCTCGCAGGTGTTCCCGTCCATGAGATTCTCGGACAGGATCGAGGTTACGTAATGGGGCAAAGGGGTCAGCACGAGACGTGTTTTGCCGACCTCGCCTGCGATGAGGTTGTTGTAGATATTGTAGAAAGCAGCGATATCCAGGGACAAACGTTCCGTGGGCTGGAAGCGGTATCCCAGTTCAAAGGCGGTCAGTTCCTCGGCTTCGAGTTCCGCGTTCCCGAGGATGGAGACCGCCACGGGAAAGGGGGAAGGATTTATGATGGTTCCCGGCGGAATGACCCTGTCCAGATAAGAGACGTCCGTCTCGCCGATAGATGGTGTGTGAACGGCTCTCGATATGGCGGTCCAGACGGTATGGCGCCTGTCCGGCGTCCAAAGAAGCCTGCCGTTGGGTTGTATCTGAAAGCCGCTGATATCGTCATGTTCTAGTTTCGATCCCAGGATGAGCTTCAGTTGATCGCCGTCCAGCTTTATCTCGTCCTGGAGAAATGTGCTGAAGAGGTCGTTATTCCTGCTCGAAGGATTGAGGCTGAGAAGATAGGTGTTTCGAGTGGATTCTTGCGTGAAACGGTAGCCAAGCCCCCAAAGGATCTGCTGGCGCTCATTCATCTTGAATTGATGCTGGAAATCCAGGTCGAACGTATCCAGTGAAGCGTCGAAGCTGATGTCCTCCGAGGCCATTCGGTTGTAATAGAATTGGAGTGTCATATCGGAAGTCGTCGAGAAGGTGCGTTTCCAGCGGGCCAGGACATTGCCGCCGTTGAAAAGCGTGTCGGAACGATACTCCTGGGAATAGGGCGGGAAAAGGGAAGGCGTCTGATAGTCCACGCCGTCCGTTGAATCGAACATATCGCCCTGGAGGGTCAGAGAATCACGATCCGATGGCACGGAGTCAATCCGGAGGCCTCCACGAGAAGCGCGCCAGTCATCCGCCCCGTTCCTGCCGGACGCCTCCACAAAGCTGCCGCGATTGAAGTACTTCCCGTAAACGCGGTAGGTCGTGTTCTCGTCGATTCTTCCCCCGTATCGAGCACCCCCAAAGCCCTGCTCCTCGGTTCCGTAACCGGCGGTAACCAACCCGCCCTGAGTGTCCCTGGAATGCTTTGTGATAATGTTGATCACTCCATTTACCGCATTGGCCCCCCAGAGAGCGGCGCCCGGACCGCGGATAACCTCGATCCGGTCTATGTCCTCCAGCATGAGGTCCTGTATCTCCCAAAATACGCCGGAGAAGAGCGGTGAATAAATGGTCCGGCCGTCGATGAGCACGAGGAGTTTGTTGGCGAATCGTCCTGCAAACCCTCGGGAGGTTATGGCCCATTTGTTGGCGTCTATATGTGCCACCTGTAATCCCGGCGCCATTCGCAGGGCTTCGGGAATGGTGGTCACTCCCGAGCGTCGTATGTCTTCCTGAGTGATGACGAAGATGGCCGCTGCTGTATCCGACAATTTTTGGTTGGTTCTGGACGCGGTGATGACCTCGATATTCATCAGGTCTTCCAATCCGAGAGCAGTGAGGTCGCCCGGGGTGCTGTCCAGGGCATCGAGGGAGGAGGGAGCGGATGCGATGCATGTCGCGGTCGAGAAAGCGAGAAAGAGAGTGCACAGAATCATTGTCCACAGGATGGAAGCGGGCGAATGAATCCCAATCTCCCGGCGCCGCTCGCACAAATCCCCGAAATCTTCTTTGAAGGCAGCAGAGCAGGGGCGACCGGTGGCGTTCCAAAATGTGGCAGAATTACCGCACGACTTCATCGACCACTATCTCCGAAACATCGCTTGCGAAGACCGGAAAGATATCGCGAAACGTCAACGCACGCTGCACTCGGGGCGGATGCACGGGGTGAATAGATCGCAAAATGCATTCCGCCTGGAACGAGTGAAATCCAATTCTCATGTCAGGTAAAGCATTCTCATGATTCGTAACGATACTCGGAGAAGAAATAACTATCCAAAAAAACTACCATGACGTCTATTTGCTGTCAATACTGCTTTCTTCTGGGGAGCCATTTTGGCGCCTGCGCGCGTTGGGCGGCTCGATGAGACCGATTCGCACGATCACCAAATCCCTTGCATCTCCATGACGAAGGCTGGTATCAATGAATCGGCTCACCGACTGAGATGCAGATAGCCCGTCAGCGGTTGCCGTTAGCGCATTCGGCGGTTTTTTCCGGTCATTTCCGGGGGGCGCGGTCGAACGTATTCCATCCGTCATTCCTTTGCAGCATGACGGACCCCGTGTTCGCCCTGGTTCGCGGGCAATGTCGAAGGTCTGTCCGAATGCCTTTGCAACGCAGGAAATCAAATCAACACTCAGGCCTTCGGCAAAGAGGGGCAGGGGTTCCGGGATGCCCCCCGACATTGGACGGATACGTGAAAAAATTCCATGCAAATATCGGTAAGCTCTACGTTTTTTCTGCTCTCCAGAAAACGCTCTTCCCCATGGCGATCATCACGCTCTTCTGGAAAGACCATATCGGATTGAATCTAACCGAAATCCTGCTGCTGCAGAGCATCTTCTCCGCCGCTGCCGTCATTCTTGAGTATCCCTCGGGATATATCAGCGACCGGCTCGGTTATCGTAGCGCACTCACAGTCGCCACTGTTCTCGGCACAGCCGGGTGGGGAATCTACACAGTAGCGGACTCCTTCAGCGACGTCCTGGTCGCCGAGATTTTCCTCGGCACCGCCATGTCATTCATCAGCGGTTCCGACAGCGCTCTCCTCTATGAGTCGCTGCGGGCCGAAGGATCCGAGGGCCTTTACTCCCGCTACGAAGGGCGCATGAACGGTTTCGCCCAGACGGGCGAAGCCTTGGGGGCGCTGTTTGCAGGGGTGCTCTACGCTTCTGCTCCCCTTCTCCCTTTTTTCCTTCAGATCGGCGTCTGGGTCATGGCATTCTCCGTGACTCGCACCATGAAGGAGCCTCCCCGGGAGGAGGCGATCTTTTCCCGCACGCATCTTGCCGAGGCGATCCGGATCACGCGATTCGCTTTCGTTGAAAACGGGCATCTCCGCGCCACAATACTGCTCAACACGCTCCTTGGGCTTGCCTCTTTCTACCCGGTCTGGCTCATCCAGCCGTACATGCAGCAGCACGGCGTTCCTCTGGCCTGGTTCGGTCCGGTTTGGGCGGGGGCCAACCTGACGGTGGCGTTCTTCGCTCTTGCGAGCCACCGGGTTCACGCATCCCTCGGGGACCGGAACATGATCCTGCTCTTCATCGGCCTGATTCTGGCGGGGTATCTGGGGCTCGGGATCGTCGGGGGCGCCTTCGGCTTCCTGTTCTACTATTTGCTGACCGGCATGCGGGGATTGCGGGGACCGATGTTTCTAAACCATACCCAGGCTGAAAGCCCTTCGGCCAACCGCGCAAGCATCCTCTCGCTCCAGACCCTGACGTTCCGCGTCGCCTTCATCATTACCGGCCCTCTTGCGGGGATGCTGGCCGACCGGTTGGAGGTGCAACAGGCCTTCCACCTCCTCCTCTATGGCTTCCTGATCCTCCTCCCGCCGCTTTCCTGGCTGTTCCTCAGGAATCTTCCCCCCGCGAGAATGAATGCAGAGCAATGATCGGCAGGGAGCACCATGAGGCGCCGGCCGGTTGAATTGCCAGCAGGCCTACGAACCAAGCGGCGAGGCTGTGCCGGCGCTCTGCCGCTCGATCGTTGCGACGATTCCCTGAATGGTCCTCCGCTCGGGACAGCCGGGGAAAAGTTCGATGCTTTTCCGAAAGGAGGAGATCGCCTCTTCTCGCCGGTTCAGGCTGTCTTGGAAAAAAGCGACGCCGACCCATGCCTTCGCCGATTCGGGGTCCAACTCGATAGCACGCGTCCCTTCCGCAAGAGCTTCCTGAAATTCGCCCCTGGCACGGTGATACCATCCTTTCAACAGATGCGCATCTGAGGAATCGGGTTTCAATCGCATGGCGCGATCGAGACATGCTTCTCCAAGTGTTGAAAGGGGAGCGGGCAGATGGTATTCACAGATCAAAAGAGCCACGGCCATGTTCAGGTTGTAAAGAGAAAAGGGGTGGGCCAGGTACTTGCGGTGAAACCCCCACTTCTCGCTCTGCGCCAGCCCCGCTTCGTCCCATTTTTTGGCTGCATCGAGAATCAGGGCCGCCTCGATATCATCCGGGTGGGTTGCCGTGTGGCTCGCGAGGAGTGCCTCCCCGATAGCTCTGTCGCCAAGATCGATCAGAAATCTGCTCGTCCATGCTTCGGCGGAGAGATTGCCGGGGTCGGGGACGCCGTCGCCGTCGAGGTCGATGTCCGCGTAGTTCGTCTCCATAAGAATCTGCCTGAGGACCTTCGCTCCCGCTCTTCCAAGATCGGGATTGATGACGCCGGAAGTCAGATAAAGGTTGTGCTCCATCCCTCTCTTGCACGTTTGGAACGCCTTGATATATTCCTTCTTTGCCAGGTAGATCGACGAGAGGTTCAGGTAGAAGAGCGGCAAAGCGCCGACGTCGCGATCCGGCGGCAGTTCACTCAGCAATTTTTCCCCTTCCTCGATGGCTTTTTCCGGCAACCCCAGCCCCTGGTAGGCCATTATAATGGTATTGGCCCCCACGCAGTACTGCTCGAAGTGCTTCCTTCCCGAATCAATGGTGAGGCGGGCTTCCGCGAGCGCGGATAGAAACATCTTTCGATGCAGCATTGCCGCTGCCAGGTTGGCGTGCGCCCGCGGGTTCAAGGGCGCCTTTGAAACGTTGTCCCGGTTCAGGGTCAGCGGGTCCCGCCACGCCTCGTTACGCTGAAAGGTAGCCAGCGTGGAGGCTGAAACCAGGATGGCGACCATACACCAGACCGTTGTCGCCAGTTCCTTCCCGTCAAGTCTATTGCCCAGCGCCTTGCGCAGGAGGCCGTGGATGACGACGACGGCGCTCATGACAATGCCGATCGACGGCAAGTAGAGGCGGTGCTCGAAGACGAGTTCGAGTGGAAGCACGGTGGATTCTATCGACAGGTTCAGGAGGAACCAAAGAATGCCATATGTCGTCAGTGGAAATTGCTTACGGAACCGGATGGTGAGTATGGCCAAAACGAGCAATGCAAAGATGCTGGGGAGGGTCGTGACGGGTTGGAGAATTGAAGTGGAAACGTCAATGTCATGTTCCAGGGAAAGCCTGTGCGGCGAGGGGTAGAAGAAGAGCGACAGATACCATACCACCACCCGGGCTTCCGTCATGAGGCGCTCGCCGAGGGTGAAGTGACGGACGCCGTAACCGCCCAAAACGTCGGGGAGACTCTGGATGATAACCAGGCACGCGACCGCCAACGCCGCCGGCAACAACAGGTAGTGTCTGAAAAAACAACGGGCGATCCGCGAAAGGACGTCTTGCTGGAAGAACCAGGCTTCGGTGAGCAGCAGCATGAGGGGAAGCATGGCCCAATTCTCCTTGCAGAGAGCTGATGCCGCCACTCCGAGAAAGCAAAACACATATGCGACCGCCGCCTTCGCGTTCAAGCGGCCGCTCCGCCTGTGATGGGACCTGCCGCAGATGTAGGCTGCAACGCTGAATACGTAGAACAGGGTCAGGAGGGACGCCATCCGCTGAACGAGGTAAGTGACCGTATTGGCCTGAACGGGATTTAGCGCCCATGCGGCGCCGACCCAGACCCCAAGCGCCCAGGGTGAAGGAAGAAGCTCTCTTGTCTGCAAACCGCGGCCGGCAACTTGCCCTATTTGGAACACCAGGAAGAAAACCATGAAAAAACAGAGGATATGAATCGCAAGGCTGGTTGCGTGGAGATATGTCAGTTGGCCTTCGCCAAACAGGAGGTCCCATTTGAAAGTGACCATTGGAATGAGACGGGTCCGCCCGAATTTGCCATGAAAAATCGCCGCGAAGTCGGTAGCGGACACGGAGGCGTCTCGGAGCACGGGGTTTTCAACGATTGCGTGATAGTCATCCAGGGCTACGGGGGAGGTGAACGTATTGGAATATGCTGCAAACAACAAGGCCAATGCGATGAGGAAAGCGCCCGCGATCCCGCAGGCTTTATGCCTTGTTGGAATGTTCATTGCATCCTCACAGGGGGCTGCGCTTTCAACACACGCAACCCCCTGTTCCTCTTCTCCGTCAAACGGAATGTCTCTTACTGCAGCCCAAGTTGACTGGAAAGAGAGCCTGAGAGATCCCAGCCCATGATTTTCTTGCCACTGGTCTTTGCGGTAGCGATGATCGTTTTCCCATGGAGTTGGGCCAGGGGACCGGTGGAGGAGGTGCAGCTCACCGCGAACGCAATCTCGTTAAGACTGGGGGCGGAGGTCATCGTGACGACGACGTATTTCGTGCTGGCGTCGGCCGTGAAATCGCTGAGGGTTGTCGGGAACTTAGTGCGCATGCTGTAGTAGGCTCCGACGTTGGTTTCGACGGAGTGAACCGTGGGAAACACGAGGGCTGTCAATCTGGCCTTCTGGACGTACCGTTGATAAAAGGGAACGGCCACGGCGGCCAGAATGCCGATGATCGCCACGACGATCATGAGTTCCACCAGGGTAAAACCTTTGCTTTCACGCATCTTGATTAACATGTAGTCCTCCTGTCTAGAATTGATGTGTTAGTCCTGCCTTGAATCCAAAAAACCAACCCCTCGAACCAATATTTCCGGCAGATTCCAGGCGTCCCCATCCCCTCTCCCGACCGTGTCCGAGATACTTGAGGCGGCAAAGAGCCGGGACCCCCCTCCCGTTTCTTACACTCAAGCAACGAGTGTGCCACGACCGGAACTCTGTACCGGCAGGGTCTGTCCCCTCCGCCGCACCGTGGCGTGGTCCGGCGAAACCCGTTCAGTCTTCCTTGCGGTCCACGCTCGCTTTGCGGACATCTCGGGTCCAAGAGATGGTGCCGCATCCTATGCTTCGCATCAGGGGAAACGATGCTTCATCCGACTTGCAATCGTTTATATAGCCCGCCGGAAATCTTCACAAGGGCAAAACACTGACAAAATTTGTCACTAAGCGGACGAAAAATGTGCCTGCCACTTGCGATTGGCCTGGCTCTACAGGACATTGCCAGGGAGTGGATAAGTCGGGCGGGGAGGGAAGCGCGGGCGGGGGCGGTCGACTCGAAGCCCTTTGAGACCGAACTCGAATCCGGATTATTCCATGCAGTGGCTGGAGTGTCTTTCCGGGCGGTTCGTCCCCGCCGGGACAGCCGAAGTGTGAAAGGCGGGGGCAAGAGGCGTCGGCGTTACGACCGGAAGCAGGGTGGTTGCGGACTCAAACCTTGTAGGAGAATCAAAGAGTTGAAGGGGGTGAAGGGTTGCGCTCACGGTTGCCACAGAGTCCTGACAATTTTGGGCACATCTCGAAAGGCGTTCCGCCTTCCTTGCCACGGTGGGTTCGGTTCAAAACCGTAAGCAAGGACTTTCGGGATGGGTAATCATGGGTTTTCGACCGGGACAGCCTGCGGCAAAGCGATGCTGCCTGGAAAGGGTGTGGAACCCAAACGCGTAAGAAAATCAGGATATCAACCCTGTGAAAGCGGGAGGCGGAAGTCTTTCAAGGATACAGCGCCTCCCGCCACTGCGAAAACGACATGCCGATGGCCGGGTTGTGTTTTCCATTCTGCCGCTCATCATTATAAGATATGACAGTACCCGTAGGGTGGACAAGAGCGGAAGCGTTGCCCACCGGGAAAGGCCGGCTTGTCGTTTCGGTGGGCAGGGCAAAACCCCTGCCCACCCTACCCGCCTTCGCGGACATGACGGGGAGTGATTGGTCATCCAAATATATAGCGCGGTACTAAGGAGCGGCGAGCGAACTTACACGGTACCCGCGCCTCGGCAGGATTTTACGCGAGGAATTTCTTCTTCAGATCCTCCCATGGTGCGAAGAGCGTGACGAGCACTGCGCCGATCAGGTACACCGCCACCAGGGAGGCGGGAAAAGTCACGAATAAAATCATGTAGACTGGAAAGAGAGCGGCGAGAGACAGCGCCAATTTGATGCCCGTTTGTATCCAATTCCTGTTCTGTTCCTGTTTTTCATCCATTGCAGTACTCCATTTTTCAATGTTCGATTCATCCAGAATCCCGCCAGAACTCGGCAAGCAGCCGTGAATTTGACACTCGACCGCTTGCCTGGGCTCTTCTGCGGCAGCCTTCAAGCATGTCTCCCTCCCCCAAGCTCACATTGGGCGCCGTCCGCTGGTGAATCGATTTCTGGCGCTGGCCGTAACGAGAGGTCTTTCCCGCACGGCAGGGAAGCATGGCGAACCCTGGTGTCCGAATTACCTGCTCGTGGGTTAGGGTGTCTTCCGGGATAATAAGAAACCGGGTAGGGTTTTGCAAGGGACGGGGACTCGCGAGATTCAGTTTTCATTTCAGAGAGGAAAGGTTTGGATTAAATGCGGGCAATTGCAGGAAGACTGTGCTACATTGTATAAAACCGGATTGTCCTTATATAGTAGTTGGTTATAGAATAAGAAGCTTTTGTTGAAAGGTAGAATTCAGGTATGGGCCGTTTCCTTGCCGGACAAACCGTTCTCCCGGCGGGGTTCCGGTATCGGCTTTTGTTCCGCGGCATGCTTGGAATCGTTCTCCTTCGGTGCGGACGATAGGGGATGGGTTTGATGGTTGCTTTTCCAAGGGGCGGAGGCGGGAGCCGGGGAGGAAAGGAGAGGATATGGGGAATTCGGCTCGGAAAAGGATTCTTCTGGCGGTCGACGGGTCCGAACAATCCTTCGAGGCGGTTCGGTATGTGAGCCGTGCGCTCCCGGCCGAACGGATGGAGATCGTTCTCTTTCACGTCGTGACGAGGGTGCCCGAATCGTTCTGGGATCTGGAGAAAGAGCCCGCGTACCACTACCGGCTGGTGAACGTCGGGCCATGGGAGCGGGAGCATTCCAGACTGATTCAGGAATTCATGGAGCAGGCGCGCCTCCTCCTCCTGGATGCGGGCGTTCCGCAAGATGCCGTGACCGTGAGAGTCCAGGACAGGAAAGCGGGCATAGTGCAGGATATCGTTTCTGAATCCCGGGGCGGCTACCATGCGGTGGTGGTTGGACGGAGGGGACTGAGCGAGCTGAAGGACTTCGTGCTGGGCAGCGTTGCCAATCGGCTCGTGGAGAAGCTCGATCACGTGCCCGTCTGGGTGGTGGGCGGAAAGCCTTCCCCCGCGCGGATACTCCTTTGTGCCGATGGCTCCGAGAACGCCAGGGTAGCGGTGGAATACACGGGCTCCATGCTTGGAGACGGTTCGACATTCGAGGTGACCGTTTTCCATGTGATAAGAGGGTTGTCCGTTTTCCAGCAGATGTTCGGGAAACCGTTTGTTTTGGATTCCCAGAAGGCCTGGACCGAAAAGGCGGAAAGAGAATTGGCCGGCGCTCGGAAGGAGATGGCGGCGGTCCTCGATGATCTGTGCGTGAAGCTCGTGAACGCCGGCCTGGACCCGAGCCGCGTGACGCAGAAGATTGCAGCGGGGGCTACAAGCCGCGCGGCTGCTATCCTGGAGGAAGCCGAACGGGGCAAGTACGACACGATCGTGGTCGGCAGGCGGGGAATCTCGATGATACAGGAGTTCTTCATCGGGCGGGTCAGCAACAAGGTGATTCACCAGGCAAGGGAGAAAGCCGTCTGGGTGGTGAGTTAAGGGGCCTTCAACGACTGCTTGGCTTTTTCCCGGCTCGCGGGGAAGTATGCCGGGATGAGGCGGCAGCCTTGCCGCTTCAGCGATTATCGTGGGAAGCCGTAATGGAATCAGGGTGTGGACCTTCGAGCGACGGAGGGCGTCCCCGGCTCTCGGGCTTCGGCGGGTCCGTTCGAATAAGCTTGCAAGGATGGAGGGATATACTTCATGGGACATCTTGAAAAACTCATCGATCGCATCATCGACCGCACCAACGTCAACCTCAGGGGGAGAGACTTCGATGTCGCCCCTTTCGCTCGCGACATCATACCAGTGGATCAGTTCGCCAGATTCTATGCGTTTTATGGGTTTACGCCCCATCATCCCATTCGCTTCCATTTTGAAAATTCGAGCATTGCCGGGAGCTATTTCCTGGGAAAGTGTTTTGTCGACCATTCGGTTCTTTACAAGAGCGACGTTCGGGGAGACGAACTCAAGACTGCAGGAGGGGTATTCAAACACGGAGGCGTGTCGGTTCCTCTCCACGATGATGAAGTGATTCGCATCAAGGACAGCTTTCTCATCAAGAACCTGGTGCACAGCAATTCTCACGATCTTGAAAGGCCCGAGGAGTTCCTGATTCGGAATACGGTCTCGATGCACTATGCCAACATCCATGGTTCTTCGGTGGAGGGGAGCTTTCTCGCGCCGTTCGCTACGGTGGATCTGACCTCGCTGCATGATTGCGTCGTGGGAAAATACGCCTATGTGCAGACGGGGGAACTCGCACACAGCACGGTCGAGCCGGGGAGGATCTGCGTGAGAGCCGGGGGCGCTTTCGACTTCGAATATTGCTTTCCTGCCGAAGTTCTGGACCGCTATATCACGTTTGAAGCGGGCAGTTCGCCCGGGGGAGTCCTGATCGAGTTCGTGGAAGGGCGCCAGAAAGACTTCGAGAAGGTCTTCGAGACGGTTCGCTCTCGGGATGACGTTTGCGTCCCTCCCACAACGGCCCTCAGCCGCTACGCCGTGGTCAAAGGAGACGTGCATCTCGACGAGAACGTTCTGATCGCTCAACGGGCGTACGTCGAAGATTCCTGGTTGGGACCGCGCTCGAACGTCCAGGAGAACTGCTACATCATCCATTCGCGTCTCGAAGGAAGCAACGTGACGGCCCATGGGGGCAAGGTGATCCATGCCTGCCTGGGCGAGAGCATTTTCGTGGGATTCAATGCTTTTCTGCAGGGGAATCGTGACTGCAAACTGAAGATCGGGCGGGAGAGCATCGTCATGCCTCATACCATTGTCGATCTGCAGGAGCCCCTGGATATTCCTCCGCGCCATCTCGTCTGGGGCTGCATCCGAAACAAGGCGGATCTCGCCCGGCACAGCGTTTCCCTCGATCGGCTTTGTGAGGTCGACGGCGTTGTCGAGATTGGCGATATGCGGTTCAGAGGGAGCGGCTCGCAGTTCGTCGCAGGGTTTCGCAAGCGGATTCAAAGTATCCTCGAAGCGAACGGCGCGTTTTTTGACGGCGAAGGACGGTACGGCCATGCCCAGAAGGACAGGGATATCGCTTTCAATATCATCCAACCCTATCCACAGGGAAGCCGGCAAGGGATTTGTCCGACGGTAGACATTCGGCCATAGGGCGCGTGGGGCAGCTTTATGAACTTCATGGCTGCCCTCGTTCGGATAGCTGACTCCATAGGGGAGTGCAAATCGGGTCGAGCGCCGGGGGCCATGAACGTAAAATGGGTTAAGGAAACGCACGAGGTCTTTGCCAACATCTGCCTGACGCTCTCTGTTATCCATGTGTGCGGGGTGCTGCTGGTCGATTTTCAGACGCGTGAGAACCTGGATCGGGGGATGATTTCAGGACGAAAAAAAACCCTGGATGGTCGCCAGGGAAAGAGTCCGCGCATCGTCTGCGGGATGGGCCGGGATTGGAACTATCAGCCGATTTCTCCTTGATAGGCCTTGTGCCATTTGTTATGGTCTCCAAATTCTATAAAGGCGAAGTGCGGGGTCCCGCCGTGCGGGTTGCCCGTGGTGTCGGGGGCGCGCCCGAAGAAGCAGGGTGTATGTTGCGGCGCCGGTGATCATCTTTATTCAACGGGGAGGGTTCTATGAGTGGGAAGTCCGTGTGGAGTCTTGTTCTGGTGCTGTCGGTTCTGCTCCTTTGTGGCGCGGGTCCCGGCATGGCTGAGGAGAAAGTCTTGATCAACGGCATAGACGCCAATTTCCCGCCGTTCGCTTTCGTGGACAAGACGGGGAATCCCGACGGCTTTGACGTGGCCTCTCTCAACTGGATCGCCAAAGAGATGGGATTCCAGGTCAAGCATCAACCGATGGACTGGGATGGCATCGTCCCGAGTCTCAACGCCAAGAAGATCGACATCATTGCTTCGGGTTTGAGCGTGAGCGAGCAGCGGAAGAAGGAAATCAATTTTACTTTGGCCTACTGGAAGATCGCGCAGGTTTTGGTGGCGAAGAAGGACTCCACGCTCACCCCGGAAACGGCGATGGCCGGTGGAAACAAAATAGGCATCCAGCGGGGAACCACGGAAGCCAAGTGGATCGAGGAAAACCTCATCAAGGGGCAGGGCAAGAAGTTCGAGTTGGTCTATTATGATTCCGCGCCCCTTGCCGTCGAGGACGTGGTGAACGGCCGCATCGTGGCTGCCGGCATGGACGATTCGCCTGCGAAGGATGCGGTTAAGAAGAAACCGGTCAAGATCATCGGTGGATTCGGTATGCCGGATGAAGAATTCGGATACGGGGTCCGGAAAGATGATGCCGAACTCCTGAATAAGCTGAACGAAGGATTGAAGCGCCTCATGGCGTCTCCCTATTGGGGAGAGTTGAAGAAGAAATACGAACTGGAGTGATTGAGAGATCCCAAAAGCGGCATCTCGCCTTGTTCTTCGCCTCGGCGGAAGCCGGGGTGAAGAACTGGCGTGGTGCACGGGGTTCCCGGGATACTGCCGGATGGGGTATGGAATGCGCTGTTATCTCAGCGGAATGCTTCGGGAACGACGTTGAAGCATTCCGGCGTTTCAGTATCAGGGCTTTTAGAGAGCGTTCGTCGATAGTGTTCCTCCCTTGTCGAGAGCTGAGTGGTGGAGTCGAGGATTTCCCTTCCCGTTTTTTTGCGGCGAACTGTGCGATTCCTGAAGCGTCAAGAATGAATGTGGGGATTGATCTCCCGGTGTCTCGTCTCTCAATGGGAGGCACGGGTGGCGGCAGGGGAAGTTCCGCAACCCGCTGTATGTTGAACGAAAGGGTGTGCTGGTAGAATGCCTGAAGGCCTGACCGCTGTGATCAATGCTCTGCCATATATGCTGCAGGGCGCTTTCATAACGGTTGCCGTCGTCATCGGGGCGATGGCGGTGGGGCTCTTCCTGGGGATTCCTTTTGCCGTGGGACAGGTTTACGGAGGCCGGGGACTTCGGCGGCTGATAGGAATTTACGCATGGTTTTTCAGGGGCATTCCCCTCCTCGTTCTCCTTTTCCTGTTTTATTTCGGCCTTTGTTCTCTGCTGGATATCAATCTGTCCGCCTTTACGGTGGCTGTGATCGTTCTGGGATTGATCAGCGCGGCCTACCAGTCACAAATCTTCCGGGGAGCGATCCTGTCCCTGCCGGAAGGGCAGTTGAGAGCGGCGCGCGCCCTCGGAATGAGCGATGGGAGCGCGATCGCGTTCATTATTCTGCCCCAGGCCCTTCGCCTCGCCATTCCCGCATGGTCCAATGAATACTCCATCGTTTTGAAGGATTCCGCGGTCACCTATGCGCTCGGCGTCGCTGAAATCATGGCCCGGACTCATTTTGTGGCCACTCGGACCTATCAACATCTCCCGCTCTATATCGCCGCGGGTGTGGTCTACCTCGTCCTGACCTATGCCGGGATCAGGGGGCTCCGGGCGCTCGAAGAAAAGGTCAGAATTCCGGGTTATTCCCACTGAGAGATACGTGAGAAATATGCAGGAAGAACCTGTCTTGAGACTGGAAAACATCAGGAAAGCCTTCGGGACGCGAGAGATCCTCCGGGGGATTTCCCTCTCCGTTCGGAAGGGCGAACTCAAGGTGCTCATCGGCCCTTCGGGAACCGGCAAGAGCACGCTGCTTCAGTGCGTGAACTACCTGGTGGTTCCCGACGAAGGAGTAGTCTTCCTGGACGGCGTGAAGGTGAACCACTCCCGCAAGAAGGACCTCTACGCGTATCGGCAGCAGGTTGGAATGATCTTCCAGGATTTCAACCTGTTCGACCATCTCTCGACCGTTGAGAACGTTCAGATCGCACTGGTGCGGGTGAAGGGGGTCAAGAGGAAGGACGCGAAGGATCGAGCCATGGTTGAACTGGAAAGGGTCGGCCTGCGGGAACATGCGGACCACTACCCGGCCCAGTTGTCGGGGGGACAGAAACAACGGGTTTCCATTGCCCGGGCGCTTGCCATGGACCCCAAGGTCATGCTGCTCGATGAACCGACGTCGTCTCTCGACCCCGAACTCATCGGCGAAGTGCTTGCCGTGATCAGAGATCTTGCGGCAAACGGCATGACGATGCTTATGGCTACCCATCAGATCGGTTTTTCCAGTGCATTCGCCACGGAAATCATCTTCATGGAAGGTGGGCGGATAGTGGAACAGGGGCCTCCCGCCAAGATTCTCTGTGCGCCGGAGTGCGAGAGGACGAGGGAGTTTTGCGCGAAAATCACCGAACTCTACGGGGAGACATCTTAGGGAAAGCATGCAGGAATTCATATTTCTCCAGGAGGAAGTTCTCCCGGCCCTCATGAAAGGTCTTGGGGTCAGCGTCCGTCTGATTGTGCCGTCGGCCGTCATCGGTCTGTGTTTCGGGGTGCTCGTCGGTGCGTTGCGGGTGTACGGGAACCGTGCCCTCAGGATGGCGTCCGACCTTTTTGTGACCTTCTTTCGTGGCGTGCCCCTGGTCGTCCAGTTGTTCATCTGGTATTTCGGGCTTCCTTACTTCGGAGTGTATCTATCCCCTTTTATCGCGTCCGTGGTGGGTTTTTCTCTTTGCAGCGCAGCCTATCATTCGGAATACGTGCGGGGGGCGCTCCAGTCCATAAAGAGGGGGCAACTTCTGGCGGCCGAGGCGCTTGGTTTCAGCAAGGCGAAGATGGTCATCTCCGTCATTCTCCCCCAAGCCATGCGCAGGGCGCTTCCGGGTTGCGGCAATGAAATAATCTATCTCATCAAGTATTCTTCCCTTGCGTACATGGTCACCTGTATCGAATTGACGGGTGAAGCGAAGATCATCGCATCTCACACCTTCAGATACACAGAGGTCTTTCTGGCGACGGGTTTTCTCTACCTTGTCGTGGTATCGTTTGCAACATGGCTCCTCAACTGGATCGAAGACCGCGTGAGCCTCCCCGGTTTCGAACGCCACAGGATATGATCTTTGGAATCTTCTGCACCAAATTACCTGCCCATTACAGAGGAAGTCGCAGCCATCATTCGGGATGCCGTCGGCGAGAAAGCCGTAATCCGAGACGCGGAAAAGATGGAACCCTTCGGAAAGGACGCCACGGAACGATGTCGCATGCCTGAACTTGTGGTGGAAGCGGAATGTCCCGAACAGGTTCAGGCATTGCTTCGCCTGGCCAACAGGCATCGGTTTCCCGTGACCCCGCGTGGTACGGGTACGGGGCTCGCGGGTGGCGCGGTGCCCGTCGAGGGCGGAGTGGTCCTCTCTCTGGCGGCCATGAACCGCATCCTCTCCATAGATCCCGATAACCTCGTAGCGGTGGTGGAGCCGGGCGTCATCAATGCCGATCTCAAGCAGGCCGCACGGGAAAAGGGCCTCTACTATCCGCCCGATCCCGCGAGTTACGATACGTGCACGCTGGGGGGGAATGCGGCGACGAACGCCGGCGGCCCTTCCTGCGTCAAGTACGGGACGACCCGAGACTACGTGCTGGGACTCGATGCGGTCCTGGCGTCCGGCGAATTGATCCGTGCCGGAGTCCAGACGCGTAAGGGAGTCGTCGGGTACGATCTCGCCCGGTTGCTCGTGGGGTCTGAAGGAACGCTCGGGGTCATCACCCGGCTCATGCTAAAACTCATCCCGGCCCCTCCCGCCGTGACGACGCTCGTGGCCCTCTTCCCCGATCTCCCCGCCGCGATGCGCTCGGTCTCGGCGACGTTGGCGCGCGGGCACGTGCCATGCGCCCTCGAGTTTCTGGATCGGCATTGCCTGGAACTGGTGGGGGATCTGCTTCCCTTTGAGGGAGTGGCTGAAGCGGGGGCCTTCCTGCTCGTCGAACTGGACGGGCCGCCGGCGTTGATCGACCGTGAAATCGAGGACGTCGGAGAAATCTGCATGGAATGCGATGCCGTGGACGCGCTTCTTGCGCCCGATTCCTACAAAAGGGCCAGAATGTGGGAGGTTCGGAAAGAGGTCTCGCTTCGCGTCGAAAGGGATTCCCCACTCTACATTCCGGAGGACGTGGCGGTCCCCATAGCGAGAATCGCCGACTTGGTGAGCGGCCTCCCCGAATTTGAAACCCGTTACGGAATGAAGATCTACTCCTTCGGACACGCCGGGGATGGGAATATCCACTTGAACATCACGGCGGAGAGCCCGGAGGCGGGCGAACGGGTGGAGGAGGGGATAAACGCCCTTTTGAAGGAAGTTGTCTCCATGGGTGGAACCATCTCAGGGGAACACGGAATCGGTCTGACCAAGAAGCGGTTCCTGTCGCTGGAACTTTCGCCGGCAAGCATTCGTCTTCAGCGTGGCATAAAGCGGCTTTTCGATCCGAACCTCATCCTCAATCCGGGGAAGATTTTTGAGTGAAATCTGGTGCCGGCGCGTCCCTGGCGCCGGCGTCGGGAAACTTACTTCAGGAGATTCGCATGGGGTCCACCCGATCGGCTCTGGCGGCTTCAGGCAAGACTTTCAGGACGAAGGGCATAAGCCGGAGGGTCAGCCAGATCAACATATCCGCCATCAAGGAGATGCCTCTCATCGCCAGTAAGGTTCCGGGGTGCGTCTCGCTGGGACAGGGCATTCCTTCTTTTGCGACTCCGCCGCACATTGTGGAAGCTGTTTCGAAGGCGATGAGGGACCTGCCCGAGAGTGGAAAGTACACCCTGGGGCCCGGCATGCCGGAGTTGAGGGAAGCCATTGCCCGCCGTTTCCAGAGCGAGCGGGGAATGAGCGTTGACCCCGACAGGGAGATTTGCATCACCGTGGGCGCTATGGAAGCTCTCTCCGCGGCCATTCTCACCGTCGTGGACCGCGGGGATGAGGTGATTCTGCCCTCGCCCAATTATGCTTCGCACATCGAACAGGTATTGCTGGCGGAAGGGATTCCAGTGTTCGCGCCGCTTGTGGAAGCCGACTGGCGGTTGGACCCGGAGGCCGTGCGGCGGGCCATAACGCCGAAAACAAAGGCCATCGTTCTCTGCAACCCTCACAATCCCACCGGCGCCAATTTCTCTGAAACTGCTCTCCGTTCCATTGCCGAGATGGCCGTACAACATGATTTTTTCGTTATCTGCGACGACACTTACGACTTCCTCGTCTATGACGGCCAGAGTCATTTCAGCCTGACGGGGATTCCCGGACTGAAGGACCGCATCGTTGCGGCGTTCAGCTTTTCCAAGAAATACGCGATGACGGGCTGGCGGGCCGGGTATGCGTACGCCTCGGAAGGACTGCTCGATCAGATCATGAAGGTACACGATGCCGTGGCCATCTGCGCGCCCACCCTCTCGCAGCACGCTGCCCTGGCAGCGCTGGATGGCCCGCAGGACTGCGTCGGCGCGATGAGGTCGACGCTCCAGAAACGGCGCGACCTCGTGTGCGAACGGCTCGAACGGCTGGAAGAATTCTTCGGCCATGTGAAGCCCCGCGGAGCGTATTACCTGATGCTCAAGTACAGGGAACGCAACGTGGATTCCATGACCTTCGCACTGCGGCTGCTTCACGAGGCCCGCGTCATAACCATCCCCGGGGCGGCTTTCGGCCCCACGGGAGAAAACCATATCAGGATATCGTTCGGAGGGACCGAAGCTGAACTGGAAGAAGCTTTCGACAGGATCGAGAGCTGGATCGAGAGCCGTCCGTTTCGAAGTTGACCGCATCCACTCGGCTGAATCCTCCCGTTCGTGCCGAAATGACGCATTCCCTGATATCCTCCCGGGCTGGGCGCGACAGGGTGGCAATGGTTTGCGGAGGCTATGGATCCAATCCGTTAGAATCGGCTGGACTGCGGTGACGGGGTGACGATGGAAAAAAGATGGATTTGCGTTGAAGTGACGATCGGCGCCGATCTCGCCGACGATCTGGCGGCGGAAGTAGCGTATGCATTCAACGTGGGCGTTGAAATCACGGGGATCGGCATCCGGTTCTATCTGGGAGGCAACTCGACGCTTGACGGATGGGAGGAGAAGCTTCGGGGCATCCTCGATGACGCCGGAAGAATCTGGCGGCTGGAGGCGCCCATGACCTACGAGTGCTCGCGTGTCCTGGAAGACGATTGGGCGGAGCGGTGGAAGGTCCATTTCAAGCCCTTGCGGATCGGGAAACGCCTTCTCGTCGTTCCCACGTGGGAGGATGCCCGTCCCGCGCCCGGGGACCTGGTCATCCGGATGGACCCGGGCAGGGCCTTCGGAACCGGGCATCATGAGACGACCCGGCTCTGTCTAGTTTGGCTGGAGGGATGGGTTGAAAGCTGGCGCGATTCACGCGCCCGTTCGCTTCTGGACGTCGGTACGGGATCGGGTATTCTCGCTGTTGCGGCGGTTCTGCTCGGCGCCGAGCACGTGATGGCCGTAGACAACGATCCCGAAGCCATCGAAGTGGCGAAAGAAAATATCGAGCTAAACGGACTTTCGGAGCGGGTGCAAACGATCGAAGGTTCCGCATCCAATGTCAGTGGACGCTTCGACGCAGTCATTTCAAACATCCAGGCCAATCCGCTCATAGAGATGGCGAAGACGCTGGCCGAAAGGGTTGCGGCGGGCGGCAGGCTGGTACTCAGCGGCATACTGCTCGAACAGCGGGAAAGCGTTCGAGCCGCCTACGAAAAGGAGGGGCTGAGGTTCCTCGATTCGAAGGCGGAGGGCGAATGGTGCCTGCTGGTTTTGGGCTGATGCCGGGATGATAGAAAAGGCAATCGAGCGGACGATTCTCGAAAAAATCGTGACATACGATCTGGCGCGCCAGATGAGTGGGGCCAAAGAGGTCAGGTGCTCTGAATTCGCCCGTGCAATTGTGGACCGCATGGGAGCATAGCCGGGGCGCGGGGGGAGGGGATGGACGATGCGCCGGGCGGTTGCTCGCCTTTCGGGCGGTTTCGCGGAACTGGGGGCTTCATTCCTGGATCTTTGCTTTCCGAGGCGGTGCGCCGGCTGCGAGAAGACGTGGCTCTTCTCCGCCGAAGGTTTTTGGTGCAAAGCATGCGTCGATGATATTCCCTGGATACGGTCCCCTTTTTGTACGAAGTGCGGCCGTCCATTTCACAAGAGCGCTCCGTGCGACGACCATCCATGCGGGGATTGCATCCGCTCCACTTTTTCCTTCGATAGCGCACGGTCTGCAACGGACCATTCGGGCATCGTGCGCGACCGCATCCATCAACTGAAGTTCGGAGGTCAACTTCGCTTCGTGCCGCCCCTTGTGGAACTTCTGGAGAGAATTCTTCGGGAAAAGGGGTGCGTGGGCGAGGTGGATTTCCTGGCGCCGGTCCCCCTGCACGTGGAGCGACTCGGACAGAGGGGGTTCAATCAGTCGGGGGTCCTGGCCCGGGCGCTTGGCGGAAAGCTCGGCCGACCGGTGCGTTTCGATGCACTGGTGCGAAAGCAGTGGACGGATCCCCAGACTCGGCTCAACCGCCAGGAGAGGCTGGAAAACGTGAAGGGGGCTTTCGACGTTCCGGACAAGTCCTCCGTAAAGGGGCGGAACATCCTCTTAATAGACGATGTCTTCACCACCGGGACGACCCTCAGCGAATGCGCCAGGACCTTGAAGGCGGGTGGCGCTGCGGAAGTGCACGCCCTTACGGTGACGCGTGCCATTCCGGACTCGAGGGAGGGGCGTGAGGTGGAAACCGCGCAAGGGGACAAGAAACTCGGGTAAGGCGATCGATGCTCGCGATGCGTTGGATGGCCTTCTACCGGGCAGAAAAAAAACCCTGTTTGCCGACCTCAAACAGGGCATGGAAAAACCATTGATTATCTCGAGCTCATGGTGCTGACGGCAGCTAAAACCATGCCTTGCCCACCGGCAACTTGATGCCGGATTCCGCGAAAACCGTCGCGGCCATGAGATACCAGGCCAGCAGAGCGCAAACGATGAGATCCCATGCGGCAAAGGTGCCGAGCGCTTCGTTGCCGGCGAGTTCCTTGAAATCAAGCCCGATGAAGCCGAGCAGCAGAGTGAGAAACGTCAATGCGAGACCGGTATGGTGTTTCATCGATCCGATAAAGAGGATAGCCGTGAAAAAGGTCCAGACCAGCAGGAAAATCCCCAGGTCGTGGTTTGTCATTTTCAGGACGGGATAGAGATTCACGAGATCCTTGTTCGTCCCGAATATCAGGTAGAGGCAAAGCGAGATCCAGAATGCGCCGTACCCTGTGAAGGCGCAGAATCCGAAATTGTTGCCCGTCCTGAATTCCAGCAGCCCCGCAATCAGTTGCGCGGTGCCCCCGAAAAGAAGCCCAATCCAGAGCACCGGGCCAAGTCCCACCCATCCCAGGTTGTGAAACTGTAAAATCAACGTCGTCATGCCGAATCCTGCAAGACCCACCACCGCCGGATTTCCCAATTTTGCTTCAGCCATCTCGAACCTCCTCATGAAGTTGGAAAAATGCGAACTTTGAAAACTGCTTGTGCGCGTGTATAAAATGCCGTGGTTACACCTCCTTACGGCTGGTCGGCGATTCGCAGAAAATCTTGGCCCCTATCCGCTCTCTTTCCTCCTTGCCGAGGCTGCATGGCTGGAAGAAGAGCAAGAACGGCTTGTCGACTCGCTCCGGAGATCCTCCGTCCTTCTCGCATTCCTCGCAGAGCTTCGTTTCGCCGTCAATGAATTGCCCGAGATGAACGACGGGTCCGGCTTGGTCTCCGCCTGGGTCGAAAGGACCGGCCTGCAGGCAGCCGCAGTCGAAAGGAAGAACCGCAAGGCCGATCGCATCCGGGTTGGAACTCCTCACGTGGCCCACCCATTTGTTCACAACGTTCCATTGCTGCTCGTTCAACGTCATCGCTCTCGACTCACTCAACTTTGTGTTTGAATCGTCGCTCGGGGTAAAGGTGCATACTAGCACATCCTGCCCGTTCGTGCAAATAAGTGCAAAGGGTCTTTTCCACCTGCTCCGATCCGGGTCCGGCTGAGTTCGATCGTCACCCGACGTCGAGCGATCGAGCCGTTTCCAAAATGCCCGTCTTCTCAAGCCAGTCGAGGCTCGGCGCGACGAAATAAGGCCCGTTGAGGAGAGTCGGCTTGTTGTAGCGCAGCGGTTCGCCCGTGGAATCGACCATGACGCCGCCCGCCGCAACGACGAGAGCCTGTCCGGCCGCGGTGTCCCATTCCCATGTATGGCCCAGGCGGGGATAGAAATCTGCTTCCCCCGCGGCCATTTTGCAGAACTTGATGGCGCTTCCCATGGCGATGAGTTCGTGAGATGGCATGAGAGCGAGAATGGCTTCCATATTGGGAGACGGATGGGAGCGGCTCTTGGTGATGCGAACGGGACGGCCCTCTGGAGGATCGCCGGTTTTCACTTCGCGTCGGCCGTCCCCTCCTATTTTCCAGCATCCTTCCCCCACACGAGCTGAAAAAACGACCCCGGTCATCGGTATGGCGATGACCCCGAGAACGGGCGTATGGCCGTCAATCAAGGCGATGCTGATGGCGAACTCTCCGTTCTTCTTGACAAATTCCTTGGTGCCGTCGAGAGGGTCCACGAGCCAGAACCGCTGCCAGTCTTTTCGGACATGGTGCGGGATGGTCATGCCTTCTTCGGAAAGCACCGGAATGCGGGGATATCTGGCTTTGAGACCCCGGCTGATGATCTCGTGAGATCGTCTGTCCGCGAGGGTCACCGGGGAGTGGTCTTCCTTGTGCTCCACGGAGAAGTCGGTCTCATAGACATCGAGGATGGCTTCGGCTGCTTCTGCGGTCAATCCCCGCAGGAAATCAAGATCGATCACGTTTGCTCCCTGTTATACGCTTGAACCTGCAACAGCTTCTTGCTTCCGGTTATCTCCCGCGAAATCCGGCGCTCCCGGTTCCCTCCAGGGCGGAATGAGAGTGTCCAACATATATACGAAGTCGTCCGGACACCGCAAGAGGCGATACGGACAAAACGAAAGCGTACGCCATTCGCGAGAGGCCGCGGGTGGTTAGAACTCCTTGTCGCATGGGGCCGGGTCATCGCCCGGGGCCGAACCCGTTCAGCTTTCTTCTTTGCGTCTCCTGACAAGCTACGTACGAATGAAGGAAAAAGAAAGGTCTCGCCTGCTAAGGGGACTTTTGCCAGGTTACCGTCCATTGCTTGTTGATAGCGGCTCGCCCGCACCAGCGGGAACCGGAGATGGTTGGATGACATCTTGGGGGGAATCGCACGCCGGGCTGCCCATTTCCTTGAGACGCTCGATAGCTCGTCCCGTCGCTATTTGCCCATGGGAATTCGACCGCACCCTGCCACTTCGCCGGAAATGAAAGGAAAGGGACTGAACACCCTCCAGCCTTTGAGGCCAGACAATGCGATTGCACCTGGCCCCGAGGAGAAATCGCGGCTTCGGGTTTAATGCCGTTGACAATTAGGATAAAATGTCGTTTATATCAAAAGTTCGTTTGCCGGGAATTGAGGGTGCTTCTGAGGGAATATCAATCCCTTGGGCGCAGCCGCGTCCGGTGGAGCGAACGGCAATCTTCTTGGGTGGATCTGCGGGGAGCACGCGGGCGGCAGGTCCGCTCCAATGGACGGTCGTCGTGGGGTGTGTTCGTTTGTATCCGCAGTGCGTGTCCGATTCCCGCCATGCGCTTGAGGGCGGACCGGCGGGAGGACCGGAAACAGCAGGATTCATACTTTGATGGCGTCGGGACGGTTGAAGGTCGAGCTACCCGTGGGCAAGGCATAACATCAACGGAGGAATGGATGGATTGGGCGAGTGTTGCGTATGCGATGGGAACCACCGGGCAGGGCGCCGGCGGAGGGGCGAGCAGCGGACTGGCTGCCTTTGGTCCGCTGGTCATAATGGTGGTGATTTTCTATTTTCTCCTCATCCGGCCTCAGCAGAAAAAGCAGAAGGACCACCGGGGGATGCTCGCCAATCTGCAAAAGGGCGATGAAGTCCTCACTCAGGGTGGCCTGCAGGGCAAGATCACGGGAATCACCGATACGGTGGTGACCCTGGAGATAGCCGAAAGAGTGCGGGTAAAGATCCAACGGGGTTATATCGCGGCGTTGGTGTCCAAGGGCGAAAAAACCGAATAAACTTGAAATGGGTTGTATTTGATTGCTGCCGTGAAAATCCCTCTCGATCTCCTCCTGCAAAAGGGGGAAAGCCAATGAAATCCTGCTGTTTCCTGGAGGATGAGCGGAGGTCCTTCCAGTGCTGAACGGCAAAGGGAGCCTCCCCGGTTATGAGCGGGGCTGAGTGCCGCCTTTGCAACCATTCTCCGCTCCCACTGAGTCTCCCTGGTTGTGAGCGGGGCTGAGGGATTCACTGAATCGGCGGCAGTTTCTCGTGTCGTTATTCCACTTTTTAGCAGAATCTGTCCGCTGCGAAGGTTTGGTCTCATCAGTGAAATGGGATACCTTCGGACGGATTCCCATAAGGATCAGGAGGAGTCGGTTTGAAGAACCTGCAATGGCGTGCACTCTTGGTTGGAGTGGTCTCCCTCGCGGCGATCGTCTTTCTTGTCCCGACGTTGAGCACCTCTCTGCCCCCGTGGTGGAGCAAGCTCTTCCCGAAAGAACGGATCCATCTGGGATTGGACCTCCAGGGAGGCATGCACCTCGTGCTGGAAGTGGAAGCGGACAAGGCCGTCATCAATGCGGCCGAGCGCCTTGTTGAAGAACTCAAAGAATCGATGCGCACCCAGCATGTCGCATTCAACAAGGTGGAGAGAACCGGCGAGTGGGACATCAACCTCCAGTTGCCTGGTGTGGAGCAGCAAAATGAGCTGAAGTCCCTCCTGGAAAAAAGCTTTCCGATACTCAAATGGCTGAGCGGGGAGACCCTGGCGGACGGGGTCAAGGTCGTCCTGACCCTGCAAGATTCGGAAGTTCAGCGCATCAGGAAGATGGCCATAGATCAGGGCCTGGAGACCATTCGCAATCGTATCGATCAGTTTGGAGTGAGTGAACCGGATATCAGGCCGGAAGGAGAGGACCGTATTCTGATCCAACTGCCGGGTATCCAGGATCCCCAACGTGCGGTGGCCCTGATCGGGAAGACCGCATTGCTGGAATTCAAGCTGGTAGCCGAAGGAGTAAGTCCCCAGAATATGAAGGACGAAAAGCTGCCCCCCGGAGTGAAGGTCTATCCCATGAAGCGGACGGAGCGCCTTCGCGGCCAGGGCGGAGAATCCCAAATCGCGCTCCAGGACCGTACCCTTATGACCGGTGAGTACATCACCGACGCCAAGGTCGCCATAGACCACCAGTACAACACTCCATATGTATCCCTCGAATTCGATCCCCAGGGAGCGCGCATTTTCGAGCGGGTCACGGAAGCGAATGTCAAGAAGCAACTCGCTATCGTTCTCGACGGAGCGGTCTACTCGGCACCCGTGATCCAGGAGAAAATCGGAGGGGGAAGGGCGAGCATCACCGGATCGTTTTCGATGGAAGAAGCCCGCGATCTCGCCATCGTGCTCAGGGCGGGCGCTCTTCCCGCACCCGTGAAAGTCCTGGAAGAACGGACCGTGGGTCCCGCCCTCGGTCAGGACTCCATTCACAAGGGCATACTAGCGTCTCTTGTTGGCGGCATCGGCATCATCATTTTCATGATAGTCTACTACCGGCTGTCCGGATTCATCGCCGACGCGGCTCTCATTCTCAACGTGATGCTCGTGCTGGCCGGAATGGCCGCCTTTGGGGCGACCCTGACGCTTCCCGGAATCGCGGGCATTGCGCTCACCATTGGCATAGCCGTGGATGCCAACGTGCTCATCTACGAGCGAATACGGGAAGAACTCAGGCTCGGGAAAACTCCACGGGCAGCCGTCGATGCGGGGTACAGCAGGGCGACGACGACCATTCTGGACTCGAACCTGACCAGCCTCATTGCCGCTCTGGTGCTCTTCCAGTTCGGGACGGGGCCTGTGAAGGGCTTCGCGGTCACGCTCTCCATCGGACTTTTGGCGAATCTGTACACCGCCATTATGATGACCCGGGTTGTCTTCGATTATCTGTTGACGAAGCAGAGAATGCGTACTTTGAGCATCTAGGGAACCAGCATCTCAAGAAGAAGGGATAACGGCATGCAACTGGTCAGGCCCGATATCAATATCGATTTCGTTGGAATGCGCTACAAAGCCTTCCTGCTTTCCGGCCTTGTCATCCTGCTTGGTTTGATTGCCATCGCCTTTCGCGGCGGACTGAACATGGGGATCGATTTCACCGGTGGAACGTTGATCCAGGTCAAGTTCAACAAGGCGACTACACCGGATGCGATTCGGAATGCGATTGGGGATTTGGCGGCGCAAAGCACCATTCAGCAGATAGGCGCCGCTGGAGACAATGAGTTTCTGGTCCGGACGGACACCATCACTAGCGAACTCCAGAGTCTTTCCAAGAAAGTCGAGGAAGAACTCAACAAGGCATACGGCGATGGCCAGGCTTCCGTCAGGCGGGTTGAAATGGTCGGGCCGAAGGTGGGACAGGATCTCAGGCAGAAAGCGTTTTTCGCAATCTATTATGCGCTCCTTTTTATCGGCATCTATATTTCCGGGAGATTCGAGTTCAAATGGGTCGTGAGCGCCATCATGGGCGGAGTCCTGATTCTGGGGATCTATCTCTTACAGGCCATTGGCGTCAACCCCATTGTCCTGATCAGTATAGCCCTCCTTGTGACGCTGGCGCTCTGTTGGATTCTCAAGTTGCCTTACGCGTTGGGAGCTCTCCTGTCGTTGGTGCATGATATCGTCATTACTGTGGGCATGTTCGCCGTTACCAACAAGGAGTTTAGCCTGGAGGTCGTTGCTGCGCTCCTCACACTCGCCGGTTACTCCCTGAACGACACGATCATTGTCTACGACCGCATCCGCGAGAATCGGAACAAAGACCGGAAAGTGCCGTTCGCACAGATGATCAACGGGGCCATCAACCAGACTCTCAGCCGCACCATACTCACGTCCAGTACGGTTTTCTTCGTGATACTCTGCCTGTTTTTCTTTGGAGGCACCGTGATCCACGATTTTGCCTTCGCCTTGCTCGTAGGCATCGTGGCGGGAACCTATTCCTCGATCTTTGTGGCAAGTCCGATCCTGATATTGTATGAGGATTTGACGAAAGGGAGAGGGAGGCCGAAGCGCGCGGTGGTTCAGTCGGCCTGAAGTCGGGTCCGGGTCCGGGAAGTCAAATCGCCCAGTCACCCCGACCCTCAATGGAGTCTGTATGAAAAGTGGCTGCCGTCACTTTTCATGCTCCTTTGTGTAAGAGGGTGTCCAAAAAGACGCTCCAGGGTAGGGTGGGCAGGGTTTTTTTTCTGCCCACCGCGATGGGGCGAGCGGTTTATCCGGTGGGCAACGCTCTCGCTTTTGCCCACCCTACCGCCCCCGCCTGTGGGGCGGGCGATGGTACAGGAGGCTTTTTAGACACGCTCTAAGTTAAGGTCCCCTCTCGCCCGGAACGAGGGTGCGTTCTTCCTGTCTTGATTCCGTAGCATTGACCCTGCCCGTCTCTTCCCCGTGTCTGCTTCAGCAGATCCACCGGGGCAAGAAGGACGAGGTCCGTGGCGGTCGAGGGGGGTGGCGCGACAAAACGAAGGGGATCTGACGCCGAGGGGGCTATTGATTGACCCAAATGGCCATGTCTTGGAATTCGTTCATGATTTCTCGTGTGATCGACCGCTTGAGAAACCCCCATGTGCCGCCCGGGTCTGAATGTCCCAAGGACACGATACCGATTCCCTCCTGCTTGCAGTAAGCCAGTATTTCCCGCCTCACCTTTCCTCTGGATGGAATCAGGGTAATGTGGATTCGTTCGTCGCCGATGCCCGCCGTTTTGACGATTTCGATGGCCTGAGCGAGGAAGGATGCGATTTCTTTGCCGGCATCGGCGGCGAGCCAGCGTTGAAGCTCTGCTGAATACGGGGAAACGGGGCTGGATATGGGCGAAGAAACAGACCTGGACGCGTGGAGGATGGTGATGCGGGCGCTCGTTTCCGCCAGCATGAAGGCAGTGTGATCGGCGCTCCGCAGGGATGCTTCTTCGTTCAGAAGGCAAATTGCGGCCTGAGATGGGTCGATGTCCCCGGAGGTAAGCCAGACTGGACTGTTGCGACAATGCTCGATCATGAGCGAAGCGGGGTCGTCCGTCAGGAATCCCTCCAGGCCGCTGCTGGTGCGTTTTCGGATGAGTACTGCGTCCACCTTTTTGACGTTGGCCAGGAGGCAGGCGTGTTTGGCCACCGTCAGACTTCTTTCCTGGATGTGTTCCTGGATGGAGTCTCGTGGAAAACCTGCTCCGACGATCTCGCTCTTGATCTTCTCCATGACGCTGCGGATCTCCTTTTCGCGCGACATAAGGAGTTCGCTTCTCTTCTTGTTCGTAGCCTGGGAATCCGATGCTCCCTGGTAGAGCGGCGGGAGCGGGGGAGGGAAATAGCAGACGATGATGCCGATATGAGTGGGGTCGGGAAAGAGCCGCTGGAGGAACTTCACCGGTTTGAGGGATTCCCGGGTGTCGTCGATGAGAAGAAGAATGCACTTCGGCAAGGGTTGCATTGGGCCTCCTCGGTAGACTTCAAAATAATTGGATGGTCCTGGTTGCTTCCGACTGCTTTCCAATTTCAAAGCGGACGTCGCCCCACGCGGGATCGTGCTGCAATTGCCTGAAAGTGTTCTCGACCAGTTCCGGCGTGTTGTTCACTTCGCTCAGATGGGCGAAGACGACGGACTGAAGGCCGGTGTGCAGGAGACCTTTGAGGAGTTCGCACGTGTCGGAATTGGAGAGATGTCCATGCCTGCTGCGGATGCGCTGCTTGAGATGAGGCGGGTAGGGGCCGCTCAGCAGTTGTGCAGTGTCGTGGTTTGCTTCGAGGATCAGCCCCTGGCACCCCTGGAGCCTCGTTCTCACCAGGTTGGTCGCCACTCCCAGATCTGTACAGATTCCAAGTCTCACTCCGTCGTTCTCGAACACGAAACCGGAAGGTTCCTGGGCGTCGTGAGGAATTGCGAATGGTTGAATCTTGATGTCGCCGATGGTGAAAGATGCGCCCAATTGAAAGATCTGAGTGCGGGCGAGCTTTCCTGTTTGGGGCGGTAGTCCTTCGAGCGTCCCGCGGCTAAGATAAACGGGCAGGTCGAAACGGCGGCTCAAGGGTCCCAGGCCCCTCACGTGGTCCTGATGTTCGTGGCTCACGACCAGCGCGTCGAGCTTTTCCGCCTCCACCGGTGTGCTGTCGAGGCGCCGCGTCAGTTCCTTTCCGCTCAAACCGGCATCCACTAGAATCCTGGTCCCGGCGCTGCATACCAGAATGGAGTTCCCCTTGGAACCACTGGCGAGCAATTGAAAGAACATGCCCATGGGGGCTCAACCCTCCAGAATCGCCTTTTCTGCTTCGGCTGCCTCCATTTCGGTCGGGCCGAAGAGCATCAGCGAAACTCGGGAAGGATGGTATGCTTCCCGGAACCAGGTCAATACGGCTTCAGGTGTCACCTGCCTGATCCTGATCTCGACCTCTTCAAAGGGAACATGACGGCCGAACAGGTATTCGTTTTTGGCCAGACGGTTCATTCGGGAATCGGTGCTTTCCGCATTGAGGTACATGCTGCCTCTGAGATATTCCTTGGCGGCATTCAGTTCGGCGTCGGGAATCGGTTGAGATGCGAGGAGGGAGAGTTGTTCGCGTAGCAGTTTCAGGGTCTCTTGAACGTTCTCAGGGGCGATCCCCGCATAGATGCCGAGCATCCCAGTGTCGACGTGACTGTTCACAAAGGAGTAAACCGAATAGGCCAGTCCGCGCTTCTCGCGAACCTCCTGGAACAGACGGCTGCTCATGCTGCTTCCCAGAATGACGTTCAAGAGGTGGCACGCCAACCTGTTTTCATCCACGAGGGACGTGCCCTGAAACCCCAGGCAAAGGTGGACCTGTTCAAGGTCCTTGGCGATGATGCCAATGTGCCTGTGGTCTGAGGGCGTCTCACGACGAACGGGCTCTCCGGAATGGTTCAGCACCTCCATATGCGGTGCTATCAGGTCGATGAATCGTTCGTGTTCCAGGTTCCCCGCGGCGGCGATGACGATACGTTCGGGACGGAAGGCCCTGCCGAGGTATCGCAGCATGCGCTCGCGGTCGATGCTCTCGACCGATTCGGCAGACCCGTATATGGGAAGACCCAGGGGGTTGTTCTTCCAGAAAGCCTCCTGGAAGAGAATGTGAACGTATTCATCGGGCGTATCTTCGATCATCCTGATTTCCTGGAGGATGACCTGCTGCTCCCTTTCGATCTCCTCGGGGGCGAACACGGAATTGAGGAAGATGTCGGTCAGGATGTCCGTGACCAGGGGGAGGTGAGTATCAAGGATTTTTGCATGGAAACAGACGTGTTCCTTTGAAGTAAAGGCGTTGGCGAAGCCACCCACGGAATCGAACTCTTTTGCGATATCGAGAGCGCTCCGGCGCTGAGTACCCTTGAAAAGCATGTGCTCGATGAAATGAGTGACCCCCCGCTCGTTTTCGCATTCATCCCGAGACCCCGCTCCAACCCATATCCCCGTGGCCACTGAGTGGACGTAGGGAATCTTCTCGGTCAAAACACGAATACCATTGCTCAGTACTGTTTTCTGGTACAATCTATTCCCTTTTTGAACGCGGTCCGGAGCGCCCGGCCCGCGAAAGTCGTTAGATATAGCGATCGCACGAAGGAGACCACTGGAAGCCAACCGTCCGCACCCCCGATTCGGGGCGGATGTTGTCACGTTCCGACCGTTCCGGGCGCCGATCGAGCGCCGTGCGATCTTGCCGGCCGTTATTCTCCTTCGGGTTTTTCCAGTGCTGCCTTGCGGCTCAGACGTATACGACCATCCTTGTCGATCTCGATGACTTTGACAAGTACTTCGTCGCCTTCGTTCACCACGTCGGTGACCTTGCGAACGCGCTTATGCTCGAGTTGAGAGATGTGGATGAGCCCTTCGATGTTGGGCAGAATCTCTGCAAACGCTCCAAAGTCCGTGACCCTCACGACTCGAGACATATAAAGCTGGCCCACTTCGGGTTCCTGCGTCAGCCTCCGAATCTTATCGATCGCCCTGTCGCAAGCGTCCTTGTCGGGACTCATGACAACCACCCGGCCGCTGTCGTCGATGTCGATCTTGGCGCCGGTTTCGGCTACGATGGCGCGGATGACTTTTCCTCCCGGTCCGATCACGTCGCGGATCTTCTCGGGATTGATCTGAATGGCCACCACGCGCGGGGCGTATGGAGAAAGTTCGGCCCTTGGAGCCTTGAGCGCTTCGTTCATCTTCCCGAGGATGAAAAGGCGGGCTTCCTTCGCCTGATTCAGCGCGCGCTGCATGATTTCGCGGTCAATCCCGCGAATCTTGACATCCATCTGGATGGCCGTGATTCCGATTTCGTTTCCGGTGACCTTGAAATCCATATCCCCCAGGTGGTCTTCGTCACCGAGAATATCGGAGAGAACAACGATGTCGCTGCCTTCCTTGACAAGGCCCATGGCAATGCCCGCAACCGGTGTGGTGACCGGCGCCCCCGCGTCCATGAGAGCAAGGGAGGCGCCGCAGACCGTGGCCATGGAACTGGACCCGTTGGATTCGAGGATTTCCGAAACGACCCGAATGGTATATGGAAATTCGCCGTTTCCTGGAAGAATGGCCTTCACGGAGCGTTCCGCGAGAGCCCCGTGTCCGATTTCTCTGCGGCCGGGTCCCCTCAAGGGACGCACTTCTCCCACCGAGAAGGGAGGAAAATTGTAGTGAAGCATGAAGGACTTGAATGTTTCGCCCGCCAGGGCTTCAATCTTCTGTTCGTCGGAGGAAGACCCCAGAGTCACGACCACCAGAGCCTGTGTCTCCCCGCGGGTGAAGAGCGCCGAGCCGTGAGTTCGCGGGAGCAGGCCGACTTCTATATGGATGGGGCGGATTTCATCGAACCGTCGTCCATCTATCCGCTTGCCTTCCTCAACCATCATGCGGCGAACGACCTCTTTTTCGAGGTCGTGGAGGATCTCTTCTATCGCTTTATCCCTGTCGGGGAAGTCGACGGCGAGCGTCTCTTTAACCCGTGATCTGAGGTCCTTTTTCTTCTCCTTTCGGAGTAGTTTTTCGGAGGTGGCCATGACGGCGCGCATTTCGGCCGCCGCGAGATTGCGCACGGCCGCATCGAGCGCCGGGTCAACGATGATCACGGGTGGCGCTTCCTTGGGCGCTCCGATCATTTCGCGGAGCCTATCCTGCGCGTCGAGGATGGGCAAAATGGCGCGGTGAGCTGCATCGATGGCCTCGGCGATATCCGCTTCCGAAACGAACCTGGCGCCGCCCTCCACCATGACCACTGCGTCGCGGCTGCCTGCCACCACCATATTGATATCGCTCTGCTCGAGCTGTTTGGCGCTGGGATTGATGACGTGGTTCCCATCGATGCGTCCGATGCGCACAGCGGCAACGGGTCCCATGAAGGGGACGGGCGAAATGTGAAGGGCGGCTGATGCGCCCGTCAGCGCTACCACGTCCGGTTCGTTTTCCTGATCGACGGAGAGGACCGTGGCGATCACCTGGGTCTCAAGAAAGTATTTCTTGGGAAACAGGGGCCGGATGGGACGGTCGATCAAGCGGGAGGTGAGGGTCTCTTTTTCGCTGGGCCGACCGATCTCTCGACGGAAGAAACCGCCCGGAATTCGACCCGCGGCGTAGCTCATCTCGTGGTAATCAACCATGAGGGGCAGAAAATCGATGCCCTCTCGCGTCCGATCTTCCTTCGTTGCTGCAACGAGGACAACGGTGTCTCCATAACGCATCACTACGGACCCGCTGGCCTGACGGGCCATGCGTCCGGATTCGATGGTGAGGAGACGGCCGCCAACCTCAACTTCCACTGATTGTTTCATAGACGATTCCCTTCGGAGTCAATGATGAGCCCGCATGGAGGTCGAAAGCCGACCGAGATGCGGACGAAATGGATTCTAACGGCGCAACCCGAGCCGTTCGATCACTGTATTATAACGGTCAACGTTCTTCTTCTTCAAATAGTTGAGCAACTGTCTGCGTTGTCCCACCAGTTTCAGAAGCCCACGGCGGGAATGATGATCTTTCTTGTGGATCTTGAAATGCTCGGTCAGGTAGTTGATCCTTTCACTCAAAAGGGCTATCTGCACCTCCGGTGAACCGGTATCGGAAGTGTGCAGTTTGAAGTCTTCAATGATTTCCGTTTTCTTTTCAGGGGTCATTACCACGACTGTTCCTCCTTCGTGCCGAAAATACTTTTGGCGAAAGTTAGTGTGTAAAGAACATCAGGGGTCGGATGTCTATCGACCGTTTCTCGCTTCGGCATCCGAATCGAATGCTCGATCACCATTCAGAACACGCGCATTCGACGCTGAGATGGGGTTTCCGGAAAAGGCCACCAGAGGGCGACCAACCGATCGTCCTTGTCCAGAAGGCGTACCGGCTTTCCGTATCCTGAAAATCGTTCCCTGTGGGCGGCTTCCCATTCACGACTGATTTGCCCGTCCTGCATACGCTTCAGGACCGTTCCGTCTTCCACCAGGACGGCGGGTAGATGGGCAAGGGCGTCATTCATGGGGATGAGCCTCTGTTCCCAACGATTCATTTCCGATTCACTTTCAACTTCGCTGAACGAAACGGCCTGTTCGATGCGAAAAGGACCGCTCGCAAGACGCCTCAGTTCGCTGACGAAGGCTCCGCATCCCAGGAGGTGCCCGATATCCGAGGCCAGTTGCCTTACATAGGTTCCCTTCGAGCACCAGGTTTCGAGCGTTGCGTCCGGCCACCGATAAGAAAGAAGTTCCAACCTCCGGATGCAGACCTGCCGTTCAGGGCGGTCCACTTCCACTCCTTTCCTGCTCAGTTCATAGAGCCGTCTTCCCTCGACTCTCACGGCGGCGTATCTCGGGACTTTCTGGAGACAGACACCGCGAAAGGATTCCAGTACGGCGTTCAGTTGCCTCTCAGATGGGGGAAGACCATCATAAGTCCGTGTGATTCTGCCCGTCTTGTCCAACGTCTCGGTTTCCTGTCCCAGCCGGATACCGAATCGATAGACCTTGTCCTGATCCAAAAGCTGGTCGGAAATTCGGGTGGCCTGGTTGATGCAAACCAGGAGCAATCCGGTTGCGAAAGGGTCCAGCGTGCCGCAATGTCCGGCCTTTTTCAGACACAATCGCTTCTTGATTCTGTTCACCACGGCAAAGGACGTCGGACCTTCCGGCTTGTCGATAGCCAGGACGCCACCCGCCTGCCAGCCTCCGGCGGGGTTGACGGGCGGGGCTATGGCGCTCCCAACCTCGGGACCTCCGGCACATTGCATGGTCATGAAAAACGGCTCGGTCATCTGATGCAATCCATGGCTTGCCGGGTCAATCGGGTGCGAACGTCGTTCAAAGGGCCGGCAACCCGGCATGCAGCGGCGTTTCGGTGTCCTCCGCCACCGTGTTGTCGGGCGAAGAGGGACACGTCGGCCTCTCCTTTAGACCGGAGACTCACGTGCACCAGGGAATCGCTTTCTTCGCGAAACAGCACGGCGATTTCAACGGATCTTACAGAGCGCAGGTGATTGATGAAACCCTCGGCGTCGGAAGGGGAAGCAGCCGTTTCGGCAAACATGGCTAGAGAGATTTCAGCGGTCGCGATCCGATTCTCCGAATGAAACAAGAGGGTTGACAAAACCCTGGCGAGGAGATGCAACTTCTGAGGGGGGACAGAATCGTACACCTGTTGTGCGATGTAGTCGGGTTTCGCTCCGGCAGTCGCGAGACGGGCCGCAATCTCCAATACCCGCTGGTTGGTGTTCGAGAAACGGAAGGAGCCGGTATCGGTCAGCATCCCCGTGTAGATCTGAGTCGCGATGTCAGAGTCGAAAAGAAGCGGGATGCCCGCGCACAGATGGTAGAGCATCTCACAGGTGCTGCTCGCCGAAACCTCGAGCCAGAAGACATCCCCAAAAGGCCTGCTTGTGGCGTGGTGATCGATATTGATCAGAAACGGGATCTCCGAGATGGCGTCCGCCAGGGTCGTCCCCACTCGCGAAAGCTCGCCGCAGTCCACCATGACGGCGGCATCGTAAAGGGAAGGGTTGGGACGTTCCTGCAAAACCCCTTGAGCTCCAGGGAGGAAAAGACAGTCGGGTGGAACCGGATCTTCGATGAACGGGTCGGCCCGTTTGCCCAAGGCCCGGAGTATGAAGGTGATCGCGAGAAGGGACCCGACGGCGTCTCCGTCTGGACGTATGTGAGTGGCGATCAGAAAACGGTCTCGTTCCCGGATGGCTTCCACAAGTCTTGCGATGATCTGGCTCTGCACCTTATTCATCCCCGTGCAACTCTTTGAACAGGCGCTCCATCTTGTCGCCGTATTCAAACGATGTGTCGTACTCGAAGGCGAATTGCGGGAGATACCTGATGTGAAGTCTCTTTCCCATCTCCTGCCTGATGAAACCTTTTGCGTTGTTCAAACCGGCCTCCGCATCCTTTTCGCCGTGGGCGGCTCCCCCCATGACACAGTAGTATACTCTTGCGTGTTGCAGATCCGCCGTCACCTTCACACCCGTTATGGTGATTCCCTGCACGCGGGGATCCTTCACCCGTCGGAGGAGCAGGTCGGCGATCTCCTTCTGAAGGAGGTCGGCAATGCGGTCGGAACGTTTATATTCCATATCTTCTGCTTTCCGGGTCCGGCATTCAGTCCCCCAGCGGAATGATCTCGATCTCGCGATCGATCAATTCCGCAAGTCCGAGCGAATCCATAAAATCAATAATGCGGTCCAAAAGAGAATTCAGTACACGGCCGTCGTTTCCTATGGCGGAGACCCCGATAACGGCTTTCTGGTGCACGTCCTGGTCTGCCACCTCCGCGACGGAGACGTTGAACCTGTGACGGCTTTTCTCCACCAAGCTTTTCACAACCCTGCGCTTGTCTTTAAGAGATTGATTCCCCTGCAATCTGAAAGTGATGAGCGCGATTCCAACAGTCATGGTCTTGCTATGATCCCGCCTTCTTCTCTCCGTCAGTCTCCAGGGTCGGCTTCATTTCCTGGAGTTCGTAGGCTTCCAGTATGTCATTCACCTTGATGTCATTGAAGTTGTCGATGCCGATACCGCACTCGAAGCCTGCTTTGACCTCCTTCGCATCGTCCTTGAAGCGCCTGAGAGAACTGATCTTGCCGTCGTAGATAACCACCTGGTCCCGCAGAACCCTGGCCCTGGCTCCTCTTTCTATGCGTCCGTCCAGGACGGAGCAGCCTGCGATCATTCCCACTTTGGGAACGTGAAAAGTCTGGCGAACTTCCGCTCTCCCCATCACGCTTTCACGATAGACCGGTTCGAGCAGACCCACCATGGCGTCCTTCACGTCACTCAATAATTGGTAGATGATATCGTAGTACCTGAGATCCACGTGCTCCTGCTCGGCCAGTTCCAGAACCTTGGCCTCTGCGCGCACGTTGAACCCTATGATGATCGCGTTGGAAGCGGACGCGAGCATGACGTCCGTTTCGGTTGCGGCGCCGGTTGCGGTATGGATCAGGTTGATCTTGACCTCCGGAGTGGACAGCTTGACGAGAGAGTCGGAAATGGCCTCGAGGGAGCCGTGTACGTCGGTCTTGAGGATGATCTTGAGTTCCTTGATTTCGCCTTCCTGGATTTGCTCGAAGAGGCTTTCCAGGGTGACCTTGCTGGTACGGGTCAGTTCCTTTTCGCGGAGCTTGATATGCCTGTGTTCGGCGACCATCTTGGTTTGTTTCTCATCCGCCAGAACGATGAAATCAGCTCCAGCGTTGGGCACCCCGGAGAGGCCGAGGACTTCGACGGGAGTTGAAGGTCCGGCTGTCTCGAGTTTCTGTCCCCGATCGTTGAACATGTTTCGCACGCGCCCGGAGTTCACTCCGCAAAGGTAAAAGTCGCCGGTCTTGAGAGTCCCTTCCTGGATGAGGATCGTTGCGACGGGCCCCCTGCCTTTATCGAGCTTGGCTTCGATAACGCGGCCTCGAGCGGGCTTCTTGGGGTTGGCCTTGAGCTCCAGAATTTCGGACTGTAACAGCACCATTTCCAGAAGCTCTTCGATGCCCACGCGCTTTTTGGCGGAGATCTCGACCATCGTTACGTCGCCGCCCCATTCCTCAGGAATCAGGCCTTGTTCGGCGAGTTCGCGTTTGACCCTGTCGATGTTCGCATTGGGTTTGTCGATCTTGTTGATCGCGACGACGATGGGAACCTGGGCTGCCTTGGCGTGATTGATCGCTTCGATCGTCTGTTGCATGACGCCGTCGTCCGCCGCGACCACGAGGATGACCAAATCGGTGACCTTGGCGCCTCGGGCGCGCATGGACGTAAAGGCCTCGTGGCCGGGCGTGTCCAGAAAGACCACGTCACCGGTTTTGAGCTTCACGTAGTAGGCACCGATGTGTTGGGTGATGCCGCCGGCTTCTCCGCCGATGACGTTGGTGTCGCGGATGGCGTCGAGGAGAGACGTCTTGCCGTGGTCCACGTGGCCCATGACCGTGACGACCGGCGGTCTGAAAACGCGATCCTCCGGGCTGTCCTCCTGGATCTGGAGGATATCGTCTTCCTCGAATCCGACCTTTTCCACCTCGAACTCGAACTCGGACGAAAGAAGGCTGGCGGTGTCGAAGTCGAGGGCCTGATTGATGTTGGCCGGAAGCCCCAAAAGGAGGAGCTTCTTAATCAGTTCGCTTGCCTTGATGCCCATTTGCCGCGCAAGGTTGGCTACGGTGATTGCCTCGTCGATTCGAATCCGGCGTCTTCCGACTTTGGCGACAACGGGTTCGGGCCTGGGAACCTCCCTGAGCATCTGGGGCCGGTCCTTCGATCGTCCGCGATCCGCCTGGGCGGCAAGTTCCTTTTTGGAATAGAGGTCTTCCCGTTCGAAAACTTCCTTCCTGGGCGCGGCCCGGCGTTTTCTCTCAGCCGCTTCCTTCTCGAATTCCTCGGTGCGGGGCCGTCTCTTTCGAGCTTGCTCCTTGGTTTCCGTGTCTTCGGTTTTCACCTGCAGACGAGGTGCCAGGTGCTGGAGGATTTCGACCTCTTCTTCAGGTTCTTCCGGAATGATTTCAGGCAATTTAATGATGCGGGCGGGTTCTTCCTTCCGGACTTTCTTCCGCCGCCTTTTCTTGGCTCTCCGGGGTTTGGCCTTGCCGTCCTCCTCCTCTTCTTCTTCGGCAGTGGAATCGGCCCCGGGAACTGCTTCAGCCGCGGGGGGGGCGACTCCAACGGGCGAAGGCGGCGGGAGCGGCTTCGCCGGCTTAGCCACGGTTTCCGCACTGGCCGGCGATTCGATCGCCGCTTCGGCGGGCTTCGGCGGCGGTTCGACGGGTGGGGGCTCCACGGGCTGAACTGCTACGGGCCCGGGTTCGATCGGTACGGGCATGACCGGCGGAGGTGGGGGCTCAACGGGTCGAGGCGTTTCCAAGACGTGAGGAAGAGGCTTCGGAGGCGGCTCGGTGGCGGCTTCGGGGGCTAGCTCGCCTTCCGGCAGCACTTCCTGTTCTGCGACTGCGCTCACTCCGGGTAACTCCTCGGGCTCCGGCGCCTGTAGAGCCGGAGCGGGTCCCTCGACAGGCTGCTCGGCAACTTCGGCAACGGCTTCGGGTTCGCCCGCTTCAACCTCAAGGGGCGGTCGCGCCGCCTCGGCAGATTCCGCTGCTTCAGCCGATTCTGCGGCAGCCGCCAACTCCTCCTCGGGTGTCCGCTTGCGCCTGCGAATAACAGCCCTGCCGATCCGCTTCTCCTCGAAAGTCTCGGCCCGAGCTTCTGCAAACTGCTGCCGAATCTTCTGCACCGCCGGATCGGTCAGCGTGCTCATGTGGTTCTTGACCTGAATGCCCATCTTGACGATACGGTCTATCAGATCTTTGTGGTCCATGTTGAGTTCCTTTGCAAGCTCGTGCACCCTCATTCGCGTCATCAAACCCTTCCCCCTTGTAGAACTCCGGCTCTTCGCCCCGCCTTTTTCAACCGTTTCCCGTTTACTCTCATATCCTTGCGAAAGCAAGGGAGGATCAAATCCGGTATGGTGGCGAGACTTTCACAGATCTCCGGCACCCTCCCGCAGCCATTTTCAGAAGGTTCCGACAGGAACTCCACGGTGTCTCGCAATTCCCCATTTGCAGCTATCCAAAGGGCTTTTCGCGCCATAACCCCTCGGCTTTGTCCCGGAATGCTTTTTGGACTCGTTTGGTGAGACGTAACCGCGGCAGACAATCCGGGCAAACATAGGCTCCGCGGCCCGCAAGACGCCGGTCCCGGTCGGGAACGATGCATTTCGTTTCCGGGTCGAGGCCCATCCGCAGCAGAGCCTCCCCGGGCTTCCGTTCGCCACATACAACACAGCTCCGAACAGGTATGTGTCCTCGACAGACCAGCCTCATTCTCCTGTCAGATGATCGTCCGAAGCGGCAACCGCCTCGCGATCGGCATTCGCGGAATCAACCGGTTGCTCTGTCTGCGCCTCCGGGTCCGAGGTTTCCGCGGTCTCGGTCTCGGTCTCGGTCTCGGTCTCGGTCTCGGTCTCGGTCTCGGTCTCGGTCTCGGTCTCGGTCGCTTCGGCGAGCAAGCTCTTCGCTTCTTCCTGCATCGTCGTCAAGGTCGCCTCGGAAAGCCTGCACAGGTCCTCCAGCTCCGTCATGCTCGCTTCGCAGAAGTCCTGTATGGAGGTGATCCCCGCCTCGTAGATACGGTCAGCCAGTTCTTCGGTCAGCCCTTCGATTCTTAAAAGCGACTGGTAGCCGACCTGCTTCTGGCGTTCGTGCCGGCTTTCATTTTTTACGTCGATTCGCCAGTTGGTGAGCTTTGAAGCGAGTCGTACGTTCTGGCCGCGCTTCCCGATAGCCAGGGAAAGCTGGTCGTCCGGAACGATGACTTCCATGCTACGATTGGCCTGATCGATGATGACCTTCGATATTATGGCCGGTGCCAGGGCGTTGACCACAAATTTGGCGGGGTCCATATTCCATGGCACGATGTCTATCTTTTCGCCCCGGAGTTCCTGCACGACGTTCTGCACGCGCGTGCCCTTCATGCCGACGCAGGCGCCAACCGGATCGACGTCCGAATCTTTGGAAATCACGGCGATCTTCGCCCTCGAACCCGGCTCGCGAGCCGCACTGATGATGCTCACGATTCCCTCGGCAATCTCAGGCACTTCGCCCAGAAACAATTGTATCAGGAAATGCGGGTGCGTGCGGCTCAAAATGACCTGGGGACCTTTGCTGATCTTCTTCACATCCAGAACGTACGCGCGGATACGATCCCCCTGTCTGAAGACTTCTCTCGGGATTTGCTCCTTGGATGGCAGTATCGCCTCGGCCGGCCCCACGTTCACAACTATGCCATTCTTGTCGACCCTCTGAACGATCCCGTGTGCGATTTCTCCCTTTCGGCTCTTGAATCCCTCGTAAACGACCTCTCGCTCGGCGTCTTTCATCTTCTGGATGATGACTTGTTTGGCGGATTGAGCGGCGATGCGCCCGAGCGCCTCGGTTTCCATACGGATTCCGAGTTCGTCGCCGACTTCGCTCTCGCCATCCAGTGCCAGGGCTTCTATCAAAGAAACCTGCTTGTCAGGGTCGGTGACCTCGAGAACCACTTCCTTGAACTGGAATGCTTCGATTTCCCCGAACTCTTCGTTGAAGGTCACATCGAGATCGAGCCTGCTGCCGTATTTCTTCTTGATAGCCGATTTGATGGCCTCTTCGAGGGTACCTATCAAAGTCTGACGGTCAATACCCTTTTCCCGGCTGACCTGGTCGATCAACCGCTTGAGTTCGCTGGCCATGGTTATGGTCTCCTCACAAGGTATTCAGAATAGAAGCATATTCGAACAAGAGCGCTATTTCTCCGGGATTCCGGCTTTCTCCAGGGATTCGAAGTAACGCAGCCGCGCTCGTTCCAGGAGGGACATTTGGATCTCAAAGACCTGTCCGTCACAATTCAATGCAATCCGTTCAGTGGACGCCTCCAATAGGATCCCCTTAAAATTTCGGCGGTTTTCCATGGGGGCGAGCGTACGCACTTCAATGACGTTCCCCAGTTGTCCCATAAAATGTTCAGGTTTTCGGAGAGGGCGATTCAAGCCGGGTGAGGAAACCTCCAGGTGATAAGGGTTGGGGATCACGTCGGCCACGTCCAGTAAATCTCCCTCGACCTGACTGATCCGCGCGCAGTCATCCACGGTAATGCCCCGCTCCTGGTCGATATAGAGCCGCAATACCCATCCATGAGGTTCGCGGCGATACTCCACTTCGACGAGTTCCATTCCTTCGGCATGGATCACCGGCTCCGCCAGCTCCCAAACACGGCTGACGATGACTTCAAGCCTTGACCTGTCTTCGGTTTCCAATATGGTCCCTCACGACGTGCCATAGCGCCAAAGGACAAAAAAAAAGCGGGTAACCCACCCACTTCTCTTAGTAGACGCGACAATAATCCAAATCTAGTTAGACTAGGGCTGCTCTTAACTGAGAATCCAGAGGTCTTGTCATCCACTAATCAAAGTAAGCATGCTGCCTCATACCAACTGGCGTGCAGCCACCTCAACAAGGGAAGCCTTCCCGGTAAGGAAAGGAAAAACTTACACATTGGAGCGGGCAACGGGATTCGAACCCGCGACCCCAAGCTTGGGAAGCTTGTGCTCTACCAACTGAGCTACACCCGCTCAAAACCCTTTAAACAGAGAAATACTAGTCGATGAAGGTCCGCGAAGTCAAGCCTAAATCGAAGGCATGACGCCATCAATGGAAAAGTTCGGCTCGAAGGACGAGGAGACGTCCCGATAGTCGAGCCGACTTCATGCGGGCGCGGAAGGCACTCACGCGCGGCAGTCATCCAATGATCCTGTCGCCCGATCCTCCGGGAATCCGCGCCAGGGGATAATCCTTCTATACATAGAATATCACAAGAGGTTGTTTCCCGCGAACCGCTGGACTTGGGTGATCGGGCGTGTCGGAGGCATTCTTGCCAGCCAAATTGTCAGCAGGTCAACTTCCTGAAAATAAAGGAAAAACTCCAATAGCGAAAGATTTGTGACCGATGGATGCGAAAGAAGAAGTATAATTCATATATGCGGGGAGAATGCTCCATGTGTCGCCCGCTGCGCCGGAATACGGCATCATGAATTCCGGGGTGAAGGGAGTATCATGATACGTTCGTTATCGTTCGGCCGGAGGCATGCTGCCCGGCTTCAGGCTGCAACTGAATGCATGAGATTTGGCGCAGAGGGCGCCGAGACCGCACAGAGGGTAGCGAAAGAAGGATCTTCCTGTAGAGACGGTCGATGAGAGTTCCCGTGGATCTAATTTCCGCAGGCACATGACGGGGAGCGGGAATCCCGGTTTGCGCGGCGTTCTCCACGGACGGGCCCTGCATGCCGGAAATCTTGTCTCCGGACCGCACGGGCCGGGCAACACGAGCCTGCTTGACGGCCCGCGCGAGGAATCTTCGGAGCCGAGGGAAGCGGTCCTTTTCGGACCTTGCGGAGCGTCATTCGGCGGATGTCAAAGCAGTTCTTGCTCGTTCAAAGGGAGTAGTTCCAAATGTCTTCATTCGTTCATCTGCACGTCCACACTCAATACAGTCTGCTCGACGGCGCCATCCGTTTGGAGGATCTCATCTCCACGGTGCGGAGCTACAACATGGGGGCGGTGGCCATGACCGACCACGGCAACATGTCCGGCGCCCTCGAATTTTACGGCATGGCCCGGAAGGCGGGGATAAAGCCCATAATAGGCTGTGAGGTCTATCTTGCTCCCAAGAGCCGGTTAGACCGGCAGGTTCGGGTCGATGGGGACGCAGCGGGAAATGGAGACGACGACCGCAGCCATCATCTGGTTCTGCTTGCTCGGGATCTCACCGGATACCGAAACCTCATGAAGCTCGTGAGCATCGGGCATCTCGAAGGATTCTATTACAAGCCCCGGATCGACAAAGAGGTCCTGAGACAGCACCGGGAAGGGCTCATCGGACTTTCGGCGTGTCTCAAAGGGGAGATCGCCTCTTTTCTTCGGCGGGGTCAGTTGGCGCAGGCGCGCAAGTCGGCTTTGGAATATGCGGAAATCTTCGGTCCCGAGCACTTTTACCTCGAACTGCAGGCGAACGGGATTCCCGAGCAAACGAAGGTCAATGAAGCCTTGATCGTTATGGGGCGGGAGTTGGGGCTGCCGCTGGTCGCTACCAACGACTGCCATTACCTTCGGCGGAGCGACGCGAGGGCGCAGGAAATTCTGCTCTGCATCCAGACGGGAAAGACCATCCTGGACGAGAAGCGGATGAAATTCCAGACGGAAGATCTCTACTTTAAGTCTCCGGATGAAATGGCCCGGGAGTTTGCCCACGTGCCCGACGCCCTGGCAAACACGCTTGCGATCTCGGAACGGTGCAACCTTACGCTCGAACTCGGCAAGTACCATTTCCCGGTTTTCCCGCTGGAGAGCGGCGAGAGCATCGAAGAACGGTTCGAGAAGGCCGTGTGGGACGGCTTCAAGGAGCGGCTCGCACTCATTTGCAGGAGACGGAACGATTTTACCGAAGCGGATCGGGCGGATTATGAAAGGAGGCTCCTATACGAGATCGAGGTCATACGTAAGATGGGATTTGCGGCCTACTTTCTCATCGTGGCCGATTTCATCAACTACGCCAAAGATCACAGCATACCCGTGGGGCCGGGCCGCGGCTCCGCTGCGGGCAGCCTCGTGGCCTATGTCATGAAAATCACGGATCTCGATCCCATCGAGCACGGCCTCATCTTCGAGCGTTTCCTCAACGTCGAGCGAATCAGCATGCCGGATATCGACGTGGACTTTTGCGTCCATGGAAGGGAAGAAGTGCTGAGGTACGTGTCGGAAAAATACGGCAAGGACCGGGTGGCGCAAATCGCAACTTTCGGCACCATGCAGGCGCGGGCGGTGATACGGGACGTCGGACGGGCGCTCGCCATGGCTTATAACGACGTGGATCGCATTGCGAAGTTGATCCCCTCATCGCCTGGCATGACTCTTCAGAAAGCTTTCCAGATCGAACCCCGCCTGGGCGAACAGCAGCGCGACAACCCTCAGATTCGCGAGCTTTTCGAAATTGCGCTTGCACTGGAAGGTCTGACTCGCCACTCTTCCACCCATGCCGCCGGCGTCGTGATAGGCGACAAGCCCATCGTCGAGTACGTGCCGCTCTTCCGGGGGCAGAACGGCGAGATGGTCACCCAATACGCCATGAAGTACGTGGAGAAAGCCGGGCTGATCAAGTTCGATTTCCTGGGTCTGAGAAACCTCACCGTCATCGAGAACGCCGTGCAACTCATCCATGAGAACCACGGAATACTTTTGGACATTCCTGCTCTGCCCCTGGACGATCCGGATGCTTACGCGCTGCTGAGCCGGGCGGAGACGACCGGGATTTTCCAACTGGAAAGCTCAGGGATGCGGGACATTCTGGTACGGCTCCGCCCTGAGAATTTTGCCGACATCGTCGCCCTGGTGGCGCTCTACCGGCCAGGTCCCATCGAAAGCGGGATGGTGGAAAACTACATCCAGGGAAAGCACGGCCAGATTGAAGCAACCTACGACCTCGAAGAACTGCGCCCAATTCTCGAACCCACCCATGGGGTCATCCTCTACCAGGAGCAGGTGATGAAAATCGCCAACGTCCTCTCCAATTACAGTCTCGGTGAGGCGGACATCCTGCGGCGGGCCATGGGAAAAAAGCTGCACGAGGAGATGGAAAAGGAGCGAGTTCCGTTTGTCACCCGTGCAAAAGAGAACGGTGTGGATCCGTCCAAGGCGAACCGGATTTTCGACCAGATGGTGAAGTTCGCAGGCTACGGTTTCAATAAATCCCACAGCGCCGCATACGCGCTCATCGCCTATCAGACGGCCTACCTCAAGGCTCACTACCCGGTGGAATTCATGGCTGCGCTCCTCAACAGCTTTCTCAGCAGCACCGACCAGGTGGTCAAACTCATCAACGAATGCGCGGAAAAGCACATCGAGATCCTTCCGCCCGACGTCAACGCGAGCAGCAAGGATTTCACGGTGGTGGAAGGCAAGATCCGGTTCGGGATGGGCGCGGTCAAGAACGTGGGCGAGGGTGCTATCGAAGTGATCCTCAATGCACGCCGGGAGAAAGGTCCGTTCCTATCTCTCTACGATTTCTGCATGCGGTTGGACACTCAGAAGGTCAATCGACGCGTCCTGGAACAACTCATCAAGTGCGGGGCCTTCGATTCGCTCCACCCCGGGCGTTCTCGCGTCCTTGCGGCCCTGGATGACGCTCTGGAGAAAGCGCAGGTGGTTCAGAGGGACCGGCAGTCGGGCCAGATCAATATGTTCGATCAACTCCGTTCGAGGAAGAAAGCGCCCGTGCCCGTCCTTCCCGACGTTCCCGACTGGGATGCGCGGATGCTCCTTCAATTTGAAAAAGAAGCCATCGGGTTCTACATCTCCGGGCATCCGCTGGATTTTTACGGGAAGGAACTCGCCGCGCTCTGCACGGCGACCACCCAGGCAGTCAAGGAAAAGAGGGAAGGGGCGGAAGTGGTCCTGTGCGGGTTGTTGAGCGTCACCAAGGAGTTGACGACCAAGAAGGGCGAAAGAATGGCCTTTCTCACCCTGGAGGACCGCGAGGGGACGATCGAGGTGGTCTCGTTTTCAGACACCTTCGGCCAGGCCAGGCCTCTTTTCGAAGACGATGCGCCCCTCGCGGTGTTCGGAAAGGTGCAACACGACGAGAAAGGCAGCAAAGTGGTGGCCAACGGCATTTCGACCCTCGATGATGCGCAGTTGCAGATGGTGGATTCGGTTCGCATTCACCTCGATGCCGATAAGCTCGATCGCGACGGGCTGATGCGCCTGCGGCATCTCCTCATGACCCATCCCGGGGAGTGCAAGACGTTCCTGCATCTCGCGGTGGAAGGGAAGGGCGAGGCGGTCATCGCTCTCAACTCCAAGCTGCAAGTCAATCCGACCAGTTCTTTTTTCCAAGAAATGGACCGGCACTTCGGAGCGGATTGTACGGAGCCGGTTTACAAGTCGTGCGCGCAATGAACGTTGTGGCCCGATCTGAAGCTACTGTGATAGCTCCCTGCTCCTCCGATTTATGTAGGGGAAACGGGATGTGGCTGGGAATGACTTGCCGGGAGGCATGCCGCTTATGCAGATCTTTTTTGTAGAGACGCTCGCCGGTGAACAAAGACAGCTCCTGTGCCGGTGGGTCGAATACTTCTATGAAGACGGCCGAAGGGTCCACATCATGACGGAATCCACCCTGGCGGCACAGCACCTCGACGAACTGCTCTGGACGTTTTCCCAGCCAAGCTTCGTACCCCATCGCATCCTGTCTTCGGCGCACGCCGGTCAGGTCGCAGAGCCCGTCATCATCACGACGGGCGAAGCCCCCATGGATGGATTCGATATCCTGGTCTTCGACGGGCCATTGAAACTGGATCTCCTGGCGGGCTACGCCGCCGCGGTGCATTTCGTTGTCCGGGACGATTCGGAGCGGCTCCAGGAGAGCCGTCTCATGTGGCAGACGGCGCGGGATGGAGGCTTCCGGACGCACCACGTTTCCTACTCCTCCAATACGAGATTTCCATCTCTTGCAGTGTAAACGGCGTACACATTTTCGGAGGGGAGCGGCGGCCATCGGGTCCTCCGCAACGCTTCGATTTCGGAGAAGTTGCGGTTGGACCTCTTGGCGGCAGGCCGGAGCGGCCTGTCAGGTCGTCGGGCTAAGCGAGAGAAGTTCGTATATAATGATTGCTCTCATTTGTGGAACGTAAAGAAGACAACTTCGTTTTGGACATCGACACATTGGCGGCAGGTCTGCCGATGAGGTCCTCTTCTTAATGAATTCAACCATGTGGCGGTTTTTTCATGACGCTCGATTCATTCATGTTTGCTGCGGGAAGAGGCGCTCGATGAATCCCGTATGGAGATCGCCTTCCGCGTATTCCCTGCTGTTCAGAATGAGCAGATTTGCAGGGATCGTCGTTTTTATTCCCTCCACGTGAAAATGGGCCAGCGTCGTCTTCAAGCGTTCGATTGCCGCCTCACGCGTCTCACCATGAGCGATGACTTTGGCCAGGAGCGGATCATAATAGGGCGGGACCACGCCGCCTTCGTCCATCGCGTGATCTATGCGCAGGCCTGGGCTGTCAGTCGCGGGCAGTCGAAGGCGAGTGATGGTTCCCGGGGAAGGGCAGAAGGAGACGGGATCTTCCGCGTAAATGCGAGCCTCGATGGCGTGCCCCTCGAACGTTACGTCCTCTTGCCGACATCCCAGCCGTTCTCCCGCCGCAATGCGCAATTGCTTTTCCACGATGTCGATGCCGGTGAGGAACTCCGTCACGGGGTGTTCGACCTGGAGCCGCGCGTTCACTTCCATGAAGAAGTATTCCCCGCGTTCTGAGCGAAGGAATTCCATGGTTCCAGCACCCACGTAGCCCATGGCTTTCGCCAGGCAGGTCGTGTGAAGGAAGAGCGCTTTCCGGTCGGCTTCCGTTACTGCCGGTGATGGCGACTCCTCAATGATCTTTTGGTATCGCCTCTGGATGGAGCATTCCCTCTCGCCGAGGCAGACGCAATCGCCGAAGCTGTCCGCAAGGAACTGGACTTCTATGTGCCTCGGGTTGAGTATCCGTTTCTCCACGTAGCTCTCGGGATGGCCGAACGCCATGAGACCAATCCTCGATAGCTTCTCGAAAGCATCCTTCACCTGGCCTTCGTGGTTTACCTGCTCGATCCCCTTCCCGCCGCCACCCTTGTCCAGCTTCAGGACCACCGGATATCCGTGTTCCGAAGCAAAAAGGAGGATGGTCTCGACGTCCCGAACGATATCGACGGTCCCGGGTACAGCGGGAACCCCCGCGTCGCCCGCGATTTTCCGGCAGGCAGACTTGGAATCTATCGCCTTCAGGACGGCGGGGGGCGGCCCCACCCAGGTGACGCCCCCCGCAACGACCGCTTCGGCAAAATGGGAATTTTCGGAAAGAAAGCCATATCCCGGATGAACGGCGTCGGCGCCGGAGGCCTTCACGGCGTCCAGAATCGCTTCCACGTTGAGATAACTTTTGATCGGGTTCGACGGTCCGATGTGGAGAGCCTCATCCGCATGCTTCAGGTAAGAAAAATTCCTGTCGGCATCGGAATACACTGCCACGGTCTTGATGCGGAGCTTTTGGCAGGTTCGAATGACCCTGGCCACAATTTCCCCACGGTTGGCTACCAAGAGTTTTCCGATCACTTTTTCGCCTTCCCTATTACCGGAGTCTGCCTGCCTAAACGTCGAGAACGATCATGGGACTGTTGATTTCCATCTCGTCCCATTCCTTGACGAGAATACTCTTGACGACACCCTCATCCGCCGATCGGACCGATAGTTCAGTTTTCATACAATTGATCACGGCGACTTCCTGACCTTTGGAAACCTTTTCGCCTTCGTTCACGACAACGCGAGCGACAAGACCCGGCATATGTGCTTTTACGGTAACTTCCATAAGTGATCCTCCATAAATTGTATTGTACGAATAATCACCGCGGAGAGCCCGGAGTGCATAGGGACAAAAGCAGTTGCAGGATTTCCCGATCCCGCACGCCTGAAGCAATCCACGGGGATTGCGTGGATTTCCCGTGAAGTTTGTCCGCTGTACTCCTTCCGCTCCGAAATGAAAGGTCGTCCTTGCAGTGTCAGTCCCTGGAAGCGCTGATTTTCCTCAAAGGAATGCCTGCCTGTTCCAATTTCTCCTTGACCTTACTCACGACATCGGCTGCGTTGGGCGAATCTCCGTGGCAGCAAATGGTGTCAGCCTCCGCCTCGATCATCTTTCCGCTGATTGTCGGTATCTTCTTATCCTTCGCCACCATAAGGGCTCTCTCGGCCACTTCTTCGGGAGAACGCGCTTTTTTCGCGCGCTCCAGGACCCAGTTTCCCTCGTCGTCGTAGCTCAGATCCACGAGGATCTCCGCGGCCATCCTGAACCCCTCGGCCACACCGCGCTGCCAGATGAGAGTTCCCCGCGGAATCAGGATGAAAAGTTCGCGGTTGAAGAGCGACACCGCGTCGAGATAGGCAGCGGCATAGCGCTCATGGTCGGAAACCATCCGGTAAAGGATGCCGTGCGGTTTCACATGCTGCATGCGCATGCCGCTCGCTTTGAGTACAGCGTCGAGCGCTCCCAGTTGATACAGCGTGTCGCACCTCAGTTCGTCGGGAGTGATGTCCATCCGTCGCCGCCCGAAACCCCTCAGGTCTTCAAGGCCGGTATGAGCGCCTACGGCCACGTCGTATTCGGCGGCAAGTTGGACAGTCTGGCGCATCACGAGAGGGTCGCCTGCATGAAAGCCGCAGGCGACGTTGGCTGAAGTGATGTATTTCATCACTTCCTCGTCGTTCCCCAGCTTGTATCTGCCGAAGCTTTCCCCCATATCGACATTCAGATCCATAATCATTGTCCCCTTTTCGTCCCGGGTTGCGCCCGTTGTGCGGAAGGAGTGTCCCCAGACCATTTCCCTGGCATTTGCTGTGAAAAGGAACGTTCGTTTTCAGGGGTGAAACGGTATTGTGCGCCCCTTCCGACCGGAACGGGTTGAGAAATCACCGAACCAGCAAGATCCATCGGCGAGTCTTCTCGCCTCCGGCTCAAATTGACAATTCTCGGACAGGCTCGAGATCCCTCTGAACCAGCTAAGCCAACGCCCCTTCCGAAAGCCATTGTCGTTGTTCCGTGCGCGCTTGTACCGCCTGGTTCTGGTCGCAAAAGGCGAACTTGATGAAGTCACGGCCCGGCGTTCCCTGGCCTATCTTCCACAGGTCCGCGCAGATGACGTTGAGAGCGACCATGTAGCCGCCGAGGGTGGGACCGTCCGCGATGAGGAGGATGGGGGTGTTGCCGCATATATTCAACGCTCCGCGAATGGGATAGGCGTGATCCAAAACGTTGGACGGATGGCTTCCCGCCACTCCGCCGTCCTTTCTTGCAAAGGCGAGGTCTTTCGCCTCGGCGAGACGGCATGCCGATCGATTCGAGCTGTGTTGAACTTTGAAGGAATTCTCGAAAAGGTAGTCCATTCCTTCTTTTGTAAGGTAGTCCGGCGACGCGTTGGGGCCGGGTATGGCTCTCAACACCCATTCCCTGGAATAGTTCGGCAGAGCGGCCGGTTTGACCTTTCGGCCCACGAGCCCCGTCAGTTCCCTGGAAGGCTTCCCGAAGGCCAGAATGTCCCCTTCCTGGAGCTTTCTCCCCTCGAAGCCGCCGTAGCTTCCGAAGAGGCACGTCGACTTGCTCCCGAGGTAAACGGGGACGTCTATGCCTCCGGCTACACCGATGTAGGATCGAAAGCCGAATTCTCCGAAGTGGGAGAGTTTGATGGAATCGCCTTTTCGTACCTCGATGGATTCCCATAGCGGGATGGACTGGCCGTTGAGCGTTGGCTTCATATCCGTCCCCGTCACGCTGACAATACAATCGACACCGAATTCCGCTTCGAAATACCCGCCGGCAATTTCGATTCCCGCTTCGCCGGGTGGGTTTCCGACCAGCACATTGGCAAGCCCGAGGGCGACATTGTCGAAAGCGCCGGATGATGCCATTCCATTATCGAGGTAGCCTATTCTTCCCGGCCAGTCTTCAACCACCGTTTCAATTCCGCCGTTTATGACTTTCAGCATGGCTGTCTGCTCCTGACATGTATACGTTCAAACCCTGGGGGCTATCTTTGTCCCAGCTTCCTGCCTGGCGAGAAGCTCTGCTACACCCTTCTGGATTTCTGACGAATTGTAAAAGGCCAGCCACTCCTTCACGTGAAATTTTGCCGGTTGAATGTCGTACACGTAATCGGTTTCCTCGTGAACGTGACGGTATATTTCCAGGATCTCCTCTTCCGACACTTCGTGGAATTTGATCCTGTCGCCTGCTTTGAAGAAGGTGGGACTTTCCTTGAAGAGAGGGTGCTTCTGGGCAAACTGAAAAATCGGGATGGTTCTGCCGAAGAGTTGATAGCCGCCGCCGGTAGGAGTTGGGTAGACGTAGAGGCAGGGGCCGCCGATGCCGACCGTGCCTTCCGGAGTCCATGTCCTCGGGGGATTGTACTTCGGAACCACAATGGCGCATGTGGGATCGAGCGGCCAGAAAAAGCCGCCTCCGGGCCAGAAGCCGTTGCCGCTGTTGTACCATTCGGTTTCGCAGACCATACGCTTGATTTCGGCGACGGATGCCCCGTTGCAAAGCGCCATGTATTCGATGTTATAATCGTCGATCACGTTGGGCGCGCCGGGCCGGACTTCCTTAACGTACTTCGCTACAGCCTTCTTGGTTTCACTGTCCTCAAAAGCAATGGGCAAGGAAATAATGCGCGAGTCGAATACGATATCCTCGACGTGGGCCAGACTATTCTCAGCCTCCTCGATCTCCTTGACCAACTTCTCAATGGAAAGGACCTCCGGATCAAAATGAAACAAATTCGTCCGGATGCCGGGGACTGTCTCGAACAAACCCTTGATGTTTCTAGCCTTGACAGCCTCGTTGATGGTAAGGGTCCGGAAGGAATCAACCAGGTTGAAACGCGGGATTGAGCCGTATTCGACCTGGAGGAAGCCGTCGCCCGCCTGCCTGAAGAGCACCTCGGGCCTCGACTCGGCTTCAGGGAGCCTGTCTAAAATGACGTCATAGTCTCTTTGATCCATATGTCATCCTACTCCTTTTCGCCTTTGTCGTGTGTTTTCGATCTCCAGTACGTTCAAACTCCTGACATACTCAAATACAACATTTCTGCAGTGTGCGCCAATGAAGAATGCGCGGATCCCCGGTGAATATTTGCGCCGGAGCGCCCGGGCTGTGCTGCTGAGAGTCTGGACAGCATTCGTTGCATGACTTCTCAGGAAACGGTTTTCAACAGGGGTTTTCCCATGGGGAACTTCATGCCTGCGCTCTCGATGATTCCTCCAGCCGCCATGACGATGCCGAACAGTCCGGCAACAAAGAAGCTCCAGCCACTGAGCTGCAACATGAACGAGCCATTGAATCCAAAATAAATAAGGGACAGGGTTGCGATTCCCACATCGGCCCCGAGAACGGATATGGTGGCGGCCGCAGGTGCATACCTGACAAATATCGGGGTTGTCAGGATCAGAACGATTCCCAGAACCCCCCACTCGACCCCCAGGATGCGGGAATCCAGTTCCCAATGATAAATTGGAGCAAAGTAACTCACTCCGTAGTTCATGGCAGAAGCGAAAGCAAAGAAAGACCCGAAGTAAAGCCACGTGACGCCGCCTGCCACATTTCCCAGCTTTAACTGTGTGATTGCCGCGCCCAGGTAGGGGATCGTACAGGCAAGAGAAACGCAGGCCATGAAGAGCAGGGCCTTGCTGTTCACAAAGCCGCAAAGAAAGACCCAAGCCATCCACGTGGCAATGGAATAGGCAATCCATCCCGCAGGCCCTGCATCCGCTATTTTGGCTGTTGCCGCTGGCACATTAGCACTTTCGCCCATCGCAGGACTTCCTTTCTTTAATAAGTTGATGATTTATTCGTGAAATTAGTCGCATGCGCTGATACAGGAGTCTTCGCCGGACGTCATGGCGAAATTTCCACTGAACGCCGGTCAATTTCCGGCCGGTTCCAGCGTCCGCATCGAGAACTGGCATGCAGCGCCCTTCAGGATATTGCGCTCCCTTCGGCAGGGGGTTCCCTGAGTCGCTGCAACACCCGCACGGGCGTGAAACCGTGAGCAAGAAGCGAACCAACCGGGCAGACACCGGGCGGAGGAGGGAACTGAATCACCTTCACGCGCATGAAGTCAAAATCGTGGATATCTCAATTCCATCGATAACATATGGAGTGTGCTACGATTCTTGTGCCTGTATGGCTGTGTCGCCAGCAGAGATCATGCTCATCGGATGATCGGACGATAAGGTGCGTGTGTGCAAAGCACACTTCCCGCTGTATAACAATTTTGTTCGTGCTGAGCCCGCTGGAGGCCGAATGGTAACAATTTTGTACACAATCCTCGGGTTCCTCCATTGAGAGGCAAAAGTGTCAGGAGTGCGGTCGAATTGGGGCAAAATTGAAATGAAGGGAGTCCGTGAACTCAACAGCAGTGTCTCGCCGGTCATCTCGCTACGCGTGAGCGGGTGAGATCTTTGAAGTTCCTGTTGCTGCCTGGAGGCGGGCTCGGCCGCCCGAAGGTCATCCAAACCCGGGACGGACGCTTATGAGACCCGTGGGATGCGCCATGGAATCAGCATGGGGACTCTGCGCCGGTAGTCCCGATATGTTTCGCCGAAATCCGCCACGAGGTCCGCTTCTTCAAGAAGAGTGCCGACATAGATCCACGTGGTCCACAGGATGTTGAAGAGCAGCCGATCGGTACTCAGCTCCGGGCACGACCATATCAACAGGAGCATGGAAGAATAGAGGGGATGGCGAACCCACAGGTACGGCCCGCGCACGACAAATTGCGGAGGCCGAACCTGCCTTCCCTTCAGATGGCACCTGATGGCGATGCGGCCAAACGGGTCGAACGACCGCATCGTGTATACACCCCAACCAAGCCCTGCGATCGACAAGAAAGTGAAAAATCGCATCAGCCAACGGGGAAAGCCGCGGAGATCATACAGCAAGGTCGTGGACGATTGCCAGGCAACCATCAGTATTGTCAAGACAATACCGGACAGAATCGAGAAGAGCGCTCCATGGTAGTATTGCGGGATGACATTCGCCATGCGGGCGCGAAGGCCTCTGCGCACCATGCCGCTGTGTTGAAGGAAGAAAACGACTGAAAGCAATCCGTCCCAGACAAGCGCAGCACGTTCCGAGAATCCCAGTTGAACGAGGTGTAGCGACCCGTTGAACAGAAAAACCACGAACGCGATCAGCGATATTCTGCCAATGAAAGTCGCCGACGTCATGATCGTGATCGATAGGCGATGTGACGGTTCAATCATTTTTCACCCCTTTGGAGGCATCTGGGCGATGCACTGAAGATCTGAGCGTTGGCGGGATTTTGAATTTTCCGCCCAGCTTTTCTTTTCTTCAGAGAGCGTGCATTCTGCATCTCCCTCCGGCGAGTGTCCTGCCGATGTGATTGGACTCAATCCTCATGTGCGGGTGAACGCGAAACGGACGCTTGAATCATGACCGCTTGGCAGCATTTGTGGAGGAAAGCTTTCCTGCTCAATTCTTTGAGGTCACTTCCTGCCCGAAGCGATAAAGTACTGACGATCGCATGTCATTTCCCGCATTCTAATCATCCCAGCGAGGAGCGACACCATCAAAATAATCATTGCTTTCCATGAGACATCACTCCTCCGCCGGTCGACCGGGCTTCCTGGCGAATACCTTGACGCTCGCAAAGGATCTGGAGATTCCCGCCAGTTCTTCCGGGGGCAGGTCGAGCTTGCCTGACATCGCCTCGGCGACGGGGTCGCGGCCCAGCAGTTTGGGCGAAAAGACGTCTTCGGCGACGACCGCGACGTCTTCAAACCCCGCCTCCCCGATCTGGCCCAGGTACCGTTCCCGCATCACGGCACCCGACAGGCAGCCGATATACCCCTCTATGGAGTTTTTAACGGTTTCGGGAATTTCTCTCAAGAGGACGATATCGGACACCATCAAGCGGCCGAGCGGTTTGAGGACGCGAAAAGCCTCTCGAAACACGCGCTCTTTGTCTGGGGAGAGATTGATCACGCAGTTCGAGATCACGACGTCGACGCAGTTGTCCGGGACGGGCAGGTTTTCAATTTCTCCCCAACGGAACTCGACGTTCCCGATATTGCCTTTGAGCGCATTTCCATTCGCCCTGGCAATCATCTCGGGCGTCATGTCGACCCCGATAACCCTCCCCGTGTCACCCACTCTGGCTGCAGCGAGGAAACAGTCGAATCCCGCTCCCGAACCCAGATCCAGCACGGTTTCACCTGATTTGAGCGCAGCGATGGCAACGGGGTTGCCGCAGCCGAGGCCGAGATTCGCCCCTTCGGGAGCCGTCTTCAACTCTTCGTCGCTGTAGCCGAGTCTCCTGGCGGCGTCATCGTGGCGGGTTGTATTCGAACACGCGCTGGAACCGGAGCAGCAGGACCGTCCAGTCTTTGCGATTTTTGCATACCCCGATTGTACGATCTTTTTTATCTCTTCGGACTTCATTTTGGATTCCTCCTTGTGGCGGTGGAAAATGTCGTTTGCATGCGCGACCTGTGGCGAACCTCTTTCGAGAGCACTATCCCGGCCCGTCCATCGCTCCTGATGATCTGGACGATCTCGCGGCAGGCATGTTCCGTACGGCTTGCCGAAGCGCATACCCCGTTTTCATTCACTCATTTTGATATTTCCAATAATTCTACTATTCCTGATATTTACTATTAATCTACTTTTTCTGAATATACAGCTAACGGTCCGCGCTGTCAAGTGCGAAGTGTGCATTTCGGTCCGATGCAGTGGCGGGCCGACCGCAGGATTCAGTTTCAACCGCTCGTAGAGTTCGGTCGATATGGGGCATCCATGGGGTCATTCATTGGCGGGGCAGCAAGGTTGAGGCAGAGGATCTGGACGCTTCGGACTTCCAGGTCACGCCAGAGATCGATGAAGAAAAACTTATGTATTTTCATCTTGATAGGCTCGTTTGACCGGTTTTGGGAAACGTGTCGGCAATAATGCGGATGACGGAAGATGCGGTATATCAAAAAGGTGTAGAAAAAGGGAGAAGACAGGAGTATATTAGCCTGCACTATCTTGCACATGAGGACCCGCAGGCGGCTTTCGGGATACAGGGTCGTATCGCGTTTGGGCCGGCCGGGTGGACTTAGTGCGGTTCTCTGGCAAGAGCGGACCCTTGTTTTCATTAGTTTAGAATCGCGGGTATATTTTGCTGCCCGGCGCACGAAGGACGCCGCATGGAGGAGAAAGCGCGCGCCCTGAGGATTTTTAGGTTTATGCCGTAATGAGGACTCATGGAATAAAGGGGGAAATCGCTTGACAACCCCTGGAGAACCATTGGAAAATGGTAGGAATTTGGTGTGGGAGAAGCGAATCTGGGGTCATTCAATGTTGAAACGGAGGAGAAGCGGATATGGGAAGGGTTGCTGATAAGATTAAAGAACTGCGTGAGCGGGAAGCAAAAATCAAAGAGATGGGGGGACCCAAAGCAATAGGCGCACAGCGCGAAAAAGGGAAGAACACCGCCCGGGAGCGGCTGGACATGTTTTTCGATGCTGGCACCTTCCGCGAACTGGACATGTTCGTCAAACACCGGGGAATCCTCTTCGGCATCGACAAGGTGGAAATCCCTGCGGATGGCGTCATAACGGGCTTCGGCCTGGTAAATGGCCGTCAGGTATTCGCTTTTGCGCAAGATTTCACAGCTCGCGCCGGAAGCCTTGGAGAAATGCACGCCAAGAAAATCTGCAAGGTGATGGACATGGCGTTGAAGTCAGGCAAGCCTTGTGTCGGTTTCAACGATTCGGGCGGCGCACGCATTCAGGAAGGCGTTGACGCTCTTTCGGGATACGGGCAGATCTTCTATCGCAACGCTATCTCTTCAGGCGTGGTTCCCCAGGTGTCTGCGATCATGGGACCCTGTGCGGGCGGGGCGGTCTATTCGCCCGCGATGACCGACTATGTTTATATGGTCAAGGGCAGCAGCTACATGTTCATCACCGGTCCCGACGTCATCAGGTCGGTTCTGGGCGAGATCATCACCCAAGAAGATCTCGGCGGCGCCATGACCCACGCATCGAGAAGCGGCGTATCGCACTTTGCGTGTGAAAGCGATGCCGACTGCATCGAACAGATCAAGAAGCTCCTCAGCTACTACCCCGACAACAATATGGAAGATCCGCCTCATGTGGATACGGGCGACGATCCGAACCGGCTTGCTCCCGAACTCGACACGATCATCCCCGACGGCCTCATGGGCGCCTACGACATGAAGGACATCATCCGGGCGATTGTGGACAATGGGGAATTCTACGAGATTCACGAGCACTACGCCAAGAATATCCTGGTCGGTCATGCGCGCCTGAACGGTAAGTCCATCGGAATCATCGCCAACCAGCCGAAGTTCCTGGCTGGCTGCCTCGATTGCGACTCCTCCGATAAGGCCACCCGTTTCATCCGGTGCTGTGACGCCTTCAACATTCCTATGCTCACCATCGCCGACGTTCCCGGCTACCTTCCCGGCAAGCAGCAGGAATGGGGCGGCATCATCCGTCACGGCGCCAAGCTCCTGTGGTGCTACTCGGAAGCCACCGTGCCCAAGGTGACCCTCATGACCCGGAAAGACTACGGTGGATCGTACCTGGCCATGTGTTCCAAGGACCTCGGCGCAGATATCTCCCTCGCCTGGCCTACCGCTGAAATCGCGGTCATGGGCGCCGAAGGCGCAGCAAACGTCATCTTCCGGAAAGAAATCACGGGAGCTGAAGATCCCGTGAAGAAGCGCCAGGAAGTGATCGACAACTATCGCGAGATGCTCTGCAACCCGTACATCGCTGCGTCGCGGGGCTATATCGACGGCGTGATCCTGCCTTCGGAGACCCGGCCGCGCCTGATCGAGATCTTCGAGATGTTGGCCAGCAAGCGTCAGGCTCTGCCGCCGAAGAAGCACGGGAACATTCCGCAATAAGATTTCGGGGCATGGGTTTCGGGAGACGGAGTGGCGGAAAGCGCGGGGCGGTTTCGCAGCGTGCCTCCATCGCAAAATCTTCGGAGCCTTTTTGACCCGGGTTTCAGTTTTCCAGAGCCCGCTTCCTCCCTTCCACCGGGGGGAGGCGGGCTTTCGCCTTCTTGGAGGAGTTTCCATCCATGCTTTCGTCGCTTATGACACCCTACCACGAATGGCTGGTTCAATTGAGGCGGCATTTTCACCGGTTCCCCGAACTGGCTCACCAGGAAGAAAAGACGGCGGCCAAGATAGCCGAGGTGTTGAAGGACCTCGGAGTCCCCTTCCGCGCAGGGGTGGGGGGGACGGGGTTGGTCGCCCGCTTGGAGGGCGGCGTCGAGGGCCCCACGGTGGCCATGAGAGCGGACATGGACGCCCTGCCGCTTACCGAACTGAACGCGGTTCCCTACCGCTCTACGTGCCCCGGGGTAATGCACGCCTGCGGTCACGACGGGCACTTGACCATGGCTCTCGGAACGATCCGGATGCTCCTGGAAAACGGTTGGAGGAGAGACGGGCGGGGGAACGTCCTGTTCTTCTTCCAGCCCGCCGAAGAGGGAGGCTGGGGAGCGAAATCCATGATCGAAACGGGGATTCTTGAATCAGAACGCGTCCAGGCGATTTTCGCCCCCCACGTACACCCACACTTGCCTGCGGGCCACATCGGGATGTCGCCCGATGTCACCAACGCTGCAGCCGATGACTTCACCATTCGGCTCGTGGGGAAGGGGGGCCACGCGGCCCATCCCGAGCTGTGCGCCGACGCGATCGTTGCGGGCGCCTTCCTCGTCGGTCAGTTGCAGACCATCGTCAGTCGAAACGTCCCGCCCCTCGACAGCACGGTTGTGACCATTGGCTGTTTTCAGGCCGGGACCGCTTCGAACATCATCCCGGAGCAGGCGGTTCTCGAAGGGACCGCGCGGACCTTGCGGCCGGAAATCCGCGACATGGTTTTGAACCGGCTGAGAGAAATCGTGGCGGGCTGTGGAGAGGCGCACCGGGTTGCCACGGACCTGGCGCTCACATCCGGGTATCCTCTCGTGGTGAACGACGCCCGCCTGGTGCGGCGCGTGAGCGACGTAGCGAAAAAGCTGCTCGGCGTGGAGGGCGTTCACATGGAGCTTCCAAGCATGGGAGCCGAAGACTTCGGATGTTTCCTCGAGAAATGCCCTGGAGTGTTGATTCGTGTCGGCTCCCGCGATCCGGAGGAAGCCTTTCGGTACGGACTCCATTCCCCGCATTTCGACATCGATGAACGCGCCCTGGACGTGGGAGTTCGGCTCTTCACGCTCGTCCTCTCCAGCTGCGGGCCGTTCCTCGAAGCCGGAGCGGGATCTGCGGGTGGGATCTGATCTCGACGGCTCTGGCGAGCGTCAACGCGCGGAGATTCCTTTCCGCAGCAGAGCGTGCCGCGATTGGCGCGTTTTGGATGCAGCAGGGCAAGGCTGAGGCGTTCTGTTTTCCCGTGCCGGCGCACGGCCGTGGAAGCGGAAGAGCGCCGGGGTGGATGCGTGGGGAATTGCTCGCCTGGATCGATCAGTAGTTGAAGTCGACCGCGAGGATGGTCTCGGAGAGAGCCTTCACCTTGGCGACAACGGCCACGTGGTTTGGATGCACCTGATAGCGCTGCATGGCTTCCAGATCGTCGAAATCGGACGTGAGCGCAAAGTCGTAGGAACGCTCGGAGCGCACGACGTCACGACCGCACTGAAATCCCCTGATTTCTGAAATGATCGCCGAAAGGGCATCGAGGCTCTTCTTGAGATCCGCGATCTGCGCGTCCGTAGTTCCTGGCTTGAACTTCATGAACACAACGTGCTTGAGCATCTCTATCTCCTTTTTCCCGGTTCCCGTGTTCCGGCCTGTGGTGCGGACCCGCCTTCCGTGACACGCGCGTCCGGCGCCCGTGCCCGCGACGGCAAGTGAGACCGCCTCCTCGATGAATCCGCCAGACAGCCCAGAAGGATGCAGCTTCCGCATCCTAAATATTACTTTGTCCCGTCAAACGCAAGCTTATGCACGTCGGCTGCGGCCACGAGGAGGAAAAGGCTGTCATCGGGTCGGCCAGGTGCTCTCATTCAAGCAGACATGCAGGTTTCGGGATCGGCTTCCATTTCCACCCGCAGATGCAATAGGATCGTTCGCCAGGCGCCGGAGCTCACTTTTTCTTTGGCTTTCCGGGCGGTGCCTGCTGTTTGGCGTCAGGCATGAGGGAAGCGGCCTGGGAGATCTTCTTCGCCGCTTCACCCCATACATACGAAAGCATCTTGGAAAAATCGGCTCTGGCGGGGTTCATGCTACGATCCAGGAGGGACCTGCCATTCGGATAACTGGCCAGGAATGCTTTCCACGTGGGGTCCCCTTCGGATATGTACGGCGTCCGGTTGCCGCCTTTGAGCTTGTCGTCCCATAGCCTGCCGGCCATTGCGTAATCACCGAGGGCGGTGAGGATGTATGCGGAGAGAAGCGGGTTGTTCTTGTCGTCACCCCCGGCGAAGTAGTTCTTGACCTCGCGGTTGGGAGTTTCGAGCGCAGTGTTGTATTGTTCGTACGAGACGCCGGCCTTGCATCCGGACTGAAACTTCTTCAGGGCAGTCAACGCCTCTTTGACGTCGGTGGCAGCAGAGGCGGATGCAGAAAGAACGGTCGCGACAGCAGAAATGCAGAGCAGCAGGCATAATCGCCTCATGATATTTTTCCCTCTTGCCGGTGGAAATCCCCGTTCGGCACGATCCCCGACAAAGCGGCGATCTCTTTAGGATGTCTCTTCACGCCGGAAGGGGATGCCGTGAGGCAGTATTTATTGTGCCTGCGCAGAGCGATGTCAAGGTTTATTAGCGGTGATTACTGGGCGACTTTGCTTTCGCGAAGCCTCCGCGTATCGCCTATGCGGATAGTCAACTTCTGGCCGTCGAAGTATTCCAGGAGTGGGATGGTATATTTCCGGCTGGCCCCGGTCATGTCCTTGAACTGGGGGGTGGTTATCTCGCCCTGCTCGCGCAGATGGGAAATCAGCCGCTCCTGGAGTCCGGCGAGAGCCTCGGCGTGAAAGAAGAGATCTTCCTTGACCTTCACAAGGGTTCCCTGTGACAGCATCCATTCCAGCACGTCCTGATGCTGACGGGGAGTTCCGGGAAGCGTCGTGACGACCTCTTTGAAGAAAGGAGGCTGGAGGGCCGTCTCGCGATAGGTCTTTTCGACCTTGAGCCGGATGGCTTCCTCATCCTTCGAGAGGTCCGTCTTGTGGGAGATGAGGCGCACCCATTCCATCTCCGTGGCGATGAGGTCCTGGTCGGCAAGCTGCCGGAGGGCGAAGTTGTAGAGCTTGACTTCGACGGGCCGTGAAAGCTGGGCGGAGAGTTCTTCTTTGAGCATTCCCGGTTTGAGGGGGAATCGCCCGTGGTAGTCCGCGAGGGCGCCAAGAATCGCCTGTTTCAGTTCATCGAGGGGTTCGGGATGAAGCAGCCGCCGGTTCTCCTTGTCGTACAGGATGGCGTCTCTGCGGCTGATGAACCGTTGGAGGAATTCCTTGAGGCGTTTCGGAGGGATATTGGCCCGCACCCGCAGTTCTTCTTCGCTCAGACCCGCCCAGGCGGCATCTTTTATATGCCAGAGAACGATGTCCGGCTCGTCGGCGTCGAGCAGCACGGTCAGCCCCTTCGCCGCCGCCGCCTTATCCTGGCCTTTGTGCTTGTGAGGAAGCGGATGCAGGATGGTTCCGCCTGCGATGGTTTGAACGGGCGAATAGGAGCGGATAACGAATCGATCGCCCCGGAGGGCGGCGATGGGATGGTCGAGGCGGATCTGGGCGAATCCCTTCGATCCGGGAGGCAGTTCGTCCCTCCCCAGAAGGACCGCGGTGGCGAAATGTTCGGCGGTGCCCGTGTGAAATCGGATTTTCGCCCGGTTTTTGAGTGGACGGGGAGAGCTTGCGAGGAGGTCCACGTACACGTCCACAATGTGCGTCGCCACGAGCGCTCCAGGTGTGGCCGCCACGTCGCCCCTCTGCACCAGCATCCTTTCTATGCCCTGGAGGTTTATGGCCGTACGCTGCCCCGGCAGGACCTCCTGGACCTCCTGGTTGTGCACCTGGAGACCCCTCACCTTCGTCTTGATCTCGGAGGGGTAGATCATCACCGGGTCGGCGAGGTGCAGCACGCCGGATATGCTCGTTCCCGTTACGACCGTGCCGAACCCCCGCATGGTGAACACACGGTCGATGGAAAGCCGGAAAGGACCGTCGGAACTCCGCGGTTCCACCTCGGATACGAGCCGGGCGAGCGCTTCCCTCAGCTCCGGAATGCCTTCGGAGGTGGCGGCGGAGACGGAAACCATGGGGGCGCCTTCGAGAAAGGTGCCCGTGAGGAAGCCCGCCACGTCGTCCCGGACCATTTCCAGCCAGTCCGGGTCGTCCACCAGATCGATCTTGGTGAGGACCACCAGTCCCTTTTTGACACGGAGGAGTTGGCAGATCTCCATGTGCTCCCGGGTCTGGGGCATGACGCCCTCGTCGGCCGCGATCACCAGAGCCACCATGTCGATGCCGGTCGCGCCCGCGACCATGTGCTTCACGAAACGCTCGTGTCCCGGGACATCGACGATCCCGAGACGTTCTCCACCGGGGAGATCCAGGTAGGCGAATCCCAGTTCGATGGTGATGCCCCGGAGCTTTTCCTCCTTCAAACGGTCGGTGTCGATCCCCGTGAGGGCCCTTATGAGGGAGGTTTTCCCATGATCGATATGCCCCGCTGTCCCAAGTATGACCTGCTTCATCGGTCCGCCTTCCCGATGCGCGAATACTGCGCGCCGCTCTGCAACCGCTCCTCGAATTGAAGCTGGAAGTAAATCCCCGGAAGAGCGATTTGGATGTGATGAGGTCCCCGACGGCCTCGGCCGAACGCACCCGAGAGGCCGTCCGGCAAATCCTTTTCCTTAAATTAGCAGAACGCTTGCGCCTAATTCAAGGGCTTTCCTCCCGGGAGTGGAAGAGGGGCCACATGGGCGCGGGGGAGAGGTCCGAGAGTTTGCGAGCCGCCCGAAATGTTTTGACTTTTCGGTACTGTTGGGCTATCTTCCTAAAGTTTAAACTGAGAGGGAGAACGATCATGACTTTCAATATCGCCCAGCGGAGCCGCATGTACCGGTTGCCGCCTTATGTATTCGCCCAGGTGAACGCGCTCAAGATGGAAAAGCGCCGCGCCGGAGAGGATATCATCGACCTGGGGATGGGAAATCCCGACCTGGCCACTCCGAAGCACATCATCGATAAGCTCATCGAAGCCGTCCGCAAGTCGCACAACCATCGTTATTCCGCGTCCCGCGGAATAACCAAACTCCGCGAGGGCGTCGTCAACTGGTACAAACGGCGCTACGATGTGGATCTCGATCCCGAAACCGAGGCGGTTGTAACGATCGGCGTCAAGGAGGGACTTTCGCATCTGGTTCTCGTTCTGGTCAGTCCGGGCGACGTGGTGTTCGCTCCCAATCCCACGTATCCGATCCATCCGTATTCGGCGATCATCGCGGGGGGCGACGTCCGGTCGATCCCCATCGGTCCGGATCGGAACTTTCTCGAAGATCTCGAGAGCGCGACCAAACAGACCTGGCCGCGGCCGAAGCTCCTCATAATATCCTTTCCCCATAACCCGACGACAGCCGTGGTGGATATGGATTTTTTCAGCAGGATCGTGGAATTCGCGAGAGAGAACAAGCTCATGGTGATCCACGATATGGCGTATGCGGACCTTACCTACGACGACTACCGGGCGCCGAGCTTCCTCCAGGCTCCTGGAGCCAAGGAAGTGGGCGTCGAGTTCTTCTCCATGTCCAAGAGTTACAGCATGGCCGGATGGCGGGTCGGCTTCTGCGTCGGCAACCCCGAAATAGTCGCTGCTCTCACCCGCATCAAGAGCTATCTGGACTACGGGGTTTTTCAGCCCATCCAGATCGCCGCAACCATCGCCCTCAATGCGGACCAGTCGTGCGTCGGGCAAATCGTTTCTGTGTACAAGTCTCGCAGGGACGTGCTGGTGGATGGTCTCAACCGCATCGGCTGGCCTGTTGAAAAGCCCAAGGGGACCATGTTCGTTTGGGCGCGCATCCCCGAGGCGCTTCGGAAGATGGGTTCGGTGGAGTTTTCCAAGTACTTGATCGAGGAGGCCAAGGTGGCTGTATCTCCCGGGCTCGGCTTCGGCGAATACGGGGACGAGTACGTTCGATTCGCGCTGGTGGAAAATGAAATGCGGACGAAGCAAGCCATTCGGGGTCTGCGTCGCGCCTTTCTCAAAAAATAATGAATGGCCGCGGGGCGGAGGATGGAAGCGACTTCCGTTTTTTGATTCCGAACCCTTAACTGTTTAGGCGGGGGTGACATGGGCGCCATAGGAGTTGGACTGGTCGGATGGGGAACGGTTGGTTCAGGCGTTATCCGGGTTTTGCGAGAAAATGCAGACGTGATAGAGAGCCGGCTGGGCGTCTCGCTCGAACTGAGGCGCGTGGCGGATCTCGATCTCGTTCGGCCGAGAGCCGAGCAGGTTGCGCCGGAACTGCTCACCAGCAGGGTGGATGACATCCTCGACGATCCCGACATACAGATAGTGGTGGAGTTGATGGGAGGTCTGGGCGCGGCCAGGGAGGTCATCTGCAGCGCGCTGGCGAGAAAGAAGCATGTGGTCACCGCCAACAAAGCCCTGCTCGCCCATTACGGAAACGAACTCTTCGATGTGGCCCGCCGAAATGAGCGCTCCATCGGGTTTGAAGCCTCGGTGGCCGGAGGCATTCCCTTCATCAAGGCGTTGCGGGAAGGGCTTGCGGCCAACAGGATATGGACGATATTCGGAATCCTGAACGGCACTGCCAACTACATTCTGACGCGCATGACTGAAAGCGGCCTCGCTTTCGAGGATGCCCTTCAGGAAGCCCAGGACAAGGGCTATGCCGAAGCGAACCCCGCCCTGGACGTGGAGGGCGTCGACGCGGCTCACAAGCTGGCCATTGCAAGCGCCATTGCTTTCGGAACTCCCATCCAGTTCGACCAGGTGTACACGGAGGGCATCTCGCGGATCGATCCCCTGGACATTCAGTTCGGGGAGGAATTCGGTTACCAGCTCAAACTGCTGGCCATCGCTCGGAATACGGACGGCCGTCTCGATATGCGGGTTCATCCGACCCTCATCCCTCGCCGTCACGTGCTCGCCAGTGTGAAAGGTGCATACAATGCGGTGCACATCGAGGGGAACGCGGTGGGCGATATCATGCTTTACGGGATGGGCGCCGGGATGATGCCCACCGGGAGCGCAGTGGTAAGCGATCTGATGGACCTCGGCAGGGATATTCTCGGGAAGACCCCTTGCCGGATGCCCCCTCTGGGGTGCCAGTCCGAGCGGCTGAACCAGATGAGCATCAAGCCCATAGCAGACGTCGTCACCTGCTATTATTTGCGGTTTGCGGTGGTGGACCGGCCGGGAGTGCTTTCCATCATAGCGGGCATACTCGGAGCGCATCAAATCAGCATCGCTGCCGTCATGCAAAAGGGCCGGCAGATTGAGGGCGCCGTACCCATCGTGATGCTCACCCACGAGGCGCTGGAGAGCAACGTGAGAAACGCTCTCACTGAGATCGATCGCCTGGATGTGGTCCTCGGACCGCCCCGGCTCATCCGGGTGGAAGATCGAGATGCCGGGCTGCTCTACTGATTTTGGCGATGCGTTGGCAATGCCGGAGGAGCACGAACTTGAAATACATCATCCTGGTGGGCGACGGGATGGGGGACTATCCGCTGGAGGAACTGGGCGGAAAGACGCCCCTGGAAGCGGCCCGTACCCCCAACATCGATCGTCTGGCGCGTAAAGGGCGCATGGGCGTGGTGAGGACCGTTCCCGAGTCCATGGAACCGGGAAGCGATGTGGCCAACATGAGCCTCCTCGGGTACGACCCGCGACGCTTCCACACGGGAAGGGCGCCTCTCGAGGCCGCCAGCATGGGTGTGGCGTTGGAAACCGATGCCGTCGCCTTTCGGTGCAACCTGGTCGCTCTGGAAACGGATGCGGAAGGGGTGACGAGGATGAAGGACTACTCGGCCGGGCATATTTCGACGGGTGAAGCGCGCGAACTGATTGCAGCGCTGCAAAGCGCCGCCGCGGGGAACGGTTTTTCCCTCTATCCCGGTGTGAGCTATCGTCATCTGCTGGTTTGGCCGAGAGGGCAGGCGGACCTCAAGACGACGCCCCCCCACGACATCTCTGGAAAGCCGACTGCACCCCACCTCGAAGCCGTCCTTGGCGAACCCGCGTTGTCTTCATTTATCCGGACGGCTGCGGCCGTCCTTGCGGATCACCCCGTCAACCGGAGCCGCCTCGCCAACGGCAAGTCTCCGGCGAATGCGGTCTGGCTGTGGGGACAGGGAAAAGCGCCTTCGATGGCGAGCCTCAAAGAGCGATTCGACCTCACGGGCGTGATGATTTCGGCCGTCGATCTTTTGAAGGGACTCGGTGTGTATGCCGGGCTGGAACCCGTGAATGTTCCCGGCGCTACGGGATACCTCGATACGAACTACGCGGGCAAGGTCGAAGCCGCTCTCACGGCTCTCAAAACCCGGCGATTCGCCTTTCTGCACGTCGAGGCGCCGGACGAAGCGAGCCACGAGGGGAATATCTCGAGAAAGATCGAAGCGATCGAAGCCTTCGACGAGAGAGTGGTCGGACCCGTGGTCGAAGGATTGCGCGGTTTCGGCAGAGTGCGGCTCCTCGTTGCAACCGACCACTTCACTCCGATTTGCATGAAGACTCATGCGAGCGATCCGGCGCCCTTTCTCCTTGTCGAGGATTTGAACGCTCCGGATACGAACGCTCCCTCCGCGAACAGATTCTGCGAGAAGTGCGCGGCAGCCGCGGGGTGGCGGGTCGAGAGCGGTGAAGAGCTTTTCTTGGAATTCATGGGCAGGGAGCGGGTGACGTTGGCCGAGTGAGGCCTACCGGCTTTTTGGAATGGGACCGGCGATGGTTGTTCAGGCGCAGGTACGCGTCCTCTACGGTGATACGGACGCGATGGGACATGCCTACTACGGCAATTATTTCAGATGGTTCGAGGCGGGCCGCGCCGAGTGGTTCCGCTCCTGCGGAATGAGTTACCGAGAAATCGAAAAAGGCGGTGTCTGGCTTCCCGTCGTCGAGGCGCACTGCCGCTATCAGATGCCGGCATTCTATGACGACGTGCTCGAAGTATTCACCAATTTTGGCTTTTGCGGCCATGCACGCCTTCGGTTTGATTATGAGATCAAGAGAAACGGGGATCTCCTCGCCGACGGGCACACGGTGCACGTGTGCCTGAATGCCGATCGGAAAGTCATGAGACCCCCGGAGGACCTGCGAAAGTTGCTCGATTCCATACGAACGGCTCCGTGAAGCGGAGCGCGTTGTCTAGGGAACGGGACGGCTGCGGGAAGGCCGTATTCTTCCGTAGATTGAAGCAGTCTGAAGGTTCGAGATTATTATGATCGTCTTTCCGGCAATAGATCTCAAGGATGGTTTGTGCGTTCGCCTCATGCAGGGCGATCCCGAGAAAGTGACCGTCTACGGACGGGACCCGGCTTCCGTGGCGCGCCGATGGGAGGAAGAGGGCGCACGGTGGCTCCATGTCGTGGACCTCGATGGGGCTTTTGAGAAAACGCCCAGAAACCGCGAGGCGGTCGCTTCGATCGTGCGGTCTGTTGCCATTCCGGTCCAGGTTGGCGGCGGAATCCGCCGCATCGAAACGGTGGAAGAGTATCTTTTGTCGGGCGTTCAGCGCGTCATTTTAGGTACGGCCGCCCTGCGAAATCCTGAACTCCTCGAAGAGGCGTGCAGTCTCTATCCCCGCCGCATCGCTCTCGGAATCGACGCTCGCGAAGGCCGCGTGGCCGTGGAGGGGTGGAAGGAAACCACGGCGGAGGATGCCGTCTCCTTTGTCCTTCAGTTTGCCGGCCTTGAACTCGGAGCGGTCATCTATACGGATATCCACAGGGACGGCATGCAGTCGGGCGTCAATGTGGAGGGCACTCGGCGGCTCCTCGAAGCCATACCGTTGCCGGTCATAGCCTCCGGCGGAGTCGCCTCCCTTGCGGACATCGAGGCACTGTTGCCTCTCGTTCCTCTTGGCCTCCTCGGTGTCATTACGGGCAGAGCCATTTACAACGGAACCTTGAAGCTCCGCGAAGCGCTGGAATTCATCCGGAGCAGCGGCCGGTCTCATGGCTGCAACCAGGAAGGGAAATGACGTCTCCCATGGAACTAATGGAACGTATCGAACGGGCGTTGAAGGGAGCGATCCGTGAAAAGAGCGAGAACAAGCGGAACGCAATTCGTCTGCTGCTGACTGCCGTCAAGGTGAAGGAAAAAGAACTGAAACGTGTCCTCTCCGAAGGGGAAATGCAGCAGACGATTTCTTCACAAATAAAGCAGAGGCGGGATTCCGTAGAGCAATATCTCAAGGCGGAGCGTCGCGACCTCGCTGACACAGAGGAGGAGGAAATTCGTATCCTCCAGGAATTCCTTCCCGAGGCGTTGAGTCCTGAAGATCTGGGGCGGCTGGTCGACGAGGCGATTGCCGAGGTCGGAGCTCGTTCCGTCAAGGAAATGGGCAAGGTCATGAAGGCTTTGATGCCGAAGGTGAGCGGGCGCGCCGAGGGAAAACAGGTGAACGAGGTGGTGCGTGCGAAACTGGGGGGCTGAGTACGGCTCGTCCCATTTTAAAGTGATGGGCCGTGGCGCAAGGCTTCGCTCGCATCCATGGAATTTCCCAAGTTGCCGATCCCGCAAATTCCATTCAAGCGAGAGCGGTAACACGCCGAATTCTCGAAAGTATACGATCCGCGTTCGGGGTGTTTCAACCCGGGGTCTTGATTTGACGCGCGGGACTGGATATGAATTGAGTGTCTGAACTTTAGTGTGTGTCCGACAAGTGCCATTTCGAAGCGAAGGCGAGAGATCTTTTGGGGCCGAAGTACTTGTGTTTCAGATTTCTCACTTCGTTGCGTTTCTTCCGATAATGGCAGGAAACAGCTTTTCAGACACAATCGAATGCTATTGAATCGTCTTTTTCCAGAGACAGGCAGTTTCATGTGAACGTTTCCAGCATAGCCGCCCTGGTCAAGCAGAGTGTGGATATTTTGGATGTGATCGGTCAGGCGGTCCAATTGCGCCGGGCCGGGAATCGGCATATTGGGTTGTGCCCTTTTCATCAGGAAAAAACGCCATCTTTCCAGGTAGATGTAGAGAACCAGCTGTATTATTGCTTTGGGTGCGGAAGCGGCGGCGATGTTCTGAGCTTCGTGATGAGGCATCAGAATATGTCCTTTGGCGATGCATTGAAGTATCTGGCCGACCGTTACCATATAGCCCTGCCCGAGCGGGATGACGCCGGTGGGATGCGTGGTGGAGCGATCGAAGAAAGTCGGAAGGAAAAGGAACGCCTCTATGAGGTGTCCCGTATTGCTTCCGACTATTTTTATCGCCAACTCCAGCAGAGCAAAGCAGGGCGAGCGGCCAGGGAATATGTTCAGCGTCGGGGGTTGCCCGACGAAGTGGTTGAAAGAGAGAGGCTGGGGGTCGCCCTTCCGCAGTGGGATGGGCTACTGACTCATCTGAGATCTTTGGGGATCGAGCCGGAATTGGGGGTGAAGGCGGGATTGTTGGGACAGAGTCCCGGCGGTTCCGGGAGGATCTACGACCGGTTCAGGAACCGGCTTATTTTCCCCATTACGGATGAGAGGGGCCGAGTTGTGGCCTTCGGGGGGAGAAGCCTTTCTGCTGAGACGCAGGATGAACCGAAGTATCTCAACAGTCCCGAGACGCCCATCTATCACAAAGGCAGGATGCTCTATCAACTGGCCAGGGCTCGATCCGAGTGCGGGCAGGTTCGCCAGGTGGTCCTCGTAGAAGGCTACATGGACCTGCTCGCCTTCCACGCCCGGGGGTTCCATCGAGTCGTTGCAACTCTCGGGACTGCGCTGACAATTCATCAGGTGCGTCTGCTGACCAGGATGGTGGACGAAGTAATCCTGGCCTATGACGGCGATGACGCGGGGGAACGGGCCATGCTGAAGGCGCTGCCCCTATTTCTGCAGCAGGAAATGGCTGTCTCCTGTGTACGTTTTCCAGATGGGATGGATCCAGACGATTTTCTGGGAGCGAAGGGATTGGAGGGTTTCCTTGCGTTGATCGGGAAGAGGCGCGATCTCGGCGTGTACGCTCTCGGGAAAACCCTGGAGGCATGGGACGGAACGACGGGCAGCAAGGCGAAGACGCTTTCTTCGGCTCGCGCCCTTCTCGGGGAGACGCGACAATCGGTCCTCAGGGCCGAATACGTGCGCATCGTTTCCGAACGGCTTGCCCTTTCGGAGAACCTCATCGAGAAGGAGTTGTTCCAGGGGAACACGTCGGCGGGCAGATATGCCGATCCTAAACCCGCGGCTCCTCTGCGTTGCATGCCGCAAGCTCGCCTGATCGAGGAAGGCGTCGTTCGGGTGATGCTGAAGTACCCGGAATACATTGACGAAGTCAGGGATTCGGGAGCCGTGGAGTATTTCGATGAACCGAAACTCAAGACGATCGCGGAGACTCTTCTCATGGCGCCGGTGAGTTCCGGAGAGAGGCTGAACGCCGGAGCGGCATATGATTTGCTTCCCAGTCCGGAGTCGCAGGAGCTTTTCTCTCGGCTCCTGTTGGAATCGAGTGAACTGGATGAGGCTGGGACTCAGGTGCGGGAGTGGCTCAAAAGGTTGTGTCTTCGGAAGGAGCAAAAGGAGTCCATGCATCTTCAGGAATCTCTTCGTCGGGCTGAGGAGGAAGGAGACACCGCGCGGGCATTCAAGATATTGGAGCAGATACGGAACCTTCATTCAGCGAAAAAAAGGTTCAAGGATACGCCAGACAACGTTTAGGGAGAGAGAAACCGATGACGGAGAAGGAGATCAAACAAAGGCGCGATCCCGCGCTTTCCAAGCCTGAGATGGACGATCTCAAGCGTCTGATTTCGGCAGGCAAAGAGAAAGGCTATCTCACCTACGACGAGGTGAACGAAGCCTTGCCTGAGGAATTGGTGTCTCCGGAAAAACTGGACGACATGATGATGATCTTCGACGAAATGGACATCGAGATCGTCGATTCGGAACAACAGGTGCAGGTTGTGCGAGAGTCCGTCGGCGCGGATTCCGATTCCCTTGTGGAAGAAGAGGAAGATGATCTTCAGATCGAGGCCGATGCGGCGAGCCGGGTCACCGATCCCGTGAAGATGTACCTGAGAGAGATGGGCCAGGTTTCTTTGCTCACGCGCGACGGTGAGGTGGAGATCGCCAAACGCATCGAAGCGGGCGAGAGGGAAGTCTTCAACGCCATTATGGAATCTTCCATCGGCATCAAAGAGATCATGAGTCTGAAGCGTGAGTTGGAAGGTGCAGATTCGATGCTGAACGACGTTGTCCGGGAGGTGGATGAGGACATCAGCGAAGAGGAGGAAGCGGTTCAGCGGGCACAGATCATCAGTATGTTGGAGGAAGTCCAGAAGTTGGACGAGACCACCAAGGCGATGCAGTTTAAGCTTGGGCAAAATCTCGGACAGGAGGAAGAATTCGCCGTCAAGATCAAGATACAGCAGAACAAAGACCAGATGGTCACTCTCCTCAAGGGCCTCCAACTGAGCAGACGCCATATCGATGCCATCATCGACAAACTCCATCGCTGCCTGGAGGATATCGACAGAAGCGAGAGGGACCAGGAACGCTGCCGCCTGCGTTTCGGGAAACCCTATGAGGAGGTGAAGGCTCTTTGGGATCGTTCCGGATGCGGTGACGATGGGGCCCGGTCGCCCGCGGAATGCTTCCGAATGGACATGAGGGAATTCGAGGACCTGCTTGGCCGGTGGACCCGCGCGAAGGAGTGTATTTTAACCCGCGAGTCGGAAGCCAAGATGGATTGCCGGTCTTTGCGGCAGATTCTCAGACGGGTGGATGACGGTATGGTGCGCTCGAAGTTGGCGAAGAGCGAACTCATTGAAGCCAATCTGCGACTCGTGGTGAGCATCGCCAAGAAGTACACCAACCGAGGCCTCCAGTTCCTGGATCTCATCCAGGAAGGCAACATAGGCCTGATGAAGGCCGTCGATAAATTTGAATACCAGCGGGGTTACAAGTTCAGTACGTACGCAACCTGGTGGATACGACAGGCCATCACCCGCGCCATCGCCGATCAGGCCAGAACGATCAGGATTCCCGTACACATGATCGAGACGATCAACAAGCTGATTCGAACTTCGCGATACCTGGTCCAGGAACTGGGCCGGGAACCCACGCCCGAGGAGATTTCCGAGAAGATGGAGTTCCCGGTGGAAAAGGTGCGAAAGGTGCTGAAGATTGCCAAAGAACCCATCAGCCTGGAGACGCCCATAGGTGAGGAAGAGGACAGCCATCTGGGGGATTTCATAGAAGACAAAAGAGTGGCTTCGCCAGTGGATGCCGTCATCAACCTCAATTTGAGCGAGCAGACTCGAAAGGCCCTGGCGACGCTGACCCCGCGCGAGGAAAAGGTGCTTCGCATGCGTTTCGGCATTGGAGAAAAGGCGGATCACACCCTGGAGGAAGTGGGACAGGATTTTGCCGTGACTCGGGAACGCATTCGCCAGATTGAGGCTAAGGCGTTGAGGAAGCTCCGGCATCCGAGCCGGAGGAAAGAACTTAAGAGTTTTATCGAAACATGATCATTTTTACGTGTTTTCGGCAATGGAGATTCACCTGCGGGTTCCTGCCGGAAGGATTGTCATGGACGTGGAAGGGACTTCTGAACTGTCAGATCTGAGTGTTTTGCTGTTCCACGAGGATAGGAGGCAGCTCAAGTACTACCAGTCTGCTTTGCGTCTATGCGGTCTTCAGAACGTGTTCGCCACCGATACGACGACGGAAGCCCTGCGACGGATCATCCTCGGCGGCTTCGATATGGTCTTCATGACCTACCCCGAGGAGACTTCCGTCACTGCCTCCCTCCTCGAAGAAATCATCTCGATGGATGCCATCCGGGGCGTTCCGCTCATCGTGATTATGCCCGAGGAGAATGTGAGCAGCGCGATGTCCGTAATGGCAAGGGGGGTTAGTGAGATCCTGGTAGGGCCCCTGAGCCGGCATGCGTTGGAGAAGCTTGTTTCCAAGGTGATGAGCAGCCGTTATGGGGTTGACCCGCGCATTGAGAGACTGGAAGTTGCGAAGACGCATTTGAAGAGGGGAGATTTGGATCGGGCCGGCGCCATCTTCCACGAATTCCTTCAGCAGGACTGCTTTGAGGTGGATGCTCATATCGGCCTTTTTGAAATCCTCTGCACCCGGGAAAAATGGCTTGACGCCGAGAATCATCTCCGAAAGGCGCTTGAAATCGCCAAGGAGTCTCACGACAAAATCGATGTGTGGCGCCGGTTGGCCACGATATTTTATCATTACGGGGCCTTTTACGAGAAGCGGCAGTATCCGGAGAAAGCGGCCAAGAGCTATCGGACGTCCATATCCCTCGATCCCTTTTCGGTGGAGAGTACGAAGGCCTTGCTGCGTCTTCTGCAGAAGAAACACGAAATCAATGAAATGATCGATGTAATCAGAAAGGCCCAGGCTCTGCTGCTGCCCAACAGTCCGTCCATGGGAGAACTGGCGCTTTGCGTGCGAGAGCTTGCGCGGAGGTTTGCAGATCTGAAGATGGGCGTGCCGGCCAGGCGTCTGTACGAGCAGCTATTGACGATCGTGCACAGCCACGTGGAAATACACCTTGAAGTCGTGGAATTTTGCCTGGGTTTGGGGCAGGTGAGCCTCGTTTTGAAAACACTGATCGAAGTGAGCGAGCGGGTGAGGGACCCGAGGCTCTTTTGCAGAATCGGGACCTTGCTCCTGGATAACGAAAAGCGCTATATGGGAAGCGGCAGGTTGGACACCACCGGCAGTTCGGATCTGAGCTTCTTTCGCGGATTGGATGCCGGGCAGGTGCTTTCCATGGCGCAGCAGGCTTTTCAAGACGCCCTGCTCCTGGACGGAAGCAACCCTCGAACCGCCTTGTCTCTCGCCCGCTGCCATTTGCGGCGCCGTCAGCATGCGTTGGCCGCGGAGATGCTGGACGTGCTGCAGGAGATGCACGGTGCCGACGCCGACTTTTTGGCGGAAGCCATCCAATATCTCCTGGCGGAGCGGGCGTACGATTTCGCCCTGTCGTGGCTCAAAGAGGCGATGGTTCAGTTTCCTCATGATGCCCGCTTTTGCAGGCTTTATGCCGAGTGTTGCATGCGCCAGGGGCGCGAAAACGACGCCGTCGGGTGGTTGCGAAGAGGGCTTGCGCTGGAGCCGGAGAATTCGGCGCTGATCGTGGCACTGGCGGAATTGCATCGAGATCTCGGGCAGTATCCGGATGCTGTCTTATATTATCAAAAAGCGGGGAAATTGTTGCCGGACAATGCGCTTGTACGGGATGGTCTCCGCGAATCGACGGCGAGAATGCATCGATCCGGCAGAAGGTGAGCCAGCAGAATTAGCTTGACAACTTTTTGCAGGTCTCTCTATATAGGCGATGGTTAAAAGAGGAGATATCCGAGGGCCCATAGCTCAGTTGGAAGAGCCACCGGCTCATAACCGGTAGGTCCCTGGTTCGAGGCCAGGTGGGCCCATCACAATCAGGCAGTCAATGAATAACATGGGGATCGGCGGGAAAACGAAATCGGAGAAGCTTACGTTCATGACGGCAGGGAGAGATGCCTGTCCTGCCGGAGACGCCGGTCGGAAACTGGCGGCTTCGGAAGGGTGTGGAAGCGGGCTGAGATGCAGGGGTGTTCTTAAAGGAGCACCCCTTGTTTTTTGGGGAGGGTTCCGGAAATGCTGTCCGTAAGGGATATCCTGCGCTGGTTGGATGCTCGAGCCCCGTTTCGCTATGCGATGTCGTGGGATCGATGCGGTCTTCAGGTTGGCGATCCCGACGCGGTTGTCCAGGGAATAATGGTGGCGCTGGACCCTTCCGCCGGAACGCTCGACGAAGCTCTGGAATCCGGCTGTCGGTGCATGGTGACTCACCACCCCCTCATCTTTCACCCGTTGACCGCAGTGCGAATGGATGAATTTCCCGGGAATCTTGTGGCGACTGCCTTGCGCAAAGAAATCAACATCATTGCCGTGCACACCAATCTGGACGCCGCGAGAGAAGGAACGAACGATCAGTTGGCGGGATTGTTGACTCTGGAGATCGAGGGACCTATCGAGAGCGATCCGTCGTGGGAGGGTGAAGAACGGTACGCCGGTATGGGAAGAGTGGGGCTGCTGCCCCGGCCCATGCGGCTTGAAGACCTTGCAGGACAACTGGCGGACGCCCTTGGGGGCATCAAGGTCAGAGTGGTGGGCGATCCGGACAGCAAAGTTCTCCGCGTCGCACTTTGTACGGGGAGTGGGGGAAGCCTGATTGAAACGGTCATCACCCGCGCCTGCGATGCCTATATTACGGGGGATGTGAAGTTCCACGAAGCTCAGAGGGCATTGGCTGCCGGCCTCTCGCTCATCGACGTCGGGCACTTCGCTTCCGAGAGGCTGGTGGTTCAACCCCTGGCGGATTATCTGCGATCTGAGGCGGCGAAGGAGGGGTTTTCATCGAAAGTTCTGGTCGCCACGGGGGAAAAAGATCCGTTCCGGGTTTATGGAAAATAAGCGAGGATTTATGAACGTGAATAGTCGGAGATAGTCCATCGACTGAGAAAACCGGCGGGGCTGCAGACGGTCCTGCCGTGAAGGAGGACGGAATTGCTTGATCAGCTCAGGTGTTTGATTGAATACCAGGCGCTGGAAGACAGGAAGACACGGTTGCTCCGTGACGGCGAGGAAACGCCCAGGCGGTTGGCCGAACTCGAAAAAGACTTCGAACGCTTTCAGGACGAATACGTGGCGAAGAAGGCGGAGTGCGAGGATTTCAGGAAGGCGCACCGCGTGCTCGAACAGAATATAGCCGACCTTCAGGCGAGGAGCGCCCGAAACAAGCAACGTATGCGGGACTTGAAGACCAATAAGGAATTCCAGGCGATGCAGAAAGAGATCGATGAAACGAAAAAAGAAGTCGCCGGGAAAGAAGAAAACATTCTGACTCTCATGGAAAGCATCGAAGCTGCGGAAAGTGAGCTGGGGACTCTCGACAAGGATCTGCAAAGCCGCAAGGCGGTGATGGATGCGGCCAGGAATGAAGCGGAGAAAGAGAGAAGCCATCTGCAAGGGAAGCTCGACCGGTTGGAAGCGCTCCAGGAGAAGATCCGCGAGAAGCTGGAAACGGATCTTCTGAAACGTTCCGATTTCCTGATGCAAAGGCAGGCGGGCATTGCCGTGGCCGCTGTGGAAAACGGGGTATGTCAGGTTTGCCACATGAACATCCCGCCACAGAAGTTCATAGAGTTGCAGCGCGATCAGGATATTCTTCAGTGTCCACACTGTCATCGGTTCATTTACTGGCCGGGCCATGAGGGATACTGCCTTCCCGAGGGCGATTCCGACGATTTCTAGCGCGATGGGGCGCCGCCTCATCACCTCGTGAGGAATCCGATCGTTCGGTGCGATGCGCTGTGGCCCTTGAAAAGGCGGATCGAGGAATCTCGCCGCCACGAGCCGCCGGGGAGGTCTGCCGGGAGAGGCAGCCGGGCTTCGAGGGGGAATGCGGTTGCGGCTCGCAAGGAAAAAGGTTGCCATTTTTGATGGCCTGTAATATGGAAAGTGTGTCGTTATATTTGGATTCGCCGTGAGTTTTCCACAGACGAGAGAAGGGGAGAGGGTAAAGGTCGATGGCCACCTATGGTTTGAGGGTCTTCACTGGGAACAGTAATCCCAAGCTGGCTCGGGACATTTGCGATGCTCTGGAAATCCGGTTGGGACGGGCTGTGGTGTCCACTTTCAGCGACGGTGAGATTCGCGTCGAAATTGGAGAGAACATTCGCGGCGCAGATGTTTTCGTGATCCAGTCGGGTGCTTACCCCGTCAATGACAACCTGATGGAACTACTGGTGATGATCGATGCACTGAAGCGAGCATCCGCCAGAAGGATCACCGCGGTCATTCCCTATTACAGTTATGCACGGCAGGACCGCAAAAACAAACCGAGGGTTCCCATCACGGCCCGATTGGTCGCCGACCTGATCACGAGAGTGGGTGCTCATCGAATCCTGACGATGGACCTCCATGCAGGGCAGATCCAAGGTTTCTTTGATATTCCGGTGGACAACCTCTATGGGTCTCCCATCCTCCTTCCATACATCCGTGAGAATTTCGACCGCGACCTGGTCATCGTATCCCCCGATGCGGGTGGAGTGCCCAGAGCCCGCGCCTATGCCAGGGGGCTCAGGGCCGGCCTCGCCCTTATCGACAAGAGGCGCTCCGATGTGAATCAGGCCGAGGCCCTGCACATCATCGGCGAAGTCGAGGGGAAAACGGCGGTTGTTCTGGACGATATGGTGGACACGGCGGGAACGCTGGTCGAAGCGACGAAATCGCTGCTCGAAAAGGGTGCGGTGGCGGTTCACGCCTGTGTCACTCATCCCGTCCTTTCCGGCCCTGCGGTGGACCGAATCGAGAAGAGCTCTCTCGAAAGCCTCGTGGTCACCGACACTTTGCCGCTGAAGCCCGAAGCTGCCAGATGCGCCAAGGTAAAAGTCATCCAATCTTGCAGGCTTTTCTCTGCTGCCATCAGGAATATTCATAACGAAGATTCCATCAGCACCCTGTTTGAGCTTCAGCACTAGCGACTGTCTGGAGACGGGATATTCAATTGACGTCCCATCCGTACGGAAGAGCAGAGGAATTTGCGGTCCGTTCGGGGGCCTGATTGCTCACAGAATGCCTGTCGGCTGCAGGTGAGGAGGCGGTTCCATTCGTTTTGGATGTCGTAGAAGCTTTGCTGCCTGCTGCTGGGCGCCAAATCATGATATTCGATGACAAATCCTCAATACACCTATGACCTGGACGATCGCCCGCCGCTGAGGTACGCTGTTCTTTACGGCCTGCAATGGGCCGTCATCATGTTTCCCACGCTCATCATCGCGGCTGCGCTCTGCAGCAAAGCCCTGCACATGGAGGTGGGCGAGGAAGTGCGCTTCCTGCAGCTCACTTTGCTGGCTTCGGGCCTCTTCACTGCCGCCCAGAGTCTGTGGGGCCATCGGTATCCCGTGCTCGAAGGGCCCTCGTCGGCCGTTCTGCTGACCTTCATCGTTCTTGCGCCCAACGGTCTTCAGGTCATCCAGGGCGGCACTCTTTTCGGGGGGGGACTCCTGATCGTTCTGGTGGCGACGGGCCAGCTGAAGAGACTGGTGAGCCTTGCGACCCCCAATGTTGTCGGGGTGATCCTGATGCTCATCGCTTTTTCCCTCTTGCCATACCTTGCTGCTTCCATGGCGGGCGTAGATAGCGCCCACTCGAATGGCTCCCTCTGGATTCTCTCGAGCAGCCTCGTTCTCATAGTCGTCATAGCGGCGTTGTCCCACTGGCTTCCTGGCATATGGAAAACGGTTGCCATCCTGCTCGGGATGTTTGTCGGGACCGTCTTTTTTTTCGCGATGGATTTTCCCGACTGGCGGGCTGTTTCCACTGCGCGCTGGATTTCGGCGCCGGGTTCGTTTGTGCCGTCAAGTCCTCGATTCCACTGGCCCGTCCTGGCGGCCTATGCCGCATCCTATCTTGCCGTTGTGGTCAACAGCCTTGGAAGTCTTCACGGGATAGCCGGGGTGACGGATCGTGAACGGTTGCCGTGCGCCGTCTCGAGGGGGATTTTCATCAACGGCGCTGCCGGGATTTGCTGCGGCCTGACGGGGCTGGTCGGTATGGTGAGCTACAGCATAAGCCCCGGTGTGGTGCTTGCCAATCGAGTCGCCAGCCGCTACGCAACCGCGTGCGGAGGGATTATATTGATGGTTGCGGCATTGGTCCCGAAACTGGCCGCTCTGCTCGCCATGGTCCCTGCGCCCGTAGTTGGGGCGGCGCTCTGCGTGGCGATGGGAGCTCAAACCGGTTCGGCGCTCGACACTGTGTCGTCCGCCGGAATGAAGCGCCGTGATTACTTTGTGGTGGGACTGCCGGTGCTCGTGGGGACACTCGTGGGTTTCCTGCCGGCCGGTCTGTTGCAGGAGGCGCCTTTCGCCTTTCGCGTCTTCATGGGAAACGGTCTCATAATTGGAATCGTACTGGTGCTCCTGCTGGAGCACATTGTCCTGAGAGTCAGGAAACCATCGAAAAGTGAGGCATGACTTATGGAAACCAAGAACGTCGTTTCGTGTCCCCAATGCGGAACACCCGTGACGGTCTATCGGAACCCGTTCCTCACGGTGGACATTATCATTCGCATTCCCGGCAAGGGAATCGTGCTGATCGAGCGCAAGAATCCCCCATATGGATGGGCATTGCCGGGAGGGTTCGTGGATTACGGTGAAAGCGTTGAAACAGCGGCATACAGGGAGGCGAAAGAGGAGACCAGCCTCGAGCTCGAGAACCTCAGACAATTCCGAACCTATTCACAACCGGACCGCGATCCACGCCACCACACGGTGAGCGTGGTCTTTACGGCCCGCGGAATGGGAGTTCCCAAAGCCGCCGATGACGCGCGAGACCTCAAAATGTTTCCTCTCGACAAGTTGCCCGAGGCCATGGCGTTCGATCATGCAAAGATTCTGGCGGACTTCAGCGACTCCATCTGACGGTTGATGCAGATCTGCCCGCGGGCGAAGCGGGATGACCACCGTCCGGTTTAGCCGCCGCGGTCGAGACGGCATGCTATGCTCGGCGTGCGGCGAAAACGGAGGGGCGGTATGCGCAGAGGCGTTGCGTTCGGCTCCGAGCACGTGAAGCGGTGCGGGAACGGTCCGGTTGGGTGGAGGGAGACATCAATGGCGCCTGGCGAAACACGGCAAGAAAAGCCCGACCGGGAAGAAGTGTCCCTGCTTCCCACGTGGGTGTATAGCAAGACCGGAGAGCGTATAGAACGCTCGGAATGGGTTATTCAAGAGCGCCCCGTCACCATTTACTTGAACGAGCGGGAACTGGTGACTCTGCTCTGTGCCGGCCACCATTTGGATGAACTGGGGGCCGGGTTTCTTTACGGGGAAGGCTTTCTCGATGTTCCGGCCGACATGGAGAGCATGGAGATCGATGAGAAAGCCGGGACGGTCAAAGTCACTGCAAGGAGCGACCTTGCCACGGCCGATCGGCTGTGGCTCAAACGGACGATCACGTCCGGGTGCGGCAAGGGATCCATCTTTTACTATTCGCTGGATGCTCTGTTGAGCAAACCCAGCAGGAGCGGGTTTCGGATTTCCGCAGCTCAGGTTGTGGATCGTGTTGAAGATCTGAACCGTTTGAGCGAGACTTACAGGCGTACCCACGGCGTCCACAACGCGGTGTTGGCCGCCGCGGACAAGGTCATCATCTTCAGGGACGATATCGGGCGCCACAATGCAGTGGACATGATCGTGGGATACGTGTTCCTGCAAGGCATCTCGCTCGAGGACAAACTCATCGTCACGACGGGGCGACTCACTTCGGAAATCCTCATCAAGGCAGCGAAGGTCGGAATACCGTGCATCGTGAGTCGGCACACCGCAACCAGCCTGGCGGTGGAATTGGCGAATGCGCTCAATATTACTTTGATCGGTTACGCCCGGGGGGGGAAATTTACGGTCTACAGTGGAAGCGAACGGATTGAGCGATCGCATGGGAGCCACAAGGCGGCTTGCCCGGGCGCATGAGGCGAAGAGAAGCGGAAAGCATATGCCGTTCTATCTCGACAACGCAGCGACCAGTTATCCAAAACCCGCTTCCGTCTGTGAAGCCGTCCAGCATGCCATGACGGAAATCGGAGCGAGTCCCGGGCGCGCATCTCACAGGCGAGCTCGGGATGCGTCGGCCATCGTTTTCGCGGCCAGGAAGAATGTCGCGGATTTTCTCGGCATTCACGACCGCGAGCGGGTCATATTCACCAAGAATGCCACGGAAAGCATCAACGTGGTGCTGAAGGGGTGGCTCCGACCCGGAGATCGCGTGCTGATTTCCGGCATGGAACACAATGCAGTGGTCCGGCCGCTGAACCGGCTCAGGCACACGGGCGTGACAGTGGAGAGGATTCCGTGCAGTCCGAGGGGGCGTATCGATTGCGGCGCATTGAAGCATTTGCTGAACCCGCCTCCGCGGCTCGTAGCCCTCGTTCATGCCTCCAACGTGAACGGTGCGCTTCAACCCGTGGAGGAGGCGGCCGAGCTTTGTGCGGAGGTTGGAGTCCCGCTCCTTTTGGATGCGGCGCAGACGGCGGGCCTTCGACCCATTTTTGCAAAGGACTGGAACCTGGGAATGCTTGCATGCTCCGGGCACAAGGCCCTTCTGGGGCCTCCAGGCCTGGGAATTCTCTACATACGGCGGAATCTGGACGTTCTTCCGCTGATGGAAGGGGGGACGGGAACCAACTCGGAAGAGGAGGTTCAACCCGAGTACTGCCCCGACCGCTTCGAAAGCGGCACGGTAAATCTTCCGGCGATTGCGGGACTGGCGGCCGGCATCGACTTCATCCGGGCGGCCGGCATGCATTCGATCCTCGAACGTGAACTGTCCCTGGCGTCCATGCTGGAGGAAGAAATGGCCGGTTTTTCCGGAATCAGGCTCTTCCGTCCCGATGTGCGCGGCACGGGTGTGGTTTCCTTTACCGTCGAAGGGATCAATCCTGGAGACGTCGGGGACCTGTTGGATCGGGCCTTTGACATTGCGGTGCGAACCGGACTTCATTGCGCTCCCCTCGCCCATGAAACGATCGGAAGCCTTCCCGAGGGAACGGTCCGTGTTTCCGTCGGATATTCCACCACGGCGGCCGATGTGGAGTATTTCCTCAAGTCGCTTCGATCGATGCTTTCACGTAGACGGTAGGAACATCTCGATCGCATGCGGGCGATATTTTCACCGATTTTCCCGATCTGCCCGGTTGTGCGCGGCACATATTCGCGGGAGAAGGGAGGGCTTGCCGCGAAACTTGCTTGACGTCCTGCCGGAAAGATGTTTTCTAAAAAATTTGACCTCTTGTTGCAGACCAGAGTCATGGGGAGATATTGAAAGGGCGAGCGGAATGATTAGAAAAGCAAGAATCCCTGATGTGCCGGTTATCCAGAAAATGCTGGTTGAATTCGCCAAGGAGGGGAAGCTCCTGGCGCGGTCCCTCAGCGAGCTTTATACGAACCTGAGAGACATGTATGTTGCTGTGGATGGGGAGTGTGGAAAGGTGACGGGCTGTTGCAGTCTCCACATCGTATGGGAGGATCTGGCGGAGATACGTTCTCTTGCCGTGTCGGAATCCCACCAGGGGAAGGGCTTGGGGCGCAGGCTCGTCGAATCCTGTGTGACCGAGGGAAGGGATCTCGGCATTGCTCGGCTTTTCACCCTCACATACGAGGCGGCATTCTTCGAACGCGTGGGCTTTCAAATCGTTGACAAGAATGTATTCCCGCAAAAGATTTGGGCGGACTGCCTCCATTGCCCCAAGTTTCCCGAATGCGACGAAATCGCGCTGGTGATGGACCTCTAGGGAGGGTGTCCAAGAAGCGTCATTCTGAGCGGCTGGCGAGAAATCTTTCCGGGACCGGAAAGGCAGGGATTCGGATTTGTCACTCTGCTGCGTTACTTTCGAGATGACGAGGAAGGATTCTTCTTGCATGCCATCTTCTGAGGAATCTTTGCTTTCTGCCGGTAATGGAATGTGCTCTCGCGCAATTGAGGATATACGACTGACATGATAGGCCAACTGCTAAAAAAGGTTTTCGGAAGTCAGAACGACCGGAATCTCAAACGAATCGTTCCCTTCGTGGATCTGATCAACGAAGAGGAGCCGAAGATCCAGCGACTCAGCGATGAGGAACTGAGAGCCAAAACGCCGGAATTTCGGCAACGCCTGGAGAATGGAGAACCTCTGGACGACCTGTTGCCTGAAGCGTTTGCCGTTGCGCGCGAGGCCTCCGTACGCGCCCTGGGAATGCGCCCCTTCGACGTGCAGATGATAGGCGGCATCGTGCTCCACCAGGGGCGAATCGCTGAAATGAAGACAGGTGAAGGAAAGACCCTGGTCGCCACCATGCCCGTCTATTTGAATGCCCTGACGGGCAAAGGCGTCCATCTGGTTACTGTCAACGACTACCTTGCCCGCCGCGACAGCGAGTGGATGGGGACTGTCTACAAGTTCCTCGGACTTGAAGTCGGCTGCGTCGTTCACGGTCTGGATGATTACGAGCGAAAGGCGGCCTACAATGCCGACGTCACCTATGGAACGAACAACGAGTTCGGCTTCGACTACCTGCGGGACAACATGAAATTCCGCCTCGAGGAATTGGTCCAACGCGAGCTCAACTTCGCTATCGTGGATGAAGTGGACAGCATCCTCATCGACGAGGCCAGAACTCCCCTGATCATATCGGGACCCGCCGAGAAATCGACCGAACTCTACTACCGCATCAACCGCATTATTCCCCAATTGAGGCCGGAGGCGCACTATACCAGGGAAGAAAAGAGCCGGACCGTGTCGCTGACCGAGGACGGGGTCCAGAGGGCGGAAAAGCTTCTCGGCGTCGAGAACCTCTACGATCCGCGGAACATCAACTTCCTGCACCATGTACAGCAGGCGCTGAGGTCTCACGTGCTTTTTAAGAGGGACGTGGATTACATCGTCAAGGATGGCAAGGTCATCATCGTCGATGAGTTCACGGGGCGTCTCATGCCCGGCCGCCGATACAGCGAAGGATTGCATCAGGCGCTGGAGGCGAAGGAAGGCGTTCACATCGAAAACGAAAACCAGACCCTCGCCTCCATCACCTTTCAGAACTACTTCCGGATGTACGGCAAGCTTGCGGGCATGACGGGTACGGCGGACACGGAAGCGGCGGAGTTCGCCAAGATCTACAAGCTGGATGTCGTGGTCGTTCCGACTCACAGGAACATGATCCGGACGGACGCCCCGGACTGCATCTACCGGACGGAACGCGAGAAATTCAGGGCGGCCGTCCGGGAGATCAAAGAGCTGAATTCGGTGGGACGGCCCGTGCTCGTTGGGACGGTGAACATCGAGAAGTCGGAAAGACTGAGCGAGATGCTCAAGCGTACCGGAGTCCCGCACCAGGTGCTGAACGCCAAGCAGCACGAAAAGGAAGCCGAGATCGTAGCCATGGCCGGGCAATTCGGCGCCGTCACCATATCCACCAACATGGCCGGCCGGGGTACCGATATCGTGCTCGGGGAAGGGGTCAGGGAGTTGGGCGGTCTCCACATCCTCGGGACCGAACGGCATGAGGCGAGGCGCATCGACAATCAGTTGCGCGGACGTTCAGGAAGGCAGGGGGACCCGGGATCATCCCGGTTCTACCTCTCCCTCGAAGACGATCTCATGCGAATTTTCGCTGCGGACCGACTCTCGGGCCTCATGCAGCGGATCGGGATGGAGGAGGACGAACCCATCGAACACCGCCTCATCAGCCGCGCCATCGAGAACGCTCAAAGCCGCGTGGAAGCTCAGAACTTCAGCATCCGCAAGCAGTTGATCGAATACGACGACGTTATGAATCAGCAACGAGAGGTCATCTACCGGCAGCGCCGCGAAGCTTTACAAGGTGAGAACCTCAAGGACGTGGTCATGGGCATGGTTGAGGATCTCGTAGACCAGGTCCTGGCGGAATGCACCAGCGAAAAGACGTACGTCGAGGACTGGGATCTGGAGAAAATCAACAGCGAGGTCGGCCGCCTTTTCGGAATCCAGCTCAATCTGACCGTTGAATCCGTTGGCGACGCCAGACCGGACGACCTCAGGGAGGACCTCCTCAACCTTGTTTCCGATGGCTACGATTCTCGCGAGAAAACCTATGGCGAGGGAGTCATGCGCGATCTGGAAAGCTACGTGCTCCTTCAGACCGTGGACAGCCTGTGGAAGGACCATCTCCTCAACATGGATCACCTCAAGGAAGGGATCGGCCTCCGCGGTTACGGTCAGCAAGACCCGCTCGTTGCGTACAAGCGTGAGAGTCACGCCATATTTGAGGATATGATAGGGCGTATCATGGAGGAAACCGTCCGCCTGCTCTTCCACATCCAGATCCAGCGAGAGGAGGAAGTGGAACAGCTCAAGAAGGAGCAGGAAGATCAACCCATGTACTACGGGCCTGGAGACGCCGGCGCTTCCCGCCCCCAGGTCGTGAGAAAGGATCGGAAAGTTGGACGAAATGACCCATGCCCCTGCGGGAGCGGCAAGAAGCACAAAAAATGTTGCGGTAAATAGAGAGGCGTTTGTGGTTCCTGGATTTCTGGCGGGCGCCGTCGCTTCGGAGATGCGCTACCGAAATCGCACGGACCTTGCGCTCATTGCGGCGGAGCCAGGAACCGAAGTGGTTGCGGCCGGGGTTTTCACCAGGAACCGGTTTGCTGCGGCCCCCGTCGAACTCTGCAAAGAGCGTCTGAAGGCGCAGGGAATTCGCGCCATTCTGGCCAATGCGGGAATCGCCAACGCCTGCACCGGAGAAGAGGGGTTGAAGCGGGCCGGGGAAATGACGAGGATTGCCGCCGAGGCGCTTGGCATTGCCCGTGGAGCCGTACTCGTCGCCTCTACGGGAGTGATCGGCATGCAGGTGGCAGTGGAGCCGGTGCGGCGCGTCATGCCCGACCTGGTGGCGAGTCTGCGCCCGGACGGATGGGAAGACGCTGCGCGAGCCATCATGACCACGGACACGGTGCCCAAAATGACGGTCGTATCAGGTGTCGAGATAGGTGGGAAGCGTGTGACCGTCGGTGGAATCGCCAAGGGTTCGGGTATGATCGCCCCGAATATGGCGACGCTTCTGGCGTTCGTGTGCACGGATGCGGCTATCGAATGGGAGGTTCTGGAGAATTGGGTCCGGCGGTGCGCCGATGAAAGCTTCAACCGCATCACCGTCGATGGAGACACGAGCACCAACGATACGCTGCTGGTCCTGGCCAACGGTCGTGCGGGCAACACGCTCATCTCCGATATCGAAAGCCCTGGGAGCATCGCGTTCGGCGAAGCCCTGAAGGCCGTGCTCCTCGATCTTGCCAGGCGACTCGTGGTGGATGGGGAAGGGGCCACGAAACTCATCGAAATCGATGTGACCGGCGCCCCCGACGAGGGGAGCGCGAAAGCGGTGGCCTTCACGGTCGCCAATTCGCCATTGGTCAAGACCGCCTTCTTCGGGGAGGATGCGAACTGGGGAAGGATCGTGTGCGCGGCGGGCCGAGCGGGTGTCGACTTCGATCCCGCGCGCGTGTCGCTCTATTTCGACAACGTGTGCGTTTTCCGAAACGGCGGCCCGCTGGGCGGGTCTGATGTCGAAGAAGCTGCTGCCGCCGTGTTCCGGCAAAAGGAAATTTCCGTTCGGCTGGATCTCGGCGCCGGGCAATGTGGGTATACCGCCTATACCTGCGACTTCTCTTACGATTACGTCAAGATCAACGGCTCGTACCGCTCCTAGGAAGCGTTCGAAGGGTCGAGATAGCGATCCGTGTTCGAGCGAAGTGTCCTCTACGGCGGCTTTGTATTTTCCCGCCACAGCGAGGGCCCGCCACAGCGAGGGCCCGCCGGCAGAGATCCCGCTGGTTGGGCTTCTGCCTCGCCAGAATCTGACTTTGCACTCTACCCCCGCGCCAGAGCTAGTCTTACTGCTTTTGCCAGATCATTCATCCTGAATGGTTTCGCAATAAAGCGAACTCCCTCATCCAGGATGCCACGATGGGCGATCATGTTGGCAGTGTAGCCCGACATGTACAGGCATTTCAGAGTGGGCCGGATCAGCAGTAGTTGCTCCGCCAGTTCCCGCCCGTTCATTCCCGGCATCACCACGTCGGTAAGCAGCAACTGGATGTCTCCGGCATGCTTCTCGACGAGGTGGATCGCTTCCTTCGGGCTCTGGGTCGCAATCACAGTGTAACCGAGGTCTTCAAGAATCGTTTTGCTCAGTGCGAGGAGTGCGGCATCGTCCTCGACCAGCAGTATGGTCTCCGTTCCTTGGGGAGGCTCCTGCACCGAGGTCGCTTCCTCTTGAGAATGTATGGGTCCAGCTCTGAATCGCGGCAAGAAGATCCTGAGGACGGCTCCTTTCGACGGTTCGCTGTAAACGTTGATGAAACCGTCGTTCTGTTTGACAATGCCGTAGACGGTTGCCAGCCCGAGACCCGTTCCCCGGCCAAGGTCTTTAGTTGTGAAGAATGGTTCAAAAAGTCGATCGAGAGTTTCTCTATCCATGCCGCATCCGGAGTCGCTCACGGTCAGCTGGACATATTCGCCTGGAATGAATCCCGCATGGCTGGAACGATAGGAATCATCCAGCGCGACGTTTTCCGTTTCTATGGTGATGGAACCGACACCGGAGATTGCATCTCGTGCATTGACAGTGAGGTTGGCCAGAATCTGATCGATCTGAGAGGGGTCCATTCGGACATGCCAAAGCCCACTGCCCGGCATCCAGACCAGATCGATGTCTTCACCGATGAGACGTCGAAGCATCTTTAGCATATTCTCGATGGTTTCATTCAGATCCAGCAGTCTGGGGTTCACAATCTGCTTTCGAGCAAAGGCGAGCAACTGCCCGACAAGGTCAGTCGAACGGAAGGCGGCATCCTGGATTTCCTGCAGATGGTCATGGAGACGATCCGAAGAGGGCATCCCGGCCATGGCCATCTCCGTGTGACCAATGATGACGCTCAGCATGTTGTTGAAATCATGGGCCACACCACCGGCCAACCGTCCCACTGATTCCATCTTTTGAGCATGGTACAGTTGTGCCTCAAGCTTCTTCCTTTCTTCCGCAGCCCGCCGACGGTCAGTGATATCCAGCATGCTACCCTGAAAGCAGAGAACCTTTCCATCCGAGTCCCGGATAACCGTGGCATCGATCGTGACCCACACCGTCGTCCCGTCTTTACGCGTCAGTTGAGCATGGTAATCTTTTACATGGCCGTTCTGTGTAAGTAATCGCCTCACCTCCATACCCTGTGCGGAATCAGTGTAGATCTGCCGGCCAATGTCCGCAATGGAGTTCATGAGTTCGTCCGGCGAGTTGAAACCCAGCATCCTTGCGTAAGTCGGATTTGCAGTGATATACATTCCTTCGGGAGTAGTCTGGAAGATCCCTTCTATGGCATTTTCGAAGATGGCCCTGTATTTGGCCTCCGCTCTCTCCAATGTCTCCTGAGCCAGTTTGCGCTCAGTCACGTCACGAATAGACTCTATCGCAGCAGTGACCTTCCCTGACTTGTCATACAACGGCGTGGCGATGCACCAAAGGTACGCTCCCTTTCCTCCATAGACCCCGGGAGCAAATGTTTCCGCAACGATGGTGTCACCAATCTTTGAGACTTCCACGTAGTTCTTCTTTATTTCCTCCTCGCTTGTAAATACGAGATCTATCATGATCGGCCGTCGCTTCCCGTAGAAGGGCAGTGAATACTCGAGATTGCCTTTGCCGATCATCTCTTTATCAGGAACCCCCGTCATTTCCTCCATGGCGCGGTTCCAGGCGATAATAATTCCTTCGCTATTGATGGCAAATGTTGCATCCGGTAGGAAATCGATTATATGAGCCAGTCGCTCCTCTGAAGCGCGAAGAGCCTCCTCGGCCCGCATGCGATCCAGTTCCTGCCTATCCCGCTGCAACCTGGCATTGAGGATGGGCGAGACATAGCCGGCAATGCGCTCCAGCAGCGCACTGTCTTCCCCGGCAAAGCCTCCATCTTTATTGGCCACTGAAACAAGTCCTATGGTTTTGTTAGCAAAGACAATCGGTACGGTCAAGAAATTGTAGACGGGCAGGTGCCCTTCGGGGGTTCGGAACGGTCCTTCTGAGTAAAATGATTTCCTTTCATGGATCGCTTTGCCCCAAAGGCTGTTTCCCCATAGATGAGGAGGAAACACAATTGACTTTCCGTTAACCTGACAGGCACTCCATATCTCCTCTGTAATGCTGGGAATGATCAGTTCACCGCTGTCGCCTATGTAGCCAAAGATTCCGTATCTGCTTTTCAGCGCCTTGAGGATGACCGCCAGTACCGCCTCGTATACCTTGTCGTCAGAGACCGTCAAAAAGGCATTAGAGATCTGGTTCAATGTTGCTTTTTCCCAATCGGATTGCCGAAGGGCCTCAACCGCCCGCTTGCGCTCAGTGATGTCAACATTGGTCCCTTCAAAGTACAGAACATTGCCATCGGCATCGCGAACCGTATGGGTATTGATTGATATCCAGAACCTGCTCCTGTCTTTGCGGTATACTTCAACTTCATACTGTTCGACTCGATCGCACTCGTCAATCATGCGAATTAAGACTTCGCGGTCGTGAGGATTCACATAGATCTGTTCGCCGATATTGGTGATACTTCTCGTCATTTCTTCGGGTGAAGAGAAACCGAACATTTTCGCAAACGCCGGGTTCACGCTGAGGTAGCGTCCCAGAGGAGTCGTCTGGTATATCCCTTCAGTGGCATCCTCGACAATCTTTCGGAATTTTTCTTCGCTCTCGCGAAGCTTCTCCTCTGCCAATTTGCGCTCAGTGATGTCGCGAATCGACTCTATTGCGGCGATGACCTCACCCGACTTGTGACAGAGCGGTGTCGCGATACCCCAAAGGTAAGCTCCTTTTCCTCCATAGGTTCCCGGAACAAAAGCTTCGGCAACGATGGTGTCGCCTATCCTCGATACAGCCTTATAGTCCCTCCGGATTTCCTCCTCGGTGGCAAACACGAGGTCAATCAATATTGGTCGCCTCATTCCATAAAATGGCAGGGAATACTCGAGATTGCCTTTGCCGATCATGGCTTCCTTCGGAACCGCGGTCATTTCCTCTATGGCGCGGTTCCATGCGATGACGATTCCCTGGCTGTTGATGGCAAACGTTGCGTCCGGGAGGAAATCAATGATCTCGGCCAGCCGCTGTTCAGAAACGCGCAGAGCTTCTTCCGCCCGTTTGGCCTCTGTGATGTCAAGCGAAACATTTGCCAGATAGAGTACTTCGCCATCCGAGTTGCGAATAGTGAAGAGCATTGCATGGACGTCAGTCAAGGTGCCTGCTATAAGGTTGCGATACTGGAGTTCACCTTCCCACCGGCCTTCTTTCAATAGGGCCGGTATGACCTCTTTCTCAATTCTGGATTTCAGATGATCAGGGTAAACTTCCATAATGTTGTGATTTTCAACATCACGGGGTGGTATGCCAAGCATTATTCCACCAGCATCATTGAGGAAAATCATCTTGCCATCCATGGTAGCCAGATTAACAAGCTCACTGCTGTGCTCCACGACTGCGGCAAGTCTCTGCAATTCCGACTCAATCTTTTTCCGCTGCTCAATTTCCTCAGCCAGACGATCTCGAGAAACCGTTGTAGTTTCGAGATTCTTCAGCATGAGATTGAACGACCTGGCCAGTTCACCGACTTCATCCTGGCGGTCAATCTTGAGCCCATTAGACCACTCACCGTTTGCAATAGATTTCGCAGCAATGTTCAGTTCAAGAATCGGCCTGGTAATGCTCCTGGCAATCCTGAATCCAACCATCACCGTTACGCAGAGGGCAATCAAACTCAACAGGATGGTGTTGAAATTACCAGCTTTGATATGAGACATGAAATCGTTCTCAGGAATAATCACCACAATGAGCCATTCAATGCCACGGTGGTCCGTAAGGGGGGACAACTGGACAAAGTATTTTTCACTCTGCACGTGAATAAATAGCCGATGTTTCTGGTCAATTTTACCAAAGTCTCCAAATTGCTCCGATATCGATTTACTCGTCTGATTGATCTTCTGGTTCTCACTCTCCAAAGACACAATGCGTTTCTTGTCATCCGTGTATGTAGCATCAAGGGTCGAGGTCGCCACGAGCATCCCGGAGCGTTCAACAATGAACGTCAGTCCAGACTCCCCGATCTTCAGCGTGCGGAGAAACTGATTGATATGCGAGAAGGTGAAGGAACAACCGAGGACCCCTATGATTGTATTGGAGTTGTCGTGCAGAGGGGTTGCTGCCGTAATGGCAAGCCCTTCACCGCCTGCATCTATAAATACAGGGCTCCATGCCGGTTTGCCAGCCTCGATAGCTGCTTTGTACCATGGCCGAGTCTTGTGATCATAATAGGGAAGAGAACTGCTTATTGTTGACGGAACACCTCGATTGTCCGTATCCAAATACAGAATTTTACCACCCGTCAAAGTCTCCGTTGCTATGGTTTGCAGTGTTCCGTCGGCAAGTCTCCTAGCTCCGAAAAATCCTCCGTCTGAACGCCCAATGTAAGAGTAACTGATATACTCAAAAGATCTCACCTGGTGCCAGAAGTGAAGTTCTTGTTGCCTCATGTTCTTGAAGTCAATTTGTCCAGATTCAATGGTATTGGCATTGATTTCATTGACTAAATGGGCCTTGTCAAGAAATGTTAACACTCTGTCCTCTATTCGAGCCACAATCTCATCCATCAACTGCCAGGCCATATATCCAGCAGCTTTCCCGCTATTGTATAGTGAAAGAAAGCCAGTCGATATGACCGCCACCACAATGAGGGTGACAAAGGGGTAAACCAGAAGGCTTCGCAGTGAAGCGCCCCGCTTTGTGAAGCGAAATTCTTCAATAACTCTGCTTTGCATCGGGTAATCTCCATGTAGACCATTTACAGAATCAGGGTGCAAGATGCCCTTGGCCCTGGCAAAGTCGCTTTCCGGTCGCGAAATTAGAGAAATGTAGCCGTTCAGCAGGTAATCGAAATTCAGTAAGGCAACGACGGGTGAAGGGCTCCGTTGAATGCAGCCTGCATGAGTTCAGGGAGAAAGGGGTAGGGGTTCTGTACCTGTTTGGAGGGAGCCTCATCCAGTATGGTGAGTACCTCCTGCGCTTCGCGCCCGGAAAATGAGTTGTCCGGGCCACCCGGCGTTTTTCAATCGGACGGTCTTCGCAGGCCGTACTCCCTGAACAGTCACCATTGGCGCATGGCGCCGTCTGAAGCGCTGGCGGGGAAAGGGCCGGACTGACGCCGCTTGCCGCCATGAGTCGCCCCTTTTTCAATGATGGCAGCCAGAGAATCCTGGAAGACTTCCATCTACCTGTAATATTTACGCGAGTACTCCGCCACCATGCGGTGCGTATTGAAAACCGGCGTCAGATCGGCGATGGAATGTTTCATGATGTTCACCCACTGCTTCGGATTCGAGTAGTAGGTAGTAACCATGTCGTCCAGATCCTGGTACAGGCTGGCCGCGGCGTCCTCGTCGCTCTCATCCTCGTCATCGCCTATGGCCCAACCGTTCACGCGGGTCTTGCAGGCTTCTCTCCACCAGCCGTCGAGGACGCTCATATTGATGCCGCCGTTGAAGCAGACTTTCATGCCGCTCGTGCCGCTGGCTTCGCGGGGACGGCGCGGGGTATTCATCCAGACGTCCGCCCCCTGAGTCATCAGTGAAGCAGACCAGATGCTGTAGTTGGTGACATAAACGAGGCGCAATTCCTTCTCGTACTGTTTGCCGGTATTGACGATCTCCTTGATGAGCTGCTTGCCCGCGTCATCCTGGGGATGCGCTTTCCCTGCAAAAATGAACTGCACGCGGTCGAAGGAGAGATTGAAAAGGTACTCCAGGTCCGTGAAGATCAGTGTGGCGCGCTTGTATGCCGCAGCTCTTCTTGCGAAACAAATGGTCAGGAATTCATCAGTGAAGCCCGCTGCGGAGATGGAGTTGATGTAGCTTATCAGGCGCTTCTTCGCCCGTTTCTTGGCTTCCACTATTTCGTTGTCCGGTATGTTCAACGCATTGGCGAGAGACTGGGGTTCCCGCCGCCATTCCGGAATGTGGCGGTCGAAAAGCTCTTTGAATTCAGGCCCCGTCCAACTCAGGTGGTGGACGCCGTTCGTAACGTGTCCGATCTTGTAACCGGGGAACATCTGTCGTGAAATCTCTCCGTGGAGTTCACTGACGCCATTGGCGGCCCGCGTGAGGTTGAGGGCGAGGACGGTGGTATTGAGAAGGTCATCTCCCGCGAGCTTGTGAATGTTCGGAGGCAGATAGGGGGCGATGACCTTGGCGGCGAGGTCGTATGAAAACTTGTCATGCCCCGCGGGGACCGGGGTGTGGGTTGTAAAAATGCAGTTCTCGCGGACCTTTTGCTCGTCGCCGTTGAATTCCTGGAGGAGCGCCAGGGTGAGAAATACAGCGTGCCCCTCGTTCATGTGGTAGGTGGTAATGCCCTTCTCCAGGCGTTTCAGGATCTGGTAGCCGCCGATGCCCAGGACCGCTTCCTGACAGATGCGCGTGTGGTTGTCGCCTCCGTAGAGATACTGCGTGATGAGGCGGTCTTCAGGAGCGTTCATATCGAGGTCCGTGTCGAGAAAATAGACCGGTACTTTCCCTTGAATCCCAATCTGGTTGTACTTCCATACCCCTATGTTGACGTTACGGCCTTCCAGGCGGATGGTCACCTTGAAGGGAAGAGGTTCCATGAAGGCCCGCGGGTCGAAATAAGGGTACATTTCCTCCTGCCGACCCATGGGAGAGATGCTTTGAATGAAGTAACCTCGTTTGTATAGCAGGGTTACCGCGACGAGAGGGATGTTTAGATCCGCTGCGGATTTTATATGATCTCCCGCCAGAATGCCCAGGCCGCCGCTGTAAGTAGGAATATTCTCGTTGAGACCCACTTCCATGCTGAAATAAGCTATCTTCATCGGTCGTTCCCCTCCTTAAGCAATCAAGTACATCTCCCCGCGCCAGTTTCCCGTCCTCACGCTACTTGTGCGCCGTATCGCGTATGGCGAGGTGAATGGCATGGCGCAGACGCGGCTTTGATGTAAGAATAATCGATTGTTCCATCCCTTGCCAAGTCTCCCGCCCCCATGAAAGGCTTCGGATGCGAGCATCGGGAAGACCCCGGTAGAGAGATGCCGGCCATGCTGCCGGGCGGTTGGCTTATCTCTTCACGGGGTGATCGCATCGGATGCTGTCTGATTCACGTGATCCGGGTGGCATGGCCGGCTTGTTGTCCGTGCGTGAAGCGCAAGAAGCCCGCAGCAAAAGTGAGTGATGCACCCCCTGAACAGCAACCGGTTGGCGGTGGACGAAAAAGCGCGCACCGCCGTATATGCTGTCGACGATCATATATATATCACACTACCGGAACGTCACAATATCGAATGGGTTGGTCGATCGACAATCGAGTAAAATAGCATCTCAACTCACGGTTTCGCACCCCTCGCGACGGCAGTATTCGGTCCGTTCGAATGGTTTGCCCAACTGGTTAGCGCCAACCCGCACGGGGTTGTGCCCGGAGATTCCGTGATTATATTTTGGTGCTGAAGTATTCTAACCTTGCCCGGCTTTCTGAAGAAGCCTCCATGGAAACCGCATAGTCGGTTCGGTCAATGACTCCCGGTAGATTGCCTTCGATGCGTCCGGGTTCGAGAGATCGATTGCCAACGGTTCACACAAGGAGAGATGAGAGAGTGGATCGGCCCGCGCATGTCTGTTTTCCCAAAGGAGGCGGCGCCACATGGACTCCAGACAAATCCGCAATGTGGGTTCTCCTTTTGGGGCTCTTGCTTTCAGCCTGCACGCCGTATGGGACATCCGTGTCCGTAGAGACGCCTCCGCACGTAGAGGGCGCGGCCCTCACGGAATCGCCGGGGGAAATCGCCAGGGGGACGCCTCTGCACGAAGACCGCGCCATGGCGAAACACCAGGAGGACACACCTCCAGCGCCGCCGGAACTCCGGGGAGGGCCGTTGACCGTCGACCAGGCCATCGAAGAAGCGCTGAAAGCCAGTCCGGAACTGGTTCAGATCCGGCAGCGGGTCGCCGCTTCGACCGAGCAGGTCCGCCAGGCGGAATCGGCCTTCTATCCGAAGCTGGCGATGGTGGAGGAATACAACAATACGAACAATCCCGTATATGCTCTCATGAATATTATCAACCAGAGGCGCTTTCGCCAGACCATCAATTTCAACGATCCGGGTGCTCAACAGAACTATTCATCGAGGATACAGGCCGAATGGTCCCTGTTCGAGGGCGGGAGCAGGCTGCACGACCTGAAGGCGGCGGGATGGTACAAGAACTCCACGGATGCGGAACTTGCTTCGGCTCGCAATCAGCTTGTGGCCAAAGTGACGGAAACCTACTATCGCTGGCTTCAGGCCATCTCTTACGTGGGAGTTGCCGAACGGGTGCTGGAATCCGCGCAGATGGACGAAAAGCTCGGGGAAGCGCGCCTCAAAGTCGAGATGGCGCTCCCGAGCGAGGCGATGCGGCTCAAGGCCAGAACGGCGGAGGCGCGCGGCAACCTTCTTTCGGCCCGGACGGGAGCGAGGAGGTTCCAGGCGGGGATCGAACGGCTCATTGCGCGCCCCGTCGGGCCGGAGGAGATTCCGCAACAGCCCCCTGTTTTCGCGCCATCCTCGCTCGCGCCTCCTGTAGACAGTCCCGATTCGCTCGTGCGTCTGGCCCTTGAACAGCGGCCAGAGATGGCTGCGGCCCGCGCTTTGATACTGGCGGCGCGGGAACGAGTCGAATCTGCAAAGGGGGGCTTTCTCCCCAAAATCGGGACGAATTTTCGCTACGAATGGAATACGGAAAACTTCAGCCGCAATGCGGACAGTTGGCTGGTCGGCGTTCAGGCGACCTGGCCGATTTTTGAAGGCGGCATCACTCTCTCCAGGCTACGTGAATCCAAGTTGCGACTGAAGGAGATGGAATCCCGCGGGGAACAGGCAGCCCTCGATATTTCCCTTGAAGTCACGCAGGCCGCACTGGCCGTCGAGGAGGCTCTGGAAAAGGTCAACGTTGCGGAGGAGAGAAAGAAGTGGGCGGAGTTGGCCCTTCGTGAGGTGCAACACCAGTACCGCGACGAGACCGCGGGCGTCGATTCGCTGCTGCAGGCGGAGGCATCCTGGAGCCAGGCGGAGGTGGCCTATGCATCCGCTCTTTTCGACGCGCAGATTTCCCGGGCGCTCCTGAGACAATCTTTGGGGGATTTTGCCGGTTCAATGGAGGCGCGCAGTGAATGAAAAGTCAGGGGAAAGAAAATGGGGCGGCTTCGTGCGGGGGGCCGCGCGCGGGTTTGGGGTCGCGGGTCTCCTGATCCTCATCATGTTTTGGCTCTCGGGCGCTTTCCTTGAAAAGGTGAATCCGGGCGTCGGACGTCCGAAATCCGAGCCACCGCAGATGGTCACTCAGCGGGTTGAACGGCGAACCTTCCCCCGCATCATCGAACAGGCGGGCGTCATCCGGACGAAAACCGAGGCCAGAGTCTCGGCTCGTGTGATGGCGCAGGTGAAAGAAGTCCTTGTCAAGGAGGGAGACCCGGTCGCGGGAAGCGACGCGAAGGGCGGCGCCCCCACGATCATGGCGCGTCTGGAAGACGCGGACATTCAGGCGAAATTGCGCCAGGCCCAGGCCCAGATTGCCACAATGGATCGTTCCCTCGAATCGGCCAAAGCACGGTTGGGTTCGGCAAAGGCCCAGGTGGGGGCTGCCATGGCGAACCAGGGAAAAGTTGCGGTCGACTACAAGCGCTATCAAGATCTCAAGCAAAACGCTGCGGCGACCGGTCAGCAGTTGGATCACGCGCGAGCGCAAAGAGACGTTGCTCTGGCGCAGACCCTTGCGGCGCAGCGGGATGCGCAAGCCGCTCAGGCTGAAATAGCGAGAATTCAGGCGCAGAAGGAACAGGCGGAAGCCGCTGGCGCCGAGGCCCGCGCCATGCTGAATTACACCTCGATCACGGCGCCCTTCACGGGGCGCGTCATCGGAAAGCTGGTGAGCGTTGGCGACATGGCCTCTCCCGGCCAACCGCTTTTTCTCGTCGAGACTCCATCGCTCCCGGAATTCCATTCCGCGGTCTCCGAGTCTCTTGTGCCCTATCTGAACGAGGGGGCGGAGGTGGACGTCCACGTGGATACGCTGGACCGGAGCCTCCGGGGAAAAGTCCGGGAAATCTCGCCAATGGCCGATCCAGCTACGCGAACGGTTCTGGTCAAGGTCGGCCTGTTGCCCGATCCGGCGCTCTTGAACGGTCTCTACGGACGGATCGGAGTGCCCTGCGGGCAATACGAGAGCCTTGTCGTTCCTTCCAGGTCGCTTCGCCGGGTCGGACAGCTCGATCTGGTGGACGCAATCGGGCCGGACGGGCATCCCCTTCGCAGATTCGTAAGCGTGGGCCGGCGATGGGGAGATTTTACCGAAATCCTCTCAGGCCTTCGGGAGAATGACGAGGTAGTCGTCCCGTGAACGAAACAGGCGGCGCCTCCCACCACTGGATTTCCCGGATCGTCGAGGCGTTTCTCAAAGGGAACCTTTCCGTCCTCTTGATTCTCATCAGCACGATCGCGGGAATCATCGCGCTGGCCGTCACTCCACGCGAAGAAGATCCACAGATCGTCGTGCCCATAGCAGACGTGCTCGTCAGCATGCCGGGGGCTTCCGCCCGGGAAGTGGAACGGCAGGTGGCAACCCGCCTGGAAAAACTCCTCTATCAGATCGACGGGGTGGAATACGTCTATTCGACGAGCTTTCCATCGAAGGCCATCGTGACGGTCCGGTACTACGTGGGGGAGGACCGGGAAAGGAGTTGGGTCAAGCTCCATAACAAGATACAGGCCAACATCGATCAGGTTCCGCCCGGCGTGACCGGCTGGGTGATCAAGCCCGTGGAGATCGACGAGACCCCCATCGTGAATCTGACCCTCTATGGCGCCGCGTACGGGGACTACGAACTGAGGCGCATGGCCGGCGAGTTGGAGATATGTCTTCAAGGGGTGAAAAATGCCGGCCGGACGTACGTTGTCGGGGGGATGCCCCGTCAAATCACATTGCATATTTCTCCCCAACGCATGGCCGGGCGGGGAATTTCGACCGAGGACATACGAAGAGCGGTCCAAGGAGCGAACGCGTCTCTCCCGGCGGGGAGCCTCTCGGGCGCTGACGAGGAAGTGAAGCTGGACGCCGGACGGTTCCTTTCATCCGCCGAGGAGGTCGGGAGCCTCGTTGTCGGGGTTCGTGATATGCGGCCCGTCTACCTCAGGGATGTGGCGACGGTTGCGGACGGTCCCGGGGAACCCGAGACTTACACGCGGATCGCCTTCGGAGAGCGTGCGTATACCTCTTTCGATCCCTCGGGCGGCGAAAACGGTCCGCCGCCGGAAATTCAACGATTCGTGGATTATCCGGCCGTGACGGTTGCGGTCGCCAAGCGAAAGGGGACGAACGCCGTCTGGGTGGCTGAGGAAGTCTTGAGGGAAGCCGAACGATTCGCCCGAGAGGTCCTCCCCGACGGCGTCCATCTGCGCGTCACGAGGGACTTTGGAAAGACCGCCGACGACAAGGTGAACGATCTCGTGGAGGCGCTTCTCGTCGCCATCGCCATCGTGGTGCTCCTCCTCGCGTATTCCCTCGGGTGGCGGGAAGGCATCATCATAGCCCTCGCCGTTCCCGTCACCTTCAGTTTCACCCTCCTCGTCAATCTGCTCCTCGGCTACACCATCAACAGGGTGACCCTTTTCGCTCTCATCCTCTCGTTGGGTCTCGTGGTGGACGATCCCATCGTGGACGTCGAGAACATACACCGGCATTTCTCCATGCGAAAGGCGCCGCCCTTTCGCGCGGTGATAGATGCCGTGAACGAAGTGCGCCCGCCCATCATCCTGGCAACCTTCGCGGTGATCGTTTCCTTTGTGCCCATGTTCTTCATAACGGGGATGATGGGGCCGTACATGGCGCCCATGGCTCTGAACGTCCCCGTCGCCATGCTCATGAGCCTGCTGGTCGCCTTCACCATTACCCCCTGGCTGTCACTACACATGCTTCGGGGCGCCTACGACCGCCCTCACGGGAACGGGGGGGGCGCCATCGAAGAAAACGCTCTCTACAGGCTTTACGAGCGTGTGATGACTCCGCTTGTACGCCGGAGGCGACTGCGGTGGGGGCTTCTTACCCTCATGGTCGGTCTTCTCGGATTCGCCGGATGGCTTGTCCTATCCGGCCGGGTTCCCTTGAAGATGCTCCCGTTCGACAACAAGAACGAATTCCAGGTGGTCATCGACATGCCCGAGGGAACGACGCTGGAGGGAACAGAGGCGGTCGCATGCGCTCTCAGCGACTACCTGGTGCGGGTTCCGGAGGTGACGGACGTGAGCTCCTATGCGGGGACCAGCAGCCCGATGGACTTCAACGGCATGGTCCGGCACTACTACTTGAGGCAGGGCGCCAATGCGGCGGACCTTCGCGTAAACCTCATCGGGAAGAAACGCCGGGCACAGCAGAGCCACGCCCTCGCGCTGCGACTGCGGAACGATCTATCGGGGATAGCTTCCCGCTATGGGGCCAACATCAAGATAGTCGAGACGCCGCCGGGTCCCCCGGTCATCGCGACGCTCGTCGCCGAGATCTACGGCCCCATCGGGAGGCCTTACGAGGATCTGGCACGCGCCGCTGTGGCGGTCAGGCGTCACATGGAGGGAACCGCCGGGGTTGTGGACGTGGACGACGTTCTCGTGGCTCCGGAGCGCAAGGCTGTCTTTCGAGTGGATCGCACCAAGGCGGCGTTCCATGGAATAACCGGCCGCGAGATCGCCGAGGTGCTGGAGGGATCGGCCGCTGGAATACAGGTGGGGTCTCTGCGCCTGGATACCGAAGCCCAGCCCGTGTGGATCGTCCTCAGACTCCCTCGGACCGGGCGGTCCCTCGAAGCGGACCTCAATCAACTCACGGTCCGCGGGACGAAGGGAGAAACCGTCTCCCTTTCCGATCTTGGTAAATTCGAGCATGAAAGCATCGACCAGCCGATTTACCACAAGAACCTGAAGCGGGTGGTTTACGTGTTCGGGGAAACGGCTGGGCTACCCCCTCCCGAAGCGATCCTGACGCTCGAGGACAAGGCGGGCGGCGACGCCGCACTCAAGGATTTCCAGGTGGTCTGGTCGGGCGAGGGAGAGTGGGACATCACGCTCAGGGTTTTTCGTGATTTGGGCATCGCTTTCGGAGTAGCCGTCATAGGGATCTACATACTGCTCCTCTACCAGACTCAAAGTTACCTCCTTCCCGCTATTCAACTCATTGCGCTGCCGCTTTCCGTTATTGGCATTCTCCCGGGTTTCTGGCTGCTGAACGTCGTAACGGGCCATTCCGTCGGAGGATGGCAGAATCCGGTCTACTTCACTGCCACGGCCATGATCGGGATGATTGCCCTCTCGGGTATCGCCACCAGGAATTCTATTCTGCTGGTCGAATTCGTGGAGGCTCGGAGAAAGGAAGGGAAACCGTTGGTGCGGTCGCTCATCGAGGCAGGGGCTCTCAGAACGCGGCCCATTCTTCTCACCTCTCTCGCCGCCATGCTGGCGGCCTGGCCCATCACCCTCGATCCGATCTTTTCCGGTCTCGCCTGGGCGCTCATCTTCGGGATAGCCGTCTCGACATTTTTCACGCTCATCATCGTGCCGGTCGTCTATTTCATGGCCTACGGGAACGAGGTGTGACCGCGCTCCGGGAAAGGCAGGTGGGAACATATGATTGGGGATGTACTTGGCATATTGGCGGTAGGATACATCCTTCTTCAAATTGCCGAACATGTGATATTTCCGTTGGTATGGTCATTCCTGCAGAGAAAGAAGGGGTCCATGTCTGACCTTTCCAGTATGATAGGAAAGGCTGGTCTGGTTAAAGAGTGGAATGGGCTGAACGGAAAGATCTTCATTGAGGGTGGGATATGGAGTGCAACAGGCAAGCGTCAGTTCAATACAGGTGATAAAGTCGTAATTGAGAGCATTGAAGGACTCAAAATGATAGTGAGTGAAGCTATCCAGGTTGAAAAGAAGTAGGTAATGAAAAGACTTAAATTTACAGTCCCGATCGTGATTGCTGTAATATTTTCGTTCGCAGGTTTGAAAGAATGAATCTTCGCACGGCACCTCCCACGGCCATCGCCCGAGTGGGCATCGAAAAGGCTTTTGCCATGCGACCGCCATGAAAGGACGGATTATTCAAAAGGCATTTGTCCATGCGCTGTAACAATCAGACTTCACTCGATTTATCGTATTATAAATGCCATCGCTCACCCGAACCACACCGTGACCGTTATCGCTGCATCGCAGGCATAAAGAGCCCCAAACAATTTGTATTGACATTGTCGAGCGATTCTCGTAGGTTTAAAAAATGGCTACTCAACGTACGAATAGAACCGAAAAACTTGATCTGCGGCTTAGCAAGTCCGCCAAGGAGACGTTACAAGCTGCGGCGACGGCGGCGCGTAAGTCCGTCAGTGAATTCGTTCTCGAAACGGCGCTGAGCGAAGCCGAAGAACGGCTGGCAAATCGGAGCGTCTTCACGCTCGATGCAAAACGTTGGGAAGCTTTCGTCGCTGCCCTCGATGCTCCGCCATGTCGTCACCCGCGCCTCGAACGACTGTTCCGCGAACCATCCGTTTTTGACGCCAACTCGTGACAGCCCCACTGCGCATAGAAAAGTTGCAGCGGACTCATGCGGTCGAAACATTCACCTGCGGTCAACCTGAGCTTGATCGCTTCCTCATTCGTCATGCCCTGCAAGCGCAACAAATGAATTCATCGCAAACCTACGTCGGCGTAAGCGACAAGACGGTTGTCGGGTTCTACACGATTGTCGCAGGCGAAGTCCGGCACGTTGACGCGCCGGAGCGCGTTGTCAAAGGCATGCCACGGCATCCGATACCGCTTCTCATTCTGGCGCGTCTCGCCGTGCATAGCGAATGGCAAGGCCGCGGCGTTGGCGCCGGGTTGCTCCTGGACGCCTTGGGGCGCACACTGCAAGTTGCCGGTATTGTCGGGGTGCGCTCGCTCGCCGTCCATGCAAAAGACGATTCTGCCGCAGAGTTTTATAGGCACTTCGGATTTGTGCCGTCGGTCACCGATAGCCAACACCTGTTTATGTTGATCAAGGATATTCGCGCCGCAGCAGGCGATTGAAAGAGCCTAAATAGCCAGCATTCTTGATTAACGTGTGTGTTTTCGGCCGGCCGTCATTTTGTCCAGCTATTGCTTTGTGCCGCGCTCGGAATCATCTGGAATTGGATATAGCGGGATAGGTTGGAGGTCAGTACGTTTGTATAATGGATGACCGGGGCGACCGCTCTTAAGTTGCACCAAACAGTATGGATTCTTCAAAAAGGCAAGGACTTGCTTGTCACGGGCCTTATAGCCGCCCGTGTCACTCCACGCACAGACCACTAACGCGGCTTCCGACTGAAGTTTTTGTAGCCACTGATCGTTCTCCGGCCCTATAGGGTCGGCTACTCGATGGAGAGCGCCCTGATCGGTTGAACGATAGGCAAACAAATTGCCGACAAGCAAACCGCCATATCCCCACCGTTTTGCGTAGTTGATGCAGATTCGGGATGTGTTGTCTTCAACTTTCTCGTCTGCCGTCGAAGGATTCAAGCAAATGAAAAGAACCAATGGCTTTTTATCATCCCAAACACGCCGGAGTTCATAGCGGTATTTACTACATGGGGAAATCACAGCAGATGCTCTCATGTAAGCTCAGTGTCGATCTTTTTTTTCAATGCTTTTGCCTTTGCTGATGCCTCTGAAGCTTGCTCGTAAATCGATTTCTTCCACGATTCGGGCATGTCCTTAAAACCAAAATCTATCATGGCCCTGAATATCTTAGGCTTCAGGTGGGTATCGAATACGATGTGGCAAGTTGGACAGAGCATCAACAGGTTGTTTGCCATCTTTTTCCCCTCGGCCAGTATATGGGCTTTCTGCCTTATCCCTACATGATGGCCGCACATCTCACATATTCCAGCCGATTTCATATTCTCAGGCAGTCCTTTTTTAAGCCGAACAAGTTATTGTTACTCTTCTTCTGGGTAAGCCCAGAGCTTTAATTCACTCAATGGTGGAAACTCGACCGGAAGAAGCAGTAAGTCGAATGGCATGTCTACTTCACCAGCCTGTGACAGCTCAATATCCATGTGTCCGTGCTCTTCACAATAGTGAGCTACGATCTTCATGTACCGTCTCAACAGGAGAACCGGGGGAAATATCCCCTTGCTCTGCATCCACAAGAGCATGTCGCGTCCCTGTTTAGAGCTATTGCATTTCCGACAGGCCCAGATGAGATTATCCGATTCGTCAGATCCTCCTTTTATTCGGGGAATGAGATGATCTATCGCCAGATTCAACCTGCTTCCGCAGTAAAAGCACGCTTGAGAAACGATCATTTTAAGACGCTCATCATCGTATAATGATCGCATCGACATTTTACCGGAAACAAAACCATTATAAAGATTGTTCCTTATTATGTGGTGAATCGTCTTGTATTTTGAGACTCCATCCTGCAATGCTGAATGAGCACGTGCAAGGTTCGCATACGACCACGCAATATGTTTCCTTACTGTATTGATTTTGGGTGGCATGTATGGCCTTCCATCCTATCTATTAACTGATTTCTGGCTTTCACGCCAGTTGCCAACCAAAAAAGCCCGTCAAGTCGAACGCGAATATTTGCCAGCCGTGGCTTCGGCATGATTGACGCTCTTTGAGATTGTCATAGCTCGACACTTTGCAACAAAGTGTCCAGATCTAGAAATGCAATCCCTTTTGTCCAACCGTGATCGGCGAGCAGAGCGTCGATCACGACGCAAACTCTTCTTGACTGATGCCAGGCGCACGGCGAATGACTTTCACCTGCGGTGTACGCTTCATTCGCTTTTCGTTGTCAGGCGTAACGGGTTGCGCGTCGGGATCGCTCAAGGCGGCGGCATGGCGTTGCGCTTCAGTCATAGCGTCGAAGCGTTCCCAATCGTGCTCAGGAGGAATTTCATAGGGCTCGGCTCCTCGTGGCGAAATAATACGAATCTTATCATCTCTCATGGTGTAGGCGACATAGAATAAACGATTTCCCACCATGCCGATGATGGCATACCGGTCTTCGCCACACGGCACGCGCTCAACGAGCCAGGCGACGGCGAAAGCGTCCTTGAACATGTCCCGCGCGTGCCGCTACCCTCATTCCAGGCCCGTCTCCTAAAGGCGTCCGCTGAAGGCGGCCGCTTCCACCACCCCGACGGTCGTCAGGTTCACCACGGCCTCCGCCGTGACTCCGTACTGGCGCAGGTGAGCGGGGAGGCGCGTTCCCGTGAGGAGGGGTCCGATGGAAACCGCTTCCCCCATGTACTGGAGAAGGTCGAGAGCGATATTTCCGGAATTGAGGTCCGGGAATATGAGGACATTGGCGTCGTTCTTGAGTTCGGAGAACGGGAAGTACTTCTCCCTGATGCTGGCATCGAGAGCCGTCGAAAGTTGGATTTCTCCGTCGATAACCAGATCGGGCGCCCGTTCTTTGGCGATTTCGGTTGCACGGCGGACCTTTCGGGTGAGCGGATGGTCGACGCTGCCGTAACTGGAGAAAGAGAGCATGGCCACGCGTGGTTCAATCCCGAGGGAGCGTGCTCTGTTTGCGGCAAGCAGGGCCGTTTCCGCCAGGTCCTCGGCGTCGGGATTGATGTTGATGCCGCAGTCGGCCAGGAAGTATACGTTCTTGGGGAGCAGCACCATGTGATGGGTGGAGACTCTTCGTATGCCGGGAGCGGGTCCGATGACCTCCAGGACCGTCCGGAGAGCTTCGGCGTAGTGCACCGAGGCGCCGCCGATCATCATGTCTGCGCCGCCCGTGTGGAGCATCAGCGCCGCAAAGTAGTCGTGCCGCCGCATGCGCCGCCTGGCTTCTTCGAGCATCACGCCCCGCCGTCTGCGCATCCGGAAGTATTCCTGGACGTAGGAGTCGTAAAGAGGGGACCGGGAAGGATTCACCACCTGTATCCCGCCGAGATCGAGGTCCAGCCGGTTGATGACTTCGCCTATTTCCTCTTCCCGCCCGAGGAGGATAGGGCTTGCGATCCCCTCGGTGACCAGGATGCTGCACGCTCTTAGAATCGGTTCGCTGGAACCGTCGGAGAACACGACGCGCAAGTTCTTCTGACGGGCCTTCATGACGAGGCCTCGCAGAGTCTCCCGGCCGGTTCCCATCCTCACGAGCAGGCTCTCCTGGTAGGGTTCGTTCTCGATGACGCAACGGGCCACGCCTTCTTCGATGGCCTGGCGGGCCACGGCGGCGGATTCACGGATGAGGATGCGCGGGTCAATGGGCTTGGGGAGCAGGTATTCGGGGCCGAAGCTGAAGTGTTCGTTGGCATATGCCCGCTCGACCTCTTCCACCACGTCTTCACGGGCCAGTTCGGCCAGAACGCGAGCCGCGGCGATGAGCATTCCCTCGGTGATCTGGGTCGCCTGCACGTCCAGAGCGCCTCGGAAAATATACGGGAAGCTGAGTGTGTCCAGTATGGCGTTGGGGTACTGGCCGAGTCCCGTTGCAACGATCACGTCCCTGCGGCTGGCTCTCGCGGCTTCATAGCTGATTTCCGGTTCGGGCGACGCCAGACAGAACACGATGGGAAAGGGGCTCATCGAGCGAACCATTTCCTGCGTGACGACGCCGCCCGTTGCGGAGCCGAGAAACACGTCGGCGCCGCGCATCCCCTGAGCCAGTTCCCTGGCAGGATGATTGCGTGCGAAAACGCGCTGGTATTCGTGCAGATCGGTGCGGTCGGGGTGAAGAAGGCCCTTGGAGTTGTAGACCAGGAGGTTTTCGGGCTGCACGCCCAGTTTGAGGAAGAGCCGCGCACATCCTGTCCCCCCCGAACCCACGCCGCAGATGACGACGCGGATCTCTTCGACTTTCTTTTCGACCAGCTCGAGCGCGTTTATGAGGGCAGCAGTGGCCACAACCGCGGAACTGTAAAGGTTCTGGTTGAAAACGGGGATGTTCATGCTCGTATTGAGGCGGTCGTAAATCTGGAGACCTTCGAGGGCGCGGATATCCTTCAGATTGATGCCCCCGAAGGTGGGTTCGAGCATTTGAACCGTCTCGATGAAGCGTTCGGGGTCCGTGGTGTTGAGTTCGAGGTCGAAGACGTCGATGTCTGCAAGCCGTTTGAAGAGGACGGCCATGCCCTCCTGAATGGGCTTTGCCGCTTCGGGGCCGACGTTGCCAAGGTCAGGAACCGCCGATCCGTTGGTGATGACCCCGACGAGATTCCCGCGGGAGGTGTAGCGGAAGATCTTGGACGGGTCTTCAAGAATCGCCTCGGTGGCGTACACGGCTCCCGGGAGGTAAGCCAGACGCATGTCGTGGGGCGTCAGACAGGCTTTGGTGGCCCGTAATTCGATCTTTCCCGGACGGTCGGCCTCATGGTATGCGAGGGAATCCTTTCTCCTTATCATGACTGTTGCTCCTTATCGGATCGTAATGTATGCGGCATTCCCGCCGTTAAGGGGTAGCGCTGGATGGTCTCTCGTATCATGGCGGGGAAGGTGCCCACCGGTCGGGCTTGAAGAATCCAGAGCGTGGTGCCCTCGATGCCGAATTCGATGTCGAGCGGGTATCCATAGGCCGCCTCGAGACGAACCGCGGTTCGGACCAGTTCGACGAGTTCGATGTATTCGAGAGCGGGGCGGAGGCGCTGATGGTACAGGGTTGGAGTGCGGATGGTGCCGAAGCCCGCGCGCGTGTTGAAAACCACCCGCTCAAGCTTGTCGCTGGTAATATATCGGAAACGGAGGGGCGCATCCAGGATGTTGTCCGTCCTCGCGACCACGATGAGGTCGGCTGCAACCGTGCCTGAGACGACGCCTTCGCCCAGTCCTAACCCCACGTTGATGACGATTTCGCGGAGTTTGTCTTCAGCGACGTTCACCGTTTGAAGGACTCCGGAGACCCGCGACCAGGCGTTCCGCTGGATGATGATCCCGCCGCCGGCCCGTGCGAAATCCGACCCCATTACCGCCCGGTTGTGGATTGCCCGTTCTGTCCAGAGCCCGCTCCACGCCCTCTTGAGGTGTTCGAGAAGGGAGTCCTCTCCGTGGATGAAAAGAAAGGTATCGAATTCGCCGGCGCGGGTGGCCACCTCCGTATCCTCTTCCCGCCCGGAGGATCTGATGGCCACGAATGGTCTCGAAGCGTCTTCTTCCGGCCCGGTTCCACGGGGCGCCCCTTCGGACAGGCGGGCATAGGCGGTGAACACTTCGTCGACAATGGGTTGAGGGATTGTGACTCTTTCCCACAATTGGAGGATCGCCCGGGACTTCTGTGAATTGTTCTGGTCCTCGCGTGCCAGGATGGTCTCGATGGCCCGAATGACCGTGGGAGCTTCGTCGAGGAGGCCTTCGATGCTTTCAGCAGTTTTCTTGTCGAGTGGCGCATCGAGTGCATCCTGAAAGGCCCGGTCGGTCACGACGAACCAGGGGGGAACGAGACCGCGTCCTGCGAGTCTTTCGATTTCGGCCAGATTTGCCGCTTTCCAGCCGATGACGGAGAAGAGTTCGAATCCGCCTTCCTCCGGGCCGAGAACACGGCGGTTTTCGAGTTGCCGTCGCACTGCTTCGTCCTGGCGGACGATGGAATCCTTGAGGTCGTCTACGGGAGCCCTGATTTCCGGAGGCGTGTCGAGCACCATGTCGAGCCGTTGAACCTGGCGTACGACGTGGCGGAGGCGGAAATCGGTCTTCCGGGTCGAAACGGATTCTTCGATGTTTTTCACCAGCCGGTCCCGCAATGCGTGCAAGTATTTCCACGCGAGCGCCGAGACTTCATTCGCGGCGGAATCATCGGCGGCAACCGGTTCGAACCCGCAAGCCAGCAGCGAAGCGGAAGTCTCAGCGAGAGCCTGGCACAGTCGAATGACCTGCAGGCGCAGAGATAGAATCTCGTAAGGTTGAGACGAGACGGGTATTCTCCTGCGGGCTTCCTCGGACCGGTCGAAGTACCGCCGCTGAAGGCTGCGTGATATATCGAGAATGTAGTCTCTCACGGCTTTGCCGACACTGTGGTTTCCCAGGAGCAGGCACAGAAACCTGCTCTTTTCATCCCTGCCGCCCCCGTCTGCCGATAGATGCTTTCCGAAAAACAATTCGTGGACCACGTGATGAGCCAGGAGAACGTCGCTCAACTGGGTCAACTGTTTTTCTATCTGGTGGCGGGAACGGAGCCTGCGTCCACGCAGAACGAGGATTTCTTTTTCTTCTCCCACGTTCGCCAGGCGCTGGCCTGCTTCCCCCAGGTGACGAAAGCTTTCGTGAAGACTGAGGACTTCACGATCCTGCCCCAGGACTCGCAGGAAGCCCTCTTCGGCGTCCAACACCACGAGGTCGCCTTCCACGAGGCGTCTTTCCCGTTTGCGTACGTCCAGCCTGACGGAGACCCTGAATTGTTGGACTTCTCTCTCTTCCTCCCTGTATTCCAGAGTGCTGTACAGGACGGAGGGAGCGCCTGTGGGCAGGATATGCCAGCGGCCGGAGATTATCAGGGCGGGTTTGTGAAACTGAATGGCGATGAGACCGGCATGGCTGAGGATTCCACCTCCAACGGAAATGACTCCGGCGGAGTGATAGAGGAAGGTGTTGTCTTCCGGGTGAATGGACGGGGCGAGGAAAATGGCGTCTTTAAAATCTTCGGGGGCCCGTCCGGGGGCAGCGCAAAGAACCCTCCCGACCGACCGTCCCGGCGAAGCTCTGAGACCTTCGATCATATTGTCGCCGGGAATGGGTTTCGGCCGTTGCAGCGGGTTCATCCGCCTGAAACAGGCGAGAACGCTTTCGGCATCGTCGCAAACGTCGGTTTTTATCGACTCCATTCCGGCCGCCTGGTAATTGTTGAGCCACAGCAACTCGGCGAACTCGGATGCGTCGATGCTTCCGTTTGACTGCCACGCGAGGGCGGATTCGCGACGCGTGAGATAGAGAGGATCTCCATGGGAAAACATGGCGAGTCGGATGATGCCCGCTCCGTCACGCAACACGTAAAGCCCGAGGGACTTCCCACAGAGAGCCATGGAGGCGCGCTGCACATCGAAACCATTGAGACTTCCGCTGGTTTGAAAACGCACGGTTCTCTCGAGGGGACCGACCATGTGAGCCAGGAGGAACGAGGAGAGCAGGACGCCAAGATGCATGGCGTGATTGCCTTCGATGGTCGTCAGGAGAGGGGCGAGCGAAGGAGAAACCCCTCCGCTCTCATCTTCACCGGAGAGAATCTCGGCGAAAAACTCCGCTTCGTGCTTCCGTTGAAAAGAATCCGGCGAACTTCTTTGAAATCCGTCGGGAGTCTCGACAATTTCCCCGCTGGCCAGGGCCTTGCGGAGGGGGTTCAGGAAGAGATTCTCAACCGCGATTTGTCCGAGACCTTCATCTCCGCCCTCCTCGAAAAGAGGGCTCGTCTCGATACCCAGATTCGACATGCAAGCCCGTATTGTATCGAAAAGGTCGGGAGGGGACGGTTTAGTGAACCGGTCACAGTAGGGTTCTCGGCCCGACCACGTCACCTCCCGTTCGCCGGCCGTACCGCTCTCAACGCCAATCAGGATCTCCTGGCGATTCTGAGAGAGCAATTGCTGGATGGGCAGCACACCCCAGCGCAGGAAGAATCTCGACCAGGCTTGGGCTACCGTTCGGCGGCTTTCTCTCGTAAGATCGAGGAACCCGATGACCCAGTCAACTTCCATGAGGTAGGGAGCGAGGCGCAGGAGAGCTTCGGCCTTTTCGCAGATGTCGCCCAATCCCAGGGCTCGTTCCTTGTCGTAACGCGCATGGACCCGGGTGTTCTCCACCTGGACATCGAATTCGAGCCGGTGAAAAAACTGCTGGATGGCCTCGAGGGAAATGTTTGGATGGAGATCGATTTCGTGTTTGCTCACTCCGAAGTATTCGAGATCGATCATGCCTCCTCTGAGCGGGGGGGAATAGTCGATTCGAAGGAAGGCCGGATGATTCAAAAAGGCCAGATAGTAGTGGACTTCATTGCCGTAGCAGAAGATCTTGACGCTTGGGAGACGGTACTGGGCATGGATGATCTGCCGGCTAAACCCATCCACCACGACTCCCACCGAATAGGGAATCTGCGTCAGCCTGGCTGCGTCCTTTTCAGAACCGAAATTCACATAGTTTATGTCCTGGGTGACGTGAAGAATCCGTTTGGACGAGGCAACCAGGAGGGTTACGGTCCGGTTGGTCGCCCTTCCCGACTCGACAAGACGAAACCCCAGTCTGAGTCCGCGCTGGTGCAGGAACCGTTTGAGACCGTGAAGGGTCCTGACGCTCCCCATGGATTCCGGATCTTCGAACATCTGGACCAGCCGGGTGAGTTCGGGGGAGAGTTGCGGTTCGGTAGATTCCTTGTCGAGTTCGGCGAGAATTCGCCGGCGCAGATCGCGGTATAACCCCGGGAGGATTGCGCACTCTTCGGCGTAAGCAGAGAAAAGTGCGACGAAATCCGACACGATGTGGTCCATCCGTTCCACTATCCGTTCGACTTTTTCCCTGGTCAGGGGGGCGACGTCGAGGATATCGGCGAGTACTTCCGAATGGGTGATATTGTAAAAACGGAAACGGGATACGATGTCATCTTCCGCCTCCTTGCGGTTGTCGACGGGGAGTCCCCCGTGAGCTACAAAAAGATAGAATTCACCGGTCTTTCGGGCCTCCTCGACGGAGTTGAAAAGCGATGCCTCAGATGGGGAAACCATGAGAGGGAAAGAACTGGCGATGCTGATTCCCGTGTATTTGCGGACTTCAAGGCCGAAGTTCATCCGTGCCCATCCGAGTTCTGAGATGGCTTCCCTCAAAAGTGTGTTGCCGCAGACCGTCTCTGCCTGCTGCAACCCGGGAAGACAGAGGGGCGGGCCTGCGGCCGGGACCAGGTTGAGAACATCGAGATGAGTTGCGCGGCTATAAGTTAGATAGGGCGCCAATATCTCGTAGGCTGCTTCACCAAGGACTTTCACGGTCAGGTCCGTGGAAGCGGGTTCCTTTCCGAGGTCCAGAAGCCGTCCGGCAAGACGGCGAACTTTTCCGTCGGCCTCGTTGAAGTAGAGGGCAACTACCGGATCGGAGTGCAATTCGGGGTGTGGCGAGGGGAAGGAATAGATGATTTCGCTTATGGCAGCCAGGTACTCGGGTTCCCCCAAGGAACTCCCCTCCGATTCCATTCGCTCGGCAAAAAAAACCGCCACGGTCAGATCGTGAGGCAGTTTTCCCGCCTTGGCCAGCTCTGCGGTTCTACGGAATGCGCAGTGCAGGAGTTCCCGGTCGCGTACGCTCAACATCGCTTCAAGGAAGGGCCAGGGGAGGGATGCCTTCGATGAGAGTTCGTCCAATAGGTCGAAAAGATGGGTCGCAATGGACCCCGACCGAATTCCGACCAGGGGAAACAATCGTTCAAGGCACTCCGGCGAGAGCAATGCAGATCTTGCTTCGAGTAGCTCCTTTATGGCCATGCATGCCTTTTGAACGCGTTCCGGACTCCCCATCGCCACCTCGAATTCTGCGGCGATGGCTGCTATGCAGCTATGCAGGGATTCTGTTTCAGCGGGTGTGGCAGGAGGGTTTATCGGGTGGGCCGGTTTCGCGTCGTTCATGAAGAATCTTCTCCTTTTCCTCCGTCGTCTCCTCGTGCAGTCAGCGCAAAAGGCCATCCGGCAATGATGGAAGAGCCAAACCATGGGGGGGCTTGATTCGCCTCATAAGGTCCGATTTCGAGATGGGTGATGACGGGGAGAAGACGGGAAATCGCTCCTGGGGCAGAAGGACGGCGCCGAGCAGGCCCCCATGCATGACTTCAACGGACCAGGCTTACGTCCGTCGGATCAGCGGTTCCCCAAGATGGACGAATATAGGCATTCGAAGACTCGTCTCCGCTCAGCGCCAGAAATATCCCCCTGCAGATCATCGCCCGCTACAGTGCTTGCCCGGCAAGACAATGTGACATTACGCAAGGTTCCGGGATGACAGGGAGCATTCACTCCGACGGCCTCTCGGGCCGTCGGGTGGTCCAACTATTTTCGCCGAAATGATTGTAACAACTCCGCTATGTTTAAACAATGGAGAATCTCCGGCAAGTCTCCGTGAAAACGGCAGGTGCGGTGCCTGTAGAAAACACTGGAATATAAGGGCACGGATTGATATTTATTAGCGTTGGCTGAATCGAGGTCGAAGGACCGCTCCTTTCCGCTCCGTGCTCGAACGGCCATCCGATTCGTATGTGGGCTCTGACGATATGCAGATACGGCAAGAAATTCACCAGGTCTCTCTTCGAAGGAGGGTTTTGAGATGGTATCATATATTGCTATACGAGGGATCCAAGGAGGCTGACGCCGCAGGGCCGGATGGCACGATCTCTGAACCTTCGATGGTTGAACAGGGGAAGAGAACCGCCTCACCGCAATGACACGAGGCAAAGGAGGTTTGAGGTTGGGATGCACGTTGCGCGTACTAATCGTCGATGATCAGGGCTCCATGCGCAGCCTCTTGAAAAAGATGTTGCTCCAGATGGGGTGCTTCCAAATCATCGAAGAAGCCGCCGATGGGGAGGACGCCTGGAGCAGGCTGAGAACGCAGGCTTTCGACCTGGTCATTGTGGATGTCAACATGCCTCGTCTGGGTGGAATTGGACTTCTGAAGCGTTGCAGGGGTGAAAACGATATGCGGGATTTACCCTTCCTGATGATCTCAGGCGATGCGATGCCCGAGGTCGTTGCCTACGCCAGCGAGTGGGGGGCCTATGACTACATCGTCAAGCCATTCTCCTTCAATATCCTCAAGAGCCATATAATGGCTATCATGGAACGTTGGCGAAGCCCGGAGGAATCGTTTTTCAGAGAGGCGGAACGGCTGAAGGAAGAGGGCTATGCCCAGGAGGCGCTTGAGAAGGTCGAGGACTTCGAGAAGTCGATGGCCACACCGAAGACAAGATGGCTCAACCTGAAGGGTGAGTGTTTGATTGAACTCGACAGGATTGAGGAAGCAGCGGCTTCCATCGAGAAGGCTCTTCAACTGTCCGATCACTATCTCGCCGCCCATAAGAGTTACGCGGTGGTGCACCAAAAACTCGGTAATACCGAAAAAGCCATTGAGGCTCTTGAAAAGGCGGACAGTCTGAGTCCGACGGGCGCTGACAGGAAAATAACGCTCGGGAAACTGTTGATGAAATGCGGTCGAGAGGAGGAAGGAAAGAAGTATCTCGATAGAGTGCTGAAAATGCCTCAATCCGATGATACCGAAGCAAATCGCCTGAAGGTTGCTGGGGTGTACCTGGAATCCGGCCGGTTTGAAGAGGCGGAGAAGCTTTATTTGAGGGCGCTCAAAGACAACCCGGAGGAATCCGAAGCGCTCAACCGACTCGGCATCGCATTGAGACGTCAGGGCAAATTCCAACAAGCCGAAGCGTACTATCAACTCGCCTTGAAGAGTTTTCCAGAAAATCCCGCCATCCATTACAATCTGGGAGTCCTCAATCTGAACCTGCAGAATAAGACAAAAGCAGTGGCTCACCTTAAGAAATCTCTTGAGTTCGATCCGGACTTCGAGCCAGCTCAACGATTGCTTGAGAACATGACGAAATGATCCGTGGAATCGATCTGCGCCGCCGGCCTCTCTTCGGATGAGGCGGATGGGCCGCGACCGGGGTGTTCCATCGGCGCTCTCGCAGTTTTTCCGGCAAGCAGCTAATTTTATTGCTGAGTATGGCAACAGAACACTATTTCTCTTCTTGCGATTTTATGTAAGAAATGCCAATATATGCTTGCAGCTTCGTCAAATCATTCCAAAGATGGATACCGCAAGATAAAGGAGTTGCCCTATGAACATCCTTAAGAGTCTCGGCTTGGGAATTGCGCTGGTGAGTTGTTGCCTCATGGGAGGTGACCAACGGGTTTTTGCCCAGACTGCTCCACCGGAAAATGAAGCCGTTGCGCAGCCCCCTGAGCCGGAAGCGAGCGGTTCGGAGACTGACGGTTCAGCGGAGGCGGGGCTCGGAAAGGTCGATCAAGAGATACTATACGCACGGCCGCAGGTCGAAAAGAGTCTCATGGGAGCTGATTTCACCTATCCGCTGTCGAACATGCTCGATCCGTTTGTCCCTTTCATCGTTCCGGTGCAGAAAGTGACATCGGTGGCTCCCCCTCCTGAGGAGGAGGGAGACCTGCCTCCTGAAGCTCAGAGGCCCTTGACGCCGCTCCAAAAGATGAGTCTGGGGGAAATCGAGCGAGGTCTGAAGGCCATTCTGTGGGGAGATATGGGGCGAAAGGCGGTCATTGAGGATTCGGGTGGAAAGGGCTATATCGTAAGCGTCGGAACCCCTGCGGGCGATAACAAAGGTGTTATCACGCAGATCTTCAACGATCATCTGGTCATTCAACAGGAAATCTGGGAGGGAGAGACGAAGCGCATGGTGTCTCTGAACACGGTTGTGAAACTCAAGAAGAAAGACTGAGCCTGGCAGCATTATAGAGCAGTTTATCCGAGAGGATGGCCTCCGGTGCACGCGGTCCGAAGGCCTGCGCTTCCGCATTCGAGGACTGGATTCTTTATGGGCCTCAAGTAAAGATAGTTCCCAGGTACCCCGGTCCCCATAGGCCGAAAGTGGGGACCGGGGTCGAGATGAATCCCGAAAAGATTCCTGGCCGAGTTCGGCTTACCCTCGCAGCTTCTTGAGCCCGTCCCCCATGATACTCAAGCCTCTTTCGAGCTGTGCATCCGTTATAACGAGAGGCATGAGCGTTCGGATGACATTCCCGAAATTGCCGCAAGAGAGGATGACGAGGCCGTTCTCCCAGCAGTGTTTCACCAGAGCCTTGGCTTCGTCGGCGGCTGGTTGTTTGGTCTCGCGGTCCTTCACGAGTTCGACGGCAAGCATTGGGCCGAGCCCTCTCACATCCCCGATGATCTCATATTCTTTCTGCCATGCGTCGAATTGCGAGCGGATCTTCTCGCCCAGCTTGACAGCACGGTCGAGGAGATTTTCCTCACGGAAGACGTCCAGAACGGCGAGGGCCGCGCTGCAACTGACGGGATTGCCCCCGAAAGTGCCGCCGAGCCCGCCCACCTGTGGTGCGTTCATCATCTCGGTCTTGCCGATCACGGCGCTCAGAGGCATGCCCGCCGACAGACTCTTGGCGGAAGTCACCATATCGGGTTCGATGTTCCAGTGTTCGATGGCGAACATTTTGCCGGTTCGTCCTATGCCCGTCTGAATCTCGTCGCAGATGAAGACGATTCCGTTGTCGCGACAGATTTTGATGAGCTTGGGGAAATATTCCTTCGGCGGAACCGTAAATCCCCCTTCCCCCATGATGGGTTCAACGAGGAGTCCCGCGGTGCTCTCGGCCGCTACATTGGTGATGAAAAACTCCTTCAGGTAGTCCGCACAGGCCGTGTCGCAGGCCGGGTGCTTGAGGCCGAAAGGACACCGGTAACAGTATGCGTTGGGCATGCGATAAATTTCCGGTGCGAAAGGACCGAAGCCGAACTTGTAGGGCTTCACCTTGCTCGTCAGCGTCATGGTGAGAAGGGTGCGCCCGTGGAAGCCGTTTTCGAAGGCGATGATCGCGGGCCTCTTGGTATAATAGCGGGCGATTTTGACGGCGTTTTCAACGGCTTCCGCTCCACTGTTCGCGAAAACGGCCATTTTGGGAAACGAACCCGGAGTCAGCTCGACAAGCCTGCGCGCGAGTTCAACGTATGGTTCATACATCACGATGTGAAAACAGGTGTGAGTGTATTTCTCGGCCTGATCTTTGATGGCGGCCACGACTTTTGGGTGGCAATGGCCCACGTTCATCACGCCGATCCCGCCGGCGAAATCGATGATCTCCCGCCCCGCGACGTCATAGATGACCGCGCCGCTGGCCTTCGAAGTGAAGTAAGGGGTTGCATTGAATGGACCTTGCGGGACGACTTTTTCGCGCAGTTCGCGCAGTTGCACTTCCTTCTCTGAACCGTTCATCATCTACTCCCGGGCGCCGATGGAATTTGATGCTTCCGCTGCGCCTCGATACAAAAACAGCGGTGAAATGCGTGCGGCGTTATGCCTGCCGCAGAAACTGCCTCCGTGACGGGCTGCGTTGCACACAACCCGTTCTGCTCCTCCAATCGTTTGATTCTGTGCTTTCCAGGCGATGGGATTATAAACCGAGATAGGCAACTTTGACATGGGGATTCTCCAGGAGTTCCAGGGCGGGACCCTCCATCACGATTCGGCCGTGTTCGAGGATGTATCCCCGATTGCTCATATTCAAAGAATTCTTCACGTCCTGTTCGACGAGCATGATCGTCGTGCCTTGCTGCACGATTTTCCGAAGGGTCTCGAAAATCACCTTAATGAGCAAGGGAGCGAGACCGAGGGAAGGTTCATCCAGGAAGAGCAGTTTTGGTTTGGCCATGAGCCCCCGGCCGATCGCGAGCATTTGCTGCTCGCCGCCGGAAAGCGTCAGGGCGAGTTGGTCTTCTCTTTCCTTCAGCCTTGGGAAAAGACTGTAGACCTGTTCGAGAGTCTCCTCCTTCACCTTGTCCGCACGCGGGTTGTAGGCGCCCACAATCAGGTTGTCTTTCACGGTCATGAGCTTGAAAATGCGCCTGCCTTCCGGAATGTGGACCACACCCAGCTCGACGATCTTTTCGGGCGGCAATGTGTGTATCGGCTTTCCCTCGAAGAATATTTCGCCCGAGCGTGGTGTCATGAGGCCGGAGATGGTTCTGAGGAGGGCGGATTTGCCCGCTCCATTGCCACCGATCATGCTCACCACCTCGCCCTCTTCAATCTTCAGGTTGAGGTTGTAGACGACCTGGACGTCGCCGTAAAAGACATTCAGATTCCTTACGTCAAGAAACGGCATATTCTTCTCCCAGATAGGCCTTGATGACATTGGTGTCGCTTGCAACCTGCTGCGGGGGGCCTTCAGCGATCTTGCAGCCGAAATGAATGACCGCTATCCAGTCGGACAACTTCATGATGGCCCGCATGATATGCTCGATGACGAAAATGGTGATCCCTTTTTGTCGAAGCTGGCGGATGATGTCGATCATCTCATCCACCTCGGTGGGACGAAGGCCCGCCATGACCTCGTCGAGGAGGAGAAGCCGCGGGTTCGTGGCAAGCGCGCGTGCTATTTCCAGTCGTTTTCGGTCGGCGATGTTGAGATTGCCCGCCAGGGTATCTTTCTTGTGGGAAAGATTGAGAGAATCGAGGACATCCATCGCTTTTTCCTCGGCGTTCGAGACTGAACGGACTCTGGAGAAGCTCCCAACCATCACGTTGTAGAGGACCGTTTTGGAGGAAAACGGCTTTACAATCTGGAATGTCCGCGCAAGGCCCTTCTTGCAGAGATCCCAAGGCATTTGACCGTTGATGCGATCGTTGTTGAACAGAATCTCGCCCCTGGTGGGCGGGTAGACGCCGGCGACGCAATTGAACAGAGTGGACTTGCCCGCTCCGTTCGGGCCGATGAGGCCAAGAATCTGCCCCTCCCTGATGGTGAGGTCGAAAGACTGCACGGCGGTGAGGCCGCCAAAGTTCTTGGTTAGATTGCTTATCTCGAGAAGGTTCATGTCAGGCTTCCTCCACTATCGCTTTTCGCCCCAGGCGGTCGACGATCTTGCTGTAGAACCTGCTGAGCGGCTCCTGGATGCCGCGCGGCTGGAAGATCATGACCAGAACCAGCGCGAGGCCGAAAATGACAAGGTGCAAGCCGGGGAGTTTGTCGCCGAAGTAAATTCGCGTAAAGTCGCTGAGAGGTCTCAGGAGCAGCGCCCCGAGAACCGGTCCCGCGATGGACCCCCTCCCGCCGATGAGGGCGATGAAAGCGATTTCAAAAGACAGATCGAGGCCGATGACGCTCTTGGGGTAGATGAAAAGCGTAAACTGGGCGTAGAAGGTGCCGGCCAAAGCGGTCAGGAAGGAACTCATGACCATTGCGATCAATTTGCATCTGGCGACGTTCACCCCGAGCGCTTCAGCCGCCTCCGGTTCTTCCCCTCCCGCATTGAGGGAGTAACCAAGCTTGGATCGGGCGATGAGGTGCGTGAGTATCAGCACCAGCACGAGCATGATCAGAATGATGTAGTAATAGGGGACCTTCGAGTTGAATTGAAAGGAAACGAATCCCACGTCGAGAGGTGGAATCTGCAACCCCCTCGGCCCGTTCAGCTTGAAAGGTCCGAGTTTGTCGATATTTTCGACCATGACGCGCAGACCTTCGGCAAAAGCGATGGTGCACAGGGCGAAGTAGGCGCCACGCATCTTGAGGGTGGGAAAGCCGATGATCAGACCGGCGACAACCGCAAGGATTCCCCCTGCGATCATGCCGAGCCATGGGCTGATGCCGTATTGGAGATAAAGGATGGTCGAAGTGTAGGCGCCGATGCCCACGAAAGCCGAATGACCGAGTGGCAGTACGCCTGCGAATCCACCCACCAGGTTCCAACTTGTGGTCAGGTAGGCGTAGAAGTACAGAAGAATCAAGATATGAAGATAGGTCGCGCTGTGCATGACCAGAGGCAGCCCAAAGGCCGCCGCTGCCACAAGCGCAAGGGAAATCTTATTGGACGATGCAGGTTTCATTGCTTCTCCGTGGGCGCACAATCCCGGCTACCAGTCGTACTTCAACCCGAACATGCCGGAGGGCTTGATGAAGAGGACAGCCAAAAAAAGACCGTAGATGATGGCTTCGGTCCAGGTGGATGTCATGTATTGCGGGCCGATGGATTCGATCAGTCCCACAATTATACCGCCGAGAATCGCCCCGAGGATGCTCCCGAGACCTCCCAGCACCACTATGATGAATGCCTTGATGTCGAACAAAACGCCGACGGTGGGAAAGACGTTGTAGAAGGGGACGAAGACCACGCCCGCAACGCCGGCGATGGCCACGCCAATTCCGAAAGCCACGTTGAAAATCTTGTAGGGGCTTATGCCTTGAAGGCTTGCGGCGTCACGGTCGAGGCTGGTGGCTCTGATCGCCCGGCCGATGCGCGTCTTTTGGAGGAACCAGAAAAGCCCGCCGGCGGTCAGGATCGTAATGATGAAGCCGAAAAACTTGGGGGCGGAGATGAAAATCTCGCCGATTTGGAACATTTTCCCCGCGAGCGGATTCGCGGGGAGGGACCTGTACTGTGGACCGAAAACGAGGAGTGCAAGGTTGTCCAGGATGTACCAGACGCCCGTGGTGACTATGATGACCGTGACGGGTTCGCGGACGTCCCGTTCGGCCTTGAAAATCGGTTTGATAACGATGTCCTGAAGAAAATAGCCGAACAGGTACATGAGGGGAACGACCACTATGAGGGCGATATAGGGATGCACCCCGCTCAGGGCAACCGTCCAGTAGGCGGCGTACATGCCCACCATCAGGAGTGAACCATGGGCGAAGTTGATCACCTTGAGGACACCGAAGATAAGCGTCAGACCGAGTGCGGTGAGGCCATAGATGGTCCCCAAGAGGACGCCGTTGATAATGTCTTGAAGAAGAAAAATCATAAATCCTCCCAACGGGCCTGGGCAAAGGGGCAATAATGTTGAGTTGCGACCCCCTCTCCCCCGTTTCGGGGGAGAGAGAGCGTTCTTCCCACCTTAAGACAAACAACCTCGGGGCAAAGGGAGGCGCCCGTCCGCGGCGTCCCCCCTTGCAGGTCGTGAAACGGGTGCCTATTCTTTCGGCATCGGGAAAACAGGGGTATAACCGGCTCGCCGGGCATCCTTGGGCCATACACTGATGCGTTCCAATCCGGCGCCGATGTCGTTGATCTGGGCCACTACCAGGCCCGCATGCTTGTTCTGGCCCGTCTCGTCGAACTCAATGGCGTTGTAGGAAGCGATCATGGCGGGACCGGTGGTGATGTTGGTCTTCGCCAGAGCGTCACGAAGGGCCTTGGGATCGAGAGATCCCGCACGCTCCAGAGCATCCGCCAGGACGTAACAGGCAATGTAGGCGTCCACCGCTTCGCCTGCCAGGTTCTGGTTGTACCTCGCCTTGTATTTCGCGTTGATTTCCTTGACGCCGGGCTTGTTGACGTCGGTTTCCCATTCCACTATGTCGTATACGTATCTCGCGTTCTTGCCGAGCGATGTGATGAAAGAGGGGTCTGCGTGCCCGCCGCCGCTACCGATGATGACCTTCGGGCGGACCTTGTATTCAGCGAGGGTGTTGGACAGAAGGATGGCATCCGCGGCGTTGGATACCAGCAGCAGCACGTCCGGATTGGCTCGCTTGATCTTGTTCGCAACGGCGGCAAGGTCGGTGGCCGTAGAGGGGTACGGTTCGTCAAGAACAATCTTGTAGCCGAACTGGGCGGCAAGTTCTTTCCATTTTGCAGCAAATCCGGTTCCCCAATCCCCGTTTTCATACACGAAGGCCACCGTCTCGAGGGGCGTATTGAACTCCTTTTTCATGTCTTCGAGGAAGCGGAACTGATCGCGGGTCCACCAGGAATCCTTGGCTGCAATGCGGAACACGTTCTTGAAACCCCGTTCGGTGATGGTGTCGCGAACGGATACGGGAACGATAAATGGAATGCCGTAGCGTTCAGCCACTGCGGTGGCCGGATAGGTCACGCTCGAATTCCATGCCCCCATCAAGACGTTCACCTTCTCAGTGTTGATGAGCCGTTCGGCCTCGGCCACCCCAACCGTCGGGTCGCTCTTGGAGTCGGCGTAGACCATGTCGATTTTCGCTCCGCCAAGGGATTTGATCCCACCAGCCGAGTTGATCTCCTCGATGGCGATTTCGCGTGCGTACTTGGCCTGTTGGCCCACTGACGCCGAGGGGCCGGAGAGAGGCAGGATGTTGCCCACTTTCACCACCTTCTCGGCTGCGCATGCGGCGCCGGGACCGGTCAGGACGACCGCAACGGTCAAAGCCAGACAGCTGATCAGGACCTTTTCCCAAGATAATGCTCTTCTCTTCACGACGTTCTCCTTCCTTGATGAGTAGTGCCTGTTGTGTTTCTGCCCATCTCCATCCGCCAACCACGTAAAATTGCTACTGAATGATCACCTGCATCGTCAAAACTGTCATGCCCGCGGGGAATTGCTCAACTGAAACAACGCATGTGATTCTTACAGGAATTCTGAGCATTCTGCAACCTCCGAGTATGGTAGAAAAACCAAAGAGATACATTAGTGGTACTAATAAAGCTCGACCCGACCAAGTCCGTCTTGACCGTGCCCGGCTTTTTGACTATTTTTTAATGGATACAGATAGAAAGGAGAGTAACGATGATTGAATGTCAATTTCCGGAAGGACAGCTCACGGAAGAGGAAGTGGCGAACATCTTGAGGGACGCTCGCACGGTCGCCGTTGTCGGAATTTCACAAAAAGAGGAGCGAGACAGCAACAAGGTAGCGAAATACCTGAAAGAACATGGGTACAGAGTGATTCCTGTGAATCCCGGATGCAAGGAAGTGCTGGGTGAAAAGTGTTACCCGAATCTCGAATCGGTTCCCGAACATATTGATGTCGTGGATATTTTCAGAAGTGTCGACGCCATTCCGGGAATTGTGGATGAGGCTGTCTCGGTAAAGGCGGGCGCCGTATGGATGCAGTTGGGTCTGGTCCACAACGAGGCGGCCGAAAAGGCGCGGTGCGCTGGCCTGAGAGTCGTGATGAACAAGTGCATGAAGATCGAACATTCCCGGATGACGGGCAAGTAACCCCGTGCAAACGTTCCAGAGAGGATATCGTCGATATGCAATGCTTGCGGCCGGAGGCCTTTTTCGATTTGGATTCCTTTCAGCATCGCGATCTGTTTCGCAATGCCCGGTACGTGTGGGACGCCCTTCCGAATATTTCTGCATTTCTCCAAGAGCGGTGCAAGGGAAACCTCGATGGCATCTGTTGCTTCCGCCGCCCGCTTCCTTTCACGGTGGTCCTCTGGCGCGGCAGCGCGTGGACTGAAGGATTCGAGATCGTGGAAGGGGACGTCGCAAGGGGGAGTTTCCGTGTTAGGATCGATGGCGAGGAGACTGCCGATGCCGTTGTCCTGTACGCGGGAAGCGTTCTTTGGGACGACCGGATTCACATCGGAAACGGGACGGTGATCGAGCCCGGCGCCCTCATCAAGGGCCCAACCATCATAGGATCGTTCACGGAAATCAGGCAAGGGGCTTACGTCCGGGGAAAATGCATCATAGGGGATAGGTGCGTCGTGGGCCACACAACGGAGATCAAGGGCAGCGTGATGTTGAACGGCGCCAAGGCCGGGCATTTCGCCTACATAGGGGATAGCATCCTGGGGAATGTCAGCAACTTGGGCGCCGGCACCAAGCTTGCCAACCTGAAGATCAGGCCCGGCAGCATACGAGTCGATGCCCGAGGAGAGATCATCGATACGGGACTCAGGAAATTCGGAGCCGTCCTGGGCGATGGGGTGGAGATCGGCTGCAACACGGTCACCAATCCAGGGACCGTTCTCGGCAAGGGATGCATGGTCCTTCCCGTCGCTTCCGTTCCGGCGGGCTATCACGCGCCGAAGAGCGTTCTGCGATGAGACCGGTTGGCCCGGTTGCAGATTTCAACCGGAAGGTTGCCGGCATTTTCCGCCACTATCGGCAGTCCCACGACTATGTGACGGAAAAAACCGGCGGCTGCTACAAATTGACCGAACTCGGCGCCTGGGCGACGTCGAGACCCGCTCACATCTTCTATTTTTTTAAACGCCTCGACCTGAGCCGATATGCGCTTTTTGCGGACCTCGGCAGCGGCGACGGACTGGTGGCGTGTATCGCGGGACTTTTTACTTTGTCCGTGGGGGTGGAGATCGATCTCGGTCTCTGTGCAAGAGCGGGCCGATCCTCTGCCGAGTTGGGCCTCGACGGGAGGGTCAAGTACGTCTGTGCGGATTATCTCACCCAGCGCATCCGACGAGCAGACTGCTTGTATCTCTATCCCGACAAGCCTTTGGATGCGCTGGAGGGAATCCTGGCGGAGTGGGGAGGTTCGCTTCTCGTCTATGGACCTCACATTCCGCCACGGTGGCTCACGGGCGTGGAAACCCTCCATTGCGGGAGAGAGCGCATGGTCCGCTATGAGAAAAGCATATCAACCTGAGGAGGTGGTTCAGGTGCCGAGTCCTGTCGCGTTGAAGCACGTCTGCATTCACGGGCATTTCTACCAGCCTCCCCGTGAAAGTCCCTGGCTTGAAGGCATAGAAAAAGAGGACTCCGCCGCCCCTTACCACGATTGGAATGAACGCATCAACTCCGAGTGCTACAGACCGAATACCGCGGCGCGCCTGGTGGATGATGCAAATCGGATCCTCTCCCTCCATAATAATTATGAGTCCCTCAGCTTCAATTTCGGCCCGACCCTCTTTCGGTGGCTCGAACTCCACGACCGGTGGGTGTATGAAGCGATTCTGAAGGCCGACAGGGAGAGCTGCCTGCGTCTTGACGGCCACGGCAATGCAATGGCGCAGATCTATGGCCACATCATCATGCCTCTGGCCAACCGCCGCGACAAGATCACGCAGATAGTCTGGGGCATCCGTGATTTTCAACATCGTTTCGGCCGGATTCCGGAAGGAATGTGGCTTTCAGAGACTGCCGTGGACGGCGAAACGTTGGGTATTATGGCTGAACTGGGCATCCGCTTTACCGTGCTCTCACCGTTCCAGGCTGCGCGGTGGCGCTTATTGGATGGAGACGGGACCTGGAAAGATGCACGGGGAGGCGAGATCCCGACTGGCCGCGCGTACCGGTACAGATGCCCGAATGGGAAGGCCATCCACATTTTCTTCTACGATGCATCTCTATCCAGGGGCATCGCGTTCGAAGATCTTCTGGGGCACAGCAGCAGACTCCTCGATCGGATAAACGCCGCCCACGAGTCTTCCGACCGATCTGATGGCGAACCCTGGCTGGTTCATGCAGCGACGGACGGGGAATCCTATGGACATCACTCAAAATTTGGAGATATGGCCCTCGCCGCGGCTTTCAAGGATCTCCTGAGCGATTCCGGCATCGCGCTCACCAATTACGGGTCGTTTCTGGCCTCTTTTCCCGTTCTTGCCGAGGTGGAGATCACTGAGAACACTTCCTGGAGCTGTGCCCACGGCGTCGGAAGGTGGGAAAGAGACTGCGGATGCCACATAGGCGGTGGACCAGGTTGGAACCAGGAGTGGCGGGCTCCGCTTCGCGATGCGCTGAACTACCTCAGGGACGCACTGGCCGTGCTTTACGGGCGCCAAATGGGAAAGCTTTGCAGGGACCCCTGGCGCGCGCGCGATGAGTACATCGATGTATTGCTCGACAGAAACCGGCTGTGGGATGACTTTCTGCTGCGCCATATGAAAAAGGATTTCGGACGGTCCGGAGTGCAGCGTTTCTTCCAATTGCTCGAAATGCAGCGTTGCGCAATGTTCATGTATACCTCCTGCGGCTGGTTTTTTGATGATATCAGTGGATTGGAATCGCAGATCATTCTCCGGTGGGCCGCCCGCGCCATCCAGATCGCGGCTCGCATGGGGAACACAGCCCTGGAACGGCCCTTTCTGAGCATCCTGTCGAAGGCGCGGAGCAATCTACCGTCCATTGGAAATGGAGAGGATGTCTACCTCAAAGCGGTGAAGCCGGAGATCGTGGAGAAGAATCGCGTGGCCGCGAGTTACGCCGTTCAATCTCTGACCCGCGGCTCGCGGCAACAGGTCCACATTCACAGCTATGTAGTCACTCCACAACAGGAGGAGGATCTCGGCTCAAGTCCCATCCCCTGCCTCTATGGACATGTCAGTGTGAGGGACAGCCGGACGGAGGAAGAAGAGAGCTTCCTCTATGCGGTGCTCCACTTCGAGGGGCTCGATTTCAGATGTTCGGTCAAGCCCTACCGTAACCCCGGAGAGCAGGAGGCAATTCTTAAGACCCTGCAAGAAGCGGTTGAGAAACAGAGCACCGTGAAGATGATGAGAACCCTGGATGAACTCTTCGGGACAGCATTTTTCAGTCTTCAGGATGTCTTCCGCGATCTGCGGTCATCCATCGCCCTGGAGGTCAGCCGGGAAAGCCTTGCCGCGTACACGGTTCTTCAGCGGACCCTCTACGAGATCTATGGTCCCTTGATGGCGTCTCTGCGCCAGTGGGGTATCGCCATTCCCGGGGATTTACGCGGCGCCGTGGGAAGAGTGCTGAGTGAGGACGTGAATCGGCTGGTGGAGAAATTGATCGCTCACGAAGGGGATGGCGCGCCTCGAACCGGTCCGTGGGACGAGACGGACTTTTTCTTTCGCGCTCATCTTGCGCGCCTCAAGGCTGTTGGCGAGAAGGCGCGGTCGTGGTCCGTGACGCTCCACGTGGACAGGGCGGCCGCTCTCTTGGGAAGAGTGATGATCGAGGCTCTGTTGAGGTTGAAAAGTGGTTTCTCGCCCGTTGATGCAGGGAAATTGCATCGCCTCGTCAGGATCTGCGAGGTTCTGAAGACGAAGCCGGATCTGTGGGAAATGCAGAGTCTTTTTTTCGAACTTGTTGCGGGTGCGGTGCGTGAGCCGGAAAGAATCCTTCACTTCCCGAATTGCGAAGGCTTCCTCGGCGAACTCGACACGTTTCTGCATTGCCGATTTGCTCACTCCCTTGCGGAGAAGCTCAAGTCTCGTGCGCTTTCGACAAAAGCGCCTTCCCTGGAGGTGATGAAGATTTAGGGACGGCTCCTTTGAGAGGGTGTAATAGAAGGCCAACGAAGCATTCAAGACGTCGTTCCAACACCCCCCCATTCATGCTTCTCTCTTCAGTGGATGGGATATTCTGATGTGCGTGGAAGAAGACATTGCATTTTTTCAGACGGCGTCTCCGTTTCTGGAAATCGAGGCGTGCAGGAGGCTGCGCGGTGTGGCGGGTCAGGACGGACGCCGTGTGAATTTGGGGCAACCAGGGAGGCGCCGTAGGATTCCCGGCGCAAGTCCGGAGGGTGAAAAGAATGTGTGAAGCGAACGCGTACCTGCTGAAAAACGGCAGGGAAGAACTCATCATGGAGGCGGTGGACGTTCTGGAAAATGAGGGCGACCAGGTCAAGGTGACCAGCATTTTCGGCGAGCAGAAGATAGTGAGGGGCAGGGTCAAAAGGATGAGCCTGGTGGAGCATAGGATTCTTTTGGAGGAATAACCTGGATTCCGTGGTCTTCTGGCGCTGTGAGGCGGTCATCCCTCCTTGGAGGGAGCGGTGCGCTCCGAGTCTGCTTTCTGCCGGCAGTACCAGTCGACCTGTCTGCAAATTCCCCTGATTATTTTGACTTCCCTGGCTCGGAGCCCGATGCGGTTGAAAAAGCGTCTGACTCCGACCATCCAATATTCCGGGTTCTCGGGATTGATGAAGTTGATTCTGGACAGAGTGTCCCTCAGATTGCCGTACATGCCCTCCATCTCCCGTGCAGTGGCGAGCCTGGGAACAAAAGCCTTCGACTCTGCGTTTCCCGCCAGAAAAATCTCGTAAAGCATGATCATGACCGCCTGGGCCAGATTGAGCGACGAGAAGTCAGCCGTGGGAATCGTCACGAGGGAGTGACAATACTTCAATTCGCCGTTCGTGAGGCCGCGGGTTTCCGTTCCAAACAAAATTGCCGTCAAGTTCTCCTGTGTGATGGGGATCAAATCCTCCGCCAGGCGGCGGGGACTCCTTACCGTCTGGCGGTGAGATCCCGTCCTGGCAGTAGTGCCAACGATATGACTGAACGGCGCCAGAGCATCCTCCAGTTCATCGTAGACCTCCATTTCAGCCACCACGTCCTCGGCTGTATGGGTGGCCATTTTTAGAATGCGTGTGAGATCGCAGTCTCGCGGATTGACGACGATCAGACGTTTGACGCCCATGTTTTTCGCTGCACGGGCCGCCGCTCCGATGTTTTCAGGAAAATGAGGCTCATGCAGGACAACGGCAACGTTCTCCAGGTTCACTTTCATATAAAGGCTTTCCATCCGTGGCTCAGTTGAGCGGATCTCACCGCGTCTTCGTTCTTGGACCCCATCGCTATGAGGAGCAGCCATGAATATCGAGGTTGCAGGCAACCTTGAACCGCGGGCGCCCCTCCACCGGAGCGTAAGGATGACAGCGAAGATTCCCGTCGGTTCTCGAACGGGATCCCGGACTCCGAGACATGCTGGCACCCCGGAAAGAATCGTTCTGCGGCGGCGCGGGAACCGTCGAAATAAGAACGGGCTCGCGAAAACGGCGTTCTTTTTCGATGAGGCCGTAAACTTATAGAAATTTCAGATAGAAATCAATATGCGGCATGGGGGGATTCGAAGAGTACCGGTACGGTTCCGCAGGTGCTCTGGAGGATAAAAGTTCGCCGAATCTTTGCAACCCTGGAAGATGTGCGTTGACATGGATTTGCCAAAATGTTTAAATATTTGCCATTTATTAGAGATGTGGCCTTCTTTGGATGCGGATTTTCTGAAAGGGATCCAGCGTTGGCGGAGAGGGGCTCCCCCTTCCATGCAGGCGTCAATCTTTGACGGCGAGGGACTCATGTCTGAAGAGACGATCAAAGAATCGGTTATTGCAGGGAGTTGGTATTCCGATCAGCCGGATGTGCTGAAAGATGACGTCGAGGGATACCTTGTCCGAGCGAAAACAGCGGACCTGGGGGGCGAGTTGATCGGACTGATAGTCCCCCACGCGGGATACGCCTATTCTGGTGGTGTCGCCGCATACGCCTACCGAATGTTGCAGGATCGCCCGTTTGCCAGGGTGCTGATTCTTGCGCCGAGCCACAGGGCGCACTTCCGCGGTTCGAGCATGTATCCCCTTGGAGGATACCGGACCCCGCTGGGAGTGGTAAGTTTGGATAGAGAAATCGTGGAAGCCTTCCGAGGCCGTCCTTCTCTCATTGGATATCACCCCGAGGCCGAATCGGGCGAACATTCGCTTGAAATCCAACTGCCTTTCCTCCAGGTTCTCTCCAGGGATTTCCTGCTGACGCCCATCGTCATGGGGGACCAGTCGCTGGATTATTGCCGGCGCCTGGCGGAGGCTATTGCCGAAATCTGTACAGACAAAGGGGTTCTCCTCATAGCGAGCAGCGATCTTTCACATTTTCATCCTTACGGGGAAGCCAGACGCATGGATGAAGTGGTGATGGCTCGGGTGGCCGAGTACGATGTCGAAGGACTTGCAAATGCTCTTCGCAAAGGGGAGTGCGAGGCCTGTGGGGGTGGGCCGATGCTTGCAGCCATGCTGGCGGCCCGTGCGATGGGTGCGAACAAGTCGAAGGTTCTGCATTATGCCAATTCGGGTGATGTGACCGGGGACGAACGCAGTGTGGTCGGGTATATGGCCGCCGCTCTTTATGCCAATCCATCCAAGGCGGGCGGGGCGTTTGTGCGCGGAAGCGGGAAAGCGGGCATCGATCTCGGCCTCACCGGGGAAGAGAAGGAAACCCTGCGGTCGATCGCTCTGGCGGCGATCCGGTGCAAGTGCCTCGGGGAAGCGATGCCAGTGCTTCCACTTATGTCGCCGCGTCTGGAGGAGCGGAGAGGGGCGTTCGTTTGCCTGCACAAAGGGCGGGATTTGAGAGGCTGTATCGGGATGATCGAAGGGTTGAAGCCTCTGCATGAGACAGTGAAGGAAATGGCCGTTCAGGCGGCTTTTGGCGATCCCCGATTCAGCGCTCTGGCGCGGGATGAACTGGACGAGATCGACATCGAGATTTCCGTGCTGACCCCCCTGGAACGTATCGACGATCCTTCTCAGATTGCGATCGGCAAACACGGTCTCTATATCAGGAAGAAGCGCAGTTCCGGACTCCTTCTACCCCAAGTGGCCACCGAGCAGGGATGGGACAGGATTCAATTCCTCGAGTGGACATGCCACAAGGCGGGACTGCCCCGCAAGGCATGGACTGATGCCGATGCGGAAATTTATGTTTTTTCGGCTGATATCTTCTGAGCGTGCCGGGTGGCTGGGGATTCATTCTCGCCGAGGAGACGAAGTGGCGGAAGTCCTATATTTGGAGGATCGAAGACGGCGGCTTGCCGCCAAGAAGGGATTCAGGAGCTGGAGACAGCGCTTTTCGGGGCCATTCGATGAGACCACGCGCCTTGAGGATCTCAACGATGAGACCCTCAGGAGCTTGATTGGGGGTGGAGAGGAATCGGAGACGTCCCTTTACGAGCTCATCATGGGCGCAAAGGGCATGGGCGCCGGTCTCCGCTTCCATTTTCTGGATGGCACAGAAAAAATAGGGGTCGTGGATATTGCCATCTTCCTGTTGGATCAACTTCGATTTGAGGCTATGAGACGCCTGCGTTGGATAGACGGCTATCCGGGATTCCATATCCCGCTGATAGAGTTGATAGAAGGCTATGGGGTGCGTTTCTCGGAAGCACGGCATGACACGCCGGCTCTTTCTCCCTCTCATCCCCGTTACGGAGAATATCGGGGCGCGTTTTCGGGGGATCGTGCAGTCTTCGTTCGGAGGCTCATTCCGGATGTCATCCGGACCTTTGGCGATACTGAGGGAGATCCCGTCACTCCTTAAAGTGCAGTGTCACGGAGAGTGCAGCGCAATGGAATTGGGTGTCCAATCGCTGCCCGTCATGCCTTCGACGGCGGGCATCCAGGCTTTCCTTCCGGATTCCCGGGAAACGCAATAGGGAATGACGCCTCCGGGTTGCGGCCACTTCATTCTGTACCGCGGTGTGTCGGAACCTTCCAGGGGGAAAGGCGCCGGGGATTGTCGCATGGGGAAACAAGGATTGGAGCAATGGCAGAGCTGACACGCAAAGAGCTTTTGATTGCGGTGATTTCCGGCAGGGGGGCGGCGTATCTTCGGGGACTGGACCTGTCTGCGCTCGATTTGGGCGGTGTCGGCTGGCTTTTCGATGCCGACCTTCGGGAAGCGAATCTTGCCCATGCAAACCTCAGCAGGGCGAACCTCCGTGGGGCCAGGCTCGAGAACGCAAATCTCCATGCGGCCAATCTTTCCGGCGCCAACCTCTGTGGCGCGGATCTGAGAAGGACAAACCTGGTTGTGGCGAACTTGAGGTTGGCGAATTTGAACGGAGCAAACCTGCATGGGGCCAATCTAGTAGGAGCGAGCCTGGCGAATGCGAACCTCGAAGGCGCCAACATGGATGGCGCCGATCTGGAAGGCGCGAATCTGGAAGGGGCCAACCTGAGAAAGGCGAACTTCGGTTCGGCCAATTTGAGGAAAGTCAATTTGCAGGACGCCATCTTGGACGCGACGGGTCTGGCCGGGAGTCTTCCCGACAAAGGAACGAATACGGATCGTGCATTTCTCAGTTCGGTTGGATTTTCTGGGTCGATCGGGTCCATTCATCTGATGGATTTGATCCAACTCGTCTGTCTTTCCCGGTCGAGCCTGGTCCTGCGCCTGGAGTCGCTCAACGGGAAAGGGAGCGTGCATATCTGCAAGGGAGAAATCCGCCACGCGGAAACCGAGATCCTGACAGGGGAAGATGCTTTCTCCGACATGATGCGGTGGAAAGGCGGCCGGTTTGAAACGGTGGCACTTCCAGAGGATGCCCCTGTCTCTATCTCCATGCCGCTGGAGCATCTGCTTGTCGAATCGATGCGAAGATACGATGAGACGACGACGCCTGGCCAGGAAGAGATGGCAGCGTTGCTCCTGGAAATCCGGAGACATGTCCCTCTCGGCATAGCTCCGTCGCAAGAGGTTCTCGATCTTATGCTCAAGGCGGGCAAACATTTCGACTCCTCTGAAGATCTCAACATAGTGGACACTTTCTTTTCCTCGGCAAACGGAGAGATTCTTTGCTCGATATCTGCGGGCGAATCGGTCTTTACCGCTCCGTTGAAGCTCGTCGAGCTCCGATGCGGGGAACACTTATTATCTGAAAGAATCGCAGCTTATCGGAGAGAGCGCAGGAGGCTGGAACCGGCGCATCTCCCAGGTGCAGGGGCAGGGTGAAATATTTTCGTTCTGTTTGGACGAAATTTGATAAAGTGGGGCCATCTATTGCCGATACAATGGGTAGCGAGAACTCTGTACGCAGCACGGCAGACGACGACTGTCCTCGTGGGACCTTCGGTATGGAGAGAACCGATCGATGGGTCTCTGAGGAAACGTGCCCCGCATCTCTCAAATATGTTCCATGGACGAAATGGCCATTCGAATGCGCGGCGTTTTCCCGTTCGCGGGTGCGTGCGGAACGCCTGCTCTGATGAGTTCCAAAAAAATGAGGGGGTTATGGGCTGAGATGAACTTGATATTGACCAAAAAAGACATGTGCGAGCTGGAGAGTATCGTCGAGAAAGAATTATTGGTATCAGGTGCAGACCATGTCATCATCGTGGACATGTCCGGCAATCTGATTCTGGAACGCGGAATTGCCCATATGGACGATATTTTTTCGCTTGCTGCGCTGTCTGCTGCCAACTTCGCGGCAACTGCCGAGATTGCGAAGTTGATTGGAGAGGAGGATTTCACACTTCTCTTCCACAAAGGCGACAAGAAGAACATTCATTTCAGCCGTCTTGGGAGAAACCATATCATAATCACGTTGTTCAATGAGAGCGTCTCTCTAGGCTTGATAAGACTGAGGTTAAGCAAGGTTATCGATCAATTGTCTTCAATATTCACTGAGGCGGGAGGAAATAACCCTTGGCCTTCATAGATCTGAGCAAGAATGAGATTCAGGCAAAAGTTGTTTATTATGGTCCTGGACGCTGCGGCAAGACCACTAATCTGCTTTTTGTCCATGAGTCGATGTCGAAGCAGGTTTGTGGGAAGATGGTCACGATTGACACCAAGGGTGACCGTACTCTCTTTTTTGATTTCTTGCCACTGAACGTTGGAAAAGTTTTGAACCTGACAATCCGTATTCAATTGTATACTGTTCCAGGGCAGGTGATGTATAACACCACGCGAAAACTGGTATTGAGAGGTGTAGATGGGGTGGTTTTTGTGGCTGATTCTCTGAGGGTTCAGAAGCTGCGGAACATTGAAAGCCTTCAAAATCTTGTTGAAAATCTTACAGACGAGGGTTTGAAGCTCCATGACATGCCCTTGGTGATGCAATACAACAAACGGGATCTAAAGGAATCGAATATTCCTCTTTTGAGCGTTGAAGAACTGGAGGAGGACCTGAACAGGGAAATCAAAGCGCCGTATTTTGAAGCAAGCGCCATGAAAGGGATGGGGGTGTACGAAACCCTGAGGGAAATCAGCAAGCGCACGGTGAAGAGCGTGATCCAGAAGGTTGGGGGAAGTCGGCGGTAGCATTTCTGGGCGCTACGGTTGCTGCTTGTGGTCTTCCTCACCCCGATCCGTTCGTACGTCACGACGGGAGAACCCCTTTCACGGTCGAGATTGAAGGAGAGGAATCACTCCATGTCCGAAAAGAAGAAGCGTGATGGAGAAATGCTGGACGTCGATATCAGATCCTTTGAGGAGGAGATCGACAGGGAAATTGACAGCTTGTTCACTGTAGAGAGTCTGAAGGATCCTGGAGAGGAAGAGGTGATCGGGTCGATCTCATTGACGGGCAGGCAGCAGGAGAAGGTCCCATGGCCCGACCGATCGGGCGGGACTGGTTCTCCCGGAATTGAAGTATCTCTGCCCGGAAAGAAGGGGGATGTCGATTTGGGAGTTTTTGAAGACCAGATCGAAAGGGAGATCGATGCTCTTTTTATTCCCTCCACGGTTGCTCCGAGTCCCGAAACGATGTCGCCCCGGCAGGAAGCGACCGATCGGGGAGCCTTCGGGAAGGGTGGATTTGCGGGGCTCGATCCTCCCGCGGGGTCCGGTCTTTCTGCAAAACCCTCGATCGAGAAGAATCTCAGTGACGATCTCGGCAGTTTCGAGCAAGAACTGGATGCGGGCATCGACAGTCTGTTCGTACCCGCCAGCCAGTCCGTGCGCGAGGAAACGAAAGGGGCGCGTGAGGGTGGTGTTCCCGCGGACCGCTTCCCGACAGCGACGCCCCCCGCTGCTGCTGCCGAGAGGATTCCTGGCATGGAGGCGGGAGGGTCGACTCCCACTGCTTTCCGTGGAAGCATGGTGGGCTTCGCCGGAGAAGCGGCGATCCCAGAATTGCAGAAACCGGCGGATTTCTCTTCGCTCCTGGAGTCCTTCAGCATTGCGTATCTGAGCCTGGAATGGGACTTTTCGGGGGAGAACATCGAAAAATTCTCTTCCGTGCTTGGATCTCTGGAGCCGTATTGCCAAAAAGACCCCAGTGCCCAATCCTTGCACAGGCTTCTCAAATCTGTTCTGCATAGACTGAAGACCAAACCGGATTCCATAGACGCGGAACTCGGCGAGATGATACACGATGGCCAGGACCTTCTGCGGTCGGTTCTGATTTCCGAGGGTGCAGGCCCGAGGGATAAAGAGCGGTTGAAGGTGTTGATCCGAAAATTTCAATTGCTGCGAGAGAAGGCGCTTGCCGGAAGGAAGCCGGAGGAACGAATGACTCCTGCCGGTCCTATCTCGATCCCCGAGATTCCAGACCGGGAAGCGTCTGCTGCTGTAGTTGGCGACAATGCTGCCACGTTCGATCTGCCCGGTCTGAAGAGTCTCCTGGAGCGGATTGAAAGCTATCGCATTCTGACTGAGGAGGGCGTTCAGGGCGTTGCCGCAGAAAGCAAGAACCTTCTTCAGATCGAAGGAATTCTCTCCAAGACTCCGGGTCTTGCGCCGCTCAAGGCGCACATCGGCAGGATCCGATCGAGTCTTGACGTGCACGTCTCTTCACTTTTGAGCAGAGGGAGCGAGTGGAGGGACCGGATGCTCCAGTTTCAGGAACTTACGAAATGTACTGAGGGACAGACGTTCGCTCTCACAGCACAGGCGGCGGGAGGTCTGGAGACTCCCGCCGCATTGAACCGATCCGATGCGCCGATCGCCACCTTTGAATCACGGGCGGCTTCCCGAGAGATCCGGAAGGACGATGTGTGCCTTTTCGATGTCTCGGGAAGGCACTTTGCAGTCCTGGCATCGCAAGTGGTGAAAGTCCAGCGGGTGTCTGCCGGGATGGCCAGGAAACTCACGAAGCGTGGCTATGCGACTTTGACGGACTTTAAGCCGTTTTTCAGGAGTGTGAAGGCGGGTGTTTTCGGGACCTGGAGCGGTATGCCGGATCAGATCTTGCGGAAGTATCGTTTTGTGGCCTTGCCCCCTGACATCCTGCACCTGGAGTCCATTCCCGGGGGAGGGGGGGCCCTTCTCGTCAGTAGTGGACGCAACCATGGCTTGATCTTTATCGACACGGCGGAGGTGGATCTCCATAACGAGACGGAGATCGTTGTTGACGGGCCCAAGGACCAGGGGATCCTCGGGGTTATCAAGCCGGAAACGGGGGAAACGGTGGAAGTCTTGAACCTGGATGCCATTCTGCGGAAACTGCAGGGGCAAGAAGAGCAATGATCTCCGGGGTGGTCCGGTTTTTCTGGAATCATGGCGGAGGATCTGGAAAGACGGGCAGCGTGCGGTGTCTTGGAAAGGGATCGAAAGTCCATTGCCGGGCTGGAGTGAACGGGAGCTTTGGGTGGTATGAGCTCGAACGGGCTGTATGAAACCTTCGTCAGTCGTGTGAAGGAAGGATGCTTGTACCAGGAGCAGGGCCTGGTCGACTGGGCGCTCGAACTCTTCAAGGAAATCCTGCGGGATCTTGAGAAGAGCGAGTTGGGGGAGGTGGAAAGAGAACGCCTGCGGGCCATGGTGAATTCGGAAATGGCGAAACTGGTGGTCATTTCAGGCCCAGCCGAATCGCCTTCCATCATCACCATGGAGGTCAGCGCACAATCGGCTCCAGATCCGCCGCACAGCTTTACCTACGGAACGGCTTTGATGGACGGGCAGTTCTGGGAAGAGGCTATCCGCGAATTCGAACAGGCTGCCGAAGTCGGCTACCGCTCATTTGAATGCTGGGAGCTCTGCGGCGATTGTGCTTCAAACCTGGAGGATTGGGACAAGGCAAACCAGTATTACAGGAAAATCTACCTGGACGCGTCGGTGGGCGACGAGCTCAAACGGCAGATACTGGTTAAGATGACCAAGTGTTCTCAGAACCTTAAAAAGATTGAGGTGGCCGCTTCTTTCCAGGCAAGATCCGAAGCGAGCCGGACCAAAATAGGATCGGCGGCGCCCGAGCCCCTGCCCTCGGTTCCCCAAGAGCGCGAACTTGCCACCTCGACCGTGGATTCTCTCGACAGGCACGTCATTCAACAGCTTGTTGGAGAGCGCATATGTTCATGGAAGGCGGACCGGGGCGAATACCTCTGTAAGACGCGGCACAGCTACAAGGTCTTGAATCTGCTTCACGTCGGGATGTCCTCTTTGGTCGTCGAACTCGAAAACGAGGAAACGGGGGAACGGTATGCGGGCCAGAGTCTCGCGTCGCCCTTCAATCGCCTCATCACCCCTGAAACGTTGGCTCGTTGGACGCTCTCGCAGATGATGATCCATTCACAGAACCTCGTGGGTGTTTTCGACCTGGCGCATCGTGAGGACAACCTGTTCATAGTGCGGGACCATTTTCCATTGTCCCTTGCGAGGCTGATCTCGGAGGGAGAGATCATGCCCGTCTCGATGGCGATCAACTTTGCCCAGCAAATACTGGAGGGACTCGGGGATCTCCATCTCCATATGGGCCGGGACGAACAGATACGGAACATTTATCACCTCGATCTGCGGCCATCGCGCATCCTCTTGCAGGACAAGAAGCCCGTTCTGAAGATCTACAACGGCGGGTTGTGGAAAATGATCTGCGAGTGCAGTCCGAATGAGACGACGATTCAAAAGCTTCCACTGCCGTTCCTGCCCTATAGGGCTCCCGAGCAGTTTCGGCCCTATCTTGCCCGAAGGAGGCATCCCGTTTTTACCGATATCTACCTCTTCGGGGTCCTCTTTTACGAGATGCTCACGGGGATTCCTCCCTTCCGGGCTACTTCCTTCGAGGAATATGAAATCCAGCACTGCGAGCAATATCCAATCCCGCCCAAAGCCTGGAGGCCCCAGATTCCGGACGAGGTGAACAACCTTATTATGAGATGCCTCGAAACGGATCCTTTCAAGAGATGGCGGAGTGCAACCGAAATGTCCCTGTTGATCAGCAAATGCTACAGCGAAGATGTAAAACCCATACGGGACGGCAGATTTGCAGAGTATCTCGCGGTGTAATGGAGCGTTCGTTCCATCATAACGAAACAAGATTGAGGGACGGGGAGAGGGGACCGGGCGTTTTGCGCCTTCCTGCGGTCCCTCGGTGGAATCTCTTGCTTTCTCCCTGGACAAGCATCTATAATCGCTTACAGTCAAACGATTTCGCGTGTGTTCGCAAATCGTGGACCGGGGCAGTTCAACCTCTTCGATAAGGAGACGAAAGATGCTTTTTATGGCGATATTCAGCTATGTGCCCGAAGACCAAAACCTCGTCATTGAGCGTGGGATGGGAAGCAAAGAAAAGAAGGAAGGCGTGGAAATCAAAGGCGAATGGATCGACCTTTCCGGGCACCGCGTATTCAGGCTCTTCGATGCAGAGGATGAAATCCATCTGGCCGCTTCCATTTTCAATTGGACGGATTTGGGTGTGGCGGAAGTCATTCCCGTGATGGAGACTGAAAAGGCGATCAAATTCTTGAAAAAGACGGGAAAGAAGGTCTGAGGAAGGGATATATTTCCTCCTGCATTTCGACTGTTCCATTTCTGGATGCCTTTCTGCGGCGCCGTTGGGCTCAATGGGGAAGGCGGTTGAAAACCGCCGCGCCTGGCCGGCGCTGTGAGCGGGGATGAAATCCGAGCGAGTTCGAACCACTGTCCTCTTACGATCCCGTGTGGTTGTGCGGGGATGGGAAGGGCCGGAGAGTAAGGCGATCCGCAAGCCAGAAGACCTGCCGTGGGAAGGGGATGCCGCGTTTCGCGCGGGTTTAAGGCTGATCGGTTGCCGAAGCCATCAAGCGATCCTTCAAGCCTCGAAAGAGGTTTGAAGGTTTTTTTATGGTGCGCTGAGTTTGGCGGGATACCACATAACCGTTTGATACTTATCGATTTATGAAGGAGGAAATTACATGGGAAAACTGGCCGGACTTTTGGGGAGGATCGAACCCGCTGACGTTGAATGGGAGAAGAAAGCGTGGGGAAGACTCGGATCGCAGATCCGTCCGCGGGGATCGCTCGGACGGCTCGAAGCGACGGCGGCGAGCCTGGCGGCTATCCAACGCACGCTCGCCCCGGATGTCTCGAAGAAGATCGTCTTCACGATGGCCGGGGATCACGGCGTGGCGGCAGAGGGAGTCAGCGCCTACCCACAGGAGGTGACGGCCCAAATGGTCTACAGCTTCGTGCGAGGGTGGGCATCCATCAACGTTCTTGCACGGCATGCGGGGGCGGACGTGCGAGTGGCGGACTGCGGAGTGGCTGCGGTTCTTCCTCCCGAGTGGCCCATTGTTCACCGGAAGCTCGGGCAGGGCACCGCCAACATGGTGCGCGGGCCCGCCATGTCGCGTGACGATGCGATCAAAGGGATTCTCCTGGGGGCGGAGCTCATCGAGGATGCCCACCGGAATCAAGGGTACCGTCTCTTTGGGACTGGAGACATGGGGATAGCCAATACGACTCCATCCACGGCGATAGTGGCGGCATTCAGCGGGAAAGAACCTGCGCAGTTGACCGGGCGCGGCACCGGGATCGATGACGCGACGTTTGAAAGAAAGGTCGCCGCAATCGAAAAAGCAATTGCAGTCAATCGGCCGAATCCGAACGATCCCGTCGACGTCCTTGCCAAGGTGGGCGGGTATGAAATCGCCGCCCTTGCGGGTGCGGTTCTGGGTGCTGCGGCGGTTCGGGCTCCCGTCGTCTGCGATGGCCTCATCGCCACCGCCGGGGCTTTGATCGCATGTCGGCTTCTGCCCGCCGCCGGGGATTATCTCTTCGTCTCCCACCGCAGCCGGGAAATCGGACATGCCACTATGATGGAACTGATGGGAAAAGATCCCATTCTCGACCTGGACATGCGCCTGGGGGAAGGGACGGGGGCGGTGCTTGCAATGAACATAGTGGAAGCCTCCGCGAAGGTGCTCATGGAAATCAAGACCTTTGAGGAAGCGGGCGTTACCGATACCGGCCATTGATGGAAGGAAACGGTGCGGGGACAGTTCGGCGGCAACGCAACGCAAGCGGCGATGCTGCCGCGACCTCTCTTCTGAACTGCGGGGGGCTGAGTTCAGATTTAGAATGACAACGAACAATCAGAAGGTATAATAGCCCCTCAAAAATCATCCTCACATGGACAAGGAGCTTGCTGACATGGCCAATGTTATGCCCGAAGGCGAAGCGCTACGCAAAGCGGTGAAGTGGATTTCGGCGGAGCTTGAAGAAAACCCCGGCACTCCCGCTCAGAAGCTGGTCCACGAAGCCGTGCTCCGGTTTGACCTGTCGCCCAAGGAGACGGAGTTCCTCATGGAGTTCTATCGCAAGGCGAGGTCCGAATCCGTCTCGCTTTCTTAGCCCCTGGTATCGAGGAGAGCGAGGCGGTCCGGGGATGCTCCGCATGTATGCGGCAATTCCCATCCGTGGCACGACTCTCCACGGCGATCCGAGACGGCCGCTCGCCCGAAATGTTCGATCTCGTGCAGCGGTCGTCTTGCGCCGTTGGTTTTCATGCTTTGGTTTTCTTGAGAAGCCATGCCATATTCCGGCCGAGGGTCTCCATGGTCTGTACGCCCTCGGCATCGTTCGCCGCCTCGCCCGCATTCAATCCGAATCCCACATTCCAGTAGCTCGATCCCGGAATGATCATCTGGCTGATAAGGAAAAAAAGGTTCAGAGAATTGAAAGTGTGTATGGCGCCGGCTCGTCTCACCGCTACAACCGCCGCCCCGACCTTCTGCTTGAGCAGGTCGCCGCTGGCGCGTGACACGAACCCCGAACGCTCGATGAGTGCCTTCATGTTTGCCGTCACGTCGGAAAAATAGGTGGGAGATCCCAGCAAGATCCCGTCCGCCTCGGCCATTTTGCCGATGTATTCGTTCATGTCGTCGTCTTCCTGCGCGCAACAGCCGTCCTTGTTCTTCATACACCTGAAGCAGGCGATGCAGCCGCCAAGAGTCTTTCCGGCCAGTTGGATCAGTTCGGTTTCGATGCCCTCCTTTCGCAGTTCATGCAGGACGACGTTGAGGAGGATAGCCGTGTTTCCATCTTTCCTCGCGCTTCCGTTGAATGCCACTACTCTCATGCTCCACCTCGCAAGACTTGAAGGAAATATCGGGATGCCGGACTCCCGGTCGACTCGTGGAAAAGCCGGGACAGCCCCCAAGCGCCAACATGTATCATGATATGGGATGGAACATTTTTCAAGGCTTTTGGTCATCTTCCTCGCGCCCGGCCGCAGGTCGCTCTGCCCGTTTGCCTCCGTCTCGGCGGTGCTGAACATCCCTTGACAGACAACGCGGAAGAGGCTATACAGGTCCACACATGGGGATGTGGCTCAGTTGGGAGAGCGCAGCCTTCGCAAGGCTGAGGTCGCGGGTTCGATTCCCGCCATCTCCATTCAGGGGAGGAAGCAAGAGGCGGGGCGCGGATGTGCCGTGCCTCTTTTTTACTTTTGGGGGTAGCTATAAGAGGGGGAGCTGTTTCGATGATGAGAAAACACATACCGTGGTTCGCTGTCTTCCTGCCGGTGCTCCTTTTTTGTGGTGGATGCGGGACGTGCTTCGCAGACACATCCAACGAAGGAACTGTCGATTGCACTGCAATCCCGTCAAATGGCGTCGGGACTTCCGTCGACAGCGTAGTCGAGCGTGCCGAAGGTCTCCCGACCTCTTCGAAGCCTGGTACGCTCAAATGGCGATTCAGCGCAAAGGATGGCATCCCGTCCTCCCCGGCAGTGGGGGCTGACGGTACCATCTACGTGGGATCTTCCGATGGTTGCCTCTATGCCATTCGTAAAGACGGTAAGCTGAAATGGTCTTTTAAGACGGAGGGACAAGTAATGACCTCCCCGTCCCTCGGACCTGACGGCACTGTATTCTTTGGATCTACTGATGGGTTTCTCTATGCCGTTAATAAGAATGGCAAGAAAAAATGGGCGCTACGCATCGGGTGGTATTTTGAAACAGCTTCCTCGGCAATTGGGACTGACGGAACGATCTATATAGGTTCTCTTGATGGAGTGTTTTTTGCCGTTACTAAAGATGGAAAAGTGAAATGGGAATTTGCAACAGGTCAACCCGTGTATTCATCCCCAGCCATCGCACGTGACAAAACAATTTATATTGGATCAAATAGTTACAAGCTCTATGCTCTCAATGCGAATGGAAAACAAAAATGGGTATTCGATACGGAATCACTCGTGCAGTCATCCCCGGCAATAGGCCCTGATAATACAATATATGTTGGATCTGTTGACGGAAATATCTATGCTATCACCAAAGATGGCAAAAAGAAGTGGGAATTTTATGCTGGAGGTCCCGTCACTTCATCTCCATGCATAGGCTCAGATGGTGCTATATATGTTGGATCGTGGGACCATCATTTGTATGCGATAAAGAAAAATGGAAAGTTGAAATGGTCGTGTGATATGGGAGACGAAGTCACCTCATCTGCAGCCATAGGCATGGATGGAACACTGTATGTAGTAGCCGGCAGAGCGCTTTACGCCGTTGGCTCGAATGGAAAAATGAAATGGTCCTTCCATAGGGATGATGACATCATGGTAGGTTCATCTAGTCCGGCCCTGGCATCTGATGGAACGTTATATGTTGGAAGCCAAATGGGTAACCTGTATGCCATAACCAGCAGTTCCAAGGGGTTGGCCCGGTCAAGCTGGCCCATGTTTCGGCACGACCTTCGCCATACGGGCAGGCGCTAACAGGTGATGCCCTGAGCGGTGGAAACATCGAATGCTGGGTGTCTGACATATTGGCGGGCCACGTGTTGCACCCCGCTCTCAGGTTCCTGAGTACCGCGGCACATAGTTTTTGGGTGTCCAATCGCCATCCTGCATGCCCGCGAAGGCGGGCATGCAGGATTTTCTTCTGAATTCCCGCTAGAAGCATGCGGGGATGACATCTTCGAATCCGAATGATTGGCCGGGCTGCGGCGAGCATTTTCCCGGCGCCTTCCGAAATATGTTGCATCAGATGAAAACGTGCGTAAAATGAGAGTCAACAGTATGAGATAACTAGAAGTGATCCGGATGCGCGCGTTCTCGTGGAAATCCTCCTCCTGCTCCTTGCCTTTCCGGCCCGATTTTCGCTCGGCTTTTGAATTCAAGATTCCACCGACAGCGCGAAGGCGCGGCAAGATTGGTATTGGCTTTACTAATCGGGAGCTTGTCAACAGGGCGTTCCGTGGTTATCCAATTACGGGCATTTTACGGAATCTCCCGGAAGGAGTCTTGTGGGAGGTGGAAGATTTGAGGAGTTGAATATGAAAATCAAATATTGCAGGAAGTCGGGTAAGTACGTTAGTCGCCAACATTGTGAATTTTTTAATGAGGGGGTGGGCTGCGAATTCTATAGCCTGGATCGGTGGGACAGCATGAAGGACCTGTTTGAGGATCAGGATCGACCAAAATGGGAAGTGGGCGCCATCAGCAAACCGTTCAAGTGCAGCCTGTTGAATCGTGAGTATTTCGAAGAACAGAACCGAAGACGCCGGCCTGGAAGGCGTGTTGCCGGCCTGAGGGTCTGAACTGATGAAACCATGGACCTGTTGCCGTTCGCTTCATCAGTTTCCCCGCTCGTTGTTCGCTATTGCACCCGCGGCTGTTCGGTTGATGTTTCCCCGTATGTTGTGGTAATAGAAAAAACAGCGGAAGAGAGGGTTTCTTTCCTGCTGCCGTTTGGAGATGCCGGAAAGCCGGTGAGAAGTTGTAATATCGCTGGTGGATTTCCCTCTTGCCGGAACGGTTTCGTTTGTCCGAATTCGATGCGATTTGTCTTGTTGAATCGAGCGGAATCGTTTTCGGGGTCGGCCTTGGCGCTGGAATGGCTGATCACGAGTGTTCCGCTGAGGGCGTGACAGCAGGATTCTGTATGCATGGGTGTGATGCGGCATCGTCAGCGGGAGCAGAATCCGGGCTATGGATGCTTTGACGGGATGGATATTAGGACATGTTCGATAAACTGTTGGTTGCAAATCGAGGCGAGATCGCTGTCCGGATTACTCGTTCCGCTCAGGAACTGGGAATCAAAACGGTTGCGATATACGAAGAGACGGACAAGACCGCCGTGCATATCATGAGGGCGGACGAAGCGATATGCATCGGTGCGGGCCCCAGGAAGGACTATCTCAATATCGCGCGCATCATCCACGCGGCCAAGATGGTGGATGCGGGGGCGGTGCATCCGGGTTATGGCTTTCTTGCCGAGAATCCCAATTTTGCGAAGGAATGCAACGAGGCCGGGTTGGTTTTTGTGGGGCCGCCGACGCAGGTTATAATCGATATGGGCAACAAGGTGGTTGCCCGGCGGATCATGGCGGAAGCAGGTATTCCGGTCATTCCCGGAACGGATATTCTGGAAAGCGGCATAGCGGGCGAGCGGCAAGCCATTCAATTTGCAGAGGAATACGGTTTCCCGGTCATGGTCAAAGCAGTGGCCGGGGGCGGCGGTCGCGGCATCCGGGCAGCACAGAACACGGACGAACTCCTGCGAGGCATCAAGGCGGCGCGTTCTGAGGCAAAAATGGCTTTCGGCAACGACGATGTTTATCTGGAGAGGGGTTTGGTGCGCCCGCGTCATGTCGAGGTGCAGATTCTTGCCGATAATCATGGAAATGTCATACACCTCGGAACCCGCAACTGCTCCATACAGAGACGCCATCAAAAGATGATCGAAATCGCTCCTGCGACTCTTCCCGCGCCACTGCTCGATGCCATCTGCCAAACGGCCGTTATGGCTGCCAGAGCCTGCAATTACGTGAATGCGGGGACGGTGGAATTCCTGCTCGATGAAGATGACAGGTACTATTTTCTCGAGGTGAATACCCGCATCCAGGTGGAACACACGGTTAGCGAGATGATCACGGGGATCGACATCGTTCGGGCGCAACTCCGGATTGCCGGTGGAAATGAGCTCGAATTTACGCAGGATGATGTGTTTTTCCGGGGTACCGCCATAGAGCTGCGAATCAATGCAGAGGATCCCAAGAACAACTTCATGGCAAGCCCCGGCGTTATACAGATCTATCAATCCCCGGGCGGCCACGGCACTCGACTCGATGGCGCCGTCTATCAGGGCTATGAAATACCGAGATATTACGATTCCATGCTGGTGAAGCTGACCGTGTACGGTTTCACCTGGAGGGAGGCGGTGGATCGACTTCGCCGAACGCTCGACAGCTTCGGGATCGCAGGGGTCAAGACTACCATTCCTTATTACAGGCAGATCGTGAGAGATCCCGACTTCGTGGCGCAGCGTTTCGATACTTCCTATATCGAAACGCATCCCCATCTGTTGGACTACCAGGAGGAAGTCCCCGAACTGGAGAAACTGGCCCGCCTCGTTGCGGAGATCAACGCCTGCGGTTATAATCCATACGCCGAAGGGTGACAGATGGCGGGGGGGCGTCAACCTTCGCCTGCGGTCTCCTGACGCCCGGCAATGCGGGAGCGCCCGGAGTGCGCGGGGATCTCGGCGGAATCCTTAAAATTTTATCGGGTTCTCGATAGGATTCCAAGAGACTCGGCAGTTGCAGTGCAGATTGTTTTTCTGATTGTGCGAACACTCGGGGGGATCGTTGAGTCTTGCATGTCCCCCAATTCGATAACACCGGGAAGGAGCCAATCGCTCATGGCGGAGCGTGTTAGAATCACTCCCCAGATGCCGAGCCGGGAGATCCTCGATCGTTTGCGTCGCACTCCGGGTTATTTCCTGACGAACAATGAAAGGGACCTCTCTCAATCGGATTTCAAGTCCCGAATCATGCCCCAGACGACTCTTAAGGTGGCTACGTACAGGGATGACACCGGATATTTCTCTTTCGAGATTACCGGTGGGGCTTCCATTCATGTCGATCTCCTTCGAAAGCAAATCAATCCTTTCGAAAAGCTGCGATTGGTTCGGAAGGCCATGCCTCAGACGCTGTTGCAGACGGCCTGCCGCGGGCGGAACCTGTTTGGTTACCGGCCCTACCCGGACAACGTCCTCCGGTTGGGCGTGAGGCTCTTCTCCCGCTATGTCGACGTCTGGCGGGTTTATGATTTTATGAATCACGTTCCCAATATGCTGGTGATCGGCGAGGAGGTTCAAAGGGCGGGTAAGATCCTCATGCCCTGTCTCTGTTTTACGACCGGTGCGGAACACACCGACGAATTCTATCTCGGAAAAGCGGACGAGATCCTTTCGGCCTTCGGAGAGGACATTATCCTCTGTATCAAGAACCACTCGGCGGCTGGTTCCCACGAGCGCGTCGGCAGTCTGGTTCGGGCCATCCGCCAGAAGCATCCTTCTATTCTGCTCTCCTATCACGGCCACAACACGGATGGAAACGATCTCGGGCGCATGGTGGCGGCAGTGCTGGAAGGGGTGAAAATCGTCGACGTGGCGGACCATGGATACGGGGGAATCTACAGCCAGGCTCCTGCCCTCAGCCTCATCCAGACCCTCCATGACTATGGGATGGCCGCTCCGGGACTCAAGGTTCAGCCGCTGGTCGACGCCTCGGACCTGCTCAGACGCGAACGGCGCCTCTACGAGCAGTTTGAAAGCCCCTACAGAGGCTTCGATCCCACTGTCAAGCGGCACAAACTGACGGGGGGAGCGGCGAGCTACGCCTTCGAGCAGGCGGAAACATTGGGGCTGCTCGACCGCATCCATGAGGTGTTCAGCGATTTGATCCAGGTGAACCGCGAATTGGGGAGGATCTGGTCCGTAACTCCGGGGAGCCAGATTCTCTGGTCTACGGCCGTGAACAACGTGCTCCATGGACGCTACGAGAATCCTACCGACGATCTGAAGCGCTTGCTCCTCGGGCGTTACGGCCCTTTCCCGTTTTATGAGCCCCAGGAGTGGATCTATCAGAAGGTGCTCGAAGCCCGCCGCACGGACGGGAAGAAGTGGTACCAGATTCTTCAGGAGGAAGCGGGCATCCAGGAACTCAAGGACGAAGACATCGAATCGCGCGAGCGTGAACTGGAATCGAAGCTGAAACGCAGCGCGACGGAAGAAGAAATGTGTCTTTTCCTTCAGTTCCCGCGAGATGCACTGAATTACTTCCTTTTTGAGGAACGTTTCGGGAAGACCTGGCTGTTGCCGCCCGAGGTGTGGTTCAAACGTGACGGATTCAAGGACGGGGACAGGATCACGTTTCACGACTATGACGGCAAAACGCATCATATCGATATCGTTTCCACCCGCCGAACGGGTGAACAGGTCCACACGTCCCTTCTGGCGGATTACCACTTTCAAACCTACACCACCAACGTTCACGCCAGGGGCCGCCCGGCCTCATGACGGAGATCCGTGACGTTGTGGCGGCGAGTCTGGAGCCCGTTTTATTCCGGTGCGAATCCCTTTGCCCTTCCGGGACATTGCTGGCGGAAAGAGCCGTCGAGGATGATTCCCGGGAGGGCAATGTTTTGGTGGCATGACTTGAATGCGTGTCGACCGGATTGTTCCGGCCGCCCCATGTTTGCGAGACGAATCCGATGGACCACCTGCTGGATCTTTTCCTGAGCTACCTTTCCGTCGAGAGAGGGCTGAGCGAGAATACGCTTTTGGCCTATGGCAGCGATTTGCAGGAGATTGCGCAGTATTTCAAAGAACTCGGAATTTCGGGTTTCGATGAGGTGAACCGGGACCATATAGTCGGATATCTTGTGTGGCTTGGGGACAGCATTTCCGATCGGAGCAAGGCCCGAAAGGTTGCGGCCCTGAGGTCTCTTTTCAAGTACCTCGAGAGGATCGGCAAGGCCCCCGCCAATCCTGCCGCGCGAGTGCGCTTTCCCAGATTCCTGACCGGCCTGCCGAAGGTCCTCTCCGGGAAAGAAGTGGAGGCGCTGCTTGAAGGACCGGACGTAGCCACCCCCCTTGGACAGAGAGACAGAGCCATTCTCGAAGTCTTTTATGCCACGGGGCTCAGGGTGAGCGAACTTACGGAACTGCAGCTTCACCAGATCCACCTGGATGCTGGCTACCTGGTGGTTCGTGGAAAAGGGGACAAGGAACGACTCGTCCCCATGGGGGAGTGGGCGAGGGATGCGCTGTTGGAGTATCTGCGGGAAGGGCGACCGGCTCTCCTGAAAAGAGGTTCCGTTCAGCAGGTTTTTCTGAATCATCGGGCGAGGAAGCTCACGCGGCAGGGAGTCTGGAAGATCATCAAGGGATACGCCGTGCGAGCGGGTATCCGTCAGAATCTTACCCCTCATATGCTGCGCCATTCGTTTGCGACCCATCTACTCGAAAACGGTGCGGACCTCCGCTCCCTTCAGGCGATGTTGGGGCACTCCAACATTTCCACCACGCAGATCTACACGCACGTAGCCGGAGTACGGTTGAAAGAAATCCACCAGAAATATCATCCGCGCCCATGATAGGGAAAATGTGATGGAAGTGATAACGACTCACATCAACGCCGACTTTGATGCAATGGGTTCCATGATTGCGGCCAAACGACTCTACCCGGAAGCGATACTGGTCTTTCCCGGCTCGCAGGAGCGCACTCTTCGTGAGTATTTCGTGAAGTCAACCGTTTATATCTATGACTTCAGGCGTCTGAAGGATCTGGATATGAACCGGGTTTCGCGCCTGATCCTGGTAGATACGCGGCAACTCGCGCGCATCGGGAAGTTCGAGGAAATCGTCCATCGTCCCGATGTCGATGTGCACATTTACGACCATCATCCGGATTCGGCGGACGACGTTCGGGGAAACCTGGAGGTTCTGAAGCCGTTCGGCGCGACCGTCTCCATCCTCACTCATCTCATTCGTGACAGAGACATCAAACTGACGCCTGAAGAAGCCACCATCATGAGCCTCGGCATATATGAGGACACCGGATCGTTTGCGTTCAACTCTACGACCCCGGAGGATTTCGAGGCAGCCGCCTATCTTCTCAGATGCGGAGCGGATCTGAACGTGGTTTCGGATATCGTGACCCAGGAGATGACGGCGGAGCAGGTGAGCCTTCTGAACGAACTGCTTCTTTCGGCAAAAACCTACAACATCCAGGGAACCGATGTCTGCGTGGCGACGGTGTCTGTGGACAAATACGTTGCGGAATTCGCCGTTCTGGTTCACAAGCTCAAAGACATGGAAAATCTGGATGTCATTTTTGCCCTGGCGCTCATGGACGATAGGATCTACCTGGTTGCCCGGAGCCGCATTCCGGAAGTGAACGTGGCGGAGATCGCGGTGTTTTTCGGGGGAGGCGGCCATGCCACAGCGGCTTCCGCCACCATTCGGAATCTGACCATCATCCAGGCGGAAAATAAGTTGGTGGAAGTGCTGAACAGCAGCATCAAGCCCTTCCCGACGGCAGGGCACCTGATGACCAGCCCGGTCGTGTACGCGGATGAAGACATGACCATTGTCGAAACGGCCCAGATCATGGTCAGGTACAACATCAACGCCATGCCCGTGATGGCAAAGGGGAAGATAGCCGGCATCATCAACCGGCAGGTGCTGGAGAAAGCGATCTTCCACGGCCTGGAACTCCAGTGCGTGCGCGAGGTCATGAGCACGGATTTCGGTGTCGTTCAGCCGGCGGCCACCCTTCTGGAAATCCAGACCTACCTGGTGGAGCACCAGCAGCGCATTCTGCCCGTTGTCGAGGAGGATAAGGTCGTGGGGGTCATCACGCGCAGAGACCTCCTGAATTTTCTGGTGACCGACCATTCCAATACCCCGCAAGCGCTTTTGGGTGATATTGCGGACGACCACTGGCCGAAGCGCAAGAACATTCTCGGGATAGTGCTGGAACAGCTTCCTCGGGAGATCGTGCGGATGTTGAGGGAGTTCGGCGAACTGGCCGAACGCCTGCATGCCAAGGCGTACGCGGTGGGAGGTTTCGTGCGGGACCTCATGCTTCGACGTGCCAATTTCGACATCGACATCGTGATAGAAGGCGACGGAATCGAATTCGCCAGGGAGTACGCCAGGGAACATGGCATTCGCGCTCGATGCCATAAGAAATTCAATACCGCCGTGCTGATCTTTCCCGATGGCAAGCGGGCGGATGTCGCCTCGTCGCGCTTCGAGTACTATCAATATCCTGCGGCTCTTCCCATTGTGGAATTCAGTTCTCTCAAGATGGATCTCTACCGGCGCGATTTTACGGTCAATACCCTGGCGTTGTCCCTCAATCCGGGCGAATTCGGCCGCCTCATAGACTTTTTCGCTGGCCAGAGAGATCTCAAGGATAAATGCATCCGAGTGCTGCACAACCTGAGCTTCGTGGAGGATCCCACTCGGATCCTCCGCGCAATCCGGTTCGAACAGCGGTTCGGGTTCAAGATCGTCAAACAGACCGCCACGCTCATTCGAAGCGCCGTTCGAATGGGATTGATCCAGAAGCTGGGAGGCCGCCGATTCCTTCACGAGATTCAGCTCATACTTATGGAGGAAAATCCCGTCCCGCCCCTGAAGAGGATGGCCGAATTCGGCGTGCTCCCGGCGATTTCTCCCAGGATGAATTTCGACTCGAAGATGGAGGATCTTTTCGACCGGCTGAGGGAAGCCGTTTCGTGGTATCGGTTGAGCTTCCTCGACGAACCCCTGGAGAGATGGTGGGTGTATTTCCTGGGGTTCTTGTCGGCAGTGCCTGTGGGCGAACTGGAAGAGATATGGGAGAGGCTGCGACTCGCGCCGGGACAGCGGGAAAGAATGCTCCTGACCTTTGAAAAGGGCGGAGAGGTGCTCAGGGGTTTTTTCCAGTTGCCTGATTACCGCCCCAGTGATATCTATCGAGCACTTCAGCCTTTCAGGCCGGAAGAACTCCTGTTCATGATGGGCAAGGCGCAGAGCGAGGAAATTCGCAGGGCCATCAGTCACCATTTTCATCGATACAGGCACGTGCGCACCGAACTCAGGGGCCGGGACCTGAAAGCAATGGGCGTTGCGCCGGGACCCGTCTATCGGGTGATACTCGACGAACTGCTGGATGCGAGGCTGAACGGCTGGCTTAAGAATCGCCAGGAGGAGCTGGATTACCTGACGTCCCATCACGAGGAACTCTTTCCCGATCTTGAAAATGGGCTGCCGCCGACATCGCTTTCTCGGGATGCGGGGGCGGACTTGAGTGGCTGCGCGGGCGTGAAATCGCCGGAGAAGCGGCTACGCCCCGTAATCAACTGTGCAGATCAGAAGGAGAAGATCTGAGCGCGGCGATAATCGATTTCATCGTGAAGGCGGCACTCTATGTCGTGCCTCTGCTGCTGGGGGTGATCGCCCACGAGGTGGCTCACGGCTGGGCGGCGGAAAAGTGCGGGGATCCCACTGCGCGGGTCATGGGGCGCATCACATTGAACCCTATAGCTCACATCGACCTCATGGGCACCGTTCTCCTTCCGATTTTCCTGCTCATCGTACAGGCGCCCTTCCTGTTCGGCTGGGCGAAGCCGGTTCCGGTCAATTTCGGCAACTTGCGGAAACGGAGCGACATGGCGCTGGTCGCCGCGGCCGGGCCGTTCACCAATTTCGCCCTGGCCGTCCTCAGTGCCGGCCTCTATCACGTCCTTCTCTCGATGCTCCATGGCGGATGGATCCAGAGGGGAAGCGGGGTCCTATGGGTTCTCGAACCCGTTTTGCTCATGGCCAGGATATCCGTCACTTTCAACCTGGTCCTCATGACGATCAATCTTCTTCCCGTTCCTCCCCTGGATGGGGGGCGCATCCTGGTTGGAGTGCTGCCGCATTCCATTGCGGCGAAGTTGAGCCATGTAGAGAGGTACGGCATGCTCATCGTCATCATTCTTATAGCGACGGGCATGTGGGAGCATATCGTCCAACCGGTTCTCGGCGTCTTTTTGCGTTTGTTTCTGGGCCGTTGAGAGTGAATTCCAGGGTGATTGGATGCACGCATGGAAGGGCCGCGGAAAAGGCGAAGACCAGAAGATCGCACCGGCTCTGCGAGGCGATTGCGATGGCGACCGTGGGCGTTGAGCCAAGACAAACATCAAGGAGTTTTTGGGAATGGGAGAGCGGAAAAGGATTCTGAGCGGCATGCGTCCCACCGGACGCCTACACCTGGGAAATCTTCACGGAGCGCTCGACAACTGGCTTCAACTTCAATCTCAGTACGAGTGTTTCTTCTTCGTCGCGGACTGGCACGCCTTGACGACGGAATACGCAACGCCGGGAGACATACGGCAAAACACCTGGGAGATGATACTGGATTGGCTGAGTGCGGGCCTCGATCCCGAGAAAGCGACGCTTTTCATCCAGTCGGAGGTCAAGGAACACGCGGAGCTCTACCTGCTGTTGGGGATGAGCACGCCGTTGCCATGGCTTGAAAGAAATCCCACCTACAAAGAACAACAGCAGCAACTCACGCAGAAGGATCTCGCTACTTACGGATTCCTGGGATACCCGGTGCTTATGGCGGCGGACATCATCATGTACCGGGCGAACGGAGTGCCGGTGGGGAAAGACCAACTGCCCCACACGGAACTGACGCGGGAAATTGCTCGTCGGTTCAATTTCATGTATCAACGGGAAGTCTTTCCGATCCCTGACGCTCTTTTAACGGAAGCGCCGGTGCTTCCGGGGACGGACGGGCGGAAGATGAGCAAGAGTTACGGCAACTGCATCTATATTTCGGAGCCGGAAGAGAGCGTCCGGCAGAAGATACTCCAGATGATGACCGATCCTGCGAGGGTTCGCCGCAACGATCCCGGCGACCCCGAAATCTCGCCCGTGTTCGCCTACCACAAACTCTACAGCACGCACGAGGAGATCTCCGAAGTTGCTGAGGGTTGCCGAACGGCTCGGATCGGATGCGTTGAGTGCAAGAAGATACTGATAAAGAACATTCTCGCCCGGTTGACTCCCGTTCGAGAGGCGCGGATGCGTCTTGAACAGGAGTCGGAGAGGGTGAGGGAGATCATGCGTGCGGGAACGGAATCTGCCAGGAAGGAAGCCCGTTTGACCATGCGGGAAGTGAGAAACGTCATGGGACTCGGAGGAGAAGAGGGTTAGCCTCCTTTGAATTGTGGACTCGAACCGACCGCCATGGCTGATATACGGATTCAAAAGGTGCTTGCGCAGGCGGGTGTTGCTTCCCGCCGTGCGTCTGAGGAAATGATCAGGCAGGGGCGGGTGGAAGTGAATGGCCGCACCATTACGGACATGGGGTGTCGCGTAGACCCCGAAGCTGATGAAATCCGTGTGGATCGCGTGCTGATTCGAACCGCCCAGCCAAAGGTCTATTTGCTCTTTTACAAGCCAAGACATTGTGTTACTACTCTCAGGGACCCTCAAGGGAGACAGACCGTGATGGATTTGATTCCCGACCCGGGGGTTCGCCTCTTTCCCGTCGGGCGTCTGGACTACGACGCGGAAGGGTTGCTCGTTCTCTGCAACGACGGGCTTCTCGCCAATCGGTTGCAGCATCCGCGTTACGGCGTGTCCAAAACGTATGAAGTCAAAGTGAAGGGGCATCCCGACGAGCGGGCCCTACATCGGCTCCGCTCCGGAGTGGCTCTTTCCGAAGGAATGACGGCCCCCGCCGGGGTGTCCGTGCTTCGTCTCCTCGGAGATGCGGCCTGGTTGAAGATAGTCCTGCACCAGGGGTGGTACAGGCAGATCAAACGTATGGGGGAAGCGGTCGGGAACCCCGTGCTAAGAATCAAGAGGACTGCATATGGCCCTTTGACGCTGGAAAAGCTGACGCCGGGAAGCTTTCGGCCGCTGGCTCCCGAAGAAGTCCGGAAGCTCTATCGGATGGTTCATCTTGATGAGGAACGGGTCGCACAAATAAGATGAGCAGCAAAAGGCGTGGTGGTTATCCATATATTTTGAGCAATTCTGCAGGCCTGCCCGGAAAAACAAAAAAGAAGCGAGGTCCGGGCCGGTACATTGTGCTGTTTCTTCTGGCCGTCGTTGCAGCGGTTGCCGCCTGGCACTGGGGATCGAAAGCAGTGGGCGACATCGGGGCCTTTTCCCCCTTTCCGAACAAACTCGTTGCATTGAGATTCCAACACAACGGACAGGAGGTCATTTTACTCCCGGACTCTCAATGCGTGCTGAATCCGAGAGATACCCTGAAACTTCTCGATATCCAGACGGACGGGTGGGTGTCGTGGGGCGCAAAGGTCGCATCCACGGACATGGATATCCGGTCCATAAAGAAAAAAGCCCTGGTCATTCGGGATCTTTTTCCCGAAGACTCCTTTGAAAACGCCAAGAATGTGGAGATCAGAGTCCTTTTGTGGAACAGGTTCATAGGGAAGGTCTCGTTCCTGGTCCAGTTGGATGCCAGGGACTGGCTGCAAAAGGCCAATGCCGCGAGTGACGCGGACCGAAAGATATTCTGTCTCGACAAGGCCTTGACCGAGAATCCAGGGAACGTGCTGGTGAAGACTCAACTGGCGGGGCTCTATTTCGAAAACAAGAATTATGAAGAAGCCGGGCGCCTCTACAGAGAAATCAATGAAGCGGGGAAATCCAAATCCATTCTCGAACGTCTCCTTACGGTCTACCAGCTCCAGAACAAGGTGGATGACGCCCTCGGGGTTTACCTGGAGTTATTGGGCCTCGCCCCGGACGATACGGAATTCTTCAAAGAGTTTCTTCAGTATCTCCAGAAGCGCAAGGCAAAGAACGATGCGGTGAAGTTCCTGGAAAAACACCAGCAACAGATACCGAATTCCTTTCAGAGTCCGTTGCTTCTTTTCATGGCGGATCTGAGCACTCAAACGAAAAACTGGTCCGAAGCGGCCAAGACCTATGAGAAGGCGATCAAATCGGGAGTGAAGGACCCCGATGTCCTGTACAATCTGGCGGTTACGTACCAGCAGAGCGACGATCCCGACAAGGCCATTCAGACCATGGAACGCTATCTCCAGAAGAATCCCGGAGACATCAAAAGCTGGATGCAGCTTGCGGATCTGTACGAAAAGAAAGGATCTGCGGCCAAGGCGAGGAGCGTTTACGAGACCGTGCTCCAGAGATCGCCCCAAAATAAGGATGCACTCTTGCGCCTGGTGGCTATTCTGGAAAAAAGCAACGATAAGATCGCGCTCCAGTCCGCTTACGAAAAGCTTGCTCACATTCAGCCGAAGAACAAGACGATCCAGTATAATCTGGCGATTCTCTATTATCAGGGCAAGAAATGGGACAAGGCGGCGGCCGGTTTCGAGGCGATTGCCGCCATGGACGCAAACGATATCGAGTCTCGTAAGTATCTTCTGGACGTCTATCGGAAGCAGAAGGACAAGAAAAAAGAAGTGGCCATGCTGCACACGCTTGCGCAGATGGACTCCAAGAGCGGCGTTTATTACGATGCTCTCTTCAAGAGCCACGACGAAGAGAAAGATTACAAGGGAATGGCCGCTGTATTCAAGCCCCTCTGCGAGAAGCAGCCCGATTCAGCGCAGGCCCACAATTATCTACTGTACGCTCTGCTCAAGCTAGGAGACAACAAGGGGGCGCTGAAAGAGTTGGAACAACTGATCCGCCTGCAGCCGAAAGAGAAGAAGTACCTGCGGCAGGCGGCGAGTCTCTATGAGAGTCAGGGGAACTATGGGGAAGCGGTCAAGAAGATCGATCTGCTGATCAAGCTCGATCCGAAGAACCGGGAGGCACAGGACGATTATCTCCGTCTCCGCCGCCTGATGATGGGGAAGAAAAAGGAGGGTTAGCACTGCATTGCGTGCCGATCGACGCGCGTGTTTTTGTGTTGCGTGTTGCCCCCATTTGCGGTATACTCTTTTCCACTTGGAGATTAGCGGGCGGGTAACTCAGCGGTGAGAGTGCCATCCTCACACGGTGGAAGTCGGAGGTTCGAATCCTCTTCCGCCCACCAGAAAAGCTAACGGTTAAGGCGACTTATCAAGGTCGCCTTTTCGTTTTTCCAGTTGCAAAACAGTTGCAGTTAGCCCTCCGTAATGCCCCGTCCTCGTCATTTTTAGACGCGCTGTACCGGACCGGGATATTTGGCCACCTGTATATCGGCGGTCAATAGCGTTATGCCCTCGACAATGGCCTGCGCGACGAGCAGACGGTCGAAGGGATCTCTATGGATTGGCGGTAAGGTCGCGACGGCAACCGCATGCTCACTGAGGATCGGCAACTCACGGTAGCCGTTGTCCAACAGGCTACGTCGCAATACGCGTGGATCGACCTTGAAGTCTTCGCGGCACAAGCCGCATTTGATTACGATTTCCCACAAACTGGCTACGCTGAAGAACAATTCATTTTCAGGTTCGCCCATCACCGTCCGGGCACCCATCGGTAGATGTTCAACGCCTTGTGCCGCCCATAGCAACAGGTGAGTGTCGATCAGCAGCTTCATGCGTCCCCTTCAAACATCTTCACGATTTCGGCTTCGCCCATCCGGTCGAAGTCGTCCGGCACGCTAATTTGTCCGGCCATAAACCCGAATCGTTTGATCTGGGAAGGTTCCGGAGCATTGAGCGGAATAACCTTGACCATTGGCTTGCCGGCCTTGGCGATGACGAAGGGCTCACCGTTGGCGGCTTGCTCCACCAGCCGAGATAAATGTGTCTTAGCATCGTGAATGTTGTATGTCTGCATAACGCCACCCCCAATAAGACTTAGTTTGATAAACTTAGTTTATCCTCGTCCAATGCTATGTCAAGAGCTTTGTCGCAAATAAATATCCAAGTGCTGGAAATTTGCCGGGACTCAGGACGATGAAGTCGTTTTTGCAGTGCCGGGCGTATCCTTCGTGGAACTGGCGCAGGCGCTCGGGGAAGCATGCAGGAAAATTGGAGCACGGTATCCCGTGACTCCTTATCAGAATTTCCAACCGGAGTTTCCGAAACCCCACAGGGAATTAGGGAAAAGACTCGGCATCCTGTGAGGGCGGGGTGGCAGCAATTTCAGAAGATCTCCCGAAGGCAGGGGCTGCCTGCCCTCGAGCTTTTTCGAAACGTCTTCGTGTGGGAGAGGAGAGAGAATTCCCTGCCCGAACGGCATTCGGGGCAGTGGGGGATCGCGGGTGAAGTACCGGGTAAAATCTTGTATACTCACTGCAGCGTCACAGAAATAAGGTGCCCATGTGCCCGAACCGTCATTCCCGCATGTTTTGAGCGGGAAACCGGGAGAAAAGCCTGGAGGCCCGCCTTCGCGGGCATGACGGGCAACGATTGGACACTCAATTACATGGCGCTGCACTTACGTGACGTTTGTTATTCCGGGCGCCTCGGCCCACCCCGGACGGGGCTGCCCTGCAACCATCGCGACACGGCAACCGGCGGGGAAGGATCGTTTTATGCGGCTCGATCAGCTTGGCCTGCTACGCGAGGTATTGGATTCCGCGCACAACGGCTTTTTGATTGTGGACCGCTCGGGGCGGATAGTGGTCTTCAATCGTGCCGCCGCCAGGGTTACGGGCCTTGTGGCGGAAGAGATACTGGGCCGCCCGTGGGGCGACGTGGAACCCGAGACATGGGAAGAAATAAAGGAGATTTTCTCTACCGGCAGAAATCAGGTGAGCCGCACGACCCCTTCCCTCACGGGTTCCACGATCATCGCGAACCGCACCCCCCTCCTCCTGGACGGCAGGATCGAGGGAGTCATCAGCATTTTCCAGGACGCATCCGATTACGAAGGGGTCCTGGCCGAACTGAAAGCCTACAAGGATCTTACCGAGGAGCTCGACGTCATCTTCAACTCTTCCTTCGACGGCCTCTGGATCAGCGACGCAGAGGGCAGGGTCCTGAGGGTGAACCCGACGTCCAAGCGGTTCCTCGGCCTCGAGGACAAAGACGTCATCGGCAAGAACGTTCAGGATCTCGTAGCGGCAGGGTACTTCGACAGATCGGCCACCATCGAAGTGCTCAAGCGGCGCACCGCGGTATCCATCATTCAGAAGTCAAAGGACGGGATGGAACTCCTGGTTACGGGGAATCCCGTCTACGACGCAAACGGCGACATTCGCCTGGTTGTCATCAATGCGAGAGACCTGACCGCCTTGAAAAAGCTTCAGGCCGAACTCGAAGAAAGCCGGGCACTCACGGACAAATACCGTTCCGAGCTGACGTCCATCCATGACCAGGAGAATCTCTCCTCGAAACTCATCATCCGCAACACCGGGATGAAGCGGGCCTTTGAGACGGCACTCAAGATGGCCCGGGTGGATTCGAGCGTTCTCATACTGGGCGAGTCAGGGGTGGGGAAGAGTCTCATTGCCAAGATGATCCACAAGGCCTCCCCCCGCCGCAAGGGGCCGCTGGTGCGGGTGGACTGTGCAGGCGTGCCTGCATCGCTGATCGAGGCGGAGCTTTTCGGGTACGTGAAAGGCGCGTTCACGGGAGCCCGCGGAGAAGGCAAGCCGGGATACTTCGAGATGTCCCAGGGGGGCACCCTCCTTCTCGAGGAGGTCGGAGAACTCCCCCTGAACACCCAGGCGAAACTCCTGCGGTTTCTCGAGGACAACGAGGTGGTTCGCCTTGGAGACATCACTCCCAGGAAGATCGACGTGCGGGTGCTGGCCGCCACCAATAGGGACCTCCAAGCCATGGTGGAGAAAGGAGAGTTTCGACGGGACCTCTTCTTCAGGCTGAACGTGCTCCCTCTCGTTATCCCGCCGCTTCGCAGGCGCCAGGAAGACATTCCGGCCCTGGTGCACCATTTTCTCGAACAAAACAACAGAAAGTGCGGGACCCTGAGGACGATCTCGGCCACGGCACTGGACTGCCTTCGCCGATATTCGTTTCCCGGGAATGTCCGCGAACTGGCCAACCTGGTCGAACAACTGGTGGTGATGAGCCCCGGGGAGGAGATAGAGGCGAAGGATCTCCCGACGGCGGTACGCCGGGCGGAATCCCGCTGCACGCCGTGGCTCGCGGAGGATGAATGGAACATGCCGCTGGCCGTGAGGACCATCGAGAAAGAGATGATTGCCGGGGCACTTGCCAGATTCGGAAGCCAGCGGGCGGCGGCGCGGTATTTGGGGATCGATCATTCGACTCTCTCACGGAAGGCTCGTTCCTACGGTCTCAGTGTTGCCGAATAGCACCGCGTTGCAGATCAGCAACAAACCGCCCACCTCATTAAAATTTAGTAAATATAGCCACTTACACAGTCAGCTCACCACACAATGATATATCCGGTGGCATTCTGCAACGATGCGCTCTACCCACTTTCTTGATTTTCTAAATGAATTCCATTGGATAACACTTGGCACACGAATTGCCTATAGATTTCGGAACGAGATCAACCAAGGGGCTGCGAACCGACTATGAAAGATTTCGAATCAATCGCCGGATCTCTGGTACCCGACGACCGCCAGGCCCTCCTCCTGCTGGATATCCCCGACGGGGAAGAGAATTTGAAACGAGTCGTGGAAGTATCTGGATCGGGAAGGAGGAACGGATGGAGTTACGAGATCCTGAACGAGGGCCCGCCGGTGGTCGTCCTGATCAGGATGGAGCCCGGCCGTGCCAGGGACGCAATCATCCGGCTGATTGAAAGCGGTGTTTCCAGGATCATCGCCGTTTACCCCAAACCCTCGCCGGGTGGCGGCGGAACTGACCCGACCTCGCAATGAAGAGGGCTTTTAACAACCTTGAAAGAGCCGGAGGCGGAGGAATTGTCCCAGGTAGACGGTAGAGAAGAAAAGATCCTTGCGGCGCTGGACTTGCTGACGCCGGATGTTGTCGATTTCACGTGCCGCCTTGTGGCTCAGCCGAGCACGCTGGGCAACGAGGCATCGGTTCTTGCCGAAACGGAATCCTCCTGGGCAAGCCTTGGTTTTGCCCCTGAAAGAATCGCTGTCGATACCGGAACACTCGGCGGCCATCCCGGTTTCGCCCCGGTTCCCTGGAGCTATAAAGACCGTTATAATGTCGTGGCAATGCGGCAGGCTGACCGCCCCGGAGGCAGGAGCGCCCTCTTCAACGGTCACCTTGACGTGGTCAGTCCCGAACCCCTCGGCAGGTGGCAGACGGATCCCTTCAGCCCCATCGTGCGCGACGGGTGGATCCTGGGAAGGGGGGCCGGGGACATGAAAGCGGGCGTTGCGGCCATGACGTACGCCGTCAAGGCATTTGAGCGGGCTGGCTTCGGACTTTGCGGACCGGTTACCCTGGAGGCGGTTATCGAAGAGGAGTGCACCGGCAACGGAGCTCTGGCCTGCCTGGCGGCCGGCTGCGATGCCGATGCGGTCCTGATCCCCGAGCCCTTCGGGCCGACCCTCCTTGTCAGCCAGGTGGGAGTTCTGTGGTTCAAGGTCTCACTTTCGGGCGTACCCAGGCATGTCCTCGAAACCGGACGGGGGGTCAATGCGATCGAGAAGTGCTTCCCCATAATGGAAAAGCTTCGCGGCCTCGAAGATGAGCTCAATCGGGAGGTTCACCCTTCGATGGCTCACCTCGAACACCCGCTGAACCTCAATATCGGGAAGATTCGTGGCGGAGACTGGCCTTCCACGGTGCCGGCGATGGCCGAGATCCATTGCCGTCTCGGCTTCTCGCCGGGCGTTCCGTTCGAAAACGTGCGGCGGCGGGTGGAGGAGACCATTTCGCAAGCGGCCGAGAGCGACGGCTGGCTGAAAGAAAACCCTCCCCAGGTGGAATTCTACGGCTTCCGGTCGGAGGGGCACTGCGTGGAGCGGAACCAGCCGGCATTTGAACTGCTGGCAGGATGCCACCGCGATCTCACCGGGGAGACAGCCCTGGATTTCGCTTCCACGGCCACCACCGACCTGCGAGCCTTCGTGCACTTCGGGAAAGGCCAGGCCACCTGCTTCGGCCCGATTGCAGAGAACATCCACGCCGAGAACGAACGGGTACGCATCGCGAGCGTCGTCCATACCGCAAAGGCGTACGCTCTTTTTCTGGCCAGGTGGTGCGGGGTGGCGGAATGAGAGCTCCCATATCTTCAAGTCCTGCAAGCCGCTTTCGGTTGGGTGCTCCCGCCGAAAGCCCGTGTAAGGAGTTCGCCCGGCGGCCGCAGACCCTCCGGCCGGCAGGCACAGCCAACCAATCCTAAGGAGAAACGCCAATGAAGAAGATGCGATTTTCCCGTCTCGTTACGCTCCTGGCATTGTTCGCGGCATTGGGCGCCGCGATCCCGGTCTTGGCAGAGGAGACCATCAAGGTAGGCATCCTTGGTCCCTTTACAGGGTCCCTCGCCTTCAACGCGGGCGAGATGAAAAAGGGCATGCTGCTCGCGCTCGACGAGGTCAATGACCAAGGCGGGTTATTCGGGCAGAAGGTCGAACTGCTTTTCGGCGACACCGAGGCCAAACCCGAACCGGGAATGGCGGCGGTGAAGAAGCTGGTGACCCGTGACAAGGTCCTGGTTGTGGGCGGTGGATACGCATCGAGCGTGAACATCGTGACCAGTGAATTCTGCCACTACGAGCAGTGCCCCGTGGTGGTGGCCATCGCGATAAGCCCCACGATCACCGAGCGCGGCTACGAGTACGTCTTCCGAACCAGCCCCACGAGCCCGATGTTCCTCGAAGGGATCAACCGGTGGATGGCCGATGTGAAGAAGCCCAAGACCGTGGCCTTCTTCATGGAAAACTCCGACTACGGCCGGGACGGCGAGAAGATCTGGGAAGCCCAGTGCAACAAGATAGGCGCCAAGGTGGCGGCCAAGCTTTATTTCGAAATAGGCGACACGGATTTCACCTCGCCCATTTCCAAACTGAAGAACCTGGCTCCGGACGTGGTCTTCAACATCGCCTCGACCACCGAGGCCGCCCTCATTCAGAAGCAGGCCCGGGAACTGAACTTTGTCACCCAGTGGATCGGAGTCGGCGGCCAGTTCACCCAGGCTTTCTTCGAAATGACCGGCCCCACTAGCGAGTTTGCCATGGGTTCCTCGCTCGAACCCACCAAGGCGATGAAGGACCCGGTCACCGCCGCCTTTGTCAATGCGTACATCAAGAAGTACCCTGAGAGCAGGCCCGGCATTTTTTCGAGCCAGGGATACGACAACCTCGCGGTGATTCTGGACGCGATCAAGCGGGCGGGCAAGCCCACCGGGGACCTGGCCAAGGACCGCCAGCGCATACGGGACGCCCTTGCCGCGACGGACATGAAGCTCTCCCAGGGACACGTCCGGTTTGGGAAGGACGGGCAGGTGGCGGACATTATCCCGTCTGTCGTCCAGGTGCAACTCGGCGAGAAGTGCAAGCCCGATACTCAGATAATCTATCCGGCGGAGCGGGCGGTCACGGAGTACCAGGTGCCCAAGCCGTGGGACCAGAGGCGCTGCAAGTAAGCAGGCAACAGGGCATGACGGGCGGGTGAATCCATGGAATCCTTGTTCTTGCAGCAGGTGCTGAACGGCTTGATCGTCGGCGCTGTTTACAGCCTGATCGCCATCGGACTGACCATGATCTTCGGCGTGATGAAGATCAGCAATTTCGCCCACGGCGACTATGCCATGGCGGGTGCCTACACGGCGGTCTTCATCATGGCCTGGATACCGGGCTGGCTGGGCTGGGTGGGCTCGCTCATGGGGGCGGCCGTCGTGGTCGGATTGCTCGGCATCGTGACCGAAAGGCTCATTTTCAGGCCCTTGATGACCCGCTGGACCGATATCGACACGATCATGGTCTCCATCGGGCTCTTCATCCTGCTCGAGAACCTGGCCCAGTTGTTTTTCGGGGCCACCCCCCGCATGCTCCACGACCCCTTCGGCGATGTCACCGTCAACATTTTCCTGGTATCGACCAGCCTCCTCAGAGTTCTCTGCTTCGGGTTTTCGATCCTGACCATCCTTGGCCTCCAGATGTTCCTGAACCGCACCAGGATGGGGGTCGCCATACAGGCCACGAGCCAGAACCGTTACGCGGCCCAGCTGATGGGAATAAACATCGATTTCATTTATATGTTTACCTTCGCCCTGGGTTCGATCCTCGCCGGCATCGGCGGGGTGCTCTACGGCACGCTCTTCGCGGTCTATCCCCTCATGGGGGCCGTACCGACTCTCAAAGCCTTCGTCGTGACGATTCTTGGAGGGATGGGCAACATCCGGGGGGCCATCTTCGGCGGTTTTATCCTGGGAGTGGCCGAGAGCCTGGGTGGAAACTACATCGCCATGGAATACAAGAACGGCATCGGCTTTCTCATCATCATCATCGTGCTGCTCATAAAGCCGAGCGGGCTGTTCGGGCGAAAGGAGGCGGCATGAACGCGGCCTTAAGGAAGTACGGCCCCCGGCTGGCCATCCTTGCGGTGCTCGTCCTCCTGCCGCTCTTCGTCCAGGACCGCTATTTCATGCATATCGCGGTGCAGACCTGTATTTTCACCATTCTCACCATGAGCTGGAACCTGCTCGCCGGCTACACCGGGCAGCTCAACCTGGGCCATGCCGCGTTCTACGGAGTCGGGGCCTACACGAGTGCTCTCGTCTCCATGAAGCTCGGCCTCTCTCCCTGGCTCGGCCTGCCCGCGGGAGGGCTAGCCGCCGCCTTCTTCGGGTTCCTTCTCGGTTTTCCAGCCCTGAGACTTTCCGGACCCTATCTCGCCATTACCACCATCGGTTTCGCCGAGATACTCCGCTTGGTTGCAATCAACTGGGTGGACCTCACCCGGGGCTCCCTCGGCCTTTCGGGAATTCCTCTTCTCACGCCCATTCACGTGGGCTCGTGGCGTTTTCGGTTCTACTTTGAAAAGGACTATTATTACGTCGTACTGGCGGCCGCGCTGATCACCTTTTTGTGCATCCGGCGGCTCACGCACTCGGAGTTCGGGGTGAGTCTCAAGGCCCTCCGGGACGATCAGACCGGCGCCCAGAGCATCGGTATTGACGCTTCAGCCTACAAACTCGCGGTATTCACCATAAGCGCCTTTTTTGCAGGCTTCGCCGGCGCGCTCTTCGCACACTTCGTGCGGCTCGTGAGCCCGGAAACCATGGCGCTCCACGTCACCTTCGACGTGCTCACCATGACCATGATAGGAGGCCTCGGAACGACCGGAGGCCCCATCATCGGTGCCATCGTTCTCACTTCTTTTTCCAACTGGCTGAGATACCTGGAGGACTTCCTCAAGATGGACATCCGTCTGGTGGTCTACGGTCTCATGCTCATACTGACCATCCGGTTCATGCGCGAGGGGCTCATGGGGGTTATCCGCGGCCTTGCCGAGCGATTCAAGCGCACCGGCCCGTGGGCGCAGAGAGGAGGCCGGCCATGAGCGAGATCCTGCGCACAGAAGGACTGACCATGTTTTTCGGTGGACTCTGCGCGGTCCACGACGTGAGTTTCAGTCTGCATCCGGGCCGGATCATGGGCCTCATCGGTCCAAACGGCGCGGGCAAGACAACGCTGATAAACCTCATCTCCGGGGCCATTCTTCCAAGCGAAGGACGCATCTTTTTCAACGGAAGGGACATAACCCGGGACCGTGCTCACGTGGTCAACAACCTTGGCATCGCCCGGACTTTCCAGATAGTGAGGACCTTTCCCAAGTTGACCGCCATGGAAAACGTACTGGCCGGGCTCGTCGACCGGCGCACCAGGGGGCCATGGCGGCTCGCGTGGGAATCGATTTTCCTTCGGAAGCCGGCTCTCACCGAAAATCGGGAAGCCCGCCGCAGGGCCGAGGAACTGCTCGATTTCGTCGGTATTCTGCACTACAGGGACGAAGCGGCCGAGAACCTTCCATACGCCCTGACCAAGCGCCTCGAGATTGCACGGGCCATGGCGACGCGCCCGATACTCCTGCTCCTCGACGAACCCAGCAGCGGCCTCAACCCGGCCGAACTGGTGGGGCAGATCGAGCTCATCCGGGCCATCCAGGCCCGGGATGTGACCATTATGATCATAGAACACGTGATGAAGGTCATCATGGACATTTCGGACCGTTTGATCGTCCTCCATTACGGCGAGAAGATTGCCGAAGGAGAACCTCAGCAGGTCTATACGGATCCCAGGGTGGTCGAAGCATATCTGGGGGGCGAAATCGATGCTGAGAATTGAAAACCTGGTAGTGGCCTACGGTAAGGCTGTGGCCCTCAACGGGGTATCCATCGATGTGGATGAAAACGAACTGGTGACCCTCCTCGGCTCCAACGGCGCCGGCAAATCGACCCTTCTGAAGACGATCTCGGGAATCGTCCGGGCACGGGAGGGACGCATCCTCTGGAACGGTCGCGACATCACCCGCCTCTCCACCCATGAAATCGTGGCGCTCGGGATCGTCCACGTTCCCGAAGGACGCGCCGTATTTCCGGACCTCTCCGTATCGGACAACCTGCGCATGGGCGCATTCATTCGAAAGGACATGGACGGCATCGCACGGGATATGAAGTTTGTGTTCGAACTCTTTCCGAGGCTGAAGGAAAGACGCGGACAGCCGGCCGGCACCCTCTCGGGCGGTGAAGCTCAGATGCTCGCCATCGCGCGGGGGCTCCTCTCCTCGCCCAGGCTTCTCATGCTCGACGAACCGAGCCTTGGGCTTGCGCCGGTCGTCCGCAAGGCCATCTTCGAGGTCATCCAGCACATCTACCGGGACAAGGGGATCACCATCCTCCTGGTGGAACAGAACGCGAAGTGGGCGCTCCGAGTGGCCGGCCGCGGCTATATTCTCGAAACCGGGCGGATTGCCCTGGCGGACACCGGCCGGGCACTCTCCCAGAATCCCCACGTCCAGCGGTCATATCTCGGGTACTGAGCAGACGGAGCCGGGGGCATCGAGTTGGCTGCGACCCCGGTCGCGGCCGCGCACCTGCGTCTCCATGAACCATGAGGCGGGAGGAAAAAGAATGGACCGGGTTCGTGCGGCCCTTGCCGAACGGGAACTGAACGATTTTGCTCAAAGACTCATCCGGACGCCGAGTCTCAGCATGGAGGAGGAGGCCGTAAGCCTCCTGGTACGCTCCGAGATGGAGCGGCTCGGCTATGACGAGGTAAAGGCCGACGAAATGCATAATGTGGTCGGCGTCATCCGGGGAAAGGGCGGCGGTCCGACCCTCATGTTCAACGGCCACATCGATCATGCCGGGGTGGGGGAGATGCCGGAGCCTTTCTCGGGAAGGGAGGTCGACGGTGCGCCTTTCGGCCACGACGGCCCCGTCATCCACGGCAGAGGGGCATGCGACATGAAGGGCGCCGTGGCGGCCATGGTGCATGCGGGCGGCATGATCAGGCGAATGGGTGCGGCTCTCGCCGGTGATGTGCTGGTCACCTGCGTGGCCCGCGAGGAGATGGCCCGGGGGGAGGGCATCAGGCGCTTGCTTGAAGGGGGCCTTAAAGCCGATTTTGCCGTGAGCGGCGAGGCGAGCGGCTTGAACGTGTACGTCGGGCACAGGGGAAAATTCGAGGCGAAGATCGTCACGCGGGGCGTTACCACTCACGGCGGCTACCCGCAGGGGGGCGTGAACGCCATTTTTCAGATGAATCGTTTTTTCAATGCACTTTTGACCGCTTATCCCCTTCCGAAACATGATTTTCTGGGCGCCGCCACCGTAACGGTTCTCGATATCTGCGCAAGCCCGGGGGCTCTCACTCCCATCGTTCCGGACCGATGTGAAGCGATTGTCGACCGGCGCTTCCTTCCGGAAGAAACCGAGGACGAGATATTGGAAGGATTCCGCCGATTGTTCCAGTCGATTCGGGAAACGGACCCGGGGTTCAAGGCGGAAGTCGAGTCCCGGAAATGGTTTCCCGCGATGTTCACCGATCCGGACGAACCCGTTGTCCGCGCCATGCTCCGGGCACGGGAAGCGGTGCTCGGGAGCACGGGCAAGGTGGGTGCCTGGTATTTCGGCGTGGACGGAACGTTTATCAACGAGGCCGGTATTCCCTGCGTGGGACTTGGTCCCGGGAACGAATACCTCGCACATACCCCCAAAGATGTCGTGCCTGTCAAGCACCTTGCGGACGCCGCCGCAATCTACACCGAGCTGATTCTCGATATGTGCGGCTAGAGGGGCACTCCCCGAACGATCCTCTCCGCCGACTGCGCCTCCCAGGCGGCGGTCATGGACGAGATCGCCGTCCACCCCGTCAGCCGTCTCTCGGAAGTGGTGGAATTTCTGAGCTGCAATGCGGAAATCGCACCCATACACGTCGACTGCGAAGAGATATGAAAAGAGCATTTCGCGGATCATCTCGATTTCGATGTGGTCAAGGAGAGGAGCACGCCAGTCGCGCCATCGAAGTCGCCGCGGCGGGCGGGCACAATGTCCTGACACACCGACGATCCCATATCCACGACAGGTGCAAATCCAAGAATCTTAAAAGGATTCCTCATCGCCCAATGCGGATGTTACTCCTCAGCAGGCGGATACTGAGTCACCAGGTATTTGTGATTGCCTTCTTCGACGACCTTGCAGCTTGCAAGGGGCGGTTTCGTGGCCGTCGGGTACCTGGATGCTCGGCTGCATGTTCTATGCTTCACGCCGGTGGAAAACGGAATCCGGGTAATCAGTTTCCGCAAAGCAAATGCGAGGGACGCTAAGAAATATGGCAAAGCGATTATCATTGACCGATAAAGAGGGCGAGGTGAGGGAACTCAAGGAACAGGATTTCGCCCGCGCCAGACCAGCATCGGAAGTGCTGCCCGAAATCCTTGGTCCGGAAGCGGCGGCGGAACTGCTGAAACCACGCGGCCGGCCCAAGTCTCCGGAGAAGAAAGTCCCCGTGAATATCCGACTCGACGCCGACGTAGTGGAAACCTTCAGATCCATGGGTAAAGGGTGGCAGAGCCGGATCAATAGAGCACTGCGTGAGTGGCTGGACTCAAGCCATGGGACGACGGGAAAACGCTCGCGATTGAAGAAATAACGCCTTTTTCTTTTTCTCAGCCGGGGGCTCATGAAACCCTTGAAGCTCATCAAGATTTACTTTGCAGGTCCCCTTTTCTCGGAATCGGAAAGAAACTGGATTCGAAGCGTCATCGCCCAAATAGAGGCGCTGGCGAGAGAACTGGACGCGCCAGTTGAAATCATCTGGCCCTTCGAACTATTTGCTCCCGGAGAACTCGATGCCCTTGGCGACGGAGCAAAGCATGAGGTCTTCATCCGCTGCCGGGAGCATCTCCGCTCAGCCGATATGGTGATTGCGCTGCTCGAAGCCGCCCTGGTGGATGACGGCATGGCGTGGGAGATCGGGTATTTCTACGCTGTCCGTCCGGAGGGCGCCTTGAGCGTCGGCATCAGAACGGACGGCCGCCGCGCGGGGGAATTCAGTAACTCTCTGGTCAACGCCATGGTAGAATGCTCATGTGATCGGATCACGAAGTCAGTGGATGAGTTGATGGGGCTTCTCAGGGGAGCGATCGAGGGAAATCGAGAATAAGAAAGCCGCTCGGGGTGCGGGCATAACAGTGAGATGGTCCGATGAGAAAGTGTCGCTTGGGGAGTAGGGAAGGGGGGCAAAAGGGCATTGAAGAGTTGCGAAACGGTTTCAGGTGCAAAATACGACAAAATTCTTCAATGTTTTTGAGGTTTTACGCAGACGTTGGGGTTTCGAATCCTCTTTCGCCCACCAGAAAATCAAGAGGTTAGCCAAAAATGGTTAGCCCCTTTCTTCATGGTTGTGATCCTTTTGTGACCGGTTCCCCAAAATCGTATTCTTCAATTGACTTGTAGCGCTCGGATTCCGCTTCCATCAGGTGCGAATGATGTTCAGAGTCACCATGGAGGGGGAGTGCCCAAGTTGGGTTTGGATGTTCTTGAGGTTTACGCCTTGAGCGAAAAGCAGGCTCGCGTACGTCTGCCTCAAGTCGTGAAACCGCATCTTGGGGAGCTTCGCGGCTTTGAGTGCGGCCAGGAAATGCGGGTCGTGGGATCATATAGGTGCTTCACTTTGTGAAGGATGGCCGCTTCCAACGGGCCCATCGCTAATGAGCTTGGTCTCTGCAAAAAGGCGGTCACGGCCGTTGTCTAACGGCTTCGATAACAGTGTGTGCGGACAATATCAATTTTCACTGTTCTCTTCACGGCATGGATGTTGGGACTACCTGTTCCTGCTTAGGGGAAAACCCTTGAGAACTCTTGGTATCACCTACTCAGCATGCACGAGTTGCAGGCAATTGATCCCGGCAAAAATTGTCAGCATCGACGGGGATGTCTACTTCGACAAATTCTGTCCGGAGCACGGCAGCAGTCGAACCCTGGTTCGCCGGGACACCCGGAACTACCTGGAGACTCTGCGCTACGTCAAACCGGCGTGGATACCGGAAGTATTCAGCGGCGGCTCAGGTGGAGGGTGTCCGGGTGATTGTGGGTTCTGCCAGCTCCACGAACAACATCTCTGTATGCCTATCGTAGAAATCACCTCTCGTTGTGACCTGGCATGTCCGGCCTGCCTCGTGGATGCGGGCGAACCACGGGATATGAGCCTGAAGGAGTTCACCCGGCTACTGGACAGACTGATTGCCACGGAACGACAAATCGACATCCTCAACCTCTCCGGCGGAGAGCCATTGATGCACCCCCGGTTACTCGCCCTGTTGGATGAGGCCCTGACACGGCCCGAGATCGTACGGGTGAGCATCTCGACCAATGGACTGGCGTTACTGGAGCGGTCGGACTATCTCCTGGAGCTGAGCAAGAGAAGCGTGGTTGTTTCACTCCAGTTTGACGGCTTCGGGGCCAAGGCTTACGAAATCTTGCGCGGCCGTTCGCTGCTATCCGAAAAGTTGCGCATTCTTGACCTGTTGCGGGAGGCGAACATCACCACATCGCTGACGATGACTGTTGCTGGAGGCCTCAACGACGATCAATTCCCGGAGGTGTTGCAGTATTTCTTCGCCCAGCCGCATATCGCAAGCCTGATGATTCAGCCCCTGGCTTTTGTTGGTCGGGGGGAGCGGTTGCGCGGTATCGTCACGAGGTCAACAATTCCCGATATCATTAAGAAATTGAGCGAGTCCGGATTGCCGCAGGTCCTTGCCGAAGATTTTTCCCCGCTGCCATGCAGCCACCCGCTCTGTTTTACGCTGGCTTTCTACCTTATGCTTGACGGGGGCGGCATGGCATCGCTCAACCGCCTGATCGACGCTGCCCGCTGGCTCGATGCTTTGGCCAACCGAACCGTATTTGGCCTCGATCAGGAGGAGCACGAACAGATGAAAGACATGATCTACGAACTCTGGAGCGGGCCGGTGGGGGCTGCCCCGGACTCGGAAGCGATCTTACCAACGTTGCGTCGTATTCTCGATGAACTGGCCAGGCGGCGCTTCGACCCTCGCGAGGCTTTCTCCATAACCGAACGAAGGGTAAAGTCGATCTTTCTCCACGCCTTTCAAGATGCAGAGACATTCGATCTTGCCCGTGCACGGCGCTGCTGCAATGCTTATCCGCAATCCGATGGCAGGTTGCTGCCAGCATGCATGCGGAATGTCCTGGGGTGCGCGAGCTCAGGTGTGAAAAAGCCAGCCTGACGATGACAGTGAATGATTCTTTGAGACCGCACTGCATCAACCGTATTGGAATCGAGCCTGGATACACTCAATATCCAGGAGTTGCCTGCGCTTATCGGCCAGCCCATGGAGGTCGCGGAGAGTATTCTTGCAGCGCTCGATTTCGCGTTGACGGCAAGCTGCCGAACTGGAACGCGGCTTGTGGTTTCCGCCGTGGCCGCACCGGACAACCTGGCGGGCGTGGACCTTGTGCGAGAGTACGCACTGGAACGCAGACTCGGCTCCAAAATTAGTCTTGAACGCACCTTAGCATGAAGCAACCAACCGACGTGCAGCGGAGCCAGGCCGAAACTCAGGGCCGCTGCAACTGGGAGCATGCCATGAGACAATCCTCTACCGGCTCCGGTTCATCCGATCCAACGGATGCACACCGCAGGCTTCGCCAATTCTGCCGTGGGAAGACGGCAGAACGTCTGTTCGTCCAGTCCACCTGTCACCCGGCGGAACCGACCGGGTTCTGCTTTTGTGAGGGATCTCCATGGCGTGCGATCCGGTTCTATGCCAGGGCGCTGCTGCTCGATCTGACCTTCCGCTTGCCTTCCAACGGGCTGAAGGTCTGGTTCTTGCGCCGACTGGGCGCTCGGGTGGGAAATCCCGTGTATTTCTCCCACGGCGTTTGGATCGATCCCATGTTTCCGGAGCTGTTGACGATCGAGGACCGTGTGTTTTTTGGTATGGGGGCCAAAGTCTTCACCCATGAGTTTCGCATCGACCAGTTCCGGGCTGGCAAGGTTCTGATTCGCCGAGGGGCATTTATCGGCGGCTTTGCCGTGGTCCGATGCGGCGTGGAAATCGGTGAGGACTCCGTGGTGGGCGCATGCTGCGTGGTCCATCGTGATGTACCTGCGGGACACACCATGTTTGTGCCGCCAGCCCATCTGGTCAAGAGGGCGGAGAAACCCTAGATGAAAAGGTTCTTTTGGTGATGGCCGTTCCCAAGATTGCGAAACATGTTCGGTGGGCGTCGATCCTGCTGATGACGGTGGTCGGCGCGGCGCCTCTGGTTCTTTACTGGCTTTTACTGGGCCGTATACCAGCCGTCACTCCCCGGGAGGCCAGGCAAATTATGGCAGACCAAGCCACCAGCACGGCAATCGTGGACGTGCGCACTGCTGAGGAATACGGCGTCGGCCATATCACGGGAACCCAGCACTGGCCATGGGAGGAAATAGCGGCTCTCGGATCGGTGGACACGGTTCCCGACGAGCTCAAGGGCAAGCGATTGTTGCTCCTCTGCAGCGGTGGAATCCGGAGCGCAATAGCGACAAAACAGCTGCGGGCATTGGGCATTGCAGATGTGTCGAACGTGCGCGGCGGGATCCAGGCATGGGTATCCGGATGCTCTCCAGATGGAGAGCGGTTCTGCAGCTTTCAGACGGCGTCAGGCGAAACCCACTCCGCGCCATTCCGGGAATCCTCTCTCTTTGAGCAGTTCGTGGTGGTCGCAACGGGCTTCTTTGTGAAACCCCTCTACATGCTCTTGTCGCTCCTGTGGGCAATCCTTTTGTGGCGGCAGCGGGCGGACGACCTGACCGCGTTCCGATGGGCGATGTTGTGCTTCTTCGTTGGTGAAGCCTTCTGCGCCCTGAACTACACGGTCTATCACGACAGGTCGTTTTTAGCTGAATATTTACATAGTTACGGGATGGTGGCGTGTTTCGGTCTGACAACGTTCGCGCTGTTGGAGGGGCTTGATCACCGACTGATCAAGTTCAGCGATCCCGAGGCTCGTTGCGCGGCCCTGTCGCTTTGCCACCGCTGTTTCAAACACGCCGACGCGCCTTGCGGTTTCATGAGGGCTTTCCAGTACTTGATTCCGGCCGTGGCGATCTTGAGCTTCATGCCCTTGGTGGCGGAACCGATTCCGGTCTCGTATTACACTAAAATCTTCGTCACTCTTTACAATTGGAGCCATGCGGAGATCTATCAAATCTTCGAGTTCCGTTACCTCCCGGTGGCCGCCCTGTTGCTGCTGATAACATCGCTGGTGCTCCTGAAGAGCAGGATCGACAAACCGGTGCTTTGGTCCAAGATTTTCTTCTCAAGTGGGATGGGTGCCCTGGAATTCAGTTTCTTCCGCCTGTTCCTGTTGCAGGTCTACCGGAACAATCTCAACTGGTTTGCGGCCTGGGAAGAGTTGATGGAACTGCTATTCATTCTTGCCTGCGGTTTGGTTCTCTGGATCTTCCGCCGGGGGTTGTTCGCTCCGAGCGAAGCAGCAGCCATTGAACAACCAACTCCCGGGTAGGGCTTGCTGCCGCGGCTTCAATCGCCCCCTTTCACCGCTACGCGATCAGTGTGGCGTCGAGCGCTCACCTTGGGGGGTGCGGGGGAATCATTCCCCGCCTCTTCTGGGGTTGTCAAAAATATGTCTTGAACGCACCGAACTCAGTATCAAGTGGTTTTCGCCTCAGGCGAGGGAGCCACATGAAAGCGTTCGTCCTGCATGCGGTAGAACAAGTTGTAGGTGCACGCCGGAATCAGGCGTCCCGGTTCGGAGGGCACCAAATCGGGGCAAAGCATCGCACGCGAACAGTCGAAGGTGTCTTCGTCCATGTGGGCGTGCACGTACACGGTTCGCACACTTTCCTCGGCGACTCGCTGCCGCTGAAAGTCGTCCCGGGAACAACCCGGAGGATAGAGCTCTTCCAACAGTCGGCGAAACGTGGCCAGATGCTTGGTCTTGCCCTCGGCGTAGATCTGGTTGACGGCGTCGATGAAAAAGTCGTCTTCAGGCGCCGCTCGCAGGAGGTACGACCCTTCCAGGAGTTGACTGACCCGCTCCCGTGATGCAAACCGGGTGAAGGGAAGAAGCTCGTCGCCGCTCTTCAGAAAGTAGCAAATTTGGTAGCAAAGCGGATGTGCGGAGGGCCGGCTTACGAAATCATCTGGCTGGAGCACTCCGCCCGAGTGCCGGCACACCCAACGGGCCGCCTCATCGACCGGGGTATGCTTCGCCCGGGAGTAACTTCCGCCCCCCTGGCCGGTGTAGGTCATCGTTTGCACCGTGACACTGAGGATGTTGTCGCGTTCGCGCAGGAACCGGAAGATGCCGGCCAGATCGTTTTCATTGAGATCGCGGACAAGTACATTCAGAAGAGTCATCTGCACGCCTGCGCGGCTGAGGTTCTCGATCGCCCTCAATTTAGTCGCTACCAGATCGCGACCGTGCATTTGACGACTTACTTCCGGGTCGAATGTATTGAAGGAGAGGACAACGTAAATCCCCAAGTCCGCCAACTGTCGGCAAAGTTCATCATCTTCCGCCAGGCGGATGCCGTTGGTGTTCATGGTCACCCGTCCGATTTGAGGATGTCGGCACTCATGGAGGATCTCAAGCAATCCCGGGTGGAGCGTGGGTTCGCCGCCGGTAATGTTGATCAGATCTACCCGCTCACTGGTCTCGACAATCCACTTCACAGTGCGGCGCATTTCATCAACCGTCATCAGGTACAAAAGGTCGTCACGGTTGTAGGTGAAGCAAATGGGGCAGCGTAGATTGCAGGCGTTGGTGATGGAGATGACCGGGAGTTGGCAGGGTGAGGCGTGCCACGTACAGGGTCCGCAATCGTGGGGGCAGCCCCGTCTCGGAGGCTTTGCCCCCGTCAAAGGCGAATGGTCCGGCATTGCGCGGATCGCTTCCGCCAGGTACCAGCCGACGTCTCCGGCAATGAGAGCCGGCTCATGCGGACCGCAGGGGCAGAGGCTCTGCTGCCATACCTTGCCGTCTCGAAAGAACACCCGGGCCGGCGCCACCGCCCGGCATCTCCGGCACATCCCACGGACCGTGGTGAAATAGGTTTCATCCCGCTCCCGCAATCGAGCCATCAGGGCAACCCCTTCAATAGCGACGTTTGCGGGCGGTAGATCTCGGTGAACAGGACGCGCAGGTCGGCTGGATCGAGGTAGTCGGTGAGAGCGACCGGCAGAGCCATGCAGCCGTGCCCCGTAATGATCGTTTCCTTGTTAGTCCGGCCATGGCCGTCGAACACCAGCCCGTCCTCCCGCCAGGTGCGAACCACGGCTTCCATGCTCAAGGATTGACCCGGACGCAGCCGGTCCGAAAACCGCACCTCTTCGAAACGAAGCACAAGCCCCATCTGCTGAAAATCGGTCGATAGCATCACGAGCCAGTTTCCCAACTGAAACAGGCTTTCCAACAGCAAAGTCTCGGGAAGACAAGGTTCATCCCCGAGAAGCCGGTTCAACTCATACTCTTCGAAGGACACCGCTTTCACCCCACGTATCATGCGATAGGGTTGCCATTCGACGATGCGGTCGACCATGCGGAACTTCATCAGATACCCCCATCGACGAAAATGGCCTGACCGTTCAGATAGCTGGCTCGATCGCTGGCCAGGAACGTGACCAACTCCGCCACTTCTTCAGGCTCGCCAATGCGCGACAGGGCACAGTGTCGTTTGTATTCCTCCTGCTGCTTGACCGGGACGTTGACGCTCACCCCTTTGGTGAGCATTCCCGGCACCACGGCGTTGACCCGGATCGCATAGCGCCCCAGTTCCCTGGCCAGGGATATGGTAAAGCCGACCACTGCGCTCTTCGCCGTGGCGTAGTGAACCGGCACTTCGAGCATTCTCATCCCTGCCAGTGAACCAAGGTTCACAATACTGCCTCGTTTGTGGCGAATCATCCCCCTGGCAAAGGCCTTGGTCACCAGAAACATTCCCTTGACATTGACGTCCATCATCTCGTCCCAGTCCTGCTCCTCGATCATGGCAAAGGGGAGTACCTGGGCCATGCCGGCATTGTTAACCAGGACATCAACCGGACCGAATTCGGCTTCCACTGTCGCTGCCAGGTCCACTGAAGCTTTTCTGTCCAATACATCGAGCGGCCAACCGCGGACCTCGGCCCCCGCAGCCGTCAACTCTGTCTGAAGTTCGGCGGCACGGTCCGCCCCGTTTCTATAGGAAAACGCCACTCGGCAGCCTTCACGGGCCATAACACGTACGATGGCGCTTCCCACAGCCCCACTCCCGCCACTCACAAATGCCACTTTTCCCTTCATCATCCCCCTGATTCCTTTGGCTCTCCCAGTTTACGCTGAATAAGATGGACGAATACGGCTACGTTGAGAACCTGCGGCAGGGCGATTTTGGGCATTCCGGCCTGCAGCCTCTCGGGAAGGACCTCCGGCAGGGCCTTGCGCAGCTCGATAGCGGCCTCCTCGGTCAGGAGCCCATCGCGTTCATAGGCGGTTCCCGCAATCCGCACCGTGGCTTGGCGCTCGAATTCGTCGGCGGCGATGATCACACCAAAAATCTCTTCTATGAGGAAGCTGAGGTCGAGAAGATCGAGCGAGTCGGCCCCCAAATCCTCCATCAGGACACTCTCCATGTGGATCTGGTGTTCGCGGGCTCCGGTGACCTCTTGCACCAAAGGCAACAATCGGGCAAAAATTTCTTCTTCACTCATGGCGGGTTACGGTACTCCAGCACGTGTTCGAGCTTCTTCCTCGGTAGCGGCGGCGGCGCTTCAGCGGGGAAGCCCAGGGTTATCAGGCAGGTGGGCTCAAATCCTGGCGGCATGTCAGGCAGGCTATTCCAGATCTCTGCCGCCAACAGGGGAGCGGTCATCACACAGGCTCCAAGCCCCAAAGCATGAGCTGCCAGCAGCAGGTTCTGCACCGACATCGCGGTGCTGATCGCTTCGCCCGACACCAGAGGAGTGACCGCGGATACAAGCAACGCTCGCGCGAACGCCGGGGCCCGCTTGTGCATGGCCAGAACGATCACGGGCGCTTGCCCAAACCAGCCCGCATAATCAAGGACCTCCCGGCTCTGAGCTGCCAGGCGAGGCTCCGCTTCAAGCGTTTTAGTCAAAGACTCGCGGACTCGCCGAGCCAGATCGGTGATCTCCGCGCGGTCGTCGAATACCACAAACTTCCATCCCTGTCGATTGTGGTTGGATGGCGCCCAGGAGGCAGCCTGCACTATCCGCTCGATCTGCCATCGCTCGGGGCGGCGATCCGTGTAGCGCCGGATCGAGCGCCGCGAGGCGACGAGATCGAAAAGAGCTTCTATATCAATCATACGTGTCTTCCCAGGATCAAGGTTGCGTTCTGCCCGCCGAGGCCAAAGGAGTTGGAAAGCACCGTGTCCCCCCAAAACGGTCGCACTTCACCGGCAACGTAGTCCAGGTCGCATTGCGGGTCGGGCTTCCGCAGGTTGATGGTCGGCGGGACCATGCGTCGGGAGATCGTCATCGCGGCGACCGCGGCCTCCAAGGCGCCGCTGGCGGCAATCAAATGGCCGGTCATCGACTTAACCGCATGGATCGGTATCTGGTAAGCACGAACGCCCAAGACTCTCTTGATTGCCGCAGTCTCCATGATGTCGTTCTTGATCGTGCCCGTGGCATGAGCGTTGACGCAATCGATGTCGTGAGGCCTGAGCCCGGCAACGGACATCGCCCGGTGCATCGCCTCAACCGCTCCATGCCCGGCGGGATCCGGATCGGTTGCGGCGAAGGCATCTAAGGAACTGCCGTAGCCCAGCATTTCAGCGTAGATCTTTCCCCCACGAGCCAGAGCCCGTTCACGGATTTCCAATACAAGGAAAGCAGCGCCTTCCCCGAGCACCGTACCTTCACGCGTGGCGTCGAACGGTCGGCAAGCGCGCTGGGGATTCTCGTTTTCAGGGGACAATACGCGAAGCAGGCTGAAACCACCGAGACCCAGGGGATTGAGCATGCTGTCCGCTCCGCCTGCCACCGCAAGGTCGGCCTCACCGTGGCGCAGCATTTGCCATGCCTCGCCAATGGCCTGTGAGCCCGCCGCACATGCCGAACAGTTCGTGTACCTGCCCGCCAGAAATCCGTAGCGGGCCCCCAGGAGCGTCGCGATCCGGTCCAAAGGTGTCTGAATCCAGTGGCCATCTTCCTGAGCCACCAGTCGGCTTACCATTTCCTGGTTGAAATCCTGTGCTTGGGCGAGAGGGGTGAAATCCTCCAGATAAATAGACTCAAGCCCCACACCCACGTGTAAGAGTCCGTGGCGGAGTTCCACCGCGGCAAGACCCGAGTCGGAAAGGGCCTCATCGCATGCCGTCAAACCCAGCAACACCTTCCAATCACGATCGGCAGCGGCCTCAGGGAATCGTCCGGCGAACCATTTCCAATCGAACTTTTTGACTTCGCCTCCGATACGCACCGGAAAACTTGAGGCATCGAACCGTTCAATCGGCCCGATACCGGAACGGCCAGCCACCAGTGACGACCAGAAGGTTTTACGGTCGGAGCCCAGAGGGCTGACCACGCCAATCCCGGTTACCACAACGCGTCTCACGCACCCTCCAGAAGAAACGCCGCCTGCTCGGAACCGTAGCCGAAGCAGTTGGCGAGCACCTGTCCATGGGCGCCGCTGCGGTTGACCAGTTCCGCGGCCAGGGCGACCTGAACCCCTGCGGCAGCCGCGAACAGGTCCCCGGCACAAACCTTGGGATGCACCATTGCCGCCATACCAAACCCAACGCTTTCCATAGCTGTACGCTCCGCCTCTGCAATGGCCACATCGCCATCTCCCGCTGCAACCACCAATGACGGGTCGCCAGGACCGATACTGACGAGAACCTCGCGAAAAACGTCGGCCAATTGGCCATCTGCTGGAACGGACCGAATGGCGAATCTCGATATCGCGGCATAGATTCGTGCCCCGCGCCGCACGGCGTGTCGGCGATCCTCAAGCACCAAAAATGCCGCTCCTTCGGCGGGGATGCAGCCCTGGCCATAACGAGTCCACGATGAAAACACGCCGAACTGCTCGAGTGTCACCAGGGAGAGCGCGTGAGTCTTAACGTCGCAACCGCCGACAAGAGCACAGGGCAACACGCCGGTGCCGATGGCTCTGATCCCTGCCGCTATGGCCTGGGCTCCGTTGCCTTCCCAGGGGGTGTAAACCGAGTTCGGGCCGCGAATATTTTCAAAAATCGACACAAAACAGATGGGCATGTTGGCCAAGATCTTGAACGACAAGACCGGTCGAATACGTCGGAGCGCCACCCTTCCAAAGGTCCGCAAATCCGGAGAACCGTCGGGTGCAGCCGTGTCACGCACCAAAGGAGCAATCTCGTCGGCGGACATTCCCGATAGACCCGTCGCTCCAAAAAGTCCGATCTGTTCAGGCTTGTATGATGTTCCCGGGACAATGGCAGCATCCCGCATCGCGCGCTGTGCCGCAACCACCGCCATCTGGGAATCGCGACTCATCAGTCGAAGCATCTTGTTATCGGGGAAAACCGACCTGGCGTTGAACTCTGGAATCGGCGCAAACAGGCGACAGACAACCGGTGGCGAAAACGGCGTTGGGCGAACCGCTGACTCGCCACGTATTACTCGATCCGCTACCTCATCGGGTTCGCAACCCAATGGGGTGACCAGCCCGATCCCAGTGATGACCACGTCAGCCATCGCATACCCCTCCGCCCGTCAACTCAGCCAGACGCGCATCAATTCCTTGCGCCGGGATTCCAGAATCGGATCATCGATAACCTTGAAGGCGAACACTATTCCAGTGGCCACTACCACGCGCCCGGCGCAGGTAGCTTGCGCTGAGACCTTGCCGCCGTTGGGATTGACCGACATCACCTCAGCCCGGTACACAAGGGTATCCCCGGGACGAATCATTTCACGGAACTTGGTCCGCTCCAGCACCGTCAAGATCGCCTTGGCTTCGCGAGCAAACTTCTCCTTAAGGGTTGCCTCCAATAGAAGGCCCGCAAGCTGGGCGATCCCTTCCAACATCAATACCCCGGGCATTAACGGCCGCCGAGGAAAATGATCGTCGAAATAATCCTCGCTCAGGGCCACATTCTTGATAGCTTCGGCGACAGCGCCCACCTGCCAGGTCGTGATCTTATCTATCAAGAAAAATCGCATCGGCCCTCTCTTCTCCAGCAGGTTCAATCAGGGTATCGTCAAGGAACAACGTTCCTTGGCAACGTTCTGCGAGCACTTTTTAGAGGCTTTGTTCTTGATTCGATGGAAATGCTTTGCCTGGCTCTCATCCATGGGCGCAAAAGGGAGCGGCCCATAATTCCATGCGGCTCCACATAAAGGGGGGGCCGTGCTTCCCGCCGGGATAACAGGGATACCTCTCCTTCTGATGCGGGAAAAGGGCTTGCTTTGCTGTCAGAAACGTTATTGCGCCCCGCGAGAGGTGAGGATGCATGGAATCGTGCGGAAGAGTCCATCACTTCCCTGCATGTTCCCTCAGGTTCAGACCTCTGTCAAGCAGGTACTTGCGGAAATACACACGAAGGACCAGTTTGGGGCTATCCCCCGTGAGAGCAGCGGTCCCGATGGCCTTTTCGGATTCTGCGATCCAGAAATCCTCGAAAGCGTCTGCGATCGCCTCGCGGTGTACAGGGTCAGGCAGGCTCATCAGCAACTCAGACATGAGGTGCTCTTTGAGTACTTCTCGATAATCTGAACTACCCATAATATCCTCGCTTTCTCCTGCCTGTCGCTCCGATTTGCCGGAGGACAATCACTTCAGGTCGACAATCCGCCCTCGCAGTTCAGTGATTTCCATTCGTAAGAGGTGTGAATGCATAAGATCATCAGTTTCCGTTTTGAGATGAAATACCGACCGTCCAAATTTGATGGGACTCAGCCACGGTCGCTATCGGAGAGGCTTTCCTCTCTGCGCGTGAAAAGTCTCGCCCCATCGTAGAGCGATCCTTCCAGTCCCACGCGAAATCCGTCGTCATCCTCAACGTGGACGAACCCTTTGACGGCCGCGTCGTAGAGCGAACCGCCGCAGGCGATCAGGGCGTGTTTGACCTGCATGCCCCGATACAAGGTTACTTCACGGCCATCTACGAATGCCCTGATACGATCTTTCATTGCTGAATGAAGATAACGCGGTTTTCTACCTGCGGGTTCACGGGAGTGTGCTTCCGAAGGTAGGCCGTGAAGGCGTCCCTGATGGGATCACCGAAAACCGGGTTTTTCCCTTCCATGAAAACCTGGAAACGGTCTCCGCCCGCGGCCAGAAAGTCGTTGGTGACCACCCGGTAGTCCGCGTCGAGCTTCAGCGGCTCGTTATGGATTTGAACGGCTGTTACTCTCGATCCCGGCGGTCTGCTCATATCGTAGGTCACATTGATCCCCGAAACCTGTAGGATCTTGGACCCTGAGGCGACACTCCATTCGAGTACTGCGACAATCTGTTTCCCCTTTAGATCCATCGTCACGAGTTGGTTGTCGAAAGGAAGCAGGGTGTAAACCATCTCCATGGTGATTTTCCCAGAGGGGAGATCCACTCTGATTCCCCCGCCGTTCTGAAAAGCTATCTCGGCTCCGGAAGCCTCCCGCATCGAATCCCCTACCAGGTCTCCCACGTTGGACTCCCCGTCGGCACGTCTGACGAGATCCACTCTGGTCTCGCCGACCACCCTGGCGAATTCGGCCTTCACCTTATTTTCGTATTCATCGACGATCTGAGCGGTTTGTGCGTCCATGGGCGTGTTGGGTGCGGCAAAAACACGCTTCAACTCGTTCCGAGCGGTGTAGTCGACGATCGATCCCGTTTTTGGGTCGATTTTCAGTTGCATGACCCCGAGGTAGACCCCATAGCTTCCCGCCTGGGCGATGACGGTGGCGCGGACCTTGAGCGGGTCGTTCATCACCGTGTGAGTGTGCCCGCCGACGATGAGGTTTATGCCGCGCACGCGGTCTGCAAGCCTCTTGTCGGCATCGAGTCCGAGGTGGGAGAGCACGATGATGAACTTCGCCCCCTGTTTTCTGACATCCTTAATGAGGGGACGAATTGCTTTCGCCGGGTCCGAGAAGACGAGGCCCGAGACGTTGGCGGGCTTCGTGCTGTAAGGAGTCTCCGGCGTTGTGACCCCGATGACGGCAATGCGGAGGTCTTTCCTTGTCAGGAGGACGTAGGGTTTGACGCCTGGAAGACCTCCGCCGGAACCGTCCGAGACGTTTGCTGACAGGAATGGAAACTGCGCGAGGGATCGCAATCGATCGAGCGCTTCGAGACCCCAGTCGAACTCATGGTTTCCGATGGCCATTGCATCGAAGCGAAGGTGGTTCATGATCCGGATCACGGGTTCTCCGTGGAACACATTGGAAACGGGAGTGCCCTGAAACATGTCCCCTGCGGAAAGCAGTAGAACGCCTTCAGGATTTGCGGACCGTTCTTCCTGTATCATCCCGGCGAAATAGGCGGCGCCGCTGACGGGCGTATCGGAGCTGAGATTCTTATCGATGTAGGGACGGATGTGTCCGTGGAGGTCGTTCATGTGGAGGACCGTCAGATGAACCGGCGCGGCGGCGAGCGCCTGAACCGGCAGCCAGCAGACGAAAAGGAGGAACGCCAGGTGGATTGCTTTCCATTTGGTCTTCATGGGATGTCTCGACCTGTTCCCTCAAATCCTTCCGGGGGCAAGCGTTCACCGCAGAGAGCACAGAGACCGCAGAGTCAAAGAAAACCAGGCGCTTCTTGCCGATTTCTCATGCCGGCATCATTGTCAATGACCTCGGGAATATTTCGAGAAATCTCTCTCTGTACGCTCCGCGTCCTCGGCGTTGAACTATTGCCTCCGTGGAAGGATGGCCATTCATGGGCCGGTTGATTCCAGAGCGGCGCTGATGATCGCCTGGGCTTCCTCCTGGAGCCGTTCCAGGTGCTCCTTGCCCTTGAAGCTCTCAGTGTAGACCTTGTAGATGTGTTCGGTGCCCGATGGCCGAGCTGCGAACCAACTGTTCTCGGTTACGACTTTGATTCCGCCGAAGGGCGCGCCATTTTCAGGAGCGGCGGAGAGGCGGAGCAAGATTTTCTCTCCCGCCAGTTCGGGCGCCGTGATGCGGGCGGGCGTGAGCTTGTGAAAAGCCGCTTTCTGTTCGGGGGATATGGGAACGTCTATTCTCTCGTACCAGGGACGCCCGAACATTTCGGTGAGCGTCCTGTAGTGCTCGCCCGGGTCTCTGTCCGTTACAGCAGTGATTTCGGCGGCCAGCAGGTCCATGATGATTCCGTCCTTGTCGGTTGTCCAGACGGTGCCGTCCTTCCGGAGGAAGGAGCCCCCGGCGCTCTCTTCACCTGCAAAACCGTAGGAGCCGTCGACAAGGCCGTCGACGAACCACTTGAAGCCGACAGGGACTTCGGCGAGCCGTCTGCCGAGCCGTTCGGCCACGCGATCTATCATGCTGCTGCTCACCAGAGTTTTGCCCACTGCAGCGTCCTTCTTCCACTGGGGCCGATTTTGAAAGAGGTGCCAGATGGCCACGGAAAGATAGTGGTTCGGGTTCATGAGTCCTGCGCCGGGGGTTACTATGCCGTGACGGTCGGAATCCGGGTCGTTTCCAAAAGCGACGTCGAACTTATCCTTGAGCTCGACGAGGCGAGCCATGGCGTAGGGGGAAGAACAATCCATCCGGATCTTGCCGTCCTTGTCGACGGTCATGAATGCGAAAGTGGGATCGACGACGGGGTTGGTCACTTCTACGTTCAAGCCGTATGTTTCGGCGATGGGCGCCCAGAAACCGACCGACGAACCTCCGAGCGGGTCTGCTCCGATTCGTATCCCGGCCGACTTGATGGCCTCCATATCGACCACGTTTCGGAGATCCTCCACGTAACATCGAACGTAGTCGTGCAGGTGGACCGCACCGCACCTCATGGCTTTCGCGTACCCGATACGTTTTACGTTGCGGTTGTCGCCCCTCAGCAGTTCATTGGCCCTGTCCTCCACCCACCGGGTGACGTTCGTATCCGCGGGTCCTCCTCTGGGCGGGTTGTATTTGAATCCGCCGTCCTCAGGGGGATTGTGAGATGGGGTGATGACTATCCCGTCGGCGGGGGAGGATGGCTTCGACCTGTTGTGAACGAGAATCGCGTGGGAGATGACGGGCGTGGGAGTGTAGCCGAAGCCGTCTTGTATCATCACCTGAACGTCGTTTGCCGCGAGGACCTCCAGGGCGGTCGCGAAACTCGGTTCCGAGAGAGCGTGAGTGTCCATCCCCATGAACAGAGGCCCCGCTATTCCGTTCGCCTTTCGGTAATCGCAGATGGCTTGAGTAGTAGCAAGGATATGGCTCTCGTTGAAGCTCTTCTTGAATGGCGAGCCCCTGTGTCCAGAGGTTCCGAACTCGACTCTCTGCTTGGGATCGTTCGCGTCCGGATTCTCGGTGTAATAGGCGGTGACCAGTCTCGGAACATTGACCAGGATCGATCTTGGAGCGGGTCTTCCTGCCAGGTTGTGTAGGGCCATTGCGCTCACCTCTCGTTCAGCGGAATTTTTCAACGTGCGCCCTCAAGACGTGAGAGCGTGCCAAAACACGTGGACCAACGGGGCGGGCAAATCAAACATTCATCCGTTTGGATATCGGCCTCGACGCCCTTGCGGAGCCGTAATGAGCCACGAAAATAGAGGAGACAAGCTCCCATCTTATATTGAAAGATAACAAAGGGGAAGACGATTGTCTTCCCCTTTGTTGGTTGGAAGTGTGCGTGTTTCCGGTTGGGTTCAGCTATTTGACCGCAGCGAGGCGGTTCTTGATGAGATCTTCGACCACGGCGGGTTCGGCGAGAGTGGAAGTGTCGCCGAGATTATCGATTTCGTTTGCAGCAACCTTTCGGAGAATCCGTCGCATGATCTTGCCCGACCGAGTCTTGGGAAGACCGGGCGCCCACTGGATGTAGTCGGGGGAGGCGATGGCTCCGATTTCTTTTCGCACCCATTGGATGAGCTCTTTTCTGAGGTCTTCGGACGGAGTCTTATCCGCTTTCAGGGTGACGTAGGCGTAGATCCCCTGGCCCTTGATTTCGTGGGGAAATCCAACGACAGCCGCTTCGGCCACCCACGAATGCGAAACCAGCGCGCTTTCGACTTCGGCCGTACCCATCCTGTGGCCTGAAACATTGATCACGTCGTCGACTCGACCGGTGATCCAGTAGTAGCCGTCCTCATCTCTGCGTGCGCCGTCGCCGGTGAAATAAAGGCCCGTGTAATTGGAAAAGTAGGTTTGAATGAAGCGGTCGTGATCCCCGTAGACCGTACGCAGCATTGCAGGCCACGAATCGGTCATGACGAGGTAGCCGCTGGCGGCGCCGTCGAGGAAATTCCCCGCGGGGTCAACGATGGCCGGTTTGACGCCGAAATAGGGGCGAGTGGCCGATCCGGGTTTCAGAGCGGTCGCACCGGGAAGCGGGGTGATGAGGATGCCTCCGGTTTCCGTTTGCCACCACGTGTCGACGATGGGACACCTCTTGTCTCCCACAACATTGTAATACCAGAGCCAGACCTCGGGATTGATGGGTTCCCCCACCGTCCCGAGAAGCCTCAGGGATTCGCGCGATGCCTTCCTGACCGGTTCCTCGCCCTGGCGCATGATGGCCCGGATGGCGGTCGGCGCAGTGTAGAAAATGCTCACCTTGTGCTTGTCGACGACGTCCCAGAAGCGCGACCAGTTCGGATAGTTGGGGATGCCCTCGAACATGACGGTCGTCGCTCCGTTGGCGAGCGGGCCGTAAACGATATAACTGTGACCCGTGACCCAACCGATGTCCGCCGTGCACCAGTAAATGTCGCCGTCGTGGTAATCGAAGACGTACTGGTGAGTCATGGCAGTGTAGACGAGGTAGCCGCCGGTTGTGTGGAGCACACCTTTGGGTTTGCCGGTGGATCCGGACGTGTAGAGGATGTACAGGGGATCTTCGGCGTCCATTTCTTCCGGCGCGCAAACGGTTGAAGCGGTCTTCATGGCTTCCGACCACTCGACGTCACGTCCCTGTACCCACGGCACATCTGCTCCCGTGTGTCTCACCACCACTACATGTTGGACGTCCGGGCATTTCTGAACGGCTTCATCCGTGTTGGTCTTGAGCGGAACCGGCTTTCCCCCACGGATGCCTTCATCGGCGGTGATGACGACCGTCCCGCCGCAGTCCTGAATGCGGCCCGCGAGAGATTCGGGCGAAAACCCCGCAAAGACGATGGAATGGACGACTCCGATCCTGGTGCAGGCGAGCATGGCGACGGCCAGTTCCGGGATCATGGGAAGATAGATGGTGACGCGATCGCCTTTGCGAAGCCCGAGCGACTTCAGAACGTTGGCAAAGCGGCAGACATCCTCGTAAAGTTGGCGGTAGGTGATGTGTTTGCTCACCGCGGGATTGTCCGCTTCCCAGATAATGGCCACCTGGTCCCCGCGCTTTTCGAGATGCCGGTCGAGGCAATTGTAGCTCACGTTGAGTTTGCCGTCGATGAACCACTTGATGCTCACGTCTCCCTTGAAGGAGCTGTCCTTCACTTTGGTCCACGGCTTGAACCAATCGATGCGCCTGGCCTGCTCCGCCCAAAAACCCTCCGGATCGCCGATCGACCATTCGTAGAGCTTGAGGTAAGTTGCGTTGTCGCAATGGGCGCGCGCCGCCCATTGGTCGGGAACGGGAAACAACTGATTTTCCATACTTTCCTCCTCTTGAGCTGAAATGTTGCCGCCAGACCGCCCATCAGGCGGCTTTCCACCGTAAACGGAGCAGAACGCAGGACAAAAAGAGAAGAGGACCGCAAGCAACGCTTGCCGTTCGATCAGGTCCAGGAATTGAGGGTGGAGTACAGGCTGAAATACCGCAGGTATAGGATAGATGCACTCCGAAGTATACGGTCTTCAACTTAATAAATGGGACGGTTAATGTCAACATGAATTTGCAGGTGAAGCACGTTCCTGGCGCCGTAACGCTCGCCCGCCGTTTCTTTACGGCTATTTTGGGGTGTCGAACCTGCATTTCATGTAAATCAGGTCGTCCTCATAGCTCATTTGGACCTTGTAGGGAAGGCCGTTGAAGACGCTGATCATGGCCCGGTTCGAGAGGGAAGTGAAGGCCAGAAGGCCCGATATCCCGTTGTCCTTGGCGGCGGTGGTAAGCTTTTTCAGGATGGCTTTGGAAAGGCCTTTCCCCTGCCATCCTTTTGCCACGGAGAAGGCGACTTCGGCCATGTTTTCCCTTTGATCCAGGATGTATCCCCCGACCGCGACAATTTTTCCGAAACCGAATTCGCCCACCACGGCAACAAAGGTCATTTCCTTGATGTAATCGATTTGGTAGAGCACCGAGACGTCATTGCGGATGAAGCTCGTCTTCAGATGGAAGAATCTGGCTTTGACGTCATTTTCGTCGAGACTGTAGAAGTGCTCCTGAAGCCTGCGTTCGTCCACCGGCTTCACGGGTCTTATGGTGACATCCTGATCGCCTATCCTGACGACGTCTTCAAACTTCATCGGATAGACGGCATGGATGGATTCCTTGAGTGTGCGTTCCGCGCCGATCAAACCGAGTTTTTTCGCCTCGTAGAAGAGTTCGTCCCTGAAGTCCGGGTGGGCGAGGCTGATCATGGCGAAGGCTCTTTCCTGGAGACTCTTGCCGAAGAGGTTTACAACTCCGAATTCGCTGGCCACGAAATAAACGTCGCTTCGCGGGATCACCACGGCGGCGTTCACGAGGGAAGGAACGATCCTGCTGGTCATGCCGTCGCGGCTCGTCGAGTGGAGCAGGAGAATGGATTTCCCGTTGGGCGACTGTGCCGATCCCCTAACGAAGTCCAGCATTCCGGTGACACCGGAAAAAAGATTTTGGGGGCGGGCATCGACCACCACCTGACCGGTGAGGTCCATGGCGGTGACCACCTCCATCGAGACCATGCGGTTGTGGCTTCCGATTACGGCCGGGCTGTTCACATAATCGGACGGGTGGAATTCAATCCCGGGATTGTCGTGAAGGAACTCGTAGAGGTCCGCCGTTCCTATGGCGCCGCTCGCCACCGACTTGCCGTCGTTCACTCCCTTCTTCCTGTTGTTGATAACGCCCATGGAGACGAGTTCCATGATGCCGTGCGTCATGAACTGGGTGTGAACGCCAAGGTCGTTTTTGCTGGAGAGTTCATGGAGAATGGCTTGAGGCGCGGTCCCGAGGCCCACGTGGAGGGTCGCGCCGTCGGCTATCAGTTTCTCCACGTGCCGGGCCATCAGGCGAATCGGTTCCAGTTGTTCGGGTTCTTCGATGGTGAGGAGGTCTTCTTCGTGCTCCAGCACGACATGTACGTCGTTCACATGGATGAAACTCTGGCCCATCACCCGGGGCATCCTGGGATTGACCTGGGCTATCAGAAGATCTGCCGACAGGGCTGCCGCCATGGTGATGTCCACTGAAACGCCGAGACTCATCCACCCGAAATCATCGGGAGGCGAAACCTGGATGAGGGCGGCGTGCAGGGAGATCTGGCGGGTCAGGAAGAGGTGAGGGACCGCCGAGAGGTTGATGGGCGTGAAGAAGCGGCGATCTCTGGCAAAGGTCTCGAGCATGGTGGAGCCGGAATAAAACGATCGAATATTGAAACTGTCCGGGGACTGTTCGCTGGCGATCATGGTGAGGGGGGCGGTTTCGAGGCTGAGAAGCCGGACGATCTCCAGGTCGGTGAACCTGGTTGACTGGGTGGCCAACTCCTTGACGAGCCGTTGGGGCTCTCCGCATGAACTCCCGATGAAGACTCTTTGGCCCGACTTTATCAGGTGGATGGCATCCTCGGCCGTTCGGATCTTGCGCAGGTATTCGTCCGGCCAGTAGCTGTGGATCATGGGCGCTTCCTCCTTGGCGTAAGCGGTTCACGGCGGAAGTCGATGCCTGGGAGTCTGAGAACGGCGGCGAGCAGTGCGGCGACTATCGGGAGAGTAAATCGGCGAAACCGATATGATGCGTGAGAGGCGGACTCAGCGCAGCAGCAAAAGAAGTGCAAACTGTGCATGCATCGCCTCATCAGCCGAGGCGATCCCTCATTGATACTCTTCGCATAAAAATTCGTTGCCGTCAATAAGGCGCCGAAAGAATCCTCAAAGAGTCCCGCCGCCTCATTCTCCGGGAATGCCATCCCCGGAGAATGGAGAGCGCTTCACGGTGGCTCGGTGGATAACGTACGCGGGTGGCAGCATCCGGGCGTTTTGTAGAGACTCTCTCAAACCGCCTGCGTGCAGTCGCCGCCTTCCTTGAGGATGGTCTTCAGCAGAACGGGATCGGACTCGTCAAGCCAGGCCTCTCTTAAGACTGAGATCCGGTCTATCTCTCGCCCGTCCATCTCGATGGAAAGTCTTCCCTCGACAAAGTCCCTCTGTTGGCTGTCCAGGAAATCTCGAAAGGAGTTCCCCTGGACCCAGATGCCCATTTCCAGGAAGGTGGGCCCCAACTCCTGGAGCACGAGGTTGAAGAGTTTCAACGTGAAAAATCCGTCCCCTCCCTCCCGGGTGGCTTCATCCGAATGATAGGTGATCTGGGACCGCATGGCGGCGAGGGATCCGCCCCGGCGGAGAGTGGCTCCAACCAGGCCGGGCATTGCAGCCGAGAGGGCCAGGGTGGAACCTTCGGCGACGATGGAAGCATCCACGTCGTCAACTGTTTTTCCGTCGAGGAAAATGGTCTGCACTCTCTCTTCGAGATAATCCGGCGATACGCCGAGTTGCAGGCAAAGCACGTCCTTTATGGAACGTCCAATCACCGCTCGCACCATGAACCCGCGTTGAAGGAGCGGGAAAAGCAGAGGGGCGTGGTCCGCTCTGAGCGTCAGGAACCGAGGCCGCGGAGTTTTTTCATCTACGATGGTCTTCTTTTTTTGTCCGGAGTGTGACATTGTCTTGCATCTCCTCTTAAATTGGCTTCACTTTGACTGAAGGTTAAGATGAAGGTGTTCCACCTGAGAAGGGCGCACATGCCGGGGAAACGGCCTGCTCCCTCCTGCGCCGTAAAGCGGGAATCTTGAGTGGGAGGGAAGGGGGCTGTTCCGCCCGGTACGCCAGTTTAGGAGCATACACCAAAACGCTCCCCCTTAACAACAACTCTGGATGAATCTGCCAGATTGGGCATTCCCGCACTCTGCCGCTCTTAAGGGCGATCTGTCCGCCTGACCATGGTCCCTGGGGCGGCGCTCGTATTGGCGGAGAGGACAATGTTCAAGGGTGCGTCAATTGTCGTGGGAAGCCGGGGGCAAGGACTGTTCCTCCCGTGACGGGGGCTTTTCACGGCCGGTACAATCGGCGGTATTTGACCACGGGGAGGAGATGGATCAGCTCATTTTGTAGGATTCGTTCAACACTTCTCTTGCCGTTTGCATGAATGCACTCAAAGTCGGCGAAAGCCACCTGTCCCGGAGCCATATCATCAAGGCAGCAACTTCCAACCTTTCTAAAGGCCATGACAAGGCCGCCAGGCGTCCCTGAGAAATGTCTTCCTCCGCCGTGATTCTCGGGAGAATTGTAATGCCCACTCCCGCCATGACGCACCGTTTGAGCGCCGCCACACTGTTGAATTCGAGCGCAGCATCATATCGAATCTTCTCCGAGTTCAGAACCGATTCCAGGCATCTCCTGTAACTGCAATCCACCGTTGAGAAAAGGATGGTCTCGCCCTGCAGGTCCTGCGTGCGTACAATGGATTGCTGCGTCAAAGGATGGCCGGGATGCGCAACCAATACGAGTGGCTCAATTCCCAGCATTTCGACTGATAGATCGGCGGACTGAATTGACTCGGCCAGCAGGAACGCCAGATCGGTAACGCCTTTGCGAAGGTCCTTCTGCAACCCTTCGTGACTGCAGGAGACAAAGTGTATCCGTACTTTTGGATAATGAGACCGGAACTGTTTCACAACGGCCGGCAGGCGGTGGACTCCAAGAGTCTCGGGAACCTTTATTGTCAGAGATCCCCTCAGTTCTTTGGAGCCAACCAGTTCAGATCGGGTCTCGTCCTCCAAATCAAGTATCTTTTCAGCATACCGCAGCAGTCGCACCCCGGCCTCAGTGAGCAGAATGCACCTGCCCAACCGGTCAAAAAGCTGCACCCCAAGTTCTTCCTCCAAAGCCTGAATCTGTGCGGATATGCTGGATTGGGCATAATGAAGTTCCACCGCAGCCCGATTGAAACTGAGAAATCTGGCAACTGTCTGAAATGTCCTGAGCTGTCGTATCTCCATTGCGCTCCCTTCCAATCAAAAATTTCGATTTCTCGGATCGAAATGAATCGTTTGACGCAATATCCCGCTTCGTTTATCCAATTATGTCGGAACGCTTTGAACGTCAAGCGTGAAAATCGTTCATTGATGAAATGGCAACGAACCACAATAGCGGAAAAGGAGATCCCAATGATGCCCGAGAATCTAAAGCAGAGTTTTGTAGATTTTCACAAATCCATGATTTCGAGCGGTGTGATCGATCCTAAGACAACATTCATGATTCAAATTGGGGCTGCCATGTCCATAGGATGTTATCCATGCATGGAAATCCTTATTTCAATGGCCAAAGAAAAAGGCATATCGAATGAAGAAGTGGGAGCTATTCAGGCTATCGCAATGGCTGTTGCCGCAGGCAGTATTTTCAATCAAGTCAAGGAAATATATGCAAAAATTTAATCAAAACATAAAACTTGCTTCTTTCGCTCCGTTCAATAATCTGGTACACGCAGTACCGCCTCACGATTGATGGACATCAGAAACGGAATGTGTCAATCGAAATGAGGCACCAGCCGAGAGGATTCAGGGAATCAGCCTCCTTACATTGACTGAGGAGGCCGATTCCCGTATGCCGGTGGTCTTTCTTGTACCAGGAATAGAATGACTGGCGAAAAGTGCAGGTGTCCTCCAACGTCTCGAAACGTTCCGGAAAGGCAGGTCCGTGCCTGGAGGTCTTGATCTGAGATTCCGAGACTACCCGTCCCCTCATTGCCGAAAGCGGCGTTTTGCACGGTTTCATCGAGCTAAGAAATCTACTGGTGAGCCAGAGTCAAGTTGAGGCGGCATTCCCTGACTTCGGAAAGGATGGTGGCGAAAAACTGGAATTCATCCACATAGAGACAAAAAATCCTTGCGCCGGTCTTGGGGAACATCGGTGCGGGCCCATGACAGCGATGCATCTTGCTGGCCAGAATAGCGCCCAATAGAGCGGAATTGTCATCTCCCTTCTTGCCCTTGCCAGGTTGACGATGAGGATCTTCTCTTTGGCCGTCACTCTCATGAAGGGCCTGCAGCGCTGAACGGCGCGCTCGTCTTTCACTCCTCCTCATCATTGTAAACGGCGCTGCAGATGATGAAATCTTCATACTTTTGACAGTAGGCGATTTTCGGAAACACTCTCTTTCGCCTGGGGTGATACCATCGGTAATCCACCCACCCGCTGCCCTTCGTGTTGGCAACCTCCAGGATCTCTTTGATGAAGGGCTTGCCGTGGGAGTCCCTCACCTCGGTAAAATCCTCTCCCACGAACCGTTCGTTCACTCCGTGGGCGAGCATCGTTCCGGTGGGACTCAGCACGTAAATGTAGAATTGATCTCGAACGAACCTCCCCCGCGGATTCGAGAACTCCGCCAAAGCAATCCTCTTGCCGACAGCCTTGATGTGGGCTATCGCATCCTCCACCCATCGTTTCGCCTGATCTTGTGATGTTTCGTACATTTAGGCCTCCTTCAATTTTTGACTTCACATTGATTCTAGACATCATTTTGCGGCCTTTGTCAAGGCCAACTGAATGTCCGACATTCCTTTTACATTACATAAATACCTGAAAGAAGGGTCCGGGGAGAATGAGCGCAGTCGCCCGTTGCAGTGCTCGACGCCGGAATGTATGCTAAGGGGACTTTCGAACCAACGCCTTGCCGCAAGAACAAGGGCTTCGACGACGGGCCAAAGGAGGAATCCGGAGAACGCTATGGAACATATTTCGTTCGATGTATTGGTGCTGGGAAGTGGAGCGGCCGGGCTTCGCGCGGCCATATCTGCTCGCGAAGCGGGGCTTTCGGTTTGCGTGGCGTCAAAGGGGAATCCCGGGAAGTCCACATGCACTGGATTCAGTGGCGGCGTGATGGCTGGAAGTTCAAGCGAGGAGAAGCGCGATGCACACCTTCAACGGACCCTCACGGCCGGACGTGGCCTGAATGACCGCAAACTGGTCGAGATCCTCGTGGAAGAGGCGCCTCTGCGGCTGAACGAACTCATCAACTGGGGGATCAAGGCTGAGTTCCTGGAAGGATATCTTTACGCCAGGGGGCGCCCGCCTTTGCTCGGAGAGGAGATCGTCCACTGTCTCTTGAGAAAGAATCGGGCTCTTGGGACCCATTTTTTGGGAAATCTCGTGGTTTCGGACCTGTTGACTCATGATGGCGTCTCCGGGGTATACGCCTATGGTGGACCGTCGGTTGGATGGATGGCTGTTACGGGAAAGGCCCTGATCGTGGCGACGGGAGGCGCATCTGCTCTTTATCATCGCAACGACAACCCCGGACGCATGCTCGGCGATGGTTGCCGGCTGGCCATGGAGGCCGGGGCTGCGCTCCAGGACATGGAGTTCGTGCAGTTTTATCCTCTTTGCCTGGCTGAACCGGGAATGGCTCCTCTCGTGATTCCCCCGAAACTGGCGGACCGCGGGAAACTCATCGATGACCGGGGAGAGAGCGTCCTCGAGAAATATGGGATCGAGGAACGCCCGGCAGGGGAAAGAGCGAGAGATCGCCTCTCGCAGGCTCTCTTCAAGGAAATCTATCGAAACCGCAACGACGTCTGGCTGGATCTCCGCAACCTATCCGAGGGAGATTGGCGTGTGGATCCTTTTGCCGCTTCGCTGAAGGAGTTGCTCACGAAGCGGTGCGGCGCGGGAAGCCGCCGTCTGCGGGTGGCGCCCGCAGCCCATCACACCATGGGGGGAGCCAAGATTGACGCCACCGGAGCGACATCTTCTCCGGGAATCTTTGCAGCAGGCGAGGCTGCCGGAGGACTCCACGGGGCAAACCGGTTGGGCGGAAACGCTCTGAGCGAGACGCTTGTTTTCGGGGCCAGAGCGGGGATCGCCGCGGCGGCCTGGGCCAGGCACGTGGATAGCGCAGACCTCGCGCCTCTTCTGAAGATTTTTTCTGAGAGAACTCGCCGATGGTCGAAGGGAACGCTCGATGGAGCCGGTCTGAAGGACCGCCTGAGAAAGATCATGTGGGAGGATGGCGGCGTCATAAGGAACGAAAGTGGCCTCTCGCGGGCGTTGGACGCCGTGAAGGAAGTCCGGGAGGAAGCCGCGGCGCCGTCATCCATGCCGCATGGGAAACCCTTGATCGATCTCATAGAGCTTCGTTCGGCGGCAGGGGTGGCGGAGATCATTCTCGAAGGGGCGTTGCGTCGGCAAGAGAGCCGGGGCGCTCATTTCCGGGAGGACTTCCCCGATCAAAACGACGAGGGATGGCGGGGACACCTCCAGGTTCGTCTTGCGCCGGACGGTGAGCGCGTCTGGCGCTTCGAACCCGAATCCCGTTAGCAGCGGCGCCACGGAGTGTAGTGACCATACCCTCGAGACGTCATTCCCGCATGCTTTCAGCGGGAACGACGTCACTATGCGCCGCGTGGTTGCGGCTCCGCGTGCATGACCTCAAAACCATACGCTATAACCTCCATCCGGTTGATTGGCTGGCTGGGCCAAAAGTCAATATGTTTTCAATGGGATACCAACGTTCCCAGCTTCTGGAGGACATCAGATATCGTTTGATTCGGGAGTACACAAACGAACTCAGCCTGACGCGCCCGCCAGTCAAGGCTCTTGACTTGATCCGAGAGGATGGCCCCTTTGATGGGCAATCCCTCTATGTATCTACAGAGATGATACTGCAACATGAGACTTTCTGCGAGCACAACCCGCTTCGGTGCGGACAGGCGGGGATTGCGGTAGAGCATCCATCCTTTGTGACCCATCCGACGAATGATTTGCGGTCGGGAGACCCGGCGCGGCAAGGCCGCAACCAAAGAAAAAAGAATACACCGCGGAGAACGCAGAGATTGCTGAGAAAACAATGAGTTGTATGCACTTTTTTATTGGCAAAATTTCAGGAACCTGCATGTTAGTAACATAGAGTGGGGCAGTCCGAACGCCCCCGGCTCGAACTCTTGCTCGATGGTTCGAAACACGGCCGGGGGTTTGGCGCTGCCCGGAACAGACTCTTTCACGATCTGCAGGGCGCCTTCCTCTCGACCAGCGAATCCCGCAATGGTTGGTCCTCGAATCCGGTTATTTGAATGCGCTGAAGTCCGTTCCGCGCTGCCGGGCGCGTTCTTCGAACCAGGCTTTCTCGTTTTCCGGCGGAGAGGTTCGATCATTTCGTTCCTTGGCGATCAGTTCAATCGCCTCCTCGGGGCAGGTCGTTGCACACAGGCCGCAACCGATGCATTTCTCCCTGATGACCCTGTAGGAATCCCCATCCACCGCGATCGCCCCAATCGGACACCGCTCCCCCGCGCAGACGCCGCAGGCGGAACACCTGTCGGGATCGATTCGGGCGTAGTAGTGGGAGTTGACCGCCGCCGGGAACCTTTTCACGGCTTGCAGTATGCCGCAACAGCACCCGCAGCAGTTGCAGATGAAATGATGGCCGTTTTCTACATTGCCGATCAAATGGACGAGTCCAGCATCCTCCGCTATCCGCAACACTTCGTAAGCTTCTTCCCTGGTTATGACCCGTCCCCCCCACGGATGATTGTCGAGCAGACCGGGGAGGGGCGCCATGGCGAGGCACACTTCCACGGGTTTCGTGCATGGATGATCGAGCAGCCCCCGCTGTTTCTTGCAGATGCATTCATTCACCATAAAGGACTTCGATTTGTCGATGAGGTTGCTGACCTGATGGTAGGTCAGGGCTTCCTGCTCGACTGGAATCAGTCTTTCAACGGGGACCACTTGCATGATCTGAGGGCCGTGCTTCAGAAAATGCCCCCCCCAGACCATCGAATACTGCTCGCACAATTTGGCGAGTTCACGATCCATCCGATTCAATTGAAATTCGTAGATCCCCACGATCCAAGGCATCATTTTGAACATAGCGACGTCGCCCAAAACGAAGCCCGCTATCTCGCCTCTCTGCCGCATAGAGATCAGTTTTTCCCGCAGTCCCTCCAGTGGACGGCCGGTACGAGCCGCTATCTCCTCGGCAGTCTCCGGAGTGAGTCGCAGATCGCAGAAAAGTTCCGCCTCTTCAGGGGTGAATATTTTTTTCAATATCCGAATTTCAATACCGGATTTCGTGGCGGGAAATCCATTGGGCAGGGTGTCGAGCACCCTGGCCAGTCTGCTGTATGCATCATCGCTCATGGCTGTTGTCTCCTTTTCGCGGCATCCATCTCACCGAGTTCATGCCAATATGCTTGAGGCGCGCCGCGGGGGAAAATCCCACCAAGCGCGCCGGTAGCGCCGATTCCCAAGACCTGAGACCTTTCTCGATGCTCTCGAGAATACTCTCAAAAATCTCCCTCTCCGCGCTCTGCGGTGCATCGATTTTCTTGTTGCGGGTGCAAAGCTGCGCTGCGGCCTCAGCGCTGAACCTTGCCCCGCGGCAACGGCAGCCTGCCGCAGAACTTCAAAGGCCAAACCAACTACGGATGGGGATTGTCTCACCTCACCGAGAATTTGACAATCGGGGTCGTCACCGCTCCATCGCCGCCGGGCCGCCAGATCCTGGCCTGCGCGAGATGTTCCCCTCTGGAAAGAGGCCATAGGAACCTGCGTTCGTTCCTGCCGGTGACGCCTGCAATCGCACCGTCCACGAGCCATTCCACTTTCTCCGGACCGAGGCGCGCGGGCAACAGGAACGCAAAAGCTTCCAACTCCTCGGGGATGCGCGGGTCCCTGGCCAGTTGGAGACCCTGCGTCGGCTGGAGAAGCCTGGGCTCAGCCGATGCGGCATCAGATGATGGGGCAGGGGCCGCCTTCTCCCCGTCGCCCTTTCCTTCATGGAGCGTGCACGTTTGCACGGGTTCCTTTCCAGGAGAAAACCATTCCTGCATCTTGGGACAACGATCGCCGGCGCACAGCCCGGTTATTCGGCAAATCACCGCGGGAACCAGGCTTCGGGCTAGACGAAGCGGGCCCGCTTCTCCGTATCGATTCAACTCCGCAAACACCGAACGCAGCACCAGGGCCGGGCCCGCGGCGCCCGTCAGCCCGTTGGTGGATCTTCTGTCCAGGTTCCCCATCCATACCCCGACAGTGTACCGATGCGAAAATCCAACGGCCAGGGCGTCCCTGTGGTCGCTCGAAGTCCCGGTCTTCACCGCCGTTTGGACGGGAAACCGCAGGAGGTGGCCGTCTCCGAATTCCAGACGGCGGGATTGGGCGTCGGACAGGATGTCGGCTATCGTGGACGCCGTTTCTTCCCTGAAAACGCGCCGCTGAAGACCGGCCTGTCCGACCGTTCCTGCGGTCGTGCGAAGAGGACGGAATTCGCCTTGCCTGGCGAGAACGGCGTAGCCTTGAACCAGTTCGAACAGACTCACCTCGCCGTCCCCCAAAGCCAGTCCGCTTCCGTAGTGGTCCGCGGGCAAATTCAGGCTGCTAAAACCCAGGTCGCGGAGGCGATCGAGGAAGCGATCGACACCCGTGAACTGAACCGTGCGGATCGCCGGAACGTTCAGCGAATTGCCGAGTGCATCCCGCAACCGGAGCGGCCCGTAATTCTTGCGGCTGTAGTTGTGGAATGCATGGAGCCCCTGTCCAATTGCCTCGGCCAGGGGCGAATCTTCGATGATGGTCGCGGGCGTCCAGCCCATTTCGAGCGCAAGCCCGTAAAGAAACGGCTTGAGGGTGGACCCGGGCTGCCGCGCCACTCGCACGGCATCAATCCATGCGCCGCGGTCTCCGCTCGTGAGGCTCCCGCCGTTGACCCATGTCAGCACTTCGTCGGTCTCGTGGTTCACAACCAGAACCGCTCCGTTCGCCACATCGGAATCCTTCAGATCCTTGAGACGCCCGTCCATGATTTTTTGGACCCTGGACTGCAGAGCGGAATCGATCGTCGTCTTCAGTCTCCCGTCCACCTGTCGAGCCGCCGCAAGACCGCTCTGATACAGGTACTGGATGAAATGCCCGGCGTCCACGGGCAAGCGGGATTCCTCGATTTCCCAGCCGCCCTTCCTGAGATTCTCTCGTTCGTGTTCGTCCAGTTCCTGACGGCGGGACATCCGGGATGCGAGCCGCATGACTCCTCTTTCAAGGGCTTGAGTGTTCCGCTGGAATTCAAGCAGGGAAGGAGCGCGCACGAGGACGGCGAGAGCCAGCATCTCACGGAGACTCAGAGTGTCCGGGTCCCTGTCGAAGTAGAAACGCGCAGCCTGGACCACTCCTCGCCGCTGATGCGCATAGGGGACCTGGTTGAGATAGAATTCGAGTATGTCCGCCTTGGAGAAGCGTCTTTCCAGCCGACCCGCTTCGATGCCCTCCAGCCAGCGCGACCAGATGGTGCGGGGCCTGGGATGGAGCATCCTCACCACCTGCTCCGAGATGGTGCTGGCGCCCCGGACCGCCCGTAGCGCCCCGCAGTTCTGCAAGAGCGCATGGCATCGAGCCAGCCAGTCCGCTCCCTCATGTTGATAGAATCGTCGATCCTCCGCCGTGATGAAAGCCCGCTGCAAAGTGACGGGAATCTCGTGCAGGGGGATGTGATCCTGAAAATTCCAGGCATTGGAGTAGGTGACGGAAAGAGGCGATCCGTTTCGGTCCAGTATCTGAACTTTGCCCACATCCGATGCGGAGGGATTCAAACTCTCCGGCAACGGGCGCAGGCTCCTTGCGGTCAGGCAGGCGATGAGCAGGGCGAACGAGACGCCCGCGACCCCCGCAACCGCCAGGAACCGGCAGAACCGTTTCCCCGGACGATTCGCGAACCATCCCCCACCGCCGCCGAAGGAGTCGTCTTCCCTGCGGAGCGCGCACAAGCCGCAGAGAGAAGAGATCATTCCTTTCGCGAAACGCATTGGCGAATCACTGCCTCCCTCACTCGGATGCCAACACCCGGAGGACCGCCGGAGCGCCCTTCCCGAACACGTCCGCATTGTACATTTCTTCAGCCGAGACGGGCAGGACGGTGAACTCGCCCGGTGCAACGGCTTGAGCGGTGTAAACGAGGTGGTGGCGCCCGGCGGCCAGGCGTTCGGAATAGAACCGCACCACGTTGTGACGCACTTCGGTGTGATAGAAACTCATGCGCGATCTTCCGTACGCCTGCCAATCGCCAAAGCCGCGCAGCAGCGAATTCTCGGGATAGTCGGAGCCGCCCTGTCCCGCATCGGCCGAAGCGGACGTGGCGAGGTCCTTGTTCACCGGTTCCAGACCGCCGGGGACCGGATCTTCCACAACCACGTAATACCGTTCCGCGGGCAACGAGACATAGAGGTCCACCCGAACGGTTTCTCCGCTCTTGGTTTCCATCGGACTTTGAAGGAGCGTCCACGTCCCGTCGCGGTTCACGCTGTATTCGCGCTGTATTTCGATTCCAGCGTTCACGGGCTCCCGTTTCAAATCAGCCGGGGTGTAGCTCAAAGAAACGGAGTAGTAGATCTGGCCCGCTCCTTCCCTTTGCAGCTTCACATCGGCTCTGCGGCCGGGGTCTGCGGGCCGGGTCGCATAATTGAAAATCCCCGGGGGATCCGTGAGGGCGGTGAGGCGCTTTTCGCCGAGCGGGTCGGCATCGAGCTTCGCCCGTACGAGGACATTGGGCGGCGTCGATTCGTACATGCGGCTGAAGTCGCTGAGAGCTTTCACCGCAAAAAGGTTGTCCTGCGTGCAAATCCAGTGCGCTTTCCCACGTCTGCTCTCCGTTATGAAGCGGGTGAGCCGGAACGGGATGTCGCGCAAAACGCTCTCTTTCGGATCGCCGCGCCGAAAGGCGAGCATGGCGCTCAGCACCGCGCTGTTGTCCCGAATGGCCGAAACATGGAGCAACTGGTACGATGAATCGAGTCTTTCCGAAAATCTGAAAGCGCCCGCGCTCTCATCCGAGAGCGCCAGGATCTGTCTCAGCACTTCTTCCTGCTGTCGCCGCGTGTCCGGCACGCGCCCAAGCGCCTGCAAGTACATCGCCTTTCCGAAAAGGCTCATTTCGGACAGGTGGCTCCAGTACCGATCGAGATCCTCCCGAGTCAGTTTGCCGTTTTCAGCCAGGGCAGCCAGGGCAGCGGCGCGCACCGTCGAAGCCATGCCCGCGCTCTGGAAATCGGTTCCTTCTTTCTTATGCAGGAACGTCAGAAGGTATTGGTGGAGCCTTTCCTCCACGTCCCGGGGAACGGGAGCGCCCATCTCTTTCAGCCAGCCGAAGACCATCGCCGTGTAGGCGCTGAGATACGGACTGGCGTATTCATCCCTGGGGACATAGTAGACCATCCCGCCGTTGGGAGCCTGGTAATCGGCGGCAAGAGCGAGTATCCGGGCCGGTTCTTCCGCGCTGTCGCTCCAGGCGAACCCCTTGTCCACGTACTCTTTGAGGCGCTGGTACAGAGCCGCCATGGCCGCCCGCGTGATTTTCTGCTCCCAGCAAGTGAAAGGGTAATCCCGCATGTATTCAAAGGCGCCCCGGACGCTCCCGATCACCGTGGGGGATACCGCGATCCGGAGTTCCCCCGAGTCCGCTCGCATGTCTTTCGGAAAAACCACCGGCTGTTTGACATCGCCGGAGGATGTCATGCCAAAGGACGCAGCCGTGAGCGGCGATTTCAACTTGAGCACCGGGAGCGTCTGTTTCAGCCCGTCCCGGTCCTTCTCGTCCCCCGCCTGGACGGTGAAGCGAATCTCTCCGGGGGCCAGGGCCTTCAAAGGCATGCGCACCGTCGTGCGTTTGAAAGGCTCCGCCGTCACATTCCGGGTAACCGTCAGGGGCTGGCCCTCATTTGCTGCATCCGCCGAACCGGCGCTCTGAACCGGGCCTTCCGCGCGGATCACCACCGCCAGCGTTCGCGTTTCCTCCGTCCGGTTCATGACGCTGAATCCGGCGTCGAAGCTGTCGCCTTCCATCACCTGGTTGGGCAGAACGGGCCGTATCTCGGTCGACCGGTTCACCTTGAAGGTCGCTTCCCCAAGCCCCATGAGATCGTTGGGCGTTACGGCCATCGCCAGCACCCGCCATCCGGTGAGATTGTCGGGCGCCTTGAAGTCGATCGTGGCCTTCCCTCCTTCATCCACGCGGATGGACGGATTCCAGTAGCTCACGAACTTGAACACCGACCGAAGGCTGAGGTCGGGACCTCCGCCGCCTCCCGGATTGGCGCCCTTCTTCTCGAGTTTTTCCCGACCCACCAGGTGCATGAGCAGATTGTAGTTCTCCACGTCCAGATCCTCGAGGTCATAAAAACCCTCGTACGGATCGAAAGCGGTCCTTCCATCGCGCAGCAAATCGAACACCGATTCATCGAGCACGGCCACGGCGATTTCGATGGGCGGCGCGGGTTCCCCCGATTTCGGGTGTCCGGGCCGCGCGTTCAGTTCGACCGTTACCGTGTCTCCGGGCTTGTAGGATTCCTTATTGGATTTGGCCGAAACGGAAATTCTCTTGTAAGGATCCGGAACCGGCGCCTTCACGTACCCCATGCCGAAGGCGGGCTTCCCGAGATCCTCCCCGCCGGGTCCAAGAGGTTTGTTGACCCGCGGGGACGTGACGACAACGGAGACGTAGAAGCCCGGGACGTAATCCTCCAGGACTGGAATCTCGATGACTTCCGCACTGTTGGCAAGCGTTTTCACCCACTTGCCGAGCATCCCGAAACGCTCGACGGTTATGAGCGCCTTTCCGCCCGGGAATGGATTCTGGACGAAAAAGCGCGCCGTCTCGCCCACTTTGTGCTCCATCTTTTCCGGCATCACGTTGATGACATTGCCGGGAATCGTTTCCCAGACCACTGGGCCCTTCCCCGAAACCCAACGTTCGAGGGTCGTCTGATGCACGCGGCCCGTGGTATCCTCGATCTCCGCCACGATCCTCCAGCGTCCGGCGTGCGCCGGGGTGAACTGGAACGTCACGGGGTCCGCCTCTGAGACGAGTTTGAACTCCCCTTCATTCACCCATTCGTGAACGTACTGGGTGACGTAGGCGTCCCCGGCGTCCTTGACCCTCGACGCCGTGGTTTTCTGTCGTTCGACCCTGGCCGCGATGTTCGTTCCGGAAGCGAGCCTGCCATCCCGATCCACGACGACGACGGCGCACCTGGCGGGCTTTCGCTCCTCCATCACCCAGTCGCCCTGTTGAAGTCCCACGTACCGGTCCCTGCCAACATAAACAGCCGACGCCCGGCTCGCCACCGACTTTCCGCGATCGTCCTTCACCGAACTCTCGACAGTCAATAGCCCGTAGAGGATCGGGTTCTCAGGGATCGTGAAGTTGCTTTCCCACGCGCCCTTGTGATCCAGTTTGCCTTCACTCTGGAACACGGTTTGAGATTCCGGCGTCTCATTCTCCGAGGAGCCGAGGACATCGAACTGGAAACCTGCGGCCTTCGGTTCCGGCGAGGTGAACGGGCGCACTCCAATGGATGCGGATACGCGGGTCGATGCCCCCGTGTAGGGACCTCCAGCGTGGAGCTTCGCCTGCGTCGACACCTTCACGGCATCGTCGATCCCGAAGAGCCTGCCGTTCAAATCCACGCTCACGTGAAACGGCGAAGTGGTGAAATCGCTCACCAGAACCCGCATCGGCTCCAGTTGCTCCTTGGTGAAATCCGCCGTAAGGCTGAACTGATACCATCCCACCGCCGCGGTTTTGGGGATGGCGAACTCGCCATCGAACGCGCCGAATTCGGAAAGACTTGTGTCAGCCCGTTCGTGGATTGCCTTGCCCGTCGGATCGGTCACCTTGAGCCGGTAGCCGGAAAGCGGGGGCAGAACGTACCTCTTGTTGTCCCAATCCCGAACGTAGATCTTGAATTGCACGGTGTCGCCAACCTTGTACACGCCCTGCGCGGTCGCGCCCCAGGTCTTCAAATGCCCGTACTTCGGGTGAAACCATCCGGGAATGTATTCCCTGTTGGCGCCTTCGGCAGATACCTGAAAGTCGCCCCTCAAGGGGGCGACCGCCAAATCGTCTCCCTTACGGCAGCGCACGAAAAGCCCCGGCTCCCCCCTTTTGTACGCGGACGTCAGACTGAGCGCCGGGTCCAGGTCGACCGTGCCGGGAAGTTCGACCGCGCCGTCCTCGCCCGTTTCACTGCCCGCAAGAATTCCGGGCTTTCCGCCGAAATCCTTGAGAGAATCCTTTAGGATCTCCACCCTGACTCCCGGCACGGGCCGTCCGGTTTGAAGATCCGTCACCCAGACGAGGCTCGTGAAGTGGCCGAGTTTCACGTGTACGTGAAACGGGGTTACCTGCGCGAAGAACCACTTGTCCGAAGCCTCCTTTCCGTGCACCGGCGGAGTGGGCGTCAGACGGCCGGCGAGGACCCCCGAGGCCTTCCCGAGGAGTTTCCTCACCCCCAGCGGAACGACCTGGGAGGCGTCCTCGCGCCTGGGTATTTCCAGAGTCGAACTCAATGTCCCCGACTTGCCGGAGGTCGTCAGGGCTTCATATTCGATTTGAATGCGGTCGATATTGGTGACAAAAAGAGGCGCCTCCGTTTCCATGCCCTTTTCCAGGATGGGCATCTGCTTGTAGATCTCGAAATCCGGAGGCCAGTGATCCGTCGAGAAGGCCATGCTCACGGGCGTCGCGAGCCGCCTTCCGAACTCGTCCCGGATGCTCCCCGCATCCGCCGCAAGGCGGTACTGGGCGTACGCTTTAATGGGCTCGGAAGGAAAAGGAACCCTGTATGTCTGTCCCTTCTTGCGCGGCTCCGAGAGCCCCGACTCCACGTAGACGTTCTCCCAGGGATCGTAATCGGCGCGGCCTTCCGCAAGGTCGGGCGAAATTCGCATCCCCTGCTGAATCTCTTCCTTGATGGCGGGGGAGGAGAAGATCATGAATATTTCACGCGAAGGATCGCACCTGGGCTGAGCCGCGAGAGGGTCTTCCGGGCGGATCTGCACCGCCTTGTTGTTCTTGTCCCGGCAACCCACTCCAAGGAAGGCGAATTTCGGGAAAGTCTGAAACCCGGAAATCGTTCTCTGTTCGATGCCGGGCTCGGGGCCCACCGCCGATGCCACTCCGGGTTCGATCTTCAGTTCCACCGCCGCATCCTGCGGCAGCGCATCCCTGGGAGAAACCAGCCACTGCGCCTCTCGTACGAGATCCCCGTTGGGCTCGAAATCGGGGTCCGTAACGACGACTGCAGGCACCCGAACGCCCTTCTGGGTCTGGAAAAATACGTGCTTCGCAACGGATTGCTGCTGCACGGGTTGATTGAAGCGGATTCCGATCTGGGGTTTTCCGGGAGATTGCCATGTCTTGAACCACTGGGTCGCAACCTTGGCCCGTTCCGTGACAAAAGTGCGGGAAACCTCCTCGCCCATTGCGCTCCCGTCTTCCGCCTTGATTCCCGGCCTCACGACGATGCGATACCGCGTGGCGGGATTCATGCGGGTCTTTTCACCCAGGTTGCACGAAAGGGTCGACGGATTCAACCACCGCCATTCGCAGGCGAGGGCGGGTTGAATGTCGACGGGAATCTCCGAAGCGTCCCGCTCCATCCTGCCGATGGGCGCCACCGGCCGGTCGAACTCGAAGACGATTCGCCGGGCGGCAGGCACGTCTTCTCCGGCGGGAGTGACGCGGACGATCTTCAGACGGGTGTCCGCACCACCGGCCGGTTCGGCTTGCGCCGGCCCCCGGCCGCTCGGAGCCGGGGCTGCGAGGCACACCGTCAGAGCCATGCAGAGGGTTGGAATGATAACAAAAACGGCAATCTGCGAGAAACGAAGAATGGAAACGATGCATCTCCGGTACATCTTCATGCTGATCCCCTCCATCAGAGCCCGGGCAGAATCCCGGCAAAATCGTTCCTATTTCCAGACGGCCTGGCAAGGCCTTCCCCGGCTTCGACATGCCTGCCGGACGATACGGAAGACAACGCTCGTCAACTTGATAATGAATTGCGGAACATTATACGAATATATCCCAACTATGCGAATAGCGGTGCTAATATTTTTGAACAAACCCATGCACAAATTTGTGACTTGACCGGAAGCCCGTATTTTTGCTATAGAGCGAGGCTTGTGAAATATAACTCATGTGATAATGCAGAATTGTGTCCCCGGGAAGAACTCGTTCTTCGATGATCAGGCGCAGCGAGAGGTGGAAAGCGGAAATGGGGATGGGGATCAAATCCAAACCGTTGTTGGGAGGTCAAAAATGAGAGACAAGGTTAGTTCCGCAATCAAGAAAGTTTCCAGCGTGCAGCAAGAGGAGATCAACAAATGGGCTGAGGAGCCTTTCACCTGGTGGGGAGCGTCTCCCGAAGAAGCCAGAAAGATTATGGTGGCCAAACCGAAGGGGTTGAGAGACAAGAGAACGACCCTCAAGGAAGCCGTCGACAAATACGTCAAGGACGGAATGAACATCGCCATCGGCGGTTTCGTGAACACGCGTCCCCCTGTGGCCACCGTGCGTGAAATAATCCGCCACGGCGCCAAGGACCTGACGCTTTCCTTTCAGTCCAATTCCATCTGCCCCGAGTTGCTTGCCGGCGCCATGCTGCTCTATCCCGATCACATCTCCATAAAACGCGTCGAGCTGGCGTGGTGGGGCTACGAAGTCATCGGGATAGCGCCTCTTTTCAGACACCTCTGTGCAAACAGCATGATTCAACTCGACGACTACACCAACTACGGGATGTCCGCGCGTTTCAAAGCCGCAGCTATGGGAATCGAATTCCTGCCCGTGCGGGATCACGGCGGCTGCGATATGGAACAGGTGAATCGCGGCACCATGGTGGAAAGCCCCTTCACGGGCAAATCATCTTACCTGGTGCCCGCTGCCTATCCGGACCTCGGAATCCTGAATGTGACCGCGGCGGATATGTACGGAAACTGCAGAATCTTCGGCGCTCACTGCACGTGCCCCGAGATCGCCATGGCGTCGTGCAATACGATCGTCACCTGCGAACAGCTCATCTCGAATGAGTGCATCAGGAATTATCCGAATCTCACGGAAATCCCCTACACCGCCGTCGACGCGGTGATCGAGCAGCGTTTCGCCAGCCATCCGGGCGCATCGTACGGCTACTACTGGTTCGACATGGAACATATCCTCATGTTCCGGAGCGCCTCCGAAGAGTTCAGAAAGAACGGCAACGCCGATGCTCTCAAGAAATACTACGAGGAATACATTTTCGGCTGTGAAACACACGATGATTTCCTGAGCAAACTTCCGTACAAGACCCTCAAGAAGATCAGGGACATGGATGGCGGACAGCCGATAATTCTCTCATAATTTCAAACAGACTGCCAAATTTACCAGGGAGGTTATGAATAATGGCCGAACATACACCGTTTGAAATGATTGCCTACACGGGTTCGAGAGTGCTGGAAGACAACACGATCGTTTTTGTAGGAACGGGTCTTCCCATTATCGCGTCGATCCATGCACAGCTCACCCATGCCCCCGGTCTCGGCATCATCTTCGAAGCCGGTCCTCTCACGCCCATCCTGGAAATGGGCATGCCCCTTTCCGTGGGCGACACGAGAGCATGCCGCAAAGCCTGCTTCTTGAAGGGCCTCAGCGCCGTTTTCGAACTGACCCAGCGGGGCCATTCGGATTTCGCATTCATCGGCGGCGCGCAGATCGACATGTACGGAAACGTCAACTCCACCTTCGAGGGTGGCACTTACACCAGGGCCAAGACGAGATTTCCGGGGAGCGGCGGCGCCGGAGCAATGGCTGCCAACTGTGAAAAGTCCATCATCATCATGGCCCTCGAACCCAGAAGGTTCACGCCGAAGCTCGATTTCATCACCAGCATCGGCTACGGCGACGGTTCTCCCGATTACAGGGAGAAGGCTGGCGTCATGGGCAGCGGCCCGTACCGGGTCATCACCAACGAAGCGCTCTTCGGGTTCGACAAGGAAACCCGCCGGATGGTGCTTCTCGAAGCCGCCAAGGGAAGAACCGCCGAGGACATCCAGAAGAAGGTGAGTTTCGAGCTGATCATCTCGCCCGATCTGAAGGAAATGGCCGAACCGAGCGACAAGGACCTCAAGCTTTTGAGGGAAGAATGCGATCCGGATGGCTACTTCCTGGCCAGAAAACTCAAATAGTTCGATGAAACGGCGGGCCGTGCACGCGCACCGCCGCGTCGCCGAATCTTGAGTGGAAAGAGCAACTCGATGAGGGGCCGGACCCTGGCGGTCCGGCCCCTCTCCATTCCTGCGCACGTCACGCTCCCCTCTATGAACGTTTCCTTCGAGCTCGCCAGGGCACTGATGAAAGTCATCGTCCCAACCCAATATCCCCAATGTCTCGTTCTGAGTCGCTGGCAAGAAATCATCAGGCCTCGTCCCTTTTGCCCGTGAATTGCACGAACCTTCAGAACGGGACTGCCCGTCACAAATCCCTCTCTCCACCCTCCAGGCGGAGAGAGGGAGCAGGGGGGAAACAATCACGCCCCCGTTCATCTGCGGGTGTGCCGGGCGCGAGGCAGTTGGAAAAGGCCTTGCAGCACGATCTAAGAGGTTGACTTTTTCCGACGCACCAGGTATTTTTATAAACAGATGGGATAGTTGAATTATGGGGGCGAAACGGGTTCGACGGAGGTAAAGAAACTTAAGTTGCATGCCGAGGTCCTGCCTGCTCGTAAAACGGACAGGAAAAAAACAAACGCAGACGATTACGCGTACGCTGTAGCCGCTTAGCGGCTGCCGTTCCCTATGCCTGTTCTCGCGGGGTATGCTGGGAGCGTCGACTAAGTGAGATGGTTTCCGGCGAGCCGCCTGCGGCGCCGGAGGCGAGATCAGTGGGCTAGTCTGGGGTAAATCCCGTTCGTGGGAGTTTCGTCAGGCAAAAATCAAAACGCGAGCTAAGCATGTAGAGGCTTAAGTGGAATGCTTTCGGACGCGGGTTCAACTCCCGCCGCCTCCACCAAATTTTTGGCAATACAATACTATCGGCTTCTTGGGGATACTGAGCCTTCGACTTTCACCGTGACTTTCCCCAAAGCGAAAGTGAAAGCGAAGGCTTTCTCTTTTATAATCCCTTGAAGTCATTGCCAAAATACTCCAATATCTTACCCGCGTCCTTTTCAAGTCCCTCAACATAGTCGCCATATACCTCATAGACCATCTTCTTTGAGCCATGTCCCATGCGCTTAACAAGCTTGTTCGGGGTCATGCCGATGGTCAATGCCCAAGCTGCGAAGGTGTGTCTCGTCGCATACGGAACCCTGTAGCCGATTCCAGCCCTTTTTAGAGCAGTTGTCCAAGGATTCTTCCGAAACGAATCGACATCAAACGTCCGCCCGCTCTTTGTGCTGAATACGTAATCACCCTTCGCACACGAGAGTATAACTTCGAGGAGTCTACCGAGTGAATCCGTGATCGGGAGGTTTCTGATGCGGTACTTCGTCTTTAATGTCTGCTTTTCGATTTTTCGCACTATCGAATTTCGAATCAAAATGTGATTCTTTTGGATATCACCTTTCCGGAGACCCGCAATTTCTGAACCGATCATTCCAGTCATCACCATGATCTCTGCGATAGGGCGGAAAAATGGATCAATGCGTTCCAGAATCGCATTCCATTCTTCAAATCGAAATACATCAGGATGCTCATTTACACCCTCTGGTAACTCTTTTCCCACGCGGAAGAGTAGTCTGTTCAATGTTGAAAACACTGTAGTACCGCAGGCAGGGGATTTTCTTGACCTTTTCAATTTCGCCTAAGGTTTCTTTAACTTCAAGTATTTTCCAAAAGACCGCAAGATGAGCTTTCGCGCCTTTCTTTACCAGTCCGCCACGTTCATTTACCTGCTTCATGGTCATAAAATACGGGTATGGATAATTAGACAACCTAAACAACAATCGGTTGATTCCAGTATACTCACGACCGTTGATGTTCTGATGGTGAACGACTGACCACGGTCTATACCATGGAATATTGCCTTTCTGAAGTTCTATGATTATTTGGTCAGTCACGATTTGGAAGATTTTATTTTGCACATTGAGACTCTCCGTGAATCGTTATCAACAGCAACATTTAATGATCAAACATATAGCATATTTCGGCGTGTTTGTCAATGAATATCTAGTAGAAATAACCTTCTGTGCTAAATGGAAAAGAAACAATGGGAGTCAGTGCATATTAAAAAACATAGATAATTTATTATGAAGTTTTGTCATTTGGGAATATGATATATTATCAATCAAAAAAAACATTTATAAATGGATATGACTGTAATGTGTTTAGGTATTATCCATTTTATATTGTGTGAGCATTTAGATAAAAACATCGATAATTCAATATGCAGAAAATATTGTCATTGACTGATTGGTCGATCTTGTTACAATTGTCAAAAATCCATTTTGTGTTAGATGAGGCTTTTCGGTTCTAGTTTTTCGATATGACGTTTGTAGCGGCAATCAGTCAAGCACCAAGGCGGAATTCCAAAAAGGAGAGCAGCGAGAAGTCGGGCTTGCATCCTGACTTGATTGGTTGTACCAATAGATAATGCAGGGTTGAGGCATTTGACTGTCATAATTCGGTAATATTTTTGGAGAGATACGCTGTGGGACAGAATGGGAATGGTCTTGACATCAAAACCCTCGAAAACTGGCTGTGGGAAGCTGCCTGTAAGATTCGTGGGGAAATCGATGCTCCGAAATATAAGGACTACATCCTGCCGATGATTTTCATCAAGAGGTTGGCGGATGTTTTCGAGGAGGAGGTCGAGAAGCTCTCCGAAGAATACGGGAAGAAGGGGATTGCCGAAGAAATTGTGAAGGAAGACCACACCCTTGTTCGCTTCTATATCCCACCGGAAGCTCGATGGCGGAGCATCACAAAAGAGACAACGGGGTTGGGGGAATACCTGACCGATTCTGTGCGGTCGATTGCAAAGGAAAACCCGAGGTTGCAGGGTGTGATCGACATGGTGGATTTCAACGCCACCGCTTCCGGACAACGGTTAATCAGTGATGAAAGCTTGAAGTCTCTGATCGAGGTACTTGGAAGATACCGGTTGGGGATGAGGGATGTTGAACCGGACATTCTTGGGCGAGCCTATGAATATCTTCTCCGGAAATTCGCGGAAGGATCGGGGCAGAGTGCAGGGGAATTCTATACCCCGCGAGAGGTTGCAGTGCTAATGGGGCGCATTCTCGATCCTGACCCGAGTTTTGAGATTTACGATCCGTGCTGCGGCTCCGGTGGACTTCTCATCAAGTGTTACCTTCGGTTCAAGGAAGTTTTCAAGGATGACCCTACCGTCAAGCCGGTCAAGTTCTACGGGCAGGAGATCCTCCATTCCACCTATGCCATGGCGAGAATGAATGCATTCATTCATGATATGGAAGCGGAAATTGCCCTTGGCGACACGATGCACCGTCCTGCCTTCCTCAACCCCGATGGCTCCTTGAGGAAATTTGACATCGTTACGGCGAATCCCATGTGGAATCAGGATTTCTCACAACCCACCTACGGTATCTAATCACAGGGTACGTTTCTGCCCAGACAGCGCGGGGGGGCACCACGAAAAATTTGACTGAATGGAGGACGGAATACCATTTTTAACGGGACACGGACCACGTTTTCTGCTACTGAATGGTGGGAAAGGATACCGGCGACTGAGGAGGCACACCATTCATGGCGGATGTTCCCAAAGAGAGATCGAACGAGGAGAGCGAGGCCCCTCGATTTTCCGCATGGGACTGGGAAAAGACGCC